>Ga0315285_10006501_pt1 | contig 12047 bp, 14 predicted proteins | sample YL17G09_36_MG_FD_203698 | JGI IMG/M metagenome (GOLD analysis project Ga0315285, IMG submission 203698) | Sediment microbial communities from Yellowstone Lake, YNP, Wyoming, USA - YL17G09_36 | ecosystem: Environmental > Aquatic > Freshwater > Lake > Sediment | place: USA: Wyoming | collected... | reverse complement strand
ATCATGAAGTTGACTACGGCCCTGACGCGACTCGATGGAGATCCTCTGCGGCGCATGAGGTAGTAGATGTTGTAGAGCCGCTCGGCGACTTGGTACCACTTGGTGCGTTGTCTCGAGTTGATCTCGACGACGGCCCCCCGGCTGATCAGGCGTTTCAGCAGTGAGCTGGTCGCATTAACGCTAAGCCGGGCGGCCTCGGCGATGGTTCGCGCCGTGGCGGGATCCCAGATCTCCGCGAGGGCGAGGTAGACTTTCCGTTCGGTGGCGGCTAGGTTGTCCAGATGCGTCTTGAAATACTCCGTGTGGTCGTCGACGAGTTGCGTCAGATCCTCCATGAGGTCGTTGAACGACCGGCCCGCCGCAAAGGTGCTAATGATGGCGAGCAACCGCGGGCTGCCGCCGGTGAGAATCTGGATAGGCCGGATTTGGTTTTTCGCCGGCTCCTGACCCGTCAACGACACCCACACCTTCCGGCACTCGTCTTCCGTGAGCGGCTCGAGCCGAAGAGGTCTGAACATCTCGAACATGGCTTTTCCCGCGTTTTCGACTTCATCGAAACGGGCCGTTGCGCTGGCAAGCATCATCACGCGCGGCTCATGTTGAAGCGTGTGGCGAAGCACCCATGCGTCGTCGTGGCTGATCTGGTCGCCGAGCATCATGTTCAAGTTCTCGACCACGAGCAGAATGCGTTTGCCCTGGGAATCCGCAAAATCCATCAATTGCGCCAGCGCCCGCTCCCGCAACCGCGTCTCGTCCGGTTCCCTCCGCAGGTCCTCGTAAGTCCGCCCCCAACGGTCATCTTTGGTCTGATGCCAGAGGTGAAACAGCGCCTCGAGCCAGAACTCGCCCGGCGTCGTCACTTCGTAGCTTTCCTCGGCAAAGACCAATGGATACCACTTGCTCCGCAGCGATTCATCCCGCCGCACCTCCGCCACCGCGCGCAGCACAAGCATCGTCTTGCCTATACCGCGGGGACCAATCACCAGCATGTGTTGGTTTGACTCCCCCACGTTGTCGCGAATGGCGTCCACTATCAAGCCCAGGTCGGCCTGGCGCACCACGAAGGAATCGACCAGTTCCTGTTCCGTGAGAAAAGCGGGGTTGTACTTCATCGGCCGCTGAGGCTTGTTCAACTTTTCCTCCTTCGTTCTAAGACGGGCGTGAAAAACAAGCTGTACCGCTTCTTACACCAGTCTCTCACCAAGTGAGACACAAACACGTAGCCTCTCGACGTGGCCCGAAGATACCCGTCATGCTCCAGCACGCGAAGGATTTCCGTTTCCGCTTCCGCACACGTACAGTGCTGGAACGGGAAGTCGGATTGAAGGGCTTCGAGCGCCTCCCGGCTAAGGCAGCCCGTAATCGCCGCCTCGCTCAACATCTCGAGCGCAAGAGGAAAAAGCTCCAGCCCCAGAACCATCTTCAGGCGTTCCTCGTAATGCGTCAGTTCGGCGTGGCCTCGAGTGCCAAGCATTTCTTCCCGATAGACCTCGGCCACTTCCCGCTTGAGGAACTCCTGACGGTCATTGCGACAGCAACGGTCGCGCACGTGCGAGAAAAACATCTCTACATGATCCGGTATGCAGCATCCAAGCATCTCGATCATCTCGTCCTCGGCCCCATCGGCGAACTTAATCCCATATTCATCGGACAGCGATTGAAGGCAACCAACCGCAACGGCCCTCTCCCAAGGCCGGAGTTCAAACGGATGAAAGGTGTTGAGTGTCGCGCTCAAGCCGGCTTGATGAAGCACAGGTTCAAATCCAATACTGCCGCTCAGGACCATCCTGATCTTGCCCTGGTGTTCGATGCTGTTACGCCGCAACCACGACATGAACTCGTCCACGTCGCGTCTCCGTTCCGGGGTGATGATGTAGTCCTGGCCTTTCAACATCCGGTTGACCATGATGGGAATCTCATCGAACATCAAAAGAACGGGCTTTTCACCACCTGCAAGAATCGCAAGCAGTTCGTCACCCTTTTCTGACCAATTGCCGTCATTCAGCCCACTTCGCAAATGAATCCCCACATCGAAAATCGAAACCTTGTCAACTGTCTTTGCGATTGACGCAAGAACATTGGAAAACATATCAGCAACCTTCCCCCGCAGTGATTTGTGTTGATATGTCGCCACCCCCAACCTCGCAATCGTATCCGGCGCGTTGAAGGCTTCTTGGAGGTCCACATATAGGCAGATATACTGATCTTTCAGTAGACGTGCCGCTTCCCGCATCAGGCTCGTCTTCCCCATCCGGCGCTACGCTACCAGTAGTAAGTGGTTGCCTTCCGAAACCTTGTCCATAAACAGCCGCAGATCATCTTTCCTGTCCCAAAAACGATCCCCTATGGCGTACCCCCCAGCCAGCTTCATCTTGGCTCTCCCCTCACCAACGTAATTGTTGCCAACATATTTGTTGCCAACAAATCTGTTGGTAGAGTACCACGGCCCGGTTGGTTCGTCAAGCGAAAGAATTAACAAGCGAGATGGTTTTTGTAAGATCAACGGCACCAATTGGTTAGAGTTTTTCGGGCGAGATGGCGTAGAGGGAAACGTCGTGGTAAGAGCCGTGCAAGTAGAGTGCTTCGCGCAAGATGCCGAGCGGCTGGAACCCGATAGCATGGAGAAAATCTCCCAGCGGCTTCTCCTTCGGCGAGGCCGGGACGACGATCTGGCGCACGGTGCTCTGGCCGGCGGCCTCCTTTAGGATGGCTTTGAAACTTTTGCGCATCGCCTCCGCGGCATAATCCGCCTCGTCGCGCATGTAAATCCACACCACTACGGCCCCGCCAACCCATTTCGCGCGCAGCTTGAGCAGCCCGAACGGCTTGCCGGATTTCCGCAGCAGCATCAGTTCCTGATCGATGCCGCGCGGGTGGAGCGAGTCCATCTCCCGGTCGTATTTCGTTGCCAGATACACGCCCGATTCGTTGAACAGGAAGTAGGCCGACTCGTTCCAGTTCTCCCATCGAGTCACCAATTCCGCGTCGGCTTCTTCGATGGGCCGCACAGCGATACTCATCGTAATCGCCGCCTTGGCCAGCGCGAACAGCGAAGGTTTCTCCCGCCGCCCAAGGATCTTGTAGACCCTTTCAAAATGGATTCCCGCCGACGACAGCATCTGAAACGCCGAGACCGCGCTCTGCATCCACGCCCGCTGCCCGTCGCACCACGCCGGGTGCGGCGTCCGAATCGAGCCCGCCAGCGCATAATGCACCGCAGCCGTGCCGCCGCCACAGAGGTTGCGCGCCCAACAGCCCGTGCACGGATACGTCGTCAGCGATCCCACGTCTTCAAACGGCCGGACTTTTTCCTCGTCCAGCCCGTCCGCCAGACTGCCCAGGCAAAACGCCTCTTCGCCCGACAGCCGCATCGACGGATAAATCCGGCCGTCGCCCGCGACGGCCATCTCGTTGGTACCCGCGGAATCCGATCTTGCGACCGGCGCACCCGAATAGATCCGCCAAAACAGCGGCGCGATCGGGTCCAGTCGGAAGTAGTGGTGTTTCATCAGCCTTTCTGCGTAATACCGGGCATTCTCTTCCATCGCCGCTGTGACCGCGCCCGGCTCCAGCCCCGGATTGGCCACGTACGCCCCATCCAGATCGATCTCGATCCCCGTGAAACCGGAATCGTCCAGCGTTTCCGCCACTTTCCCGAACCGGGGATGGTTCGGCCGGACAACGACACGCCCGCCGGCGTCTTTGGCGTCCGGCTCGAGCGCTTTGGCCAGCCGCGGCAGTGTCTCGCCAACAGCGGAGGCCAATCCTTTCACGTGCGCCGAGATTCCATCGGCCCCCCTTAACTCGAGCTTCGCACCCAGCGTATGTCCCGCCAGCGCTTCGGGCAGCTTCGCCACGGAAATGTTCGTGACGTGCACTGAAACCGTCAGCGTTTTCTCGGCAAGCCGCGCCGATTTCAACGCCCACTCGCACAGTTCCGCAATCAATTCCGGGTTGTATATTTGCCCGTCTTCGACAAACTCGAGCTGCAACTCTTTCTGCGTGCCCGACCGGCCCAGCAGCAGCAAAACCGCACCGCGGCCGGTCTCGCGCGCGCCCGACTTCACCACCCGCGCAGGCCGCCCGAACCACCGGGCCTGCGCCCGTACCGCTTCCTCCGTCTCCCGCGGCAACGCCACCGACACCCGTTTCAACCCGCGCTCGACCTCAAACTGTTTGAGCAGGTCTTCCTTTTTCGGCGACCTCAGTATTGACTTAGACGCACGCAGCCACTCGAGTTCGCCCGCCACTTCCTCCAACTCTTTGAGGCTGTACTTGTCTTTAAGCAGGTGGAAGATCCGGTTGCTGGTTGAATGCGCGTAATGCTCCAGCACGTCCCAGCAGATTTCGTCGCACTCAAAACAAAAACAGGTTTCAGGGTCAATGGCAAACCGTTTGCCGTCGTGCTCGAATCTGTGCAAGGCCTCCCGCGGCATCAGTAAGCCCCCAGGGTGCCCTTGTTGCGGCTCCAGTTTTCCATGAAGCGAAAACAGGCGATGCCCAGGAACGTCCAGACGGCACAGTTGGCCAGCAGCAACAAAAACGACGGGTGCAGCAGGATCGGCACGTAATTCGCCACCACCTTCCCCCCCTCCATCAGCGGCTCGCCTTTCGCGTCATACACCGGCTGCATTTGTCCCCGGATTACAAGATGAATAAGACACAGCGCCGCGTCTGTGATCGGCAGCGCGTGTGAAAACACTTGGAGCACCTTTGGAAACGTCCGCACTTCGTCGGCCATGACGGCGATTCCCAAAAGACCCATCCGAATTAATACCGCCACCTGGCCCGTCTGTTTGAAAACCAGCACAAGCCCGCCCACCATGAAACCAAATCCGATCAGGTTCATAAACGCCAGCATCAACAGAAGTACCAGCGCCGCAAACTGGCCCAGCGTGTTCATCGGCAGGTCGAAACCCAGCCGATACGCTATCAGCCAAACCATCAGCGCGGACGTCGGCACCGACGTCACCGCAGCCATCAGCGACCGCGCCATGAAGTTCGACACCAGCCCGTGCGGGCTCATGCACAACTGCTCCAGCTGGCCGCTCTGCGCCATCCCCTGCAAGCCCTGGCTGAAAAGGCCAACTATTCCAAACGCCAGCATGCCGATAATAAAGGTCAGCGCAAATTTCGTCGCATCTACCGGATTGCTGAACCGGCTCGCAAACCCTGCCGGATCCACACCGCCCTTTGAATGAAACATCAGGATCATCGACATCAGCATGAGATAGCCGATGATCATCCCCGTCACCGTCCTGAACCAATACCGCCGCATCACGATCATGTTGCGGATAAATTCAGCCTTCAGCACCAGCAAAAAACCCATTCAGCTAGACCCTTTGCACACGTCCGCTCTTTTCACACAACATCGACTTAAACCAATGACCGAGCGAAAAACAGGGACTGACTCGATTTTCGGCAGTTTGAAAATCGTGTCTGTCCCTGCTTTTCGCGGCCTTTCAACAATCATGTGGCTTTCTTACCAACTCCACTGACTCGCTTCCGGCAGTTTGGAAGCGCATTTTCAGTAGTTTGAAAAGCGTGTCTGTCCCCGCTTTTCGCGGCCTTCCTGATTCAACAGTGCTCACTTCGTCCGCCCTACTTCTTGCCCGTCAGCCGCAGAAACACGTTCTCGAGCGTCTGCTGCCGCTGCGATACCGACCGCAAGAGAACACCGTGATCGCGAAACCGTTGCACCACGTCGTACAACGCCCGCGACCGCGCATCGAGGTCCGTTTCGAGCGCCACCGCCAGCACCGGGCCCTCGTCTTCGATCCGGACGTTCACCTCGTTGATGTGCGGGATTCCGTCAAGAATCGAGTTGGGCACGAGACGGTCCAGCTTGAACTCGAACACCGGGTCGCTGAACACGTCGAGCAGCGATTCCTTGGGCTGGCACGCCACCAGCACGCCCCGGTCGATAATGCCGATCCGATCGCAGATCTCCTGCGCCACGTTCATGTCGTGCGTCGTCACCAGCACGCATTTCCCCTGCTGCCGCGTCATCTCGAGGATCTTGTCTTTGATGTTGCGGCTGCTCTGGACGTCCAGGCCCGTCGTCGGCTCATCCAGCAGGACCACCGGCGGGTCGGCGATCAGGGCGATGCAGATAGCCAGCTTTTGTTTTTCGCCGCGCGACAGTTTCCTCACCTCGATATGCTGCTTGTGATCGAGCCCGATAAACGTCAGCAGCGACTTCGCACGGTCTTTCAGCACCCGCCCCTTCACGTCTTTCAGGTTGCCGTAATACATCAGGTTTTCGTACGGCGTCAGCGGCCAGATGCTCGTGCGCGTGCCTTCGAGCACGACGCCGACTTTCTTCAGCACCTGCAGGCGCTTCTTATCGACGTTCAGACCGTCCACGTATACCGCGCCGCTATCCGGCCGCACCAGCCCCGAGACCATCTTCACCGTCGTGGTCTTGCCCGCGCCGTTCGGACCAAGCAAACCGAAAATCTCTCCGGCTCGTATCCCGAAATCGATACTGCGCGCCGCATGCACCAGCTTTCTGTGCAACAGACAGCGCGGTGTTGTCTCGTCCTTGTAAAACAGATGGCGCGTCTTGAAGGTTTTGTCGACCCGGTCGATGCGCACCAAATATTCGTTCTTCATACCTTCTCCAACGGCCCAAAACACCGCGCCTGAACCGGATACGCCCCCGGCTCACAGACCGGCTCGATCGCCAGGTCCACGCACCCCACCGCCATCCCGCATGCCGGCGCCACCACCAGCACCTCGATTAGCCTGCCCTCCGCGAAAAGGGTCTCGTGCTCGCCCGCATCCGGGTCGCCCGACTCTTCTATCTGGGCGAGCCGTTCCATGAAGGCGATTTCCACGTTCCGCACCGCGTGAACGACGATAACAAGAATCAGGCTGCCGGTCCAGTAATAGAGGCCGCCAACCAACAGCGCGAACGCCAAAAACTCGCCCGACTGCCGCAAACTGTTCCGGAAAAAGTGTTCGTGAACGCACGCAAACACCGCCGCCACCCCCGCCACGCCCAAAACCGGCCCGGCCCAACTCACCACCAGCGGCTGCAACGCCGCCCGATAAATTGTCTCTTCCGCAATGCTCACGCTGGCAAACTGCATCAGGACCCGCGGGTTGTCCGCCATATAAGCCCAAAGCGGCCCCAGGTCAATCAGATGCCCCGCCGCCTGCCGCAAAGACCTGTGCGTCGCCAAAACGCTCATTCCGAATATCAAATGTCCGGCTGCCAGCCCGGCGCCGATTGCGATCGGAGATATCAGATCGCGGCTCCACACGCCCCTGCCCGCCGCAATCCAGCATGCCCCAGCAAACAGCAGCGTCTGAAGTACCGCGCCCGCGCGCAGCGCCGGCGTACGATGCCGGATGCCCGATACAATAATCACGTAAAACGGCCACGCCGCCACCAGAAGCCTCGTGCATGTGGCGCTGCCCCCCGCACGGTTGAAAGAAAAAGCATATACAATATGGACCACCATCAGGCAAAGAAAAATGGTGGCCAAGAGACTCACGAATCGGTCTCCGCAGCCTTTTCGCGTTTCCCCGCCGGCTCCGAATTCAACCCCGTCATGGATTCGACAAGGTCCTCGACCATGTGCGAGTTCTTTTCCTTGAACGCTACGAACTCGTGCCGCAGCAACCCATACCCGTAAAGATCGTAAAGCTTGCCGTCCCTGGCCACGTGTTCGGGCAACGTCAGTTCCCGCACCGCACCCATCCGCTCCAGGATCATCCACGACGCCTCGTTGAACGCGTAAATGTACGCATTAACCCGGTGCAGGTTCAGCTCTTCAAACGCATACTGCATCGCCCGGTAAAACGATATTCCCGCCGTCAGCTTGTGCCGCATCTCCTTGTTGCCCATGTACAAGTCAATGCTGCAACTGCGGTTGCGCCAACTGATGTTCTGAAGCGACAACAAACCCAGCGGCCCGTGCTCCGCCGAGTCGATTATAAGGTACAGGCCACCCGGCACCGTCTGGGCCGAAGACCGACCAAGCATCGATACAATCTGCTCACGGATCTGCTTGGGCGAGCGCGCCGGATCCCCGTAAAGGAAAAGCTGAAAATCCGGATCCTCCATCCACGCCACCACCCTATCCAAATCTTCACGCTCCGCCCGGCGGATGAACGTCTTGGTCTTAATCGCCATCTAACAAATCGCTCCTCGATCGGTCGCTCTTCGATCGGCAAACGTACAATCAGCGGCCCGAAGCGTCAACGCCTCCAGGTTGAACCACCTCCCCTGCGAAAATACCACGTCCCGCTGAACGCCCGCGCTCTCGAACCCATGGCTTATCAAAAACTTCCGATACTCAGTCTCGCTGTCCAGGCAGTGCGTCACCACCTTGTGGTTGCGCATTCGCTCGAACGCCAGCCGCGACAAAAAATCAAATACTTCGTCCGCCATCGCCGTCGAAAACGTCGTTTCATCCAAAAAAATCACCACAAACTCGCTGAACTGCGCCTCGGGATTCAACCCCCGAAGACAGCAGAATCCGCAGATTTCGCCATCCCGGCCTTCCACCGTATAAAACACCGCCTTCCCCATCTCCTTCTGGCTCATCACCTCGCGCAACTCGTCCCGCGTCGGCGGGTTCAATTCTCGGCGCTGGTCCAGCAGCGACGACCGCGGCGTCTGGGAGTCGTAAACCGACTTCAGCGCCCCCGCGTCATCGGGGTCGGCCGAACGGATTACGCTATGGGCGCCCTTAATCACAAGTCCTTATCATTCCTCACTTACCGGATCGTATAGAAAACAGAACCGGGACTTCAAGACACTGGAGTCCCGGTCAGTACTACAAGTTCTCGACCGCAGGTTTACATGCTCAACTCGTTTTTTTTCTGGTATACAAAGTCGGTCCATGCGTTATAGACGGCATTCATGAAGTCCGTCTTCGCGTCGGCCCGGTCCGGCACTGCCACAGAACCGCGATGCCCCTCCTCGGGCCGCATCAACGTGGCAGATACCTTCCTTACGTGTTTCATGGTAAACCTCCGGCGTTTTGCTCCGCTGGACTAGGCGGCATCCCCGCCAAACAGGTCCTTGAAGAAGCCGCTGATTTCATCCCACAGGTTGGTGAAGAAACCAGCAATGTCATCCACAATGTCCGCCTTCGCTACTGTCATTTTCCTAATGTGCTTCATCTTCTTTCTCCTTGCTCATGGGCCTATACAAGGGCAGTGCATCAACACTGCTTCTTGGCGATCAAGCACATCCCACTGCCGATTTCCAGATTAACCACGACTACGTCTAAGTTGTTGGTGTTGTAGTTTGTTCCGGGTTTTTGGCCTCAAGAATCGGGGTGAACGCCGTCAAGATCGAGATGACGAATGTCATCTTGGCGTCCACGGGGATGTCAGCAGCATGAACGGGCGGTTTCGATACCTTTTGCAGATGTTTCATGATGTCTCCTGATGGGCTTTAACCCTTTTGGCCGCGAGTATATCACCCTGCTTGAACCTTGTCAAACGGCCCGCAAAACCCACCTGCACAGTATGTGGTTACCCTACCCGCGCAGAACTACCACCAACGGTAGCCCCGCCGTCACTGCTCACAAGACTATACAGGGTTCGGCCGAAATTGTTACGGCGCCAAACCAGCCCCCTTTCCCTCCAAGCCGGCATCGAGGTGAAAGACGGCAATTTAATGCACCGGTCAGACAAGTGTTTTATTGTCAGCCCGTTATGTGGGGCCGCGGGAGACGCCTAGGCGCCGTTGCCGTCCTTCTTCAGGATGTCTTCAATGTTGAGGATCCCCAGGTTTATCAGCAACTGCAGAAGACTCAGGATGCCACTCGAGGGTCCAAGAATTGCCTTGGACAAAGGTTTTGCGTGTTTCATACGGTTTTCCTTTCCGCTTTGCGCATGACTTGAACGCAAGCCATTGCGAGCCACAGACAGTCTATCAGCCACAGCATCGACTATTCGTTGCTGTCCAAACACTTACGTCTATCCCCAGCCTGACCCACAAAATCGCGTGACCACCCCTCGATCCCGGAGTATAATGGAAACCGGTTTCCCGAAAGGCTTAACACATGATAGTCGCGGTTTTATTTACGGTGGGCCAATTTTACGCTCAGCCGGGCCGGAAAGTCGACTCGGAGATCGAGAAACTTGTGCCCAAAGATCTGTTGGGGTGGACGGCGCCCGCAAAGGACAGTGTTTACAGCGCGGCAAACCTCCACGAGTACATCGATGGCGCGTCGGAAATTTACAGGGCGTTGAACGTGCGGCGCGTGGTGGCCCGCCGTTACATTAAACAGGGATTTCCCCAAATCACCGCCGACATCTTCAAAATGAAAACGCCCGCCGACGCATTCGGCGCATACCACCATGATACCCGCGACGGCGCCGAGGTCCAGGTCGGCCGCGAGTCCGAATTTGACAGCGCCTCCCTCGCCTTCTGGAAGGACAGGTACGTGGTTTACGTCACCGCCGCCACGGCCCCTGAACCCGTGCGAACGGCCATTTTGACTATCGGCGAAGCCATCGCCAACGCCATCACCGGCGATGGCGATCCCCCCAGCCTGCTCGATCTGCTGCCCGACGAAGGCCTGCTGCCCGGCGATACCCGCTATTTCCACAACCACTTCCTGCTGAACCTCTACTATTACGTCTCCGATAAAAATCTGCTGAACCTTGATTCAGACTCCGAAGGCATACTGGCTCGATACAAAACGCCCGAAGGGCCGCCCATGACGTGCCTGATCATCCGGTATCCGGCTCCGGCGGCTGCACGAGCCGCGCGTTCGGACTTCCTGCATGCCTACCTGCCCGACGCCGGCCCCGACGACGTCGCAAAAACCGAAAACGGCCGGTGGACGGGCGTCCGCAGGAGCGATAGACTACTGTGCGTGGTTTTTGATGCGCCGGCAAAGGCCGACGCTGTCCAAGTGATGGAGAAAATCGCAGGTCCGGGAGGGACAACCAAATGATCTACGGGCATAAGCCAATCACACGGCGCGACTTCCTCAAACGCGGAGCCGCCGGGGTGACTCTGGCCGGAGCGGCCGCAACTTTCCCCAGCATCGCCTACGGCGACGAACCGGCACGGGCTACCGTAGTCCTGGTGCGCGACCCGGCCGTGTTGGGAACGGACCGGGCGGTGAATCCCGAAGCCGTCAACCGGCTGCTGGATATGGGAGTGTGCGAGCTGACCGGCAAGCCGGACCCGGCCTCGGCCTGGGCCCAATTCATAAAGCCCGAAGATACCGTCGGCGTAAAGAGCAACACGTGGCCCGCGCTGCCAACCCCGCCCGAGGTCGAAACCGTCATCGTCAGCAAGGTGACCGGGGCCGGCGTACCCGCCGACAAAGTGGCCGTCGAAGACCGCGGGGCCAAAGCCAATCCTGTATTCCAGGACTCGACCGCCATCATCAATGTCCGGCCCATGAGAAGCCACCACTGGGCCGGTGTCGGCAGTTGTATCAAAAACTTCATGCCGTTCAGCGACGACTGCCCAAGCCTGCACCCCAACTTCTGCGAAAACCTCGGCCAACTCTGGGAACTGCCGATCGTGAAAGGCAAGACGCGCCTCAACATCCTCGTCATGCTCACCCCGCTGTTCCACAGCAAAGGCCCGCATAATTTCGACGCCAAGTACACCTGGGACTACGCCGGATTCCTGCTGGGAACCGATCCTGTGGCGGTCGACACCATCGGGCTTTCTATCATCCAGGCCAAACGCAAGCAAGTCTTCCAGGAAGACGCACCACTCCCCATCACGCCACACCACATCCGGTTGGCCGCCGAAAAATTCCACCTCGGAATCGCCGACACAGACCGTATCGACGTCAAAATGCTGGGAACCGCCGAACACCGCCTCATCTGACTTCCAAACTCCTTTTGTAGACGCGGCGTTCCCGCCACGTCAATTCTTCATCAATGCTTCAAGTGGCGAGGTACAGGCTTTATTCGTCCTATCCGTTCGCGGTAGGGACACGGGTTGCCCCGTGCCCCCCGCACGGATCCCGGCGTGCGGCACTACCGCACCGGGCTCTTGCCTTGGGTTCTGACGCAGGGTCGCGCCTTGCGTATCCGGTCCAGCGCTGCAT
>Ga0315285_10006500_pt1 | contig 12049 bp, 10 predicted proteins | sample YL17G09_36_MG_FD_203698 | JGI IMG/M metagenome (GOLD analysis project Ga0315285, IMG submission 203698) | Sediment microbial communities from Yellowstone Lake, YNP, Wyoming, USA - YL17G09_36 | ecosystem: Environmental > Aquatic > Freshwater > Lake > Sediment | place: USA: Wyoming | collected... | reverse complement strand
CTTCAGGCCTGTTTCAGGGGTCCCAGGACGGTTCGGTTTGCTCCAGTGCCTCCCAGCGGGCGTATTCCAGGAAACCTGGATCGACTTCGTACGTCAGCCGGGAATCCGGGACGTGCGCCTGGTGGCCTGTCTGGGATGGGCTGGTCGTTCGGGGCGGGCCGCGGGTCGAGGTGCAACGCCGGGCCCATCGCCATTTAGCCAGCGGGCTAGCCCGCCGCGCGGCGGGCCCCCGCCGGCGGCGCTACAGGCGCACCGGAACGCCGCGCTTGGCCAGGTACTCCTTCATCTCGCGGATCGTGAACGTGCCGTAATGGGCGATGCTGGCCACCAGCACGGCGTCGGCGTGGCCCTCGGCGATGCCCTCGTAAAGATGCTCGAGTTCTCCCGCCCCGCCGCTGGCGATCACCGGGACGCTCACGGCGTCGGCGATGGCGCGGGTCATGGGGATGTCGTAACCGTCCTGCGTGCCGTCGGCATCCATGCTGGTGGGGAGGATGGCGCCGGCGCCCAGGTCCTCGGCCTTCCGGGCCCACTCGACGGCGTCCAGGCCGGCGGCCTTGCGGCCGCCGCTCACCATGACCTCGAAGCCCGACGGCATCTCTTCGTTTCTGCGCGTGTCGATGGCCACCGTGATGCACGCGCTGTCGAACTTGTCGGCGGCCTCGGCCACGAACTCCGGCCTCAGGACCGCCGCCGTGTTGATCGAGACCTTGGCGGCGCCGGCGGCCAGCAGGTCTTCGATGTCCTTCACGGCCTTGATGCCGCCGCCCACGGTCAGCGGCACGGTGATGCGCTGGACGGTGCGGCGGACCACGTCCATGAGGGTCTTGCGTTTTTCGACCGTCGCGGTGATGTCGAGCAGCACGAGTTCGTCCGCCCCTGCCGCGCTGTAGGCCGCGCCCGCCTCGGCCGGGTCGCCGAGTTCCTTCAGGTCCACAAAGTTGACGCCCTTCACGAGGCGGCCGTCCTTGGTGTCGAGGCACGGAATGATGCGGCGGTAATCCATTGGCCCTTCCTCCGCGGTTCCCCCTGCGGTAAACTACGAAGCCCGAGCGGCTCTGTCAACAGCCCTTCGCGCCCGCCGCGGGCCTGTCCGCCGAGCCTACTCCGCCGAAGCAGCCGCTTCGGCTGCGAAGGCCGGAAGCCTCGGCGAAGGCGGGAGCGGCGGGGCAAGCCGGCGCGAATTCACCTTGACCCTACCCCGGGGGTGCAATAGAATCCGCAGGCTTTTTGCCTGCCGCAGGTTGCGGCAGTCGGGCACAGGCTCAGGGAGGACGGGTTCAGCATGCTCAAAGAGATACGCATTCACGGCCGCGGAGGCCAGGGCAGCGTTACGGCGGCCGAGGTCCTGGCCAAGGCCGCGTTCAAGGACGGCCTGGTGAGCCAGGCGTTCCCGGCCTTCGGGTCGGAGCGCATGGGCGCCCCCGTGCGGGCCTTCTGCCGGCTGTCGGACAAGGCCATCCGCGCCCGCTCGGAGATCCACACGCCGGACTACTGCATCGTGCAAGACCCCACGCTCCTGGACACGGTCAACGTCTTCGAGGGCATCAAGCCGGGCGGCATGGTGGTCCTGAATTCCGAGAAGCCCGAGACCGTCCACGTGCCCGCAGGCGCGGTCCTGAAGGCCGTACCCGGCACCCGCATCGCCATGGAGGTCATCGGCCGGCCCATCCCGAACATGGTCATGCTGGGCGCGTTTGCCGGCACGACGGGCCTGGTGACCCTGGCCTCGCTGAAGGCGGCCATCAAGGAGCGGTTCGGCGGCAAGGTGGGCGACCTGAACGCCGAGGCCGTCGAGAAGGCCTACCAGGCCGCGAAGGGCAGGTCATCGCGGACATTGAGTCCGACAAGGCCGTCATGGAACTGGAGTGTTTCCACAACGGCCGCGTGGCACAGATCATCCGCGGCGACGGTGACGAGGTCCCGGTGGGCGAGGTCATCGCCCACATCGCCGCGCCGGGCGAGGGGGCCGCGGCCCCGCCGGCCGCGAAGTTCCTGCGCGACCTCAAGGCGCTCCTGGAGAACCCCGAGACCCTTCTGGAGGGCCCCGGCGCGTGACCCCTGCGCTTGCCCGACCGTTCGGCCGCCCGGCGCCTGGCAAGAAAAAGCGGCGTGCCGGCCGCTCTGGCCCCGCGGCGGGAAGCCCGCGCGGCCTGACTCGGCCGAAGTATTGTTGCCGCGCGGCAGGGGGTTGCGTAAGGTATCGGCGGAGACGGCTAGTGGTCCGTCACCATTGAAATCGTGAGTAGTGCTCGCGCGGCGGGCAGTCTTGCCCGCCGCGCGGTGGGCAAGACTGCCCACCGCGCTACCCGATTCAACTGACAAGAACAAGTTTGACGGCCTACTAGGCGAACACGCGAGACACGAAAGGGGCCTCTCATGCGGACACAATGGCTTGTCGGATGCTGCGGCGTTGCCGTGTTGCTTGCGGCCTTGCCGGTTGCGGCCGGGGAGAAGGGGGCCGCCGCGAAGAAGGAATCGCCGAAACCGGGGATTGAGGTCATCGACGAATCGTTCAAGGCCATCGTCGCGCCCGACGCCGAAGTGCGGCCGATCGCCCAGGACCTCAAGTTCACCGAAGGCCCCACCTGGTACGAGGCCGAAAAGTGCCTCCTCCTGAGCGACATCCCGGCCGACACCATCTACAAGTGGACCGAAGCCGAAGGCCTCAAGCCCTGGCGGCAGCCGTCGCACAACACCAACGGCAACACGGTGGACCGCCAGGGCCGCGTGGTCAGTTGCGAGCACTCCGGCCGCGCCATCGTCCGGTCCGGCAAGGACGGCAAGGTCGAGACCCTGTGCTCCACCTACCAGGGCAAGAAACTCAGTTCGCCCAACGATGTGGTCGTGCGGAGCGACGGCACGGTCTGGTTCACCGATCCGCCGTACGGCGTCCCCAAGGGCGAGCCGAAAGAGCAGGAGAAGAACCGCGTGTACCGCCTGGACCCCGGCGCCAAGGAGCCCGTGGCTGTGGCGGAGGACTTCGACATGCCCAACGGCCTGGCCTTCTCGCCGGATGAGAAGGTCCTTTACGTCGCCGACTCCGGCAGGCCGCACCACGTGCGCCGATTCCGCGTGAAGGCCGACAATACGCTGGAGGGCGGCGAGGTGTTCGTGACCATCGCGCCCGGCGGCCCCGATGGCATCCGCTGCGACAGCCAGGGCCGCCTGTTCTCATCCGCCGGCGACGGCGTCCAGGTCTTCAGCCCCGAAGGGAAACTCCTCGGCAAGGTCCGCACGCCCCAGGCTGCCGCCAACCTGTGCTTCGGCGGCCCGGACTTCCGGACCCTCTTCATCACCGCCCGCACGGGCGTTTGGGCCGTGACTCTGCTCGTGGCCGGGGCGAAGTAGGCGCGCGGCGGCGGGCGGCGGCCGCCAAATCCCGCCGTTTCCTGTTCCCCGTTCCCTGGCCTGCCCGCCTCTGGCGGGTTCCCTGTTCCCCGTTGTTATCCCCATTTTGTGGATAACTTTTCCACACGGCATTTCGGACCCCCGAAAACCCGGTTTTTGACCCTTTCGTGACCCCAAAACGGCCCTGGCGCTAGCGCCAGAGGGGGTCCACCCCCAAAATGTTAAGATGGGCATGACGAAATGCGCTCGTTTTTGATCGCTTTTTGACGGAAAACGTCGCCTTTTTGATCGATTTTGACACGAATTTGATGGTTTTTGACAGGCACTTTTGGGCGTGCGCCGCTGTGGATAACTTTTGACGCTGTCGAAAGATACACTATAAGCAACAAGGGGGCGGAAAACCGGAAACCTGGGGACACCCGTTTTCGTAAACCAAGCCGGGGAAAGGAGTTACGAGTGCGGAACCCGCCCTTAAGCCTGGCGGGCAGGCCGGGGGACCGGAAACCTGGGGACACCTGTGGCCGTAAAGATAGGCGGGAACAGCAGTTACGAGTGCGGAACGACCGTCATTCGTCCTTAGTCATTGGTCATTTGCTGCGGCAGAAGAGGAGCTGCCAAAACGGCAGACGGCGGCCAACGGGAGGGATTCGGGATTGGGGTACCGGGAACCGGAAAAGGGGGCTGATTCTATGTCCGGCGTCGGACTGCAACGCCACGCCATCATCGCCTTCTTGGCGGGTTGACCTTGTTGTTGGCTTTCTCTTTCCTGCTAAGGCGAATAGGAACCACGCCGGAAGACTTGGCCTGGCTAAAATGCCGGTTGCTCCACAGCACTTCTGTTCTGGAGTAGTCGTTTCCTTGTGTGTCCCTGGTGTGGGTCTTTATCGTCGTTTTGTGCCAACCCTCTGCCGGACACAGAAAGCGATTGTAAAGCGGGCTTTCATACCCACTGATCAGAATCATGCACTTGGCTCTTGAGCAGATCCGAAGGAGGTCTTCGTGAAAACCCTGATCGCTAACACCTACTGAGTATTTGTGCGCCCGCTTCGCATGGTACGGCGGGTCAAGATAGACAAGTGTTGCTGGTCTGTCTTCAAACATTGCTAAAAGTTCACGCGCATCGCGATTCTCAATACGCACTTGGCGTAAACGCTCGGCAGCTTGCTCCAGGCGGGCCGGCAGATTATACCACCGGCACACGCGAGCCTCTTTCCCCCCACGCGCGTAGGACTGTGAAAAGGAGAAGCCCGCGTGAGTGCTCCCTACGATTCCGTTCACAGTCATCATCGACGACACAAGAAAGCGCCGGGCCCTTTCAAGGGGAGAGAGGTTGGCCGATCTGGCCTTTGCGGCTTCGAACTCAGACCGCGCGTAAGGGGTCAGCGCGATAACGCGGCAGAGTTCCGCCGCATTGTCTCGAAGTTGCCCAAACAGATTGACGACTTCACCGTCAAGATCATTTATGATCTCGATCGGCACAACGGGCTTTGCAAGCGTCAAGGCCGCGCTGCCACAAAATGCCTCTACCCATGCATTGTGAGGTGGAAGCGATTCAATTATGCGGCGCGCAATCCGCTGCTTCGCCCCGTAATAGCCGAAAGGCGGCTTCGTCGGCTTGGCGTTTCCGTTGTCGCAGAAATCCCGCCACAACGCCAAGTAGTCTTTCATTCGTCCACCTCGACGCACAATTTGTCCGTCTATCCATCCGGGGCGAGACGGCACTGGACTATCCCCGTCTCGACAATCCACTTGCTTCCTGGTCCCAAGACAGCAGCGTGCGGATCTTGAACTATGTGCACAGCGTCCGCAGCAATGCGCCCATCTGCTACGACAGGAACAAGGTAGAGATAATACCAAGCACCAAACACCTCCGCCATTGCGACTTCATTCTCGCTCCAGAAAAAACGCTGGCTGTCCACGGGCACCGCCTTGACCTCGATGTACCGAGGCATGGTGCTCCCATCTTCACACACACTCACGCTGAGAATATCGTACCCTGCGGCCACATCTTGAGCGCCGATGTGTATCACCCGGTTTTCGAATTGGCTTCCGACGCGCAGTTGCTCGAACCGCATCATCTCGAGTTCGGCCCGCAAGCCGAGGGCCTCCCTTGCTTGCATCCGCTGTCTGAACTGGGCGGGGGATACTCGTTCGCGCTCCTGCCACGCGAATGCATACAGATTGCTGTGTTCTCGGGCGACCAGATAGCAGGCAGCACTCTCGTCGTATGAAAGGACGCCCAAGTCAATGAGGTAGTTCCTCACGGCGCTCTCGGCACTCTGCAATTCGACGGACGGCCTATAGGTGGCTGTCCCGTCTTGTATGCTAAACCGCCGCAGATACGCCAGCATTTCACAGCGGTAGGGTGTGTCTGCCTGTAACAGCATCTGCAGGATGGCTGCGGCGGGTTCTCCGGCTCTTTCCTGCTCTAGGCAACGAAAAGCCTCTGTAATCGTCAGAGTATCTCCCACTGCCTTGACCGCCTGGATGCTCATCAAGAAGGCAAGGGTTTCTGGGAACCCCGATGCGCGCTCATGAAATCTCCTCTCCAAGAACCCACGCTCGGCCCGTGAAGAGTTCCTCAATACTTCGAGAAGAACGGTCGTTTGACTTAGGCGTAGGCCCTCAAAGTTAGGCCTTGCGCCCCTTAAAGAGTCGCTCATATGCATCAAGTTCATCCTCAGGCGAGAACATGTCGAGCGAATAGACGGCGTACTCTTTGTCGATAACGGCACTCATGCGCTGCGCTTTGCTCTGAACATTGCACAGGATGTCCTCGTCCACTGTATCCGCATATTGTAGGAAGTGGTACTGTGACTCTTTGTTCTCCGACCCGCCCACGCGATGGATTCGGTCAAGGGATTGCAGATATTGCGCGCAATTATAGGACAGGTCATAATAAATGGCATGCGAGCACGTCTTGTGGAGTGAGATCGACTCTGCGCAAGCGGCGGGATTGGCGACAAGCAGGTTCATCCCGCTCGTCGGGTTGCAGAACTCCCGTATGATCTCTTCTCGGCTAAGTTCTTCGCTCACGTCGGCCTCGTGGACCGGCGTCCCTCCATAGATCAGTCCGACTCCGTAGCCCCGGTCAGACAGGCTGTCTCGTAGGAGTTCCAAGGTGCGGATGAAGTTTGACCAGATCACAACCTTCTCTCCGCAGTCGCGCAGGGTGCGCACCAAGGCTAAGAGGGCACCCAGTTTTGCGGGTTGTTCGATGGTGGCGTATCGTCTGATAATGTCGGACAGTGAGAAATCCGCTGGAACAACGTCTTCGTCATACTCAGAAACCGCCGAGCCCAACAAGCTGGCATACGAGAGACACTGCCGGAGCCTGATCATCCGGCCTCGGCGCAGCCGCACAACGAGGTCCGTTGTCTGCCGCGAGTCCAGTTCGGACAGGTCGCGTATGCGCCCAAGAACGGAATCATATATGCGTCGTTCATAGGGGTTCATCCGCACTTGCACCGGCGGGTGAATCACTTGGCGTGCAAGCCCAAGATCGCTCTTCCGCACGCGGTAGAACAGGGAGCCTATCTGCGCATCAAGAACCTCGGCCGCTCTCTCGAATTCGTGCCTTTCCACGTGCCACTCGATTCGATGCCTCTGGGCACTGGGAATCGCACAGCCTTGTGGCCACAGCACATCGAAGAGGTTGAAGGCATCGCTAAGACTCCTTGGAAAGGGCGTGCCGGTCAGAACGCATCGCCGCGATGCGTGTTGGGCCACAGCAAGAACCGCGTTGGCCCACGCACCATCAAGCTGCTTGATGTAGTGCGCCTCGTCAACGACGAAAAAGAACCGGACCCCTTGCCGAGCGAAGAGCACCTTCACTTGTTCCCAATCCCGCTGAAGAGTCTGGAACGAGGTCAGATACATGTCACAGACCCCACTCTTATTAACCAAGTATTTGCTTCGCCTTGTGTCAACGTCGCCGCCTGCAAGTATCTCGTAGTTGGGCAGTGACCCAAGTACTGCCTCAAATTCCATTCGCCAGGGACCGAAGCATGCAGGGGGCCCCACAACAAAGAGCGCGTCCAACTCGCCTCGTTGCCTCAACCACTCGAAAACGGCAAGAACCACTGTTGTCTTGCCGCTCCCTGGAACAGAGAAGTTGGCACCATTTTGAGTGCACAGAAGGTGGAGGGCAGCCTTGCATTGATGGGCCTTGAGTCTGCGTTTCAGGCCTGTTCGAAGAAAGTGCGCGAATTCCTTATATGAGGCGAAATTAACAATGCCGTCCTTGAATCGCTTGCCCTCTTGGCGGGCAGCCTCCATCTCTGATTCAGCATCCCTACGGGCCTCAAGAAGGCGGGCAATATGATCATCAACACTATGCTCGACGCCATGCTGCTTGAAGTACGCCACAACCTTGGCGATGAGGCCTTGGCTGTCTTGGCTGGTGCCAAGAAGGTGGCCTGATGCCTCATCACGCACAAAACCCCAGTAGGCAAGTTGGCTCTCATGACGCGGCGCAAGGTCTGCGCCTTTCGCATCGATGACAATCTGGCCACCCGCTTCCGAGATCCGTATCACTGGCTCCCTCGTTGGAGATTCTTCCAGTTTTTCTTCTTCTGGTAGATCTCAGTAGCCAGTTCATTCGCCGTGTCCTTGATCTTCATCGCAATCTTGAGGGCCTTGCCTAGGTCAGATAACGCTATGGAGTCTAGATCCATGTCGTCGTGTGTTAGTTTTTTGTAAGCCGCCTCCATTAGTTCCAGTGGGGTTTCCCTCTCCCTCTTTGTGTCGTGGCACAGGGCGGCCTTCTTCACCTGGTGGATAATCACCTGCTTATTCCTCGCAGCCCACTTGGCGTCAACTTCCTCAGGCTTGAGGGGATTGCCCGACTTGTCAAAGCACTCTGACGTCGGGAGACTGGGCTCGACCTCATCAGCGATCTTCAGAATGGACTTCTTTCCCTCCTTGGTTCTACAGTACTTCGGCAAGTCGCGCATAATGTCATGCACTTTCGGCATGTCGGGAATAGTGCGCAACCTTATAATGTCAAACGCAGCTTCTTCTATTGCCCCTATTTTGCTCTCTTCGATTTCGTATTCGAGCAGTTTGGCTGGGTTCTTAAACACGCGGGAGAGGGTGTTGCTGTAGTCAATGAACGCTTGCCATCGGCCCTCGCGATCCGAGATGCCAGCAGAAACGGTGCGATACTGGCCTTCTCTCGCAAACTGCTTCAGATACCGGTCGACGCATTTGAGCGGCTCTAGGAAATCCCTCTCCATCTGTAATTCAGCCTTCTTGAGCTCTGCATCATTAGCCCCGGCGTAAAGAGGGTCGTCAAGCAATTGTTCCCTCAGTGACAGCCCAATATGCTGCTTGCGCCTGATGGACAGAGCCTTGTCAAAGCCGTAGTACTCGGCCTTGCCGTCGCTCTGAAGCTGATAGCGGTTCTCAATCTGCTCGATCTCAAGCAGGGTAGGCGGGCCACCTTCTTCCCCCTTTCCTGGAAGAATAACCGCCTTCATGAACCCAAATAGCGCATCCTGGGGATGCTCTTCGTGCAAGCGGTCCATGACCATTTTCCGCCGGTTCCCGTTTATGAGGAATCCATCACATGTTATGATACTTGGCTCGCGCTGGCCGGCGTGCAGGATAGACGATCGCAGGGCTTTCGTCTTATCGGGATCCTTCTCGGCAAGGAATTTCGCCAGGATGTCCTGATCCTCTTGGTTGGCCTCGTTCAAGGGGCGCACGGTTCTCTCAAAGTCCGCCACGTCGGACGCGATGCGGCCATTGTCCTTCCGGTATCGTAGTATTCCGATTGGGATCTGGAAAACCTCACGCTCAAAACCGATGCGAATGTCGGTACGGAAGTTGATAACTTCCTTGGAGGGCTTCGCCGTGGAAAGTTTTCTTTCACGGATTTCCTTGGCGAAGTCTTCGATGATTGGGCGGGGGATATCCTTTGTGATGGCACTCATAAGAGCTCCTCCCAAACAAGCGCTACCCTGGGGCTCCGGGTTGCCGGCACCTCAGCATTCTACAATATCCCATCCGAGAAGCAATAGTGCCAGACGTATATTTCTAGAAGGCCATCGCCGCTTCCTGATCCCCCTGCTCACAAGGCTCGACTCCTTGGGGGTTGTCTTTCTTCGCGCCCTTGCGGCGTTGCGGTCTCGCAACGCGGCGCCACCGGGGGCACCGGCCGCGCCGAATGGTCGCCCTTGAAACGTCACCCTCTTGCACCGGCAAACATTCCCGGCGGGTTTTGCGGCTTTTCCGCTTGCCTCCGTGCGGCGGGGACCCTACAAATATGCAACCTGTATGCCCTTGGGGCGCCTGCTGGGATGCCCGCAGGGGCGACGCAACGGGCGAGGAGATGGGAAGAGCCTATGAGGACGGGCGGATTTCGATTCATCGGCGTGGCCGCGGCTTTAAGTAGAACCGCAAAAGGTTTCGTTCACCGAAGCCTATGCGCGGCGGGTACGGAGACCCGCCGCGCAAAGTTACAATGGTTCTTTTTGCGGTTCTACTTAGTTGCGGGCCTTGTCGCGGCGGGCGGTTGCGCGCAGGAATCCTGGCGACGAGCCGACGGCACCCTGGTCACCGGCAAGGTCAGTTTCCAGAAGGAGCCGACCACCGGCCGCACGTTTCACCTGTACATTCCGACGACGTACAACCCGCGGCGGGCGTACCCGCTGATCGTCACCGGCCAGGGGATGTTCCCGTTCGACGAGGCCGCGCAGCAGCGCGACCGGTGGATCGACGTGGCCGAGCGGTACGGCATCATCATCTGCTCGCCGGACCTGGATTCGGCCACGGGGTTCCTGGGCGTGCCATCGGACCGGCCCGCGCCGGAACTGGTGCGCGACGAGCAGGCGGTGGTGGCGGTCGTCAGGGAAGTGCGGTCGCGCTACAGCATCAACCCGGACGGGGTGATGATCACCGGCTGGTCGGCGGGCGCGTTTGCGGCGCACTACATCGGGCTGCATCACCCGGAGGTTTTCCGGGCCATCGTGGGTCGGGCGGGCAACTTCAACGAGCACCTGGTGCCCGACGACGTGGCCCAGCGGGCACGCCACATGCACGTCTACGTGTTCTTCGGCGAGGGCGACCTGCCGGGCTGGCCCGCCATGAACCGCGAGGCCAACTACTGGTACACCGTCCGGGGCTTCCGCAACTTCGTCATCCGCCCGATGGGGGGCGGCCACGACCCGAACCAACTGGAGGCCGCGCGGTACTTCCTCAACGTGGTCAACCACTGGCCCGCCATCCACATCGACGCCGACAAGACCGAGGGCCAGGCCCCCCTGACGGTCACCCTGCGGGCCCGCGTGCGCGACCCGGACTCGCCCGATGGCCGCGTCGATTCCGTCCTCTGGAACCTCGGCGACAACACGGTCACGAGCAGGCCCGAGGTCGTCCACACCTACACCAAGGCCGGCCTGTACAACGTGTTCCTGACGGTCGTGGACCTGGACGGCCACCGCGAATACCAGCAGATGTGGATCAGGGTGGAGTAACAGCAGTTCCAAGTTTCAAGTTCCAAGTTCCAAACCGAGAGTTCCAAGTTCCAAGTTTCAGGTTCCAAGTTCCAAGTTAACGGCACAGAAAGACGGCCGCGACGATTGGCGCCGCGGCCGCGTTGTTTTGGCTTTTAACTTGGAACTTGAAACTTGGAACTTGGAACTCTCGGTTTGGAACTTGGAACTTGGAACCTGCCTGCTGGCCGGCAGGCTGCCGGTGCGCCTCACGCGCCCGCCGCAACGAAGAGGCGGCGGATCCACTGGGGCGTCTTGGCGTTGAAGGCCTCGATGTGCCGCCGGCGGGTGAAGTAATACAGGGCCATGCCGCCCTGGCAGGCGATGCTCAGCACGGCCACGAGGGCGTAGAAGCCATACGTGAGGAGCGGCGCCCAGCGTTCGACTTGCTTGTCGATCTCGCCGGCCATCTCGGGCATGGCCGCCAGTTGGGCCCGCACTTCGGGCGAGAGGGCGGCCGCCTTTGCCGCATCGGTCGAAAAGGTGAGCGCCTGGAAGATGCAGTAGAGGACGATCAGGCCGAGGAAGGCCAGTTGGTTCTCGGCCAGCATCGCGGGGGCCCGGGGGTCGGCCCGCCGCATCCGCCGGGAGCCCATGAGTTCCACCGCGCCGATCACGCAGACCCCGGCGACAATCACGAGGCTGCTCAGGCTCGGCCAGATGAGGGCGAAGGGCAGGGCGCTCGCGCCGATGAAGAGCGTCACGGCGGCCGACAAGAGGGCCGTCCGGGCCGCGCGGTTCACCGCCTTGCGGTCGCGGGCGGCCTGGCGGATGAGCGCGTAATGGTCATCCGTGAGCGGCGACGCCCCAGGCGAGGCCGCGAGCGGGGCCTGAGGCGCAGCACCGGCGCGCGGGCCGCCGCGGGTTTCGTGGGCCGTTTGCATCAGCACGATTCACCTCCCGATGGTGGTTTATCGCCCGTTTCACGCAGCGAAATTCAGGCCGAACGGCGGGCGGGCAACGGCGGGGGGATTCCAGGGCATTTCGCGCTTGCCTGTAGCGGGAGGTCGCGCGGCGGGTATTCCGGGCCTGTTGCCGAATTCGCTTCGCGCGCATGTAGGCCGGGGCAACGCCCCGGTACGTGTTTAGCGCTGCGGCTTTTCTCCCCTCTCCCCGCCGTGGGAGAGGGGGTGGGGGTGAGGGGGCGCGCGCCGCGCCACCCCTCACCCGGCCTTCGGCCACCCTCTCCCGCAAGGGGAGAG
>Ga0315285_10006498_pt1 | contig 12053 bp, 10 predicted proteins | sample YL17G09_36_MG_FD_203698 | JGI IMG/M metagenome (GOLD analysis project Ga0315285, IMG submission 203698) | Sediment microbial communities from Yellowstone Lake, YNP, Wyoming, USA - YL17G09_36 | ecosystem: Environmental > Aquatic > Freshwater > Lake > Sediment | place: USA: Wyoming | collected... | reverse complement strand
GATATGCTGGGTTATTCCCCCGGCCTCACGGCTGACAACCTCGGTGCCCCTGATCATGTCCAATATCGTTGATTTGCCATGATCGACGTGACCCATCACAGAGACTATCGGATGCCGGATGGCCATACATCTCACCAATGGTCATAGGTTATATCAAATTAACCCGCGCAGATGAGAATGCGGCGCAAACGGATGGAAGGGGGTTCCAGGCGAGGTCACTTCTCGAACAGCCAGGCCTCGTCGATCTTCTCGTACTTCTGGAGCTCGTAGTCGTTGAAGAACAGCTTGATCTCGCGCTTGGCGCTCTCGGACGAGTCAGAGCCGTGCACGATGTTCCTTCCCGTGACCTGGGAGAAATCGCCTCTAATCGTCCCCGGAGTTGCATCTTGGGGGTTCGTCTTGCCCATCATCGCCCTCACCGCCGCGACTGCGTTCTCTCCCTCGAGAACCATGCACAGGACGGGTCCCGAGGTTATGTGCGACAGCAGAGGCTCGTAGAATCCTTTGCCCTTGTGTTCCTCGTAGTGCCTTTCGGCCAGCTCCTTCGGGATCTTCATCATCTTCATGGCGATGAGCTTGAATCCCCTGTCCTCGAACCTCTGTACGATCCTGCCGACAAATCCTCTCTGGACTCCGTCTGGCTTCACCATCGCAAATGTCTTCTCGATCATGCCTTGCCACCTTCAGCCGCCTTGTCCTTCTGCTCCAGTTTCGGCTTCGGCTTCTCCGTCTTTGCGGCTTCAGGCTTCTTCACGGGGGCTTTCTTAGCAGGCTCTTTCGGAGCCGGCTTCTTCTCCTCGGTCTTCGGCTTCTCCTCTTTCGCGGGGGCCTTGGTCTCTTCCTTCTTCGGCTCGGGCTTCTTCTCTTCCTTCCCCTCCGCCTTCTTGACCTTTCGAGCCTTCGGTGCTTCGGTCACTGCCTCAGGCGCACCCTTCATCCTGATTTGCTTCTCCCGCGCATAGTACTGGGTCCAGGTCGTCCTTCTCGGAAGGCGACGCAGAATAACCATGTTCTTGAAACACTTGGATGTGCAGAAGTTGTAGACGACCCCGTCCTTCTTGATGTACATCTTGCCCGTTCCCGGCTCGATCTCGTCACCGCAGAACGTACACACTCTTCGCTCGACCATTGAATATCACCCCTGATGCAGGACGCTCAGCGAACGCCGAGCTTCCTCGCCTCTCTCGAGGTCTCCTTCAGCATCAACACATCGCCGACCCTTATGGGACCCATAGCGTTCCGGGTGATGATACGACCCTTGTCCCTGCCGTCCATTACCCTGACCTTCACCTGGGTCGCCTCGCCTGTCATGCCCGTCCGGCCGATGACCTCGACGACCGTTGATGGTATGCTATCGTCTTCTGGCATTCTTGGCCACCTACTTCTTCAGCGCCTTCAGTTTCTCAGACAGCTCATCGAGTGCTGGCTTGCCCTTCGCGGCGTCTAGTATAGCGACCGCGGCTGTCGGCTTCTCGAGCCCGCACGCGTTGCCGAGCTCTGCCTTGCTCGGAACAAAAGCGTACGGCACGTTCCGCTCTTCGCAAAGAGCGGGCATGTGCATGAGTATCTCGGGGGGTGAGACGTCCTCGGCCATTATGACCATGAGTGCTTCGCCCCTCTCAACGAGTTTCGTGACTTCATTCGTACCCTTACGTATCTTGCCGCCGTCTCTGGCCAACTCGACCAGTTCGTACGTCTTGTCAGCTAGATCCTTCGGCATCTCGAACTTCACATATACTGGCTTCGCCAAGTTGATACCTCCTTCAGGTGCGTGAGCACCGTCATCATTCATCGGCCCTTTCGTTGAAAAGAGCAGAATGAGTAGATGGTTTTGGTATAAAATGGTTGCTGGAGCTACATTGGTGGGAGCGGGACACCCAGAACGCAGAAATAACCAGGAGAGCGTTCGGCGAGCGATTGCGGTGCCCGAACAAATACATTCCAGGGATCCGACGAAGCTGCCTCGTCCATCTTCTGTGCCAGGGTTGGTCTATCGAAGATACAAAGGCACGAGCGATAACGAAGCAATAGCGGAGGTGATGAACCGCAGCTGGGAGGCGGACCTTGTGGATTCGGTCATCAGCGTGCCCGACATCGCGGCGAAACTCGTCCCGTCGGAGACCTTCGACCCTGCCCATGACATGATGATACTGGAAGCGAAAGGAAGAGCGATCGGGATGTGTGAAGTGTCCTGGGGCCGGAGGCTAAACAACGTCACAGCCTACTCGCAGAGGGCACACCTCCTGCCAGAGTGGCGGCACGGCGGCATCAGAGAGTCGATGCTTGAACTCAACGAGACCAGGATTCGAGAGATCGCGGCCTCCCAGGGCAAGGACCGCACAAAGGTCTTCGAGGTCGACGCCAACAACGAACCCAACGACTGGAAGACACTCCTGGAGAAGAACGGCTACAGGCCCTCGTGGTACTTGTTCGCGATGCTGAGGCCTCTAGCGGAAAGCATACCAGACCTCCCACTTCCAAATGGCGTGGATGTGCGTCCTGCCAGGCCGGAGCAGTACAAGGCCGTCTGGGATGCTACGGCGGAAGCGATGGGCGACGAGAGGACTTTCACAGAAGAACGTTGGAACGAAGAGGCCTTCGAGCGGTACCTGAAATCGTCCAATTTCTCCCCCGACCTGTGGCAGATTGCATGGGAGGGAGATCAGGTCGCCGGGGGAGTGCACAACTACATTGACGAAAACGAGAATATTGAATTGAAGCGAAGGTGGGGCTATACCGAAGAGATATTCGTCAGACGGCGATGGAGACTCAAGGGGCTTGCACATGCCCTGATAGCTCGGAGTTGCAGGCTGCTCAAGGAGAAAGGCATGGATTATGCGACGCTTGATATGGAGGCCGAGAATCCCTCGGGCGCTCTAAGGCTCTACGAGAGCCTTGGATACAAGAAAGACAGAGAATTCATCTTCTACAGGAAGCCGCTGTGAGCAGATCTCGATGGGCATCCACAGGGGCGTCCAACTCGATGGAAAAATCAATCGTGCGAGAAGCTATATCGCCATTCACCATCAGGTCACTGGGTGATTGCCATGTCTGGTCCGCTTGTTCACTTCCAACCGATCGGAAGCAAGGTCGAAGCAAGGAAGGACAGCAGTCTTCTGGACCTTGCCAGGGATTCTGGCGCGGGGATCGAATCCATCTGCAGTTCTCTTGGCAAATGCGGTAAGTGCAGGGTCATCGTGAGATCCGGAGGAAAAGCTCTCTCGGACTTGACCCAGAGCGAAAAGCGGATGCTCGACAGGCGTGAATTGAAGGATGGGGTTAGGCTCGCGTGTCAGGCGAGGGTGATCTCCCCCGCCAACATCACCGTCGAGGTGCCCGAGGAGAGCAGGAGAGGGCACTACAGACTACTAGCCTCCGGAGTTGAGAGGAAGATCGAACTCAGACCCGCAGTGCAGAAATACGTATTGAAAATCCCTCCCGCGACGCTACGTGACCTTAGAGCTGATGATGACAGGCTTCTGCAGGTCTTGAAGAACAAGGTGAAGAGACAGTTAGATGTTTCGCCGGGCGTCCACCGGCATCTTCCAGATGCTCTCAGACACAGCTCTTGGACCACTACGGTCACAATCTTCAGGAACGAGGAGGTCATCCGCGCGGAGCCTGGTGATACTTCCGCGCGATTGTTCGGGATAGCGGCGGACATCGGGACTACGAAGGTCGTCGCATATCTTCTCGATCTGCGCACTGGCGAGGCGCTCGGCACTGAGAGCATGCCGAACCCGCAGATACCCTTCGGCGAGGACCTAATGTCTAGGATCGCATACACCAACAAGAATCCCAAGGGGCTGGAGGAACTCCAGCGAGTAGTCGCTCACGGACTCAACACACTGATCTTCAAGCTGTGCGCAGACAGGGGACTCACCCCTGACGAGATCCTTGAGGTAATGGTCGTCGGGAACACAGCCATGCACCACATCTTCTTCGGCATACCAACGACCCATCTGGCAGCAGCTCCGTATGCCCCTGCTGTTAGGACCTCATTATCGGTGAATCCGCCCCACGTTGGACTGAACACTTATCCGTTCGGCAGAGTCACGTCACTTCCCAACATAGCGGGGTTCGTTGGAGCAGACGCGGTCGCGGATCTCCTGTCTAGCGGATTGTACGACGACAAGGAAATCGGCATGATGATCGACATCGGCACAAACACGGAGATAATCGCGGGCAACAAGGACAGGCTGATAAGCTGCTCGTGCGCATCCGGACCCGCCTTCGAAGGCGCACACATCAAGTTCGGCATGAGGGCATCAACTGGCGCAATCGAGCGAATCTGGGTTGATTCAGCCACGTACGAGGTCAGGCTCAGGACCGTGGATGACGCACAGCCTCGAGGCATATGCGGTTCTGGAATCGTGGACGCTGTCTCGGAGCTGTTCAGGGCAGGCATCCTAGAGCCGTCGGGCAAGATCATCGTTTCCGAGTCGAATCCGCGCACGAGGACGACCGTGGACGGACAGGCGGAGTTCATTCTAGCACTGGGCAAGGAGACCATCTCTGGCTACAACATTTCGATCACCCAGCACGATGTTCAGGAGATTCAATTGGCGAAGGCCGCGATATTCACGGGCGTCTCCGTCCTGATGAAGAGGCTCAAGCTCAAGCCTTCCAGCCTCAGGAATGTCTACGCTGCAGGAGCCTTTGGGACCTATGTCGACGCGAGCAGCGCCATCAACATCGGGATGTATCCAGACGTGCCTGTCGACAGGATCAGATTCATCGGCAATGCCGCGGGCTCAGGTGCCAGAATGTCTCTCAAGTCCACCCGGGTGAGGGATTTGGCGGACAAGCTCTCTCGCAAGGTGGAGTACATAGAACTCGCTGCGGAGTCGGAATTCCAGAAGGAGTTCGCACAGGCCATGTTCTTGCCACACAGGGATCTCTCGAGGTTCCCTAGCTCGAAGAAGACTGCCACGAAACGACCTGCGTCAGCGTAACCCCCAGGGGCATCCCCGCGAAGCTTAAATAAGATCTCAGCATTCGCGCAACAAACGGACCCTGGTGTTGACAACCAGCGGCCGAGGTATTTGTGGAAAAATGAAGGCGATGATATTGGGGACGGGGGCTGTCGGCTCCGTCACTGCCGAGGTTCTTGGTCATTCCGAGGAATTCGACAAGGTCGTTCTGGCAGATGTGAACATCGAGAGGGCAAGAAGGGCTGAGAAGAAGATATCGAGCGACAAGGTCGTTGTGCAGAAGGTCGATGCATCCGATATTGACTCTCTGACAAAGGCTTTCAAAGGCATTGACATCGTGCTGAACGCGGTCATACCAAGGTTCAACATGAACATCATGAAGGCGTGTGTCAAGGCGAAAGCCAGTTACAGTGACATGGCATGGGACGTGGCGCTGGACAAAACGAAACCGGGGGGAATAATCGAGAAGACCCCGGCGATGGAATTCATCAAACTGGACGCGGAATTCAAGAAGGCAGGACTTGCTGGAATGATAGGACTCGGCTGCGATCCGGGGCTGTCGAATCTCTTCGCGAGAATGGGCGCAGACAGGATGGACAAAGTGAAGCAGATACTCGTAAGAGATGGTGACAACGGAGCCGTTGCTGGTCACCACTTCGCGCCATTGTGGTCGCCAGAGACGCTAATAGAGGAGGTTCTCATGCCCGCGACCTATTACGCAGACGGGCACTACAGGAAGCTTCCTCCGTTCAGTGGCAAGGAGCTGTTCCAGTTTCCTGATCCAGTAGGCAAGCTCCCGATTTACAATGTGGACCATGAGGAAGCAGAAACGCTCCCGACCTACATAGGCGAGGTGCTGGGGAAAGGCTGCGACTATTGCGACTTCAAGATTGCACTGGGAGATGATTACGTCGAAGTGATCAATGTTCTCGGCAAGCTCGGACTGGACAGCACGAAACTGGTCGATGTCAAGGGAGTCAAGGTGGCTCCGAGAGATGTCGTGTCTGCAGTGCTGCCTGACCCCTCGACTCTCGCGGACAGGGCCAAAGGAGATTGCGCTGTCGGAACAGCCGTCAAGGGAGTCAAGGACGGAAAGGACGTGGGCTACTTCATCTGGACCCAGCTCAACCATGAAGACTGCCACAAAAGGTACGGACATAGTGCGACGGCATACTCTGTCGGCGTCCCGTTTGCGATAGGGGCCATCCTGTTCGCTCAAGGCAAGATCAGGCAGAGGGGCGTGTATCCGCCAGAGATGCTTGATCCGCAACCCTTCGTCAAGATGCTGCCTAAGTACGGTATGAACTGCTTGGAGAAGAAGCTGTGATCAATACCCTCTGATCCATCCATAATCCGAGCAATGAGGACCTTCCATCGGGCATGCGATTCAAGGCACGCTAGTTGACACCAAAACCATGATCGGCGCCCCGTGACCCCAGCCTTCCCTAGCGAAACTTAAATACGGTCTCGGCTATCCGCAAATGAAGGACGCCTGGGGGGTTAGACTTCCAGTGTCCTTCGGTGTATGTGACAAAATGAAGGCTATGGTTCTGGGAGTAGGGGCAATAGGATCGGTAACTGCACAGTGTCTTGCTAGATCCGATGAGTTCGACAAAGTCGTTCTGGGGGCGCGAAACCCTGAGAAAGGCAAGCGTCTGCAGAAGAAGATTGGCTCAGATAAGGTCAGCGTGGTGAAGCTGGATGCTTCCGATGTATCGGCGATGACGAAGGCTTTCAAAGGACTGGACCTCGTCTGCAACCTCGCCATCCCGAGGTTCAATTTCGCAATAATGGATGCTTGCGAGAAGGCCAAGGTCAACTACCTGGACACAGCCTGGGATATCGCGATCGACAAGACCAAGCCAGGCGAGATTGTCAAACCAGCGCCGCCATCATTTCTGTACCTGAAGAAGGACGCGGCATGGAAGAAGATGGGCTTGACTGGAATGCTTGGGATAGGATGCGACCCAGGCCTGACGAATCTCTTCGCGAGGAAGGGTGCAGACAGGCTTGACAAGGTCAAGCAGATACTCGTCAGAGACGGAGACAACGGCTATGTCGAAGGATACGATTTCGCCCCGCTGTGGTCTCCTGAGACGCTCATTGAAGAGGTCTTGATGCCGGCGACCTACTACGCAAACGGGCATTACAGGAAGTACGGCTCATTCGAGAACAAGGAGGTTTTTGACTTCCCAGATGGAGTGGGCAAGATCCCGATATATAACGTGGCGCACGAGGAGTCTGAGACTCTCGCGACCTATATCGGGGAAGTGCTTGGCAAAGGCTGCGACTACTGCGACTTCAAAATCGCCCTTGGCGATGAGTATGTCGATGCGATCAAGATGATCGGGAAGCTCGGCCTTGACAACCCGAACAAGATCGATGTCAAAGGCGTCAAGATTGCCCCCAGGGACGTGGTCAACGCTGCTCTGCCGGACCCCTCACAACTGGGACACCTGGCGAAAGGCCAATGCGCGATCGGAACAATCACGAAGGGAGTCAAGGACGGAAAGGATGCTAGCTGGTACTTGTGGACGTCCCTAGACCACAAGAAGTGCTATGATGAATGGAACAATAGCGCTACTGCTTGGTCTGTGGGAGTGCCCGCGGCCATCGGGGCGATCCTATTCGCCCAGGGCAAGATAGGCATGAAGGGCGTCTTCCCGCCGGAGATGATGGATCCAGATCCATTCATCAAGATGCTTCCGAAGTACGGCATGAACTACAAAGAGAAGAAGCTCTAGAAGAAAACCCGAGGGCTGGGGAGTTCTTGCTCCCCCCAGCTCTATCTCTTTTCACATTGCGGCATCGAAATTGCCTGAACGCCGAGCATCATCAAGAAGTAGAAGATTGGAGATACGATGCGCCATGGCAGCAGGAGACGACCGCATAAGAAGGTATTACCTCTTCAGGGCGGTCACTTCGTTCTCGCTCTGGATACCATTCTGGACGCTCTGGGCAAACGATCATCTTGAGAGCCTCTTCCTCCTGACGGTGGTAGACGCTGCGTTCTGGTCCACGATGATATGTTTCCAGTTGCCAGCAGGCCTTCTCGGTGACAAGTATGGCCGCAAAGCGATGCTGTTCATCGGCGAGGTCTTGGTTGTCGCAGGCGTCATGGCGTTCGGCTTCAGCACTGAATTCTGGGAGTTCCTGATCTCAAACATCGTCTGGGCAACCGGGATATGCTTCATTGTGAGCGGGGACACGCCCTTCCTCTATGACACGCTACTGGAACTGAACCGCGCGGGCGAGTTCATCGGAGTGAGCGCCAAGGCATGGTCCGTGATGTCTGTGATGACCGCGATCGCGTGTGTCGTCGGTGGAGTGACCGTCCAATGGATACTGCCGAACCGCCTTGACCTGACGCTCATATTCAGCGCCTTCGTCGCGTTGCTGGGCTCGTTCACCGTCCTGCTGCTGAAGGAGCCGAAGGTCGATCGCACGAAGTTCGGATCGTTCAAAATTCAGTTGAGCGTTGGGTGGAAGCAGGTCATGTCATCCAGGGCGATACTGGCGGTGATTGGCTTCCAGATCGTGATCGAGATCGCCCTATACGTGATGGCCGTCTTCAGATCCGTCTACATGTACGACGACTTGCACTTGGACTACTTCTACATCGGTCTGTTCATTGGGAGCTTCACGATAGTCGGAGGGGTCGTCGCAACGCAGGCGGGCAGGATAGAGCATAGGCTTGGAGAGAAGAAATCCCTTCTGTTTATCCTGATAGCGATAATCGGATCCTTTGGCATGGTCTTCCTCATGAAGTCGGCATGGGCGATAGTCATACAGTATCTCATCTACGGGATCTCGTTCCTCGTGAGCCCCATCACAAACGGCTACATCAACCAGAGGGTGGATTCGGAGCACAGATCCACCGTGGTCTCGATAGCGACTCTGTTGTTCACTGTTGTCCTGGCTCCTATCGAGATTGGATTCGGTTTCGTGGCAACGGAATGGGGCACCAGGGAGAGCCTGCTTATACTAGCCCTGATAGCAGCGCCCGTAGGACTATTCCTCCTCTCGATATGGTTCAAAGAGGTCGATCTTTCCAAACAGAAGACGATGAAGATCAGAACCCTGAAACAGTTCTAGTGATCAGCGATAGCTCCCGCCGAGAGTTAACAGAAAAAAGGGGGGAGAATCACTAGTGACAAGAATGCAGTAAGGACTAATAAATGTTATCAAGAATGATACTGATGCCTCGCAAACCTAGGCCAGTATCAGCGTCCGAGGGCCTTTTCCTTCTCGGCGACCAACAGCCTGGTCTTGATGACGCTGTCTGAGTTCAGGGATATGCTGTCTATCCCGCATTCGACCAGGAATTCCGCGAAATCGGGGAAGTCCGATGGCGCCTGACCGCATATCCCTATCTTCTTGCCCTTCTTCTTCACCCTCTCGATCACCGACGCTATCATGCGCTTGACCGCAGGGCTGCGCTCGTTGTAGAGGTGGGACACAAGCTCCGAGTCTCGGTCGAGGCCAAGCATGAGCTGAGTGAGATCGTTTGAGCCGATTGAGAAACCGTCGAATACTTCCGCGAATTCCTCTGCGAGTACGACGTTGCTCGGTATCTCTGCCATCATGAAGACCTCGAGGCCGTTCTCCCCCTGCTTCAGCCCGAATTCGGCCATCGTGTGGATGACCTTCATCCCCTCTTCGGGCGTCCTGCAGAACGGCACCATGACTTTCACGTTCGTGAGGCCTTTCTTGTCCCTCACACGCCTAAGCGCCACACACTCCAGTTTGAACGCCTCTCTGAAATGACCAGCATAGTACCGCGACGCTCCCCGCCAGCCTATCATTGGATTCTCTTCCGTCGGTTCGTAGAGGGTACCGCCAAGGAGGCTCGCATACTCGTTCGTCTTGAAGTCGGACAATCTGACGATGACGTCTCGAGGATAGAAGGTCGCTGCGATCTTGCCGACGCCCCAAGCGAGCTTCTCGACGAAGAAGTCCTCCTTGTTGTCGTATCCGTGAGTCAATTCCTCGATCTTGTTCACCGTCTTGGCGATATCCGGGTCCGTCTCTGCCTTCTTCTTCAGCTTCTCGAACTCGATGAGCGCTAGCGGATGGATTCCGATGTGAGACATGATGATGAACTCGAGCCTTGCGAGCCCGACGCCATCGCACGGTATCTGCCCCTGAGTGAAGACGTGTTCTGGAACGCCCACGTTCATCATTATCTTGGTCTTGGTCGTGGGCAGAATTGCGAGATTGGTCTTGTCTACCCTGAACTTCAAGAGACCGGCGTACACAAGTCCCTGACCCTCGGACGTATCGATGGTCACTTCCTGGCCGGTCTTGAGGACCTTTGAACCAGTCCCGGTCCCTACTATGCACGGGATCCCGAGTTCCCTGGAAACGATTGCAGCATGGCATGTTCTCCCGCCTCTGTCCGTCACGATAGCCGAGGCTATCCGCATTATCGGTTCCCAGTCGGGGTCGGTCTTGTCGGTCACGAGGACCTCGCCTTTTCTGAACTCTGATATCTCATATGCGCTATCCAGCACCTTCACGAGACCCCTGCCGATCTTGCCGCCGACAGCCTCACCGCGGATAAGCACGTCGCCCTTGTCCTCGAGCACATAGGTCTCCAGGACGTTCTGAACCTTGACCGAATGGATGGTCTCCGGTCTTGCCTGGACGATGTACATCTCACCTGTGACCCCGTCCTTCGCCCACTCGATGTCCATGTGCTTCTTGTAATGATTTTCTATGATACACGCCCACTCTGCAAGCTTGACTATCTCTTCGTCCGACAGCACGAACCTCTGACGGTCTGTCTCAGGAACTTCTAGGTCCATCATGCCTGGACCCTTCTCTGCGTACACGAGCTTCTGCTGCTTGCTCCCGAGCTTCTTCTCGATGATTGGATCCTCGAACTTGCCTATCGACGGTTTGAATACGTAGAACTGGTCGGGGTTCACTGCTCCTTGGACGATCATCTCGCCCAGGCCCCAAGACCCAGTGATGTAGACGACGTTGTCGAAGCCGCTCTCCGTGTCGAGCGTGAACATCACTCCAGAACATGCTAGGTCGCTTCGGACCATACGCTGGACCCCAACGGAGAGAGCGTTGCCGATCTGTCCGAAGCCTTTGTGGACCCTGTACGCGATCGCCCTATCGGTGAAGAGTGAGGCGAAACACTGCTTGATAGCTTTGAGAACGGCGATCTCGCCCCGAACATTCAGTATGGTCTCGTGCTGGCCCGCGAACGACGCGCCCTCAAGGTCCTCGGAGGTTGCGCTCGATCTTATGGCGACGCTCGGGTTGGGAATGTTCAGCTTGCGCCCGAGTTCCCAGTAGCCGTACTCAATCTCCCTTTGGAGCTCAGGCGGGAAGGCAGACTCGAGGAACATCTTCCTGACTTTCTTCCCTCTCTCGGCCACGTCTGACGGATTGTCTGGGTCGAGTCCTTCGAGTGCCGCATTGATCTTCCCCTCAAGCGCCGAGTAGTCCACGAATTCCGTGAATGCCTTTGTCGTGACTGCAAAACCCTCGGGCACTTTGATGCCCATACTGGTGAGATGGCGTATCATCTCTCCCAACGACGCGTTCTTTCCGCCGACCTTCGGAAGGTCTTTGAGCGTTATTTCCTCAAACCATAGCAGTTGCTCGTTGGTTTTCTTGGCTGAGGTGTTCGCCCCCATGAGCATCTTCCCCCCGCACCGAAACAGATTGACGCTGCGTGTTGCTCCTGCCGAACGCCCGAGTCTCCAGCGAGCGACCACAAGCAGATCGCGCAGCCCAGGCCAGACGCCATCACCGCAGCCTGGGCAGACCGACTGCTGGCAACGATACAGGGATAAATGCCCCGGACTTAATAACATTTCCCAGTTACCGCGCGCCAGCGACAAAATCAACGGACAGCCTGAGACTTCCGAACAAGCCTCGTCACGTTCAGAAGTGTGCAACTGCCCAGGTCCGTTCGAAGAGAAAGGAATTATCCGTTGACTGCATTGATGAGGAAGGATGCAGAGCTTGAAAGTCGCGATGTTGACCTACAGCACACGGCCGAGGGGAGGCGTCGTGCATGCGCTGAAGCTGGCGGAGAGACTGCGAGCGTCGGGTGTTGATATCACCCTGTATTCGCTCGCTCGCGCGGACGACCCAGAC
>Ga0315285_10006497_pt1 | contig 12054 bp, 11 predicted proteins | sample YL17G09_36_MG_FD_203698 | JGI IMG/M metagenome (GOLD analysis project Ga0315285, IMG submission 203698) | Sediment microbial communities from Yellowstone Lake, YNP, Wyoming, USA - YL17G09_36 | ecosystem: Environmental > Aquatic > Freshwater > Lake > Sediment | place: USA: Wyoming | collected... | reverse complement strand
CCGTGCATAAGCGTGAGCAACGGCGCGACGTTTGACGTCGATGTCGTCGCGACAAACCTGATCGACCTTAAGGTGTGGAACATAGCGTTTCGCTATGACCCCTCGGTAGTGAACGTCGTCGACAGGGATGTCCAGATGTTTCTGGCCGCCAGCCCCGGAAGCCAAGTGAAGGACAACTCATACGGCGACCCCGGCCTTAGCGGGGGCTATGATCTTCTGGTCTCAGACGTCTCTGATGAGGCCGGCGCCCGCGAGAGCGGCTCGGGAGTCCTCGTTAGGCTAACCCTGAAGGCAGTGGCTCCCGGCATCAGCAAGGTCGCGGTGGAGAATCCGTTCCTGTTTCCGTTTCAGGCCGTCGAGTCCACGACCAGCGCGTCCATTGCCGTAGACGAAGCGTGCCCGGGCTAGCCGATTGAATCCTGCGTCCACAACACATCGCCTATTGCCGGCGGGCCGACCGAGGCGAAATGCTATCATAGCGGGGACATGTACAGGCAAAGGGCAGCCCTGCCGGTGATGGTTGGGCGCATCGTCGCCGTGTCCGTTGTCTTCGTGGGGATGACGTTCTTCATCGAACGAGGGGTGGAGCGCGGGTAGCGGCGACCGGCTTGCTACCCCTAACGGTTGGTGCTATCCTGAGCGTGGGAGGAGCTAGGGAGCTATGCCGGCACTCATATTCCAGCAAATAGGACTGCCGGAGATCGCGATCATTGTCGTGGTCCTCCTTCTAGTGTTCGGCGTCAGCCGGGTGGCGGATGTCGGTGGCGCGCTGGGCCGCAGCATCCGTGAGTTCCGCCGCGAGGTGCGCGAGGGACAGAAGGAAGATGAGGCGGCCAAGCCCGAGTCTAAGAGCGAGGCGAAGGTCGAGAGCCGGAGCGAGGAAGGTAAGGCACCGCCCCCGTCCAGCGGCTCGCCCATGAGCCACTAGCGTCCATCAAGCATCGAACGCACAAGCCAGCCGCGTGGCTGGCTTGTCTTTGTTTGGCCCCGCGTCACCCGCTAAGTTTCCTCGATGGTGATGGATAGGATCTTGTCGCCCGGCAGCGCAGCGGCATCGCGGCTGTCGCGCGGGGTGAGCGAATCCAGGATGTCCTGCCCCGACACGACTCGCCCGAAAACGGTATCCCTTCCATCCAGGTGGGCCTGCGGCGTGTAAGTTATGTAAAACTGGCTGCCGCTGACCTCCTCGCCCCCCTGAGGGGCACCCATAGCGACCACCCCCGCGTCATGGTTATAGCCGCTGTCTTCTCTCGGGAGGACATAGCCGGGGCCGCGCCCGCCGTCACAGGTGATGGTCGGATCGGCGCTGCAAGTGGGGTCGCCGGCTTGCGCCACGAAGCCGGGCATGACTCGGAAAAAGGCCAGGCCGTCGTAGAAGCCGTCGCGGGCCAGAAACACGAAGTTGTTCACCGCGTGCGGCGCCTCGCTGGCGAACAGCTCGAGGGTAATGGCCCCCTTTTCGGTCGTGATGACCGCCGAGTACTTCTTGGCCGGGTCGATGCTCATCTGCGGCTCGCCCGAGTAGGTCTTGACCTGGCGTTGCTCCTCCTCGACCGGCGTCTCCGTCGCCTCCACCACCGGCGGCGTGGCCGTTTTCGGGTTGCTGCGCCCCGTCCTGTTGCTCATGAGGCCAACCGCAGCAACGCTCACCACCATGATGACCAGCGCTATCCAGTAGAACAGCTTAACGTTGAACAGTAGCGATATGGGAAAGGGCGCTTTGGTTTGCGTGTGAGCGGCCAGCGGCTCCCGCCGCAAGCTTCCTCTCAGTCTCCTCCGTCGACGTTGCTCCCTGCTCAGGGGAGTTCACCTCCTAGCATGTCGTTTGGCAAAAGCATGGTACCCCCGGCGGGACTCGAACCCACGCACCCGGCTCCGGAGGCCGGCGCTCTATCCGACTGAGCTACGGGGGCCCGCTTCAATAATAGCGGCGCCCTCGTCCGGCGACAAGCCCAGCTCTAGAGCAGGTAGCGCAGCCACAAATAGGCGGTGGCCAGCACCAGCGAAGCCACGGTCACCAGGCCGCCGTACTTCAAGAACTCCAGAAAGCTGATCCTGTAGCCCGCCCGCTCGGCGACGCCCGCTACGTAGACGTTGGCCGAAGCCGCCACCAGGGTCAGGTTGCCCCCCAGCCCAGCAGCCAGCGCCAGCGCCCACCAGAGGGGGTTGTCGGCCGAATGCTGAACGCCGAGGTCCTGTCCCAGTTCCTCCACCACGGGGATCATCGCCGCCGTGTAGGGGATGTTGTCCACGATGCCCGAAAGGAGCGCCCCCGGCCACAGCACCAGCATCGTTCCGGCCCAGAGGTGGCCGCCGCTGGCGTCGCTCATGCGCTGGCCGATGTCCTCCAGCAGGCCAGCCTGTTCCACGCCGCCCACCACCATGAACAGCCCGACGAAGAAGAAGATGGTGGCCCACTCCACTTCCAGGAGCGCCTCACGGGGGTGGATGCCGCCGACGATGATGAGGGCGGTGGCCCCGCCCAAGGCCACCGTGGCTGGCTCCAGTTCCAGAGCGCCATGCAGCAGAAACCCCAGGATCACCAAGCCGAGGATGCCCAGCGACAGATAGAGGAGCCTGCGGTTCCCCAGGACCTCGCTCTCATCCAGCGCCATCACCCGCGGCCGGTACTCCGCCGACGGGCGCATCTGATGGCCAAAGATGAGAAACACCGCTGCCAGGAACACTGCGAAGATGATCAGAATGATGGGAGCGAGATGGACGATGAAGTCTATAAAGCTCAGGTCGGCGGCGCTGCCGATGAGGATGTTGGGCGGGTCGCCGATAAGGGTGGCCGTGCCGCCGATGTTGGAGGCCAGGATCAGCGAGATGAGGAAGGGCACGGGACTTACCCCCAGGATGCCGGCGACGAACACGCTGAGGGGGGCCATGAGCACAACAGTGGTGACATTGTCCAGGAAGGCAGACCCCAGCGCCGTCATGACCGCCAGAATCAGCATGATGCGCAGGGGGCTGCCCTGCGCCGCCTTGGCTGACCGAATCGCCAGCCACTGGAAGGCCCCCGTCTTACCCAGGGCGTTCGCTATCACCATCATCCCCACCAGGAGGAAGATGACGCTGAGATCGATGGCGGCGAAGGCCTCTTCCTGATCCAGGACACGAAAGACGATCACGGCCACGCCGCCGATGAGGGCGGCGGCCGTCTTGTGGACCCGTTCGGAGACGATGAGAAGATAGGTCAGAGAGAAGATCAGGGACGCTACCGCCAGGTCGTTCAAGCGCCTCCCTCCCGGCGGTGTTTCTGAAGCCAGAGCCGGATCAACTGGACACGGTCCAGGTAGCCCACGACGTGCATGTCCTTATCGACGACAGGCAGGCCCTCCAGCCGCCGCTCGTGCATGAGGCTGAAGGCCTCGCGTACGCTGTCGTCCATGGTGACGTAGACCGCTGGCTGCATGAGGTCGCGTGCTGCGCGGGCGCGGCTGATCCTGCCGAACTCTTCGATACCCTCCATGCCCCGCAGGCCTGAAAGGAACTCCTCGGGCGCCACACGCAGAAAGAGCTCGTCCAGCAGGAGGCGCAGGGGGATGATGCCCGTCAGGCGACCGGCCCTATCGACTACGGCCACGGTTTGGACGGCGGGTCCCTCGCCTAGCCGTTCGCAGATGCGCAGGAGGTCCGCGCCCTCGTCCACCACGCAGGGCTCGGCCGCGACCCGCCCCAACGCCTCGCGCACCAACGTGCGCTGGGTGATGAGGTCGGCCTCCTCGCCTTCGTGCATCTCAGCCATCGCCCTCGGCCGATTATAGCATTGGTTGACACCTTTGGCCGCGTCGGGCATTCTGGCATGAGGAACCTATGGTGACGGTGCTATCGTACTTCGGGAAGAGGGAAGAGCGATTTCGAGAATTGTGCCAGCGGCTGCTGGCGGAACGCCGTCCCATCTTCGCCAGCAATCGCGGCCCCGTCTCCTTTGTCCAGAACCCCGATGGCAGCGTCACGCCCCAGCGTGGTAGCGGCGGGCTGGTCACCGCCCTTACCTCCATCAGTCGCTTCATCCCCCTAACCTGGGTGGCCAGCGCCATGACCGAGGCCGACCGCCAGCAGGCGGCGACCAGCGTCATACGGGCGCCCCTGCCTGACCAGGAGATCTACCTTCGCTTCGTGGCGGTGCCGCGGCCCATGTACCAGCGGTTCTACTTCGCCTTCTGCAACCCGCTGCTCTGGTTCCTCCAGCACTACATGTGGAACACCCCTCAGGCGCCCAACATCGGCCGCGCCACCTACGAGGCGTGGGAGGACGGATACGTGCCCGTGAACCAGGCCTTCGCCCGCGCCCTGGCCGAGGAGGCCCAGGGGGACGCCCGCACGCCCTTCATCTTCATCCACGACTACCACCTCTACCTGGTGCCGGGCGAGCTGCGCCGCCTGCTGCCCGACGCCCCCATCCTCCACTTCACCCACATCCCCTGGCCGGGGCCGCGCTACTGGGGGATCCTGCCCGGCTTTATGCGCCGCCAGATCCACGAGAAGATGTGCGCCGCCAACATCGTCGGCCTCCAGACCATGCGCGACGTGCGCAACTTCCTGCACGGCTGCGAGGCGTTCGTCGAAGGCGCCAGCGTGGACTACCGCGCCTGCACCGTCTCGTTGGACGGCTGGCTGACCTATGTCACCAACTACCCCATCTCGGTGGACGCCGCCGGGCTGACGCGCTTCGCCGCCTCGCCCGAGGTCCAGCACTACGAAACGGCCCTGCGGCCGCTGACCCGCGACGTCACCATCGTGCGGGTTGACCGGGCGGAGCCCAGCAAGAACATCATCCGCGGCTTCCGGGCCTACGAGAGCCTGCTGGACCGCTACCCGGAGCTGCGCGGGCAGGTCGCCTTCCTCGCCTTCCTGGTGCCCTCGCGCACGGAACTGCCTGTCTACCAGACCTACACCGATGAGCTATTCGAGGCGGTCAGTGCGATCAACGATGAGTACGGCGACGACGACTGGCAGCCCATCCACGTGTTCCACGAAGAGAACTACGCCCAGGCTGTCGCTGCCATGCGCCTGTACGACATCCTGCTGGTGAACCCCGTGATCGATGGCATGAACCTGGTGGCCAAGGAGGGGCCCCTGGTGAACACACGCGATGGGGTGCTGGTGCTATCGGAGATGGCGGGCGCCCACGAGCAGCTAGGCCACTACGCCCTGTCCGTCTGCCCCACCGACCTGGAGGGGACGGTGCGCGCCCTGCACGCCGCCCTCAGCATGCACCCCGACGAACGGCGACGGCGGGCGGCGGCCCTGCGCCGCGTGGTCCAGGAGGAGGACGTCACCTTCTGGATGGAGCGCCAGTTCCGCGACCTTATGGCTCTCTCTCGCCTGCGACGGCCCTAGCCACCTCCCCCAGGAGCCACTCGACACCAGCCACGCCCTCCACCCGGTAGTCCGCCGCCGCCAGCACCTCGGGGGGCGTCTCCTCGCCGGTCACCACCACCGACGCCCCGCGAAAGGCCGTCGCCTCGCGCACAGCACGGAAGGCATCGATATCGGTGGCGTCGTCCCCCAGATAGAGGACGGAGCGCAAGGCCTGCTGCGCCGCCAGATGGCGCACCACCGTCCCCTTATGCACGGCGGGGATGGGCGGCCGCAGCTCCACCACCATCTTCCCCTCGTGGCGGGCGAAGCGACGAGCCGTGGGCACAGCAGCGATGGCGTCGAGGATGGCCTGACGGGCGGCCGGCGGGTCGGCGGCCTGGCGATAGTGCACGGCGATGAGCGGCCCCTTGTCCTCGAACACGACGCCGGGCAGGGCAATGACGCGCCGCAGCTCGTCCAGGACGCTGCGGGCCAGGACCGTGTATGCCGCCGCCGACGCCTCGGTCCAGACCGGCGGCATGGCCAAGGAGAAGCCGTGCAGGCCCACATAGACGAGGCTCTTTAGCCCTACCATCTGACGCGCCTCCTCCACCGTGCGGCCGCTGACCACCGCCACCAGGGCCGCCCGCGCGGCGATGGCCTCCAGGTAGCAGCGGCAGGCGGGCGAGACGACGGCCGCGGCCGGCGTCTCGGCCGTGGGGCTGATGGTGCCGTCCAGGTCGGTGATGAGGCCGAAGGGGCGCTCGCGGAGGAGGGGAAAGAGGGGGAAGACGTTGGTTAGGGGGACGGCCATGACGGCTGCAGGATAGCACAGGTCCGGGAGCCCATCATGCCCGGCTCCCGAAGGCGATCGCCGCCTGCCGCTTTATCTGCACGACTGACTGACGGCAGAAGCCGCAAGACCAGGCGTGAAAACCACCACGCCACACCCTGCACATTGTTCTTACCGGCCGACCTGCCACAGTTGGAGACATTCACCCTTCAGAAATGCAGAGGAAGCCAAGACTGAGCACTCTGCTGCAGGATCGTAATCGCGAGATTCGGTTCCTTAACCTGTTTGAAGTCCTTGCGATCCAAGGTCACCAAGCGTGCGTTGGCGGAAATTGCAGTCGCAGCGATCAGTGCATCGGGACTACCTCGTTCGATAGCTCTCCCGAATACGCCGGGATACTTTCTCACAAGCCTGCCAGCGATCGCTGCCGCCTCCTCTCCTAGAGCGATGGGCCGCACTAGGTCGAAGAACTGCGCAGCTTTGGCTTCCTCCTCCTCGTCCCGACATCCCGCGAAGATCTCCATCACAGTGATCGAGGATACCTCGACTACCCCGATATTTCTCAGATGGTTGAGGAGTTGCGACGCCCGCTCTTCTTGGTTCAGTTCGCGGATTATGATCCCCGTGTCGAGGACGAATCTAGGCTTCCCCATCCCACCTACCACTCACGTCCTCCAGGAGTTCTTCGGCGGACTTGCCTCTACTTGCCCACATCCCGAAGGCCGGTATCTTTCCGAAGTCGGTCTGGAAGAAGTCCTCCAGGCCCGACAGGAGTTGCGTTCGGGCGCTGTGCGCAAGCTCTGGCGCGTCGTTATAGTAGACGCGCGGGACCTCGCCAACCCTACTGGCAAGCCGCTTATACTCCGGATCCAAGACCTCTATGTCCGGGGAATCTGCCATTTCGTTCGTCAGCGTGACCATGCGAGCCTCCTACCCCTCCACGTCCTCCGGTTTCGCTTGGCGAATCATCAGCGGCGTCTCCAGCTGCAAGACGCCGTCCAGGAAGGCTTGAACCATATACTTTCCCTGTGCCTTCAAAGCCACTCCAAAGGTCAGAAACAGATCGTGCCCCCTGATCGGCGAGACCTCACACGGCATCGCTTCGGTCTCGACTAGCTTGTCATCAAGCGAATCGACAATCTTGACGTAGACGGTGTGATTACCTTCCCCATGAACACGACAGAACACGCGGAAGGTGAGCATGACCGGGAATCGTTCGGCCGACAGGGTATCAAAGATCCCATAGACGTGTATTCTACCCTGCAGGTCTTTGAAGGCATCCTGCGCGATCAGGAGCGCTGTGAGTCTTGCTTCTCTAGCCTGAACCATCACCTGCTCCGAATTTCGATTGTAGCACACTTAGTACTGCATCGGTGCGATCTGCTGCCTACCCCTGTCCCCGCTGGCGGTACTGGAGGGCCTCCGCCAGGTGGGCAGTGCTGATGACCTCGGCCCCCGACAAGTCGGCGATGGTGCGGGCCAGCTTCAACACCCGGTGGAACGACCGCGCCGACAGGGCGAGCTGGTTCATGGCCAGCCGCAGCAGCGACTTGCCAGCATCCTCCAGGGCCATCTGGCAGTGCTGCCGCACCTCCAGCGGCGTCATCTCGGCGTTGCAGATGAAGCGCGTGCCGACGAAGCGCTCCTGCTGGCGCGCTCGCGCCGCCTCGACGCGACCGCGGACCGTACCCGAGAGCTCGCCCACGGCATCGTCGGCCAGCTTCTCGTAGTCCACTCGCGGCACGTCCGCGAAGATGTCGATGCGGTCGAGCAGGGGGCCGGAGATGCGCCGCTGGTAACGCATCACCGTCGACTCCGAGCAGGTGCACTCCTTCGTGCCATCGCCGCGGAAGCCGCAGGGGCAAGGGTTCATGGCCGCCACCAGCATGAAGTTGGCGGGGAAGGTGACGTTGCCCTGGGCGCGGCTCACCGTCACCAGGCGGTCCTCCAGCGGCTGGCGCAGCACCTCCAGCACCGAGTGGCCGAACTCCGGCAGCTCGTCCAGGAAGAGCACGCCGCGATGGCTCAGGCTGATCTCGCCCGGCCGCGGGTGGCGGCCGCCGCCCACCAGGCCGGCGTGGGAGATGGTGTGGTGAGGCGCTCGGAAGGGCCTCTGCGTCATCAGCGGCTTGTCGGAGGGCAGGAGGCCGCTGACGCTGTAGATCTTGGTCACCTCCAGCGCTTCGTTCGGCGTGAGGGAGGGGAGGATGGAGGGGAGGGCGCGCGCCAGGAGGGTCTTGCCGGCGCCGGGCGGGCCGGTCATCAGCACGTTGTGGCCGCCGGCGGCCGCCACCTCCAGCGCTCGCTTCACATGCTCCTGCCCCTTCACGTGGCAGAAGTCCACCCCCTCCCACACAGCCTCGGCGGCGGGAGCGGGCGCCGCCGTTCGATCCAAGGGCCCGATACGAACCAGGCCCTGAAGGTGGACGGCCAACTGTCCCAAGGAGGCCACCGGCAGGATCTCGACGCCGTCGATCAGCCCGGCCTCCGCGCCGTCGGCCGCGGGGACAAAGACGCTGGCGATACCCCGCTCGCGGGCCAGGGCCACCATGGGCAGCACGCCGTGGGTGTGGCGCACCTGGCCGTCCAGCGATAGCTCGCCCAGGAAGACGGTGCCAGAGACGTCGGCCGCCACCTGCTCGGAGGCAAGGATGATACCGATGGCGATGGGCAGGTCGTAGGCGGGGCCTTCCTTCCGGAGGTCGGCCGGCGCCAGGTTGACCGTGATCCGCTTCTGGGGGAAGGCGAGGCCGGAGTTGCGGATGGCGGAACGCACCCGCTCCTTCGCCTCCTGGACGGCGATGTCCGGCAGGCCGACGATATTGAAGGCGGGGAGCCCGCTGGAGATATCCACCTCTACCTCCACCAGCTCCCCGTCCAGCCCGATAACGGCGCAACTGGTGACCTTGGCCAGCACGGCCCGCTCCTTTCAGGGCGACGCTGGCCTAACTATATTGCCGATCGGGCGGCGTTTCAAGGAGGAGGAATGACAGTAGGTGGTTCGCCGTCGGTGGGTTGATTCTCGACCCCCGCCTGAAGGCCATTAACGAATTGATAGCCCAGGAGGCGTAGGGGCAGGGCTCGCCCCTGCCCCCCGCTCTGAGGGCGCCCGCGAGGGGCGCCCCTACGGCGGGGCGCAACGTCTTGAGCCACCATTCTCTTAATGACCATGAGGCGGGGGCATCGGATTTGCCCCCCATGCCCCAGCCCTGCCTGCCGGTAGGCAGGCAGGCTTCAGGCTGGGGTCGTGTGTGAACCTGGAAGCCCAGAGCACACCGCCTACGGGTTCGCGCACTGGGTCATGATGATCGGCTTGTACAGGAGCACGTCCAGAATGTTGATGTCGCCGTCAGCGTTGAGGTCGAAGCGGGCTGGGCTCGGCGGGACAGAGGTTATCATGATCGGCTTGTACAGAAGCACGTCCAAGATGTTGGCCCAGGTGTCGACGTTGATGTCCGGCGGCCAGGCGTCGTCACCGTTGCACGAAGGGCCGGGGCAAAGGCCGGGTGAGCCGACAACGTCGGGGCAGGCGTCCAGGGAGTCGGTCCCGATGTAGCCCTCATCGCCATCGCTCCAGCCATCCCCATCGCTGTCCTGCGGGCCCGATGCTCCGCACAGCTCAAGGCTCCACGACTGGAGGGTGCCAACCAATAACGCCTCGTCATCGGTAACCTCAAGGGTCCACACGCCGGACGCGTTCTGGCCATCGACCGCCGACAGCGCTCCTTCCGGCCGGTAGCAGCCCGTGAAGGGCGCGGCGCCGGAGGTGATGGCCGTGGCACACTCATCGTCGAGGACGGTGTTGGTGAAGTTGTCGCCACTGCTACCCACATCGGTGAACAACTCGACCCGCGTGCCCTGGGGCGAGATCAGGAACACATCCAGGTCTTCGTCCCAGGTGTGGTCGATGGACAGCCTCACGTTCACGTCGGTCAGGGGAAAGGCACCACCCACGTTGACGGTGGAGACTATGGTCGCCAGATCCGGGATCGGCTTCGGGACGTCGCTGCTGGTGTAGACGATGCAGACCGGGGACGTGCAGACCAGGTTCACGCCTGAGTGGAGCCCTTGAGCCCACTCAGGTGACGGTGTGCATGTACCACCGTTTGCCTGGAAGACTATTTGGCCACCCTCGAAGCAAGGGGGCGCCTGGGGCAGGGACTGGGGTATGTCCATGACGTACTGTCCGCCGGAGGTGGCCGCAATCCCCCATTGGAGTCCCCCTATGGACGCCGTGATTGTTGTGTCGTTAGAGGCCGGAGCGCCATCGAGCGTCACGCTGCCTGCATAGGTGCCGGGAATGACGGAGGGACACGGCGGAGCGGCATAGTACACGTAGTTCTCAATGGCACATTCTCCATAGCCGACGTTGAAGTAGCCATTGCCATTCCAGTAGGAACCCCAGCTGTTCTTCGCGATCCAGTAGCCGCCAGCGTCGTTATACCCGGCAACAACTACACAATGGTTCGTGCTGGAATCATCTGTGCATCTGAGGATGTCCCCATCCCAATAACCGTCCATATTCAGGCAGACCGAAACAGGCCCCTTGTCGATGATGGCCTGCTTTATCTCGCTCCGGCTCGAAACTAGGCCTGTAGCTGCTATCTTTCGCATCCTGCTCGACCAGTCCGAGCATCGCTGGGTGCAGGTCGCATCGCTGCAATTAGTGCCGGTACGATACGTGCAGTTGGAATCGCAGACGTAAGAGCAGCATGGGTTGGTGACGTAAGTGCATGAACAAGTGGAGCCATCAACATAGGCGAGGCAGGCCTCATCCGGAATCCCGGTATCCCTAATGAAGTAGAGGGCCTCATCGTTCCAACCACCGCAGCAGTTGTCATACCCCCAGTAAGTGGTGTGGCAATCGGACACCAGGTACTCTTCTGATAGGTCCAAGTCGAGACTGGGATCACCCGAGGCGACGTTGTAAGCCCCTTCCACCGCACCCACGGCGGAAAATGCCCAGCAAGAGCCGCAGCCCCCTTGGTCCTTCACAGGGGTCATCCAGTCCTGTCCGTTGTAGCTCCTCCAGTCGAAGAAAGAAGGCAGGGTCGCCACTGAAGGCTCTTCTTTCGGAGGACTTGCGGCCTGTTCCCCGCGAAACGCTCCTCTGCCAGCTAGCTCACTCAAGCCCATCAGTTCGTTGATAGACCCAATCTCCTCTTGCCCACGAACGCAAACACCGTACTCTCTGGAAAGAGGATCCCTGCCATCGGTCTTCGTTATCAGGCCGTAGCCTTGCCTGGCACAGTAGGAATAGCTCTGCCCACACTTGCCCTCCAGGAATCGCCACTCATCGCATCGGCTGCCGTCCGGGAAAACGCATACTCCATACTGCCCTTCGTCCGTGTCAACTCTTTCGTATTGATACCCTAGCTCACGACAGTAGATGGTGGCAGGGTTTGCCATTCCAGGAGCGTTTCCAGCACAGGTCGAAGCAGCATCACTCGACGCAGCAGCAGCATCATCGAGGGCTCCGCCACTGGCTTCGGCGGACGTGCTGGTGTGGGGGCCGTTGGACGCGCCGCCCTGCTGCGCCTGACGGGGGCCCACGCCTAGTGTCCAAGCGAAGGCTAGCAGCCCCAGGGCGAGCACTGCGCCAGACGCGAACAGGAGCAACATCAACCGGCTGCTAGGCATGGCTTACCTCCCGAAGGCAAATCAGGTCGGCGCGCCCATCCTAGTCACAAGCGCGACCGGTGTCAAGAGAAAGGCTACGGCCAACCCGGGCAACGGCGGACCACACGACCGCATTCGCAAGCAGGAGGGCAGGCAGCCCCCCTAGGGGGAGTAGCTGTTGCCGTTGGGGCCGCTTTTCAAGGAGGAGGAGTGTCAGCGCTTCTCCCACTCGTCGTATGGTGCGGCCTCGGGGCCAAGGAGCTCCTCAGCGGCGCCGTTCGCCCACAGCATGCCTCTAATCGCCCAGCGTCCGTCTACGTACCGGAAATAGA
>Ga0315285_10006493_pt1 | contig 12059 bp, 3 predicted proteins | sample YL17G09_36_MG_FD_203698 | JGI IMG/M metagenome (GOLD analysis project Ga0315285, IMG submission 203698) | Sediment microbial communities from Yellowstone Lake, YNP, Wyoming, USA - YL17G09_36 | ecosystem: Environmental > Aquatic > Freshwater > Lake > Sediment | place: USA: Wyoming | collected... | reverse complement strand
GGATCTTGTCCTCGGCCGAGTACTTCCTCCGCGTCTGTTGACGCACCGTCTTGATCAACTGCGCTGCACTCTCTCGGTGCCGACACTGACGGCTCTTTGGTCTTCTTCCTTCCGCGCATGACCTGGCTTCCTTTCTGATGCCTGCATGATAGCACCTTCCCGGAAGCTCCGCAACCCCTAAATGGGTCACCGTCATTAAGTGCTGACTGACCATCAGTCAGCACTTACGTCCCCCCCACACCTTAACAATACTGAGCCAAATGTGCCAAATGTGCTGACGGAAAACAGCTTCTGGTTCGTGATCCGGCTCAACCCGATTTCGAAGCTTCAATCCTGATCAGCAACCGCGAGAAGTCCCGCGTTTATGTGGGCGGATCTCTGATAAGAAAAGCGGCTTCCCCTTCTTGGAGAAGTCCGCTCATTTTCCTGCGGCGCTCAGCCAGTGCACTGTCCTGATCTTCACACGGGTTTGTCGCTCTCGCTTGATGCCACGGGCACAAGGGGCAAAGAACTTAGGAACTCCATGATGGGGATGCTCTTCTGCCAATAGTACTCGAAGCAGGCAATGAAACACCGTGTCACGCCTTCGTTATCAACCAAGATGGAAGTACGATGTTCCGGCAGATACTTGTCGACAAACTGGAAAATCGTGAATTGTTGGTCAAAGATCATCAACTTTATGTCCAGGTGTGGATAAACGCGCGCTTCTTCGCCTGCCCGTGCATAGGACAGAATATGTTGCACCACGTCACGGTTATCACGCAGTTCTTCACCTTCATAGATTGAGCGACAAGAAACGCCGCGCCGCATGGCGCAGGTTTGTAAATCGTCGCTCGATGGACCTTCGACCTTCATCACGTAAGGTCCCTTCGTGAACGCCAAGATCTTCTCTTGGGCTTTTTCGTGCAGTTCCTTCAGTGTCCGCAAGATTTGGGCAGGGTTGAGCAAGAAGGTGAAATAAGATTGTGCGCTGGGGGTTCCGCGAACCTCGTTGAACACAGACATCATCTGCTCTTCGAGGCGTGACCTCCACTGCCGGGCGATGTTGTACTTCTGCTCATGCTCCATGAATAAGGCGTGCACCACATCATCGGGCCGTACGGCCTCGAAATGCTTCTTCAGGTTGATCGTACACTCCGTCACCAGCCCCCGGCTCTGTAAGCGTTGCAGTATACCGTATACCTTCCCTTGGGGAATCGAGGTGGCGGTCGGGATCTGCTTCGGCAGCAACGGCCCACACCTGACCAATGCGAGATAGACCTTCGCCTCTCGTTCGGTCAGGCCCAGCCGCTGAAGGTCCTTGTGATTAGTCGCAGTCTTCATTTTCGCGCCGCTCAAAATAAGAGTTCTGGCAGGTGTAGGAACGAATATATGAGGAATTCAGCGTGTTGTCAAGCAGAGTCCCTTATCTTCTTTATTTCATTGGCGTACGCTCCGGATAAGGATGCTTTGCATTTTTCCCCCTTTATGGGGGTGAAAGACACCCCGCACGTCCGAGATAGCTGCTGCGAAACTCGAGGAATTCTTGGCCAACACCTCCGAATAATCACCCCCAGAGGGGAGTAACAAAGCGCTCATGCGATAATGAGTTGTTATTTCGGTTAATACGAGCGTCATGAGTTTGGACAGTAAGAGGATCACGTCAGAAATCCTTCAGAAGCAGATTGATTTCCCTAGCGGTCCCTACTATACTATTACTCTCCAATGATTTCCGGTTGGTGTGAACCTACTGTCCGGTTTTTGCTGCAAGGACCAGGACCCATAAGGAAGAGACTGATGAAAAGACAATTCTTCAAGAATAGCAAGAATCAGGAAGAGTGTTGCTCAACTTTGGGAACTTACTGAACTTGGGTTGAGCGGTCAGAAAGCAAGGGTTTACCTTTCTTTGATCGACCACCGCGAGGCATTTCCGGCAGTGCCGGCGGGATTTGGCGGTAATCCCACGCAGTGGAGTCTACGGAACCCTGCACCGCCTGTGGCAAATGGACTTTGTGGAGCAGAAGGTAACGGGCAAACCCAAACTATGCGCAGCGGTAGACCCTGAGACCGCTATACAGCGTGCTCTCCATCAGAACCGTGAACGCGACGAAGCCCGGCACGGCAGTAGGAATGAGATTGACCCAGAGAAAAGGAGAATTCACTATGCGCACGTTTCGACAATTGTTAGGATTGTGCCTTGGTGCTCTGCTCATCGGCGCCACGGCCATGGCTCAGCCCATGTCCGGCATCTACACGATCGGCGACGGCACCCCCGCTGATTCTTTCACGAGCTTCACCGCCGCCGTTAGTGCTTTGACCTCGCGCGGAGTGGGTGGCCCGGTGACCTTCAACGTTGAGGAGCTCACCTACAGCAGCGGGTCCATCGCCATCCCCCAGATTACGGGCGCGTCGGCGACCTGGACGATTACCTTCCGCGATGCCGGCCCTCTGGACACGCCGCCGCTGATTAAGGCCGGCGGCACCTCCGCCCTGAATTTGAACGGCGCGGACTACATCACCTTCGACGGCATTGACATCCAAGACACGATCACCGGCAAGGTGGTGCAGATTACGAACAACGCCGATTACAACGTGATCAAGAACTGCACGCTGACCGGGGCGGGTCAGACCGGCACCGGCAACTACGGCGTTCACATTCTCGGCGTTACCGGCAGCAGCAACGACTACAACGTGATTGAGAATGTGAGGGTTGACCGCACCGTCTACTATCCGGTGTATCTGGCCGGTGTTACGGGCACGCGCGATCTGGGCAATGAGGTGCGCACCTGCACGCTTATCGGCGGCAGGTATGGCGTGTATCTGACCTACCAGAACGGGGCGGTGGTGCGCGATTGCGACATTCAGCCCGGCTATGATGGCGCGACCACGGAAATTGCCGGCATTTACGACTATACGCAGACGGCGGCTGAGCTGTCCACGGCGTATGGGAACCAGATTCACAACATCCGCGGCGCCAACATCACCAACGGCATCTACGCAAACCCCGGCACCGGCGGCTTGTTCAAGGCCTACAACAACTTCGTGTACGACTATGTGGTGACGGGCACGCAAGCTCTCTACGGCTTGCGCGTGGCCAGCGGCACGTCGGAGTTCTACTTCAACAGCGTTTACATCGGAGACGTGGGCACGAGCGGCAACGCCAACGGTTTCTATGAGGCTGGCTCGAGCACAGTAGCCACGCTGAAGAACAACATCTTCCAGATCGAGGAGCCAGCGACCGCCTGCTGGGCGATCAACCGCAACGCGGGCACGCTGACCAGTGACTTCAACTGCGTGTACAGCTCCGGTGCGGGAGTCCTCTACAACATGGGCCGCGACGGAACCAACAATTATGCGACTCTTGCCTTGTGGCAGGGGGGCACGGGTCGCGATCTGAACTCGGTTGAGGGCAATCCCGGTTTCGTCAGCGCCACCGATCTGCACATCCGGGCCCACTACAGTCTGCTCAACGGAGCCGGAATAGTCATAGCCGGAATCGGCACCGACATTGACGGCGATGGGCGCGGTTCGCCGCCTGACATCGGCGCCGACGAGTACACGTTCACGCCCATAGCGCACGACTACGGCGTGAACAAGTGGGTCGGATGGGTGTACAACTATGTCAGCCTCGTGCCGGTGGTGATTCGCGCGGAAGTTAAGAATTACGGCACCAGCGACGAGACCAATGTGCCGGTGCGCCTCTACTATAATGGCGTGCAGCAGGATACTACAGTGCTCCTGTCTCTGACGTCGGGACTAGCGCAGACGGTGAATTTCAATTGGACTCCGTCGAATCCGGTTCTGCCGGCAGATCAGGAAATCGGCGCTTTGGAAGTGCAGGCGTTCTGCCCGAGCGACCCTTTCCTCCAGAACGACAGCATCAAAGCCAATGTGAGCGTCCTGGGTGCGCCCTTGTCCGGTGTGTACGATCTGGGCGGCGGGGCCAATCACTATGCCACTTTCACAGCAGCGATCACCTCGTTGACCCTGCGCGGTGTGAGCGGCGCTGTGACCTTCAACGTTTATGCCAACACCTACAGCGGGCCCATCACCATCGGCCAGATTGTTGGCGCGTCGACGACCAACACGATTACCTTCCGCCAGTTCCCCCTGAATCTGGACACGCCGCCGGAGATCACGAGCGCTACTACCCCCGCTTTGAATTTGAACGGCGCGGACTACATCACTTTCGACAACATTGACATCGCGCTCACGGTCACCGGCAAGGTGGTGCAGATTACGAACAACGCCGATTACAACGTGATCAAGAACTGCACGCTGACGGGGGAGAGTGAGACCGGCACCGGCAACTACGGAGTTCACATTCTCGGCGTTACCGGCAGCAGCAACGACTACAACGTGATTGAGAACGTGAGGGTCGACCGCAGCGTCTACTATCCGGTGTATCTGGCCGGTGTTACGGGCACGCGCGATCTGGGCAATGAGGTGCGCACCTGCACGCTCATCGGCGGCAAGCAGGGCGTGACCCTGAACTATCAGAACGGCGCCGTGGTGCGCAATTGCGACATTCAGCCCGGCTATGATGGCGCGGGCGTGGAAATTATGGGTATCTATTCCACCACGCAGTCGTCGGGCGAGCTGTCCACGGCGTATGCGAACAAGATCCACAACATTCGCGGCGCCAACATCACCAACGGCATCTACGCGGCTCCGGGCACCGGCGGCTTGTTCAAGGCCTACAACAACTTCGTGTACGACTACGTAGTGACGCTTTCGAGCGCTCTTTACGGCCTGCGCGCGGCCAGCGGCTCACCGGAGTTCCACTTCAATAGCGTTCGCATCGGTGACGTGGGCACTACCGGCAACGCCAACGGGTTCTATCAGGCCGGCAGCAGCACGGTCGTTCTTCTGAAGAACAACATCTTCCAGATTGACGAGCCGGCGACCGCCTGCTGGGCGATCAACCGTTATCAGGGCACTCTGACCAGCGACTACAACTGCGTGTACAGTGCCGGTCCGGGAGCCCTCTACAACATGGGCCGCGACGGAAGCACCAATTATGCGACGCTTGCCTTGTGGCAGGCCACCACGTTGCGCGACCTCAATTCGGTGGAGGGCAATCCCGGCTTCATTGGGCCAACCGATCTGCACATTGACCCGCTGGCCACGCTGGTGGACTCGGCGGGAACGCCGATAGCCGGGATCACGAACGACATTGACGGCGACCTGCGCGATGCGGCGTTCCCCGACATCGGCGCCGACGAATACACGTTCGTACCCATGGCGCACGATTATGTCGTGAACTGCTTCATCGGCATGACCGGGCTGTATGTGGCCAACACCCCGGTGGTGATTTCGGCCGAGGTGCTGAACAACGGATCGAATGCCGAGACTGACGTTCCGCTGGTCCTGTTCTACAATGGCGCGCCGCAGGACACGGTTCTGCTTTCGCTGGCTGCGTCGGAGGTGGACACGGTGAACTTCAATTGGTTGACGCCCGTCGTCGAATACGAAGTCGGCGAGATCAAGGCCAAAGCCTTCTGTCCCGGCGATGGCAACCCCAATAGCGACAGCACCACGGATGCGGTGATTGTGTACAACAGCAGCCCGATGCACGGCGTGTACGACGTGGGCGGCGGGCTCATGCACATCGCCACGGTTAAAGGAGCCGGCCATGCGGTGACCCTGCGCGGAGTGGATAGCGCGGTGACCTTCAACGTTTATCCACTTACCTACAACGGCCCGGTCACCGTCGGCGTGATTGTTGGCGCGTCGGCGACCAACACCACCACCTTCCGCGAGGCTCCCACGCATCTGGACACGCCGCCGGAGATTTCGGCTAGTGACACCCCGGCCGTGTATTTGAACGGCGCGGACTATGTGACCTTCGACGGCATTGACATCACGCTCACCGTAGCCGGCAAGGTGGTGAAGATAAGGGGAGATGCCGACTACAACGCGATCAAGAACTGCACGCTGACGGGAGCGAGCGAGAGCGGCACCAGCAACTACGGCATTTACGCCACCGGAGGCGGCAACGACTACAACGTGATTGACAACGTGTCGGTCAACCGCAGCGTCTATTACCCCGTGTATCTGGTCGGGGTTTCGGGCACCAGCGATCAGGGCAATGAGGTGCGCTACTGCACGCTCATCGGCGGTGGGCACAGCGTCTATCTGACCTACCAGAATGGGGCGGTGGTGCACCATTGCGACCTTCAGCCCGGTTATGATGGGCTGAGTTCGGGTTCGGCGGTCGTTGGCATTAAGGCCTACACGCTGACGGCGGGCGATCTGTGCACGGCGTATGCGAACAAGATTCACAACCTCCGTTCGGCCTCCTGGTGCTACGGCATCAATGTGGACGTCGGCACCGGACGTTTCTTCAAGGCCTACAACAACTTTTTGTACGACTTCGTGGTAACCGGCACTGCGTCTCTGGCTGCCCTGCGCATCGAGAGCGGCACGGCGGAGTTCTACTTCAACAGCGTTTCGATCGGAAATGTGGCGAATACTGGTGGCGCCAACGGCTTCTATCAGGCTGGCTCGAGCTCAGCAACCGTGAAGAACAACATCTTCCAGGTCAACGAGCCGACGGACCCTTGCTGTGCGATCAACCACAGCAGCGGCACGCTGACGGCCTGCGACTACAACGCTGTGTATGGCACCGGTGCCAGCTACAACATGGGCAGCGACCTCGGCACAACTTATGCGAACCTTGCCTCGTGGCAAGGCGGCTTGTCCCGCGACCTCAACTCGGTCGAAGGCAATCCCGGCTTTGTCAGTTCCACCGATCTGCACATCCAGCCCCACTACAGTCTGCTCAACGGAATGGGAATTGACATTGCTGGCATCAGCAGCGACATTGACGGTGGCGGGCGCGGTTCGCCGCCCGACATCGGGGCCGACGAGTACGTGCACACACCTATGGCGCACGATTACGGCGTGAACAACTGGGTCGGATGGGTGTACACCTATGCCGCCGCTGTGCCGGTGGTGATCCGGGCGGAGGTGAAGAACTACGGCACCAACGCCGAGACGGATGTCCCGCTGCGTCTCTACTATAATGGCGTGCTGCAGGATGACGCGCTGCTGTCTCTGACATCGGGAGCAAAGGATACGGTGCAACTCGGTTGGACTCCGCCCGTTCCGGCGGGAGATCAGCAAATCGGCACGCTGGTGGTGAAGGCGTTGTGCCCGAGCGATACGTTTGCCCAGAACGACAGCATCAAGGCTAAAGTGAGCGTGGTCCGTCCGCCCTTGTCCGGCGTGTACGATCTGGGCGGCGGGGCCAATCACTATGCCACTTTCACAGCCGCAGTCAGCTCCTTGACTCTGCGCGGCGTGAGCGGCCCGGTGACCTTCAACGTTTATCCGCTCACCTACAGCGCGTCCGTCGTCATCGGCCAGATTGCTGGCGCGTCGGCGACCAACACGATTACCTTCCGTGATGCCGGCGCTTTGGACACGCCGCCGGAGATTTCGAGCGCGACCAGCCCCGCCGTGAATTTGAACGGTGCGGACTACATCACTTTCGACAACATTGACATCTCGGTTACGGTGGTCGGCAGGGCCGTGCAGATTACGGGCAACGCCGATCACAACACGATCAAGAACTGCACGCTGGCCGGGACGAACGAGACCAGCAGCAGCAACATGGGTGTTTACATCACCGGCGGCGGCAACGATTACAACGTGATTGAGAATGTGACTGTCACCCGCAGGGCTTATTACCCGGTGTATCTGGCGGGCGCTTCGGGGGCGAGCGATCAGGGCAATGAGGTGCGCAACTGCACGCTCATCGGCGGCTCGTGGAGCGTGGTGCTGACCTACCAGAATGGGGCGGTGGTGCACCATTGCGACATTCAGCCCGGCCGCGACAACGCGCCCAGCGAGGTCATCGGCATTTATGTCATCTCGCAGGCGGCGGGCGAGATGTGCACGGCGTATGCGAACAAGATCCACAACATCCGCGGCGCCGCCGGCTGCTACGGCATCTACCCGAACACCGGCACCGGCGGCTTGTTCAAGGCCTACAACAACTTCGTGTACGACTTCGTGGTGACGGGCACGAGTGCCCTTTCCGGTTTGTTAGTGTACGGTGGCACGGCGGAGTTCTACTTCAACAGCGTGTACATTGGCGACGTCGGCACGAGCGGCAACGTCTACGGTTTCAAGCAGGCTGCCACCAGCACGGTGGTTCTGGAGAACAACATCTTCCAGATCGAGGAGCCGACGAACCCCTGCTGGGCGATCTACCGTAGCGTCGGCACGCTGGCCAGTGACTACAACTGCGTGTACGGCACGGGCATCGGTTACAACATGGGCTACGACGGCTTGACCAACTACGCCACACTGGCCGCGTGGCAGGCGGGCACGCCCTACGACGACAACTCGGTTGAGGGCAATCCCGGCTTTTTCAGCGCGACCAATCTCCACATTGACTCAGCCTACGGGCGGGTTGACTCGGCGGGAACGCCGATAGACGGGATCACGAACGACATTGACAGCCAACTCCGCGACGCGGCCTTTCCTGACATCGGCGCCGACGAATACACACGCACCCTCCACGATTTCCGTGTCATCGGCTTTGTCGGCCTGCTTGCGGAATACGTTTCCCAGACGCCCTACACGATTCAGGCTGACGTGCAGAACAACGGCAACGCCAACGAGACCGACATTCCAGTTCGTCTCTACTATGACGGCGTCTTGCAGTCCACCACGCTGGTAACGCTGGCCGTCGGAATACGAGACACCATTGATTTGGCGTGGACGACGCCGGACACGAGCTACCAAGTCGACACGCTCGAAGCGCAGGCCTTTTGCCCGAATGACTCTGTCCCCGCTAACGACAGCGCGCTGGCGAACGTGACGGTGATCCGCACGCTTGCTGCCGTGGGCAGTCTCACCGCTGTCCCCGACATGGTTGCGGGTAACATGGTGTTGCGCTGGGCACTGGCTGCCAGGGCCAACAGCTACAAGGTCTACCGCGGCACCACCTACAACTTCGTGATTGACGGAACCACGTACATCGGTCAGACCGCCACCACGACCTACACCGATGTCGGCGTCTTGGCGACCACCGGTTCGAAGTACTATGTGGTAATCGCTTCGACGGACATTATCGCTCGCGGGCGATAGGTTTTGCGGCACATCGGCCGTGGCCTCTCCTCGGCCGACTCCTCAGAGAGGGGATGCCGTGGGTGCGGTATCCCCTCTTTTTCTCGCCCGGCCCGCGACCTATGGCCGCGCCGTGTGTCCGTGACTGGCCTACTTGACTCTGTGCGAAAATTGGCGTAATTATCGAGTACGGTTCATCCTCGACAGGCCTCAGGAGTGTGCCATGCGATTCAGGAGAAGTCTGTTTTCCCGCGTGTCGGCCGCCGTCGTAGCGGCAGGCCTAACCTGCACTTGGGCAATGTCCGCTCTCAGTGGAGAGGGCGACCTGTCCCCGCGTACGAGGGGGCTCTCCTACCAGTCCGAGCGAGGATTGTCGGTGACGGAGGCAGAGAGGGATCAGAACCTCGAACGCGGATCGCAATATGCTGATGATCGCGGGCGGGGCAATGCACTTGACAATCAGGGCGGTCCGGACGCCTTTTGCTATGTGTTCACGGACAACGTGCCTCCCGACAGCGTACCTTACGAATGGATCGAGTTGCGGGATGATCCGAGTGCGACCTGGCTTGGGGGACTGAGGCACTTCAACAACATAGACAACGGATATTCCCGCCAGAAGCTGTACATCGGGTTTTCGTTTCCATTCTACGGCGCGACCTACGACTGCATGAGGGTCGCCACCAACGGATTCCTGCAGTTCACGACGACGGGCTTATCACCGAGCAATGCCTGCCTGCCGAGTGTGTTGGTGGCTGGTCCGATGATCGCCGTTTTCTGGGACGACCTTCATATGCTCTATGGCGGCCGCACGGACACGGTGGTCATCGGCTACCGAAGTTTCGGGACCTACTTCGTTGTCGAGTTCGATCAGATCGGTTTTTTCAGCACTAACTGTCCGAATGTTCCGCTGAAGTTCGAAGCGATTCTGTACCCCAACGGCAGCATCAAGCTGCAATACAACTCCATCCCGATCCCCACGGCTTGCGCCAACTCGCAGAGTATCGGAATTCAGCGGGCGGGAGCGATGGGCTCGACAGCGCTAAACTATGTCTGCAACACCACGGGCCTCCAACCGGCAAATGGGCGGGCAATCCTGTTCTACCGGGGCAGTGGGACTCCCAATCCGGTCACCAATCTGGCCGGTCAGTACGTGACTCCCAACATGGTGCTGGCGTGGACCGACCCAACTCAAGATACCGAAGGAAACCTGATCAGCGTTGACAGCGTTCAGGTTTGGGAGGGAGCCGTGGGCGGGGGCCAACTGCTGGCGACGGTTCCGGGCGGGGTGCAAACCTACACGGATCAAAATCCCCCGATCGGCTGGCGCACCTACAGCCTCTGCGCCTTCCACGGTGGCTGCCGCAGCGCGCTGGCCTCAGTCATCGTCGTGGTGGGCGACCCGAGCTATCTCAACAATTTCGAGCTTGACAGCGGCGGGTGGGTGTCATCGGACCCCGGTGGCATTTGGCAGTGGGGAACTCCCACCGTTCCCACCGGCGGCCCGCAACCGCACAGCGGAACGAGGTGTTGGGGCACCACACTGACCGGCACCTATCCGGCCAATGCCTGTGAGTTTCTTGACCTGAGTCTGGGTCTGGCCGTGGCTGGTCCGTCAGCGACGGTTGAATTCTGGTACTGGATAGATTGCCAAGGCACTACTACCACCTATGACGGGGCCAATTTCAAGGTGAGCACGGACGGCGGCAGCAGTTGGACGTTGGTAACTCCGGAAGCAGGCTACAACGCCACGGCGTTCGACACCACCAACGTGTGCACTCCCGGAGAAGCCGGCTGGAGCCGCCGGGACCCGACTTGGCGCTATGCGGTCGTGCCAATCGGGGAGTTCACGGGCCAGACTCCGATCTTTCGCTTCACCTTCGGATCGAATGCCTCCACTCAGTATCGCGGTTTCTTTTTCGACGACCTGCTCATCTGGGGTCTGCGCCCGCCGACCTCTCTCAGCGGCACCGTACGCACGTTCCTTACGAACCTGCCGATCGCAGGCGCACGGGTTTGGGCCACGGATTGGCCGGACACGGCGGTCACCGATTCCTTCGGTTTCTATGAACTGCCCATAGATGCGGGCACCTACTCGGTGACCTTCGATCATGCGCATTTCTGTGACAGCACTCACACCAATGTGTTGGTTGTTGTAGGCGAAACCACCACCCGCAACGCCGTGCTCCGCCGTCCGCAGGCGCAGATCGGCCGAACGTCCATCGCTCTCTTGACTTTCCCCGGCGTGGATGTATCGGATACTTTCCGCATCTCCAATACTGGTGGTCAGTGTCCGCTGGATTTTGCCATCGCGGACACCTCGGCGTGGCTGACGACGGAACCGGCCAGCGGCACGGTCAATCCCAATCAGTCGGTGATTGTTACAGTCAACGCGATCGCACCGCAGGCCGTTGGAGACTATTCGTCGTGGTTGGTGGTGACCTACAATGCGGTGGGCACGCCGTCGGTGATTCGCGTGGACTTGAGCATCGCTGATGCGGCGGCCGAACCGGGAGTCATTCCCACCGCGTTCGCCTACTACCCGAACTACCCGAATCCCTTCAACGCGCAGACTTCGCTGCGCTTTGACGTGCCGCAGCAGAGCCGCGTGCAGATCACCATCTACAATATCGTGGGGCAGGAGGTGGCGCGGCCGGTGGACCACGTGTATGCTCCCGGCCGCTATCGCCTGCTGTACGATGCCAGCGGCCTGCCGTCCGGCATGTATCTGGTGAAGATGACCGCCGCCGACTTCACCAAGATCGGCAAGATGATGCTGCTCAAGTGACGGTTCGCTGGGAGAAAATCTCAGACATTTGGCTCAGTGGCATTACTGGAGGGTTGGGAGACGTAACTGCAGACGGACGGTCTTTTCAGAGGATACTTATGGCACGGCTCTTGAGACTGCTTCTTGGCCTGGGAATTTGTCTCACGGCACAGCCCGCACTGGCCACGGGAACGCACGATGTTCCTCCGGGCTTGACGGACTTCGGACGGTCGGA
>Ga0315285_10006491_pt1 | contig 12059 bp, 18 predicted proteins | sample YL17G09_36_MG_FD_203698 | JGI IMG/M metagenome (GOLD analysis project Ga0315285, IMG submission 203698) | Sediment microbial communities from Yellowstone Lake, YNP, Wyoming, USA - YL17G09_36 | ecosystem: Environmental > Aquatic > Freshwater > Lake > Sediment | place: USA: Wyoming | collected... | reverse complement strand
GGCCGGACGGAACAGATCGCCTCCTCGCCGTATGCCGGTGCCAGGTAATCCTTGATCAGCCGGCGGTGCATGGATGCGCCGAGGATGTTCACCCAGGTGGCAGCCGTGATGGCCTCCCGGGCATCGGCGATCGGGTGACTGCTCATCTCGAGCGGCGATCGCCCGGTGACCACGCGAAAGGCGTGGCCCAGGCTTCGGAACGCCGGGACATCAGTCGGGGTGGCGGCGGCCTCGCGGGCCACGGCGCCGAAGAGCCGGTCCATGCCGACTTGCAGCTTGTCTCGTTCGCTGAGTGTAACCCGTGCGCCTTCCATTCGATCCTCCCTTTCCCATCCGGGATCCAGTTACTTCAGAACGAGCCCCTTTAGCTCAGGAAGAGCCGTTTGCCCGTGCGCTTGTTCCAGTCCTCGATCCGGGGGAGCAAATTCATGTCGAGTCGCGTATGGGCGTTCTGAGCCCCGAGCGCCCGACACTGTTCCAGGACCGAGAGGTGGATCCCATTCAACTGCTCACGTAGGACCGTGATGCCCTCATAGTGCTCGAAGAGTTGATCGAGCAGGGGATCCACTTGGGCCTGCCCGGCGGCCAAGACGGCCGGCACAGCGGAGGACTTCGCCTCGGCCAAGGCGTCTCCCTTGCCCTTGACCCGCTGTTCTTGGATCGGGATGGTCCGGCGGAGGCGATCGACACGTGCCTGACAACTGTCTACCTTCGCCCGTGCCTGCTCTTCCTCCTCAGCCGAGATCTCGCCCACGAAGTGCCGGTGGGCCGCGACGTCGTAGGCAGCCTGCGCAGTAACCTGGTCCTGCTGCGCGGCCTCGAGTTCCCGATGCGCGCGGGATAGGTGCCCCCGTTCCACCTCCAATTCCTGCTCGGCCTTATCCACCGCGACCAGCGCCTCCAGTTTCTTCATCGGATCTTCCTCCTTTTGCCCCGTTGTTCTCCCTTGCCAACCGACTCGCATCGGGCCTCCATGCATTCACTCCGCTCGATCTCTGCTGCTTCCCCGCGTTCAGCCGGCAATCCTGCCGCCGAAAATCTGCCGGGCGATCCGGGCCGCCTCGAAGGCCTGGGGCTCGGCGATCCCCAGGTCGCTCAGCTCCTTGATGAGCTGGGCCGTTGTGGCAGGGATGAGACCCCCGCACGTCGGACAGGTGGCCCCACGGGTGGACGCATCCCCGGCCGGCGCCGCCCGCTGTGGGTGGGCCGTTCTCCTTCCCTTCCCGGGCTGCCCATGGATGGCGGAATCGATCTTCGCCTCGTCGGCCTTCCGTTGGTCGCGCCGGCGGTGCAATTCTTCCAGGACTTCCTTCTTGTGGGCCGCCCACCGGTGGGCCCCGTACTCTCCGAAGTTCTGGAAGACCTGACCGCAGTACTTGCAGGTGCGGGCCTTGGCCTCCTCGGGCGGCGGCGCCGGCTCCTCCGGCGATCCCGCCCTTCCGCACTCGGCCTCGTGCTCCTCGAGCTCTTGCGCGAGGGAAAACCGGGATCCGCAGTGCTTGCAGGTGAATTTGTAAGCCACCTCCGGCACCTCCTTCAGCCGCGCCTCAATCTCGGTATCCCGCTCGGCCCAGACGGCCGCGAGACGCCTTACGCTGACTGACTCACGGGTCGCCGCCCGGAAAGCGCGCCGGGCCTGCTCCTCTGCTGCCGCGGGATCCGAGCGCCGCCCCATCCTGTCCCTCAGGCAGCGTGTGGCGGCCCATCGAGATCCCCCCGGCTAGATAGGCTGGCCTCGCTTGCGGGTCGGGCGGAACGCCGCCTAACAGTTTCCCGGCGAACTATGGGGTAGAGCTTCGGCTTCATTTTTTCACGCCGGTCGTTGGCGACCCGGTTAAAGACGTTGAGATTGGCCAGGGTCATCATCACCACGAATTCATCCGGGGAAAGGCCGTCCATTATCCCCTCGCGCTTCTTCTTCGAGAGCTCTTCGGCCCACTCCTCGCGCACGTCCTCTGGCACGTCGCAGAGCGCCTGGACCAACCCGGCAATGATGCGCCGGTAGGCCGCATTCCGGGAATTCGGCTTCGCGGAGCGAAACATCTTGCACCCCTCAGCGGACAGCCAAACCGCGCTGTACCGTCATCGCTAGACCTAAGCTAATGGCCATATGCCCTCACAGTGGGTGCATTTGCACGCCTTCGAGCATTGGCCGTCTGGGATGTCGGATCGCTAGGGCGGATGTACCGCCCATCCCAGAGTCTTCCTTCCTCCCAGGCGCTCCAGTGCCTCCGGTCGCCGATGATCACGAAGTCGGCCAACGGTATCCGCGCGAGCTGGCCAAGCCGAGACACCTCCTCTGCCAGCGCAATATCGCCGGAGCTCGGCTCGGTCCGCCCGGACGGATGATTGTGGATGAGAATGACGCTGGCGGCGCCTGTGAGGATTGCATTCCGAAAGAGCCCCGAATATGAGCAAGGGCATTCTCGCTCAGTGCCCACAGCCAACTTATCGGTCGCGATGATTCGACTGGCTCCGTCGAGGTAAAGGGCAATCAAATGCTCGCGCGTCTCATACCGGAGGTCAGCGAAAAGGCGGAACACATCGTAGCCATGGGAGACCGTCTCGTTGAGCAGGGATTCGCCTTGGCGGATCCGGCGAAATTTGTACCTTGCGCTGATCTCCTTCACCCAACCGGGTCGGCTTGGGCCGGGGCGATAGACCTTTGGGCTTGGCCGCATCCCGACTTCCTTCAGCAGGGCCCGCGCCTCCTGCCGAACCTGGCGCAACTCCGCTCGGGTAATCGGCTCGCCGCCGACCTCGCCCCTTCGGTAGGCCTCGCGGTACTGGGTGTAAAGGACCTCCCCTAGCCTTCGCTCCAGGATGGGGTTGCGCTCCATCATCATCTCAAGGCCAATGTCCTCAGCCGTCACGGGTGGAATGGCAGAAAGGATCCGCCGCGCTAGACGGACCAAGGAAAGCGCCTCCGCCCGAGACCTTGCCTTCCCCTTCACCGCACCGCCCATGGCCCGGCCCTCCATTCCTGGCCCTATCATCATGCGGCCAGCCGCATCGCCTCGGCCGTCGATTTCCCAACCTCACCGCCATGCCGCTGAGGTGGCGATGAGGCCCCGGAGATCCTCGTACTGCGCGCGAGGGAGGCGGAGGACCGGTCGCTTGGACCTGGGCGCCCCCACTTTTCCCAATCGCGCTAGGCGCCGCCGGAGGACTTTGCCGCCCACCCGGCGAGCCTCGCTATGGAACCGGCTCCGGCATGCGTCGTTACAGAACCGCTTTGGCATACCCCGGCCGCCACTGACCAGGGGAGTCCCGCATGCCTCACAGATACCCACTGAAAAGGCGTGCACGGCTCCTTGCTTGGGCGCCGCGCCATTACTGGTATCCTGCTGCCCCTTCCGGCACAGAGGGCCCGCTGATCCATTCCGGCTCACGGAGTGAACAGCCCCTGACGGGCCGTGGAAGAGTCTTCCAAAGGGCCTAGTTCCTCTCCGGGAAGATCTGGTACGCCAACGACCAGGACGCCACACGAGGCCGCGAGTTCCTCCACGGCTCGAGTGGACCCGGTCTCCCGACAGAGGATCACCAGAACCTCAGTCGTCGGCATCGCCTCGCCGGCCAGGATCCGGAAGAGGCGCTTCCGGGTCAGCCCGGCCGCGGCGGCGAGCCGATCGAGGTAAAGCACCGAGGGGACGTCCAATCCCTGCGCATGGTCTGCCTCGGCCCGGCGTGTCGCCCAGTTCATCACATCCGAGGCGAGCAGGTCACTGAAACTCCAGGGGCCCATCTTCTCACCTCTGCCGCGCGGAGGTCTCGGCCGCGATCAAGGTACCGACGATCACCTGACGCCTTCGCAGCCGGACATGCTCCCCCAAGAGGACCGATGCGACGAAGCGACCTGGTCCTCCAGTCCCAGCTCTCGAAGCTTGGCCTTGAGCATGTTGATCACGTTGGCGGCCTCGCGTTTCGTCCGGATATTCTCCCGACCGATGGATTGCCGGACGCACGCCCGGAAGTACTGATCATCCACCTGCCAGCCGAGGTGCCAGAGGAGCCGGCTGATCATCCCGATCTGCTTCTCTGTCGCCAGCTCGATCACGTTTTCCGGGAGGGGCGGGCGTCGTTCCCGCGAGGGCTGCGGCGCCCGGGACGGCTCTGCTCCCCCCGCCACGAGCTTGTTGATCACCCGGGAAGCCTCCTCGCAGGTCAGTGCCCGGATGCTATCCTTACCCGTGAGGTCGGCGACGACCTGATGAAGTTCGAGGTCAGTCATGCCGAGGGACTTGGCGCTGATCCAGAGTTTTCGGATCTGCGCCGGTGTCACGCCTCGCGCCGTTTGAAGCATCTCGGCCTCCCTTGGGAAGCGCTATCCGGTCGCCTGCCTGGCGGCCCGCGGCTCCTGGGCCGCAATGGCCTGGGCCGGCGCCGCCGCTCCTCCCGCTTGCACCGTCCTCTCTCGCCTGTCCGGGACCAGGGGCGCATGTCTTGGGGCGAGGTCGGGAACCAGACGCAACGCCTCCGCGAGTATCTGCGCGGTCACTTTCTGCGCGCCCTCGGCATCCCGGATCTGCTCGCAGAGTCCGACGACGTGGACGATCCGACGGAAGACCCCGGCCGTGCTCTCGTAGATCTGCCGGATGAGTCGATCGTCCCACCCCGTCAGGAGGGCCTTCACCTGCTGGCTATCCAGCGGCCCCATTCGTTCCCTGATGGATACACGAGACAGGAGGGACTTCGCATCCGGATGGTGGAGCTTTGATTCGAGGTCCTCCGTGCCGACCAAAACCACGCTCACGCCTGCGTCGTCCAATAGCTCCGCGCAGACGTTGGCGACCTTCGCTTCCAGTCGTTGGGCGTCATCGATAATCGGAAAGTGGCCCCGATAGGGGCGGCGGAGTTCCTCCAGGAGTTCATTTCGAGCGTCATCGCAGCTCCAGATCATACCCTGCCAGTTCGCCACCCCACGCAGCAACAATTTGATCATGCCAGGTGCCGTTGTCGTTTGGCTGGGAGTATGAATGGTTGGCCTGGGGGCCGGCCTCTCTTCAGCGAAGGGATCCTTGGCAACGAGGTCTTTCGGGATCCCCCTCTCACTTGCCCGGCTGCGGATGAGCGCCACCAACTCCCCCTCGCTGATCCGTGCCTTCTGATTCTCGAGCCAGCGATCCCCGAACCAGATCCGATCATCCTTGCTCCGAAACCCGGCCGCCATGAATCGCTTGAAGGCATCCTGTCGGGCGATCACCCGCCGGCTCTCAACGCGTTCATCGTGCCGCCGGTTGCATTCCAGCCTGTATCGCCGGAGCGCATGCGTCTTCCCCGTTCCCGGCGGTGCAATGAGAAGACCGATCATCGGCCCCCGGTCGTAGACCTCGTCGAGGAAGGCAAAAATCAGGTCTTGCTGATGGCAATCAAAATTCTCTGGCAGTGGACCGACCTTCATGGTTATCTCCTATCGCTGCCATCGATACCGTTTCAGCCTGACGCCCTGGTCTCCGTCGAGGTCCACGGGCGTCTGTCCGGTTGCCGGAGTGACCTGGCGGATCCCGGGTCGTGGTGGCTGGCCGCCCTGCTCGGCTATGCGTTTTGCGGCCCGCTGAAGGAGCCAGTCCGGTTTGCTCCGGGCCCGGCTGATCTGCTCGTCCGCCTGTGCTGCCAGCGCCTTGGCCAGGGTCCGCCGATCAGTCGTGAACTGCCGCCGGCCCTCGTCATCCAGTTGAGCGGACTCCGCGAGAGCATTCCGGGCGACGCAAAGAAAGCGTATCCCCTCGTCGCATTGTTCGTGGACGATCACCTCGGTATCCGTTCGCCCCTGCCGAGCCCAGACCTTCTGGCCGATCACTTTGCCGAGGACGGGATGATAGTAGAAAAGGCCGTGCCGCTTGATCCCCTGGGGCCAAACGGTAACGAGGTTGGCCTCGGCGAAGAGGACGCGGAGCTCCTCCTCTGGAACGCGGAGCGGAGTGAACGCCGCCGCCTGGCGGAGCTCCAGCCGTGATTTCCTGCCCTCTGCATGAAGCCCGGTATAGGGAGCCATGTTGTATTCGCCGAACACGAACGTCTTGAATCGCTCGCAGAACTCGTCGAACGAGAGCATGGCCTGATCGCGAAGCGGCTTCGTCTTGATGTCAGAGGGCGCATACCAGGGAAGCGTGGAACAGAAGCGGCGATAAGCCCCGTGGGTCTGCTCCTGGAGGCCCTTGACCGCCGGGTCGCGCGGCGTCGTATGGCAGACTTCGGTTCCGAGCCCTCCGCAGCCTGACCGAAGGCGCTTGGTCCGGTCCTCGTGCGCGAGGTCAAGTCGAATCGTCTGCGGCCTCCCCTCGCGAGCCATGGCATCGATCAGCGCCTCGGTGACCGTGTGGCCAGTCAACCTTCGATGGATGGCCAGGCCCGGCACGAATCCCCCGCCGAACCGATCGACGTAGCTGAAGACGACGGGGCGTCCCGACGAGCAGTCCCCGTACTGCACGAAGACGTCGGCCACCCACTGGTCCCCGTACCATTCAATATTTGGCGCCGGCGGGGGCACAACAACGAGGCGAGGAAGGCCGCCGGATTTCTTCAGTTCCTCCATTCCCCCTGCCCAGGTGAGGAGGATCTGATACGGCACGCGCCGGAGAACGGAGCGCACATGCGCTCGGCTCAGTGCCCGCTCGCCCGTCAGCTCCTCCTTGGCCTCCAGCGACTTGAAGACCTTGCCTACGGGAAGGGGTTTCGGCTTCCCGGAGCTTCGGATGTAATGGGCGGCCAGGTCGCGGATCTCCTCCTGCTTTTCTTCCGGGATGGAGGACCGCCCTCTCGGCGGCCCGGGGGGACGTGGCGCCAGAGCGGCCATGCATCTCGGAGGGGCGATCTCCCGGCCCTCTCGATCGTCCAAGCCCCGCTCCCACTGCTTCAGCCAGCGGCACACGTTGGCCTCGGCCTCTCCGGCGTCCTTGGCGAGCTGCTTATTGGGAATCTGCGGGTCATATTGCTCATGACTCGGATCAATCCTCCGAGCGAGGATCCGGCCCCTGCGGTGGGCCTCAGTCCTGTCGGCGGGCCTGAGCCGATTCCAGGCATCGAATTCGGGCGAGAGCCCTGGGCCATCCTTGTCGCTGCTCATCGGTTCCGCCGCGCCGCGAGCAGCGCCGCCTGGAGTTCGGCCAAGAGTTCCGCGTACCGCGTGGTAAATTCCTCCTCGCGCCCGGGCTTGCCCGCCAGGTCCGCGACTTGCTGCACACGATCCTTGAGGTCTCTCACAGCGCGCCCTCCTTCACTCGGCCTGCTCCTATGGATAGGCCGCGAGCGAAATATAGCAGGGCACCATTTACTCTCCGTCCCCGAAGAATTTCTTATTTTGGATCGCCAGGAGCCTGTGGCGGCCGTCCCACACAAAATAACCATCTTCCCCGTCGGAGATGACCCTTAGAGGTCGGAAGGCATTGATGTCGAAGTTCGCCGCGATCTCTTGTGCCCGGCGTATGTCCAAAATCGTCCAGTGATCGTCGGGACGGCGCCGCAGTAGCGATAATGGAATGTACCTCACCTCGAGCTTCACCAGCGCGCAGGGATCCCGGAAGCGTCCGCCTAACACGGCCATTCCTTCCCGAGCAGCGCCAGGGCCGATCCGATCTCTTCTCTGCCAATGCCGAACGCCAAGAGGGTCTTGATACTGGCCGGGAGTTCCGCGGCCGGGCAGTTCACGTTTGCCACGATGAAAGGCCTGGCCTTGTTCTCCTTCCCATCCCACGTCTCATAGACCGCCCTCTCGGGGGCCCGGGGGGACGTGGCGCCAGGGCGGCCATGCATTTCGGTGGGGCGATCTGCCGGCCCTCTCGATCGTACAGGCCCGAATCCCATGCCTGCAACCAGCGGCACACAGCATCGGATTCAGGCGAGAGTGGCTGGCCACCCTTGTCGGTGCTCATCGCTTCCGCCGCGCCGCGAGCAGCGCGTCCGCGATCAACCTGGATGTCAAGAGCTGGCCCAGATCGAAATGGTGTTCCTCCCTGCGCCGGAGTTCCCGGATCGTCAGGATCCCCAGGGGTCGCAGCGTCACCTGCAGGCTGGGGTTCATCCGGTGACCGACGTTGCAGCCCCGGACGGTGCGGGAGAGTGCTTTCGTCAGATTACACATGGCCACCCTCTTCACGTGCACGCAGGCGATCGGTGACCCGCTGGCGGACGTTGGGCGTGGTCTGCTCGGAGAATTCTTTCAGGAGCCGTCGGACGCTCGAGTCGCTGACCGCTCGACCCGGCAACCCGAGGCCTCTATGGATGAATCCGTAGTTTCGGCAGACGTTGCGCCCGCAATAGAGATCCTCAAGTAGGGCCCGGTCCGGGGCTGGGATTCGCCGGCGCCGTCCGCCACCCCATCGCGGAACGAGTGCGATCAACCCATGCCTACTGAACTCATCGTGGCGTTGATAGAGCGAGGTCCGGCTGACCTTCACGCCGTGCCGGCGCATTGCCCGGACGTAGGCTCTAGTGGCCGCAGAGAGAGGGAGATTCGAAATCGCAGCGCGCCACTGTAGGAGAACGATGAGGTCACGGAAAGCAATCACGGAGTGCGCCGCAAGTCGGAACACGACCTTGGCCTGGGCGGGGAGGCTCTGCCGGAGGCGTTCCATACTTGGTACCTTCAATTCGCGGATGAGAGCTTTCGACAGCACCGCGACGGGGTCGCGGAGGAGGGAGAGTAGGCGGCGTGCGAAGCGTTGATCGGTTCGGGCGTGGCGACCGCCACCCCGCGGAAGCGACTGTCGCCGAGACGCCCGGCGGGGAGACACGCGAGGCTTGGATGTGCTATCATTATTCATGGTCGGCCATCCACGATCCCCAGGTGCGCATCAGCCTGTAGCGCGCCTTGCCCGCTGATGCTCGGGCCACACCTGTTCGAACGGCAATTCAAGGACGCTCGCAATGAATTCCTCGACGTGCAGGCCGCTTGATCGCCAATCCGCTGCGACAATATGGGAGAGGGAATTGGGCTGAAGAACCAGTCCTTTGGCGATGGCAAATTGAGACAAAGAGGCACGCCAGGCCCGGCCGAGCTTGCTCCGGAGAAGGAACCTGCGGTGGTAAACAAGGAGGAGGTTTGATTTGCTCGCCATTTATGGTAACCTCCCGACGCCTATTGTGCGCTGAGAAGGATAACACGTTCTAGTTGTGTGTCAACAACTATTTTGAACGCTGGGCTGATACTGTGGGACAAAGAAAGAGGACGAAGGCCGACCTCGGCGAGGCTATAGAAACGGGCCGCCGCCTGCGCGAGGCCAGGGAGCTGATCGGTCTCACTCAAGCCCAGTTGGGCGCAGCGATCGGCGGAAGATCCCAGCAGGTGATTGACCGGTATGAATCCGGCCAGTCGCGTATCCCCCTGGGCGTAGCAATCAGAATCTGCCGCGAGCTAGAGGTGAGACTTGAGTGGCTTGCGGAGGGAGTCGGGCCGGTTCTGACCAGCGAGGACGAAGCTGCGAGGGGGATCTTCTGGTCCACGTACTACGCCTGCGTTTTGCGGGACCGTCTTACGGAAGAGTTGGATTCGGCAGCTAAGAACTCCTCTATCGATCAAAAAATCAGAAGGGCGTGCCAGCTGGCCTGGTCCGCGCTTAAAGATGTGCATCCGAATGAATTGACCCTCTGCACGTTTCAGCGACTGATCTGGGAAATAGTCCGCCCCTTGAATCTCCTCCTGACTGAGCGGCCCCCTGACCGCGAGCCTCGAGTTCTACATCAGCCACAGGAACAGAATAGGGAGGCTTCCGCTGGTCCGGGACGTGCAATCGATGAACTTCAGGCCCGCTTGGGTGGTACCCCCCTGCCACATATCTCGCGAAAGTATTTGAAGATCGATGGTGGCTCGCCAGCAAAAGAGGCCATTTCTAGGAACGAAGAGCGGCGACGGGCAGAAAAAGCTTTCGATAAGCACTGGCCTGGATGGGTAAGGAGGAAGGCGAAGAATCGCTAGCCGATGAGCCTCTACTCCCGGAATTCTCTCCATCTCGGTCCGCTCCGCCTGAATATTCCCAAGGGTGGCCTCGGGATCTCCGCCGACGCCAAGGGTCTTCCCATCCAAACCGCCGAGGGCGATCCTCGCGGCATCATCCAGCCACGACCCGGGCAGCCGTCCAGGATCATTCCGCCACCACGCTGCTGAACCACAGCGAGAAGGAGGACTCCCATGCAGAAAAAAGTGTCCGCTGACTTCTTCAGGGTTAAAATGCCCGACGATGAGCCAAGGGTATTCACGGGTCTACTTGCGGGACTCCTGAAAGACAAACCCAATTTGGCCGACCGGAATCTGCGCCTTGGGGGATACTGGTACCGGCTGCAATTCCTGGAGCAGAAAGGCTCCTTGTGGTTGGGCAGCTTCATCCGGATCCGCATGGATGATCTCCCGGGCATCGCGAAGCTGAGCGGCGACACGCGAGAGCTGAATCTGGATCAGGATGAAGGCCTGGACGACGAGACCTCTTTCGTATACACCCAACGGTATGGGGCGATCGTTATCCAGCGGAACTTTCAGGCGGTTCGCCCCGGCACTGTTGAAACATACATCAACAAGATTGCCGACTGCGATCTCTCCTTCGAGGTCATCCTCCAGCGGGATGCCTTCGAGCGTCTCGGCCGAATGAAACTAATCCGGAGTTTCGATTTCCGTCTTGCCTCACCCACCAACCCGGTATATAAGAATGTAAGAGCTGTTCGGGGTATCTTGGACTCCGCTGAGTACCTCGGCGCGCTCCGGGCAGGCGTTGTGTTAAGCATGGGCAGGGGGAAAGGCTCACTCACTCCGGCTAGGGTTATCGATGCTGCAAGGACCCTCGCGCAGCTTCATGGGAGGCAGGCGGAGGTTGAAAAGGTCCTGGTGAAAGGAAGTCGAGGGTTGCCGGACGAGCCGCTTGAGACGATAGATCTTCTAGAGTACCGTCTGGTTGAGGAATTCAAGGTGGAGACGATAGATCGACGGTTGCCTGGGCCGGAGATCCGAAAGGAGCTGGCCTCGGCGCTGAGTCGCCAGGATGAGGAGCTGCGGGAGCAGTTCGGAAAAAGCAAGGGGAGGTAACGACATGGATCTCCTCTGGGAGCGGTGGTATCCGGCGTGTGTAGCCCTCCTTGGCGCCCTTGCAGTGTACTGGTTTGGGTCGCCAGATTTCCTCCGGAAAGAGAACGCCTTGATATTCATTGGCGCCTTGGGCGCGATTGCGATCGGCTTCACCACCTCCAGCCTAACCATTCTCATCGCAATAGAGGATCGGCCGATCATCTCCTGGCTGCGACGCGCGCCTGGAGAGAAATATAGCCAGTTACTCTCTTATATGGTGCATACGATTACGTGGTGGTCGGTCAGCCTCATTCTTGCTGGGTCGGCCTTGTTTGTCGACCTCACGAGAATTCCGGGGCGAGGTCCGATGATCGTCGCAGCTCTCTTGATCAGCCTTTCGGTCGGTGGGGGAGCTGCCTGGTTTCGAATCTCCCGGATCACGGTGAGTCTTCTCCGCGGAGATGCTGCTCTGTCCACGCACAGGATGCACCCAGAGGAGCCGCCTGCCGAATGCCAGAAGACTGCACGCAGTGAAGCAGCTTAGCCTACCCTTCACCAAGGTACCGGGATAACTGTAATGTCCTATCTGTGCCCCGTTCTCGAACCGTCAACGCCCCGATTCCCACCATCGATCTAAGCCACTCGGAGTCGCTTCTATGAACTCCAAGATTTCATTATCCTCGACCACTACCACTTGAAGTCCTGATTGGGCTTTGCCCTTTGTTTTCAATGAGTGCCAGAGTTCGTGAAATTTCTGGCCCGTTTTCCCACGACTCGATTCCGCTGGAAATTGGTCACGGTTCGTGAAATTCGGACCCGTGGCCGCCCCGCTCATGACTTCCCGCTAACCTCCCGTCCTCACTGGGATATTTCCCGCCCACGCGCCCCTACTCCCTACTATTCCTTCCTTTCCCAAGATTCCATTATCTACTTACAGTGACAGAAGGAGGGAAGGCCCCGAGGGTCAAGTCAAAGGCGAGTCCGGTGTCGCGTCCCGCATTGCGGCGCTGGCCAAGGGCGGCGAGATCATGCTCGGGCCGGAGACGGCGGGGCGGGTCAAGGACCACTA
>Ga0315285_10006490_pt1 | contig 12060 bp, 10 predicted proteins | sample YL17G09_36_MG_FD_203698 | JGI IMG/M metagenome (GOLD analysis project Ga0315285, IMG submission 203698) | Sediment microbial communities from Yellowstone Lake, YNP, Wyoming, USA - YL17G09_36 | ecosystem: Environmental > Aquatic > Freshwater > Lake > Sediment | place: USA: Wyoming | collected... | reverse complement strand
GCCGCCGCCCTGATCGTCTTTTCCCCGAGCAGCTACGGAACGGCGCCGGACAAAGAGGGCTTTGCGCCCATGAATCCGGAGTTTATCAGGTACTTGAACGACCGGAAGGACGGGAAGAGCTGGGTCACCGTCACCAAGGACGGCCATCCGTTGGGCGACCTTCCAAGCCCGCACGACACGTCTCGCCTTATACCGCTCCCCGATCCCGTGCCGGCCGACAGCCTGCCCGCATCCTACGACTTGAGGACAAAGAATAAACTCACGTCCGTGAAAGACCAGGGAAGCTGCGGCTCCTGCTGGTCCTTCGGCACCTACGCGTCCCTCGACTCCTTTTTAAAGCCTGGAGCCGTCTGGGACTTCGCCGAACAAGATCTCATCGAAAAACACGGCTTGGACTGGAAGGAATGCGACGGCGGCCATATGTGGCTATCGGCTGCTTACCTGGCCCGCTGGGCGGGACCGCTCAAGGAAACCCAGCACCCTTACGAATACTACGGCATCGAGGGGGCGGCGCCCGCCAAACACGTCCAGAATATCATCATGATGGACGAGCGGAAGAGCGCCACCGATAACGTCAAGATCAAGAATGCGATCATCAACAACGGGGCCGTCTACGTCTCCTTCTGGTGGTCCGACTCGGCCTACAATTCGGCCAACGCCGCCTACTACTACTCCAGCTCGACCCAGGCGAACGGGGGCGGCCACGCCGTGGCCATCGTCGGCTGGGACGACAATTTCTCCAAGTCCAAGTTTAAGTCGGCGCCCTCCGGCAACGGCGCCTTCATCGTCAAGAACTCCTGGGGGGCGAGCTGGGGCAAGAGCGGCTACTTCTACGCTTCTTATTACGACAAGTTCTTCGGGAAGCGGGGAGGCACGGCCGTCTTCAAGGGCGAACCGGCCACGAACTATAAGACGAACTACGGCTACGACCCGCTGGGCTGGATTAACAACTTTGGCGGAAGCTCCGAGACCTTATGGTTCTCCAATATCTTCACGGCCAGCCCCGCCGGCTCCCTCAAGGCCGTCGGGTTCTACGCATCGGCCAACAGCAACACCTACGAGATCTACATTTATACGAACGTTCAATCCGGCAAGCCGAGGAGCGGAACCCTGGCCAAGACCAAAAAAGGGACCATCAGCGGCTGGGGATATTACACGATCCCGCTCGGCGTGAATATCCCCATCGCCAGTGGCAAGAAGTTCTCGATTGTCATCAAGCTCAAAACGGCGGGCTACAAGTACCCCATCCCGGTCGAGTATAAAATAGCCGGATATTCGAGCGCTGCCAAGGCCTCTGCCGGTCAGAGCTTCTATTCCAGCGACGGGAACTCTTGGAAAGACATGACGACGATCGATTCGACCTGCAACGTCTGCATACGGGGATACACCAAGTACTGAGCCCCTAACCGGAAACGCAATTCGGACGGGCCCTTTTCTCTCGCGGGAAAAGGGCCTGTTCTTTTTTACCCCGATGAATGTACAATAGCGGTGCCGGAGGCCGATCGTCGATGAAATCGAGACCGAAAAGACGAAAACCGTCGGTCCAGATCTCCCTTGTCTTGATCCTGGCGGCTGCCGGAAGCCTTGGTTTGAACTCGCAGTCAAAGAGCCGGATGGTTGTATCGCCCGCGCTTCCCGTCCCGCCCGCCCGGAGCACGACCGGACCCGTTCCGCCCCGCGGAGTGGATATCGTCGGGCACAGGCCCTCTAAGCTTCGCGCCCTGGAGGCTACGGTCATCCCCGGCGTTCCCGCTTATCTCTGGCGGCACGGCTCCGGACCGGCCGCCGTCGCCATGGTCTTGGCTTATTACGACACGCACGGATTCCCGGCCCTCCTCCCCGGCGACGGCGCGGTCCAGACGGACGCCGTCAACCTGGCCGTCGCCTCGGTCGGGCATTATAACGATTACGCCCTCCCGATCGACGCCGCCCCCACCCTCCTTAAAGACAAATCCGAGCCGCCGGCCGGGGACGAGCACGCCGGCGATTCCCTGGCCGATTTCCTAAAGACGTCCTGGAGCTCGGTCGAGAATTATTACGGCTGGACCTGGAGCATCGACGTCAAGCCCGGCTTCGAAAACTACGTCAAACTGGCCGGTTCCTACAGCGGCCTGGCCACCTGCTATTATGTCTATAACATCATGTTCCAGACCGTCCGGAACGAAATCGAAAGCCGCCGACCCATGGTCTTCCTAATCGACACGGACGGCAACGGCTCGGCGGACCATTTCGTCGCGGTCCTCGGCGTCCTGACCGAGGCCGGGACGGACTACTTCGGCTGCTACAACACCTGGGACAAATCCCCGCACTGGTATCCGTTCCGCCCGATGAAGGCCGGGACGACCTGGGGCGTTCACAGCGCCTACCTGTTCTTCCTGTCCTACGGTCTCTTCCCGCCCCTCGGATTCAAGGTCGAGCGCTTCGAAAACAATTTCCTTCTTTACAAGGAATACATCAACCGCCTGAGCTGGACGGCCAACCCGGCCGATGAATCCAAAATCCTCCGCTACCGGATCTACCGCAAAGTCAAGGGGGCCGCCAATTCGACCTACCAGCGCCTGGCCGAGGTCGCCTCCACCGCCACGGCCTACCTCGACCGCGGCCTCAAAGCGGCGGACCTTTTCACCTACAGGATCACGGCCATCGACGCCGCCGGCCGCGAGAGCGGTTTCTCGACCGCCGGAAACTAGCGGAATTCCCGGGACACGATACCGAATCCAGAGATTCGGTTCATGTCCCGGAATTCCTCGCCTACAATTTTGGATTCCGCAGGACGTCTTGACTTTTGGTGCCTGATAGGTTAAACGTATGAAGACCTTCCCGTCGGACAAACAATGGACAAGGACGACAAAAAGACAACATTATCCTCGTCGAGGGAGGACCTCATGAACGCCAAGATCAACTACGAGGAAATCCTCAAGCTCATCGGCCTCCTGGAGGAGAAAAACCTCTCCCAGTTCGAGCTCGAGGTCGAGGGCTTTAAGATCAAGATCGCCAGGGCCTTGCCCGCGGCCGCGCCGACGGCTTCCGTCTTCTTCCCCGACCGGAGGACCTATCAGGCCGCGGCGGCCGCGGTCCCGGCGGCCCCCGAGGAAACCGGCCTCCACTTCGTAACATCGCCCATGGTCGGGACCTTCTACCGGGCGCCCAGCCCGACCTCTCCGCCCTTCGTCGAAGTCGGCGACCAGGTCAAGAAAAGCCAGACCCTGTGCATCGTCGAGGCCATGAAGCTCATGAACGAGATCGACGCCGATATCGACGGGATCGTCAAGGACATCTACATCGAGAACGCCAAACCGGTCGAGTACGGGGCCAAGCTCTTCGCCATCCGGCCCCTCTAAACAGCCGTGTTTTCAAAGATCCTCATCGCCAACCGCGGAGAGATCGCCCTCCGGATCATCCGCTCGGCCAAAGAGCTCGGGATCAAGACGGTCGCCGTCTTTTCGGAGAGCGACCGGACCTCCCTCCATGTCATGCTGGCCGACGAAAAAATCTGCATCGGCCCCGCCAAGGCCTCCGACAGCTACCTCAACATCCCGAACCTCCTGAGCGCGGCCGAGCTGACCAAGGCGGACGCCATCCACCCCGGCTACGGCTTCCTGGCCGAGAACGCCCGCTTCGCCGAGATCTGCGAGAGCTCGGGCATCGCCTTCATCGGCCCATCCCCCCACATCATCCGGCTCATGGGCGACAAGAACCGGGCCCGCCAGACGATGAAGAAGGCCGGGCTTCCGATCATCCCCGGGAGCGACGAGACGATCGACGACCCGGGCGAGGCCAAGAAGATCGCCCAGAAGATCGGGTTCCCGGTCATCGTCAAGGCGGCCGCCGGCGGCGGCGGCAAGGGGATGAGGATCGCCCGGACGGCGGCCCAGCTCGAGGAGCAGTTGCCGATCGCCCAGAACGAGGCCAAGTCGGCCTTCGGCGACCCCTCCCTCTACATCGAGAAGTACCTGCCCAACGCCCACCACATCGAGATCCAAGTCATCGGCGACAAGAAGGGAAACGTCCTGGCCCTGGGCGAGCGGGAATGCTCGGTCCAGCGCAAATACCAGAAAGTCATCGAGGAAACGCCCTCCCCCTTCGTCGACGAGCGCCTCCGCAAAAAAATGATCCACGACGTCGAGGACGCGGCCAAGGAGATCGGTTACCAAAGCCTGGGGACGTTCGAGTTCCTGGTCGACGAGAAGAAGCGTTTTTACTTCATGGAAGCCAACACCCGGGTCCAGGTCGAGCACCCGATCACCGAGATGGTCTACGGGATCAACCTGATCAAGGCCCAGATCAAGCTGGCGGCCGGCGAGAAGCTGGCCTTCCCTTACGAGCTCGAGATGCGGGGCCACGCCATCGAGTGCCGGATCAACGCCGAGGACCCGGCGACCTTCATCCCTTCGCCCGGCCGGATCGACTTCCTGGTCCTGCCGGGCGGCGAGGGAATCCGGGTCGACTCCGGGGCCTACGGAGGGTGGCAGATTCCGCCCGACTACGACTCGATGATCGCCAAGATCATCGCCTTCGCCCCAACCCGGCTGACGGCCATCAAGAAAATGCAGACGGCCCTGGAGATGACGACGATCGTCGGGGTCAAGACCAACATCCCCCTTCACCTGGCTATCCTGTCCAGCGCGGACTTCCTCAACGGCAACTACAACACCCAGTTTCTGGAAAAGTTCCTGGCCGGCAAGCCCCGGCCCGAACCGACCTGATCCTCAGCCCGCCTTCCGCCAGATTTCGGCCCTGAACTCGCCCGCGTTGTCGGCGACGACGTTCTCGTTGGGGCCGAGACTCAGCCGTCCGGCCAGCGGCATCCGGATCGTCGCTTCAGGCCCGATGAAGACTAACTTGACGATTTCATTCCGCGTCTCCTCGCCCGTTTCCTCGTCCTTGGTGATGGAAATGAGCTGGGCGACCCGGGCGACGAGCGCGCCGAGGTTCCTGTCCTGGAGCGGCTGCTGGACCGTCTTGATGTTCAGGCCTTCGGGACCGCCGAATGCCATCGGATTGCCCTTCTGGAGGGACACATTGCCCGAGGCCCTAATATGGAATTCCTCCCCCTCGGAGACGTCGAGGCCCGTATCGGTCCAGGGAATGTTGGCGGGGATGGCAAGCCGGGCCACGAACACGAACCCGGGCGGCCCCGGCGCTGGCGTCTCCTGGCCGGCCGGCAGGGATGGCCCGGCCAAGGTCAGCGCGGCCGCAGCCACGGCCACGGCCGCCGCGACCCAGCCGCGTCCGGCAACCGATCCTCGTCTTAAAATCATGCCTCTCCGCTCCCGGTCAGCGATCGCGGGAGGTTTGAGGGTCCAGGCCCCGGCCGCCCTCACCGAGCCGAATGATCTCCAGCATGCCTTGATGGATGAGGCCGTTGCTGGCGACGATGTCGGCCTGGAAGCCGGGGACGGCGCCTCCCGCGAAATCGGTCACCTGCCCGCCCGCTTCCCGGACGATGACGGCCCCGGCCGCGACGTCCCAGGGCTTGAGCTTGAGCTCCCAGAATCCGTCGAAGCGGCCGCAGGCGAGGTAGCTGAGGTCCAGGGCGGCCGATCCGCAGCGGCGGACGGCCTGAACGCGCAGGATGAAATTGTTGAAGTGGCAGACGTTGTTGACGGGGCTTTCCCGGAGGTCATAGGGAAAGCCCGTCGCGACCAGGCTCCGGTCGAGCTCGGCGATCGTCGAGACGCGGATCCTCGTCCCGTTGAGAAACGCCCCTTCGCCGCGGAGGGCCCAGAACATCTCATCCCTCATCGGGTCGTAGACCACGCCCACCAGCCCCTCCCCGTCCTTCTCCAGGGCGATCGAGACGCTGAAAATCGGGAAGCGGTGGGCGAAATTCGTCGTCCCGTCCAGGGGGTCGACGATCCAGCGGTAGGGAGAACCCGTTTCGCGGGACAACCCCTCCTCGGCCAGGATCCCGTGGTCGGGGAAGGCCGCCCGGAGCCGGGCGTCGATCATCTGCTGGGCCCGGCCGTCGAACTGGGTCACCAGGTCGAGTGTCCCCTTGAAGGAGATCCGGACCTCCTCGTCCATGGCCTCCCGGAGCATCCGGCCCGTAGCGAGGGCCGCCTCCCGGGCCGCCTCCAAAAACCGTCGGGGATCGGCCATGCCGTTCGCCTCGCTTCCCTAAACTTTTTGCGTTCGAGACCGTAGTATACTATGATATTTCCCCCTGAAAGGCAAGACACATGGCCAACGAAAAGAGCTTTTTCCGGAAACGCAAGAAGACCCTGATCATCATCGGCGCCGCCCTCGTCCTCGCTCTGATCGTCATCTCCAACCTCAACTCCCAGCGGGAGAAGACGGTCAAGGTCACGATCGAGAAGGTCGAAAAGCACGACCTGGCTTCGATCATCTCGGCCTCGGGCGAGATCAAGCCCAAAAAGAACATCGAGATCAGCGCCCAGGTTCCGGGCCGGATCGTCAAGATCGGCGTCAAGGAAGGCGACGAAGTCAAGGCCGGAGACTTCCTGCTCAGCCTGGACTCGACTCAGTACGAGGCCTACACCGATCGCGACCGGGCCTTCATCCAGTCGACCAAAGCCGATCTCATCCAGGCCGAGGCCCGGATGAAGAAGGACGCCAATTTCTTCAACTCCCAGAAAAAGCTCTTCGGCGAAGGCCTTATCTCCCAGGACCAGATGGAGACGGCCATGGTCCAGGCCGAGACCTCCTCGGCCCAGTTCAAGTCCATCCAATTCCAGATCCAGCAGGCCGAGGCCTCCCTTAAAAGCTCGATGGACAACCTCAGCAAGACCGTCTACGGCTCGCCCATCGACGGGATCATCACCAGCCTCAGGGTCGAGGAAGGCGAGATCGCCCTGATCGGGACCATGAACAACCCGGGGACCGTCCTGATGACGATCGCGGATCTGTCGGTCATGGAAGTCGAAGTCGAAGTCGACGAGACCGACGTCGTCGGACTCGACCTCGGGCAGTCCTCCGAGGTCAAGGTCGACGCCTTTCCCGATATCGTCTTCCAGGGCAAGGTCACCGAGATCGGAAGCTCGGCCCTTCAGAAACTGACCTCAGCCTCGGCCTCGACCCAGGAGGCCAAGGACTTCAAAGTCACGATCACGATCGAGAATCCGCCCCGCAAGCTTAAGCCCGGGCTGTCCGCTTCGGCCGACATCACGACGGCCGAGAAGAAGGGCGTCCTGGCCGTTCCGATCGCCGCCCTCGTCCTCCGCGAGAAGGAAGGCCAAGCCGCCTCCGCCAAGACCAAGTCCGAGGAGGAAGGCGTCTACCTGGTCGAAGCCGGCCGGGCCAAGTTCGCGCTGGTCAAGAAGGGGATCACGGGCGAGATGCTCGTCGAGATCGGCTCGGGCCTTAAGGAAGGCCAGGAGATCGTGACCGGCCCCTACAGCGCCCTCCGCCTCCTCAAGGACGGGACCCTGGTCAAGGCCGAAGAGAAAAAGACCCCGAAAGAAGAGACAAAATGAGCGCCGGGAACGACGTCCTCATCCAGACCAAGGATCTCACCAAGACCTACGAAATGGGCGAGCATCAGGAAGTCCGCGCCCTCTGTGAGGTGACCCTGACCATCCGCCGTAATGAGTACGTCGCCATCATGGGGCCTTCCGGGTCCGGCAAATCGACCCTGATGAACCTTATCGGCTGTCTCGACACGCCGACCTCGGGCGAATACACGCTCGACGGCCGTCTCATCTCCGCCCTGACCGAGAACGAGCTGGCCGATATCCGGAACCACGAGATCGGGTTCGTCTTCCAGGTCTTCAACCTTCTCCCCCGGGCGACCGCCTTCCACAACGTCGAGCTGCCCCTGATTTACAAGGGGACCAAGAAGAAGGAGCGCGAGGAGCGGACCCGCCGGGCCATGGAGATGGTCGAGATGGCGGACCGGATGCATCACCGCCCCAACGAGCTCTCGGGCGGCGAACGGCAGCGGGTCGCCATCGCCCGCGCCCTCGTCAACGAACCGTCCCTCCTCCTGGCCGACGAGCCGACCGGCAACCTCGACTCCAAGACCGGCCAGGAAATACTCAAACTCTTCCGCAAACTCCGCGAGCGGGGGAACACGATCATCCTGGTCACCCACGACAAGGACATCGCCCTTGAGACGGAGCGGATCATCTCGATCCGGGACGGCCGGATCGAGAAGGACGAACGAAAAGGAGCCTCGAAATGAACCTGATGTCCCGCATCCAGGGAGTCTTTTTCAGCCCGCAGCCGACCTTCAAGGACCTCTTCGAGCGTCCTGTTTGGAAAGACGTCCTGATCATCGTCTTCATCCTGTTCGGCATCTTCTCCTACCTGATCGCGCCCGCGGCCAACAAGGACGGCCTTTCAACCATGAAGGACAACGTCAAGCTTCAGGAGCGGATGGGCAAGGAGCGGTTCGACCAGATGATCGCGAACATGGAGAACGTCACGCCGGCCCAGCGGGCCATCCGCTCCTTCCTCATCAGCCCCGCAACGCTCCTGATCGGGATTCTGTTCTCGAGCCTGATCCTCCTCGTCTTTGGGCGCCTGGTCTCGACGGAGGGACGCTACAAGCAGGTCTTGTCGGCCGTCGTTCACGCCAACCTCATCGACAAGCTCCTGGGGAACGGGATTCGCCTTATCCTGATCCTGATGCGCAAGTCCGTCTTCCAGACGTCGACGAGCCTGGCCCTGCTTGCGCCCAAGCTCCCGATAACATCACCCACCTACATCATTCTCGGCCAGTTCGACTTCTTCCAGATATGGATGTTCGGCGTCTTGGGCTACGGCCTGTCCGCTATTTTCAAGATCCCCGTCAAGAAAGCCCTCTTCATCTCCTACGGTTTCTGGCTGCTCAAGGCCGTCCTCTATGTGGCCATGCAGTTGTTCTTCACCCGCATGATGGGATAAAATGACAGGGGTATGAACGATGTCCTTCCGGCCGGATCCCTGATCGGACCCTCGGTCCCGCGTCTCCTATTCAGCTTAGGGCAGTCCAAACGGAGCGGACGTCTTTCTTTCCGCGGCGCCAAGGAATCCCGCACGGTCTTCATCGATCGCGGCCACCTCATCCTGGACGCCGAAGCCGTGCCCGAGCAGGCCCTCAAAGACAGGCTCTTGGCCTCGGGCCTTCTCGATCAAACCTCCCTCGAAGCCTGCGAAGCCCAGGCCCATGCCGAGCGCCGGCCGCTCTTCCAGGCCGTGTTCGAAAAGGGCGGCGTCCGTCCCGAGGCGGTCTGGGGGCTCCTGGAAGAAGTATTCAAGTCAAGGCTGTTCGCCCTGTTCGACGAGGCCGTCGCCGAGTACGAATTCGAGCCGGGCCAGGCCCCACCCGACGCCGACGCCCTCTCCGTCCTTCCCATCCCGGGTCTTCTCCTCGAGGGGCTCCGCCGGATGACAAACGACGGGCTGATCAGGAGCTCGCTGCCGGACGGGACCGAAGTTCTTCAAGTCCTCGGCCCGTCCGAGGCCGACCGCTCCGGCCTCGCCCCCCATGAGCGCTATCTCCTATCCGCGATCGGCAAAGGCCGGAGCCTGGATGAGCTCCGCGTCCAGAGCCGGCTCGGCCCGCGTGAAACGGACCGGACGCTTTTCCTGCTCCTCTGCCTCGGTCTGGCCGGCCGGCCCGCCCCCAAGGACCCGGCTTGGTCGGGACGGGAGATGTCGCCCTCCGAACTCGACCGGCTGATGGAGGCGTTCCGGGACAAATCGACCGCCATCTTCAAGTACATCTCCAAGGAGCTCGGCCCGTTCGCCCGGACCGTCCTCGGCAAGGCCCTGGAGGAAATCAAGCCGGCCCTCGGCCCCTTGTTCGAAAGCATCGAGCTCCTCGAGGACGGGACGATCGAGTTCAAATCCCCCCTCAAAATCAACATCAACCTCCTGACCGAGGACAGCCGGGCCGAGCTGGCCCGGGGTCTGACCGAGATCCTGAGCGCCGAGATCCTGGCCGTCAAGAAATCCCTGGGAAACGATCACGAAGCCGCCCTGGTCAAGAACCTGGAGAAGGTCGGCGAATGGAATTAAGGCGGAAACAGGTCCGGGCCCTCCTCGTCGTCGTCACCGTTTTGGCCCTGATCATCCTGGTCCAAATTGTCCGATAAGCCGAATTCGCTCGTCATCCTCTGCGGCCCGACCGGCGTCGGCAAGAGCCGGGCGGCCATCGCCCTGGCCGGCCGCGTCGGCGGGGAGATCGTCAACGCCGACTCCATGCAGGTCTACAGGAATTTCGACATCGGCACCGATAAGGTGCCGGCCGGAGACCGGCGCGGAATTCCCCATCACCTTCTCGACATCGCCGAAGCGACGACCCAATTCACGGCCGCGGACTTCGTTCGGGAGGCCCTGGCGGCCGCCCGCGGAATCATCGAGCGGAATCGGATCCCGATCGTCGTGGGCGGGACGGGGCTTTACCTGAAGGCCCTCCTCGAGGGCCTCTTCCCCGGGCCGGGCCGCCTCCCCGGACTCAGGAACAGGCTCGAGGCTGAGGCGGCCTCCGGCGGAGTCGAATCCCTCTGGCAACGGCTGAAGGCCGTGGACCCCGAATACGCCGAAAAAGTCGGCCCCCGCGACAGGATCCGGATCATCCGGGCCCTCGAAGTGTTCGAGTCGACCCGGATCCCCTTCTCGCGACATTTCCCGGCGACCGAATCCCCGGTCAAGGGTTTTCTTCTGATCCGGGTTGGTTTACAATTGGATCGGGCCCGGCTGGTGCGCCGGATCGAGGAGCGAGTCGACGGGATGTTCGCAAACGGCATTGTCGAAGAAGTTCGAAGCCTGATCGCCCGCGGGATTCCGGAAGACGCTCCGCCCTTCCGGGCCTTGGGCTATAAACACGTCCTGGCCTATATTCAAGGCGCCTTGACGCTCTCCGGGGCCGTCGAGCTCACCAAGACGGAAACCCGTCAGTACGCCAAGCGCCAAATGACCTGGTTCCGCAAAATGAAAGAGATCGCCTGGTTCCCGGCCGACGATTTCGAGGCTCTCGCCATCCATGTCGAAACACAACTCAGCTGAAGCCGAGAAGGCCATCCTGGTCGGAGTGGCCGTCAATGCCCCGGAGAAGGCGCAGGTCGAAGAATCCCTCGAGGAGCTGGCCGGCCTGGCGCGGGCGGCCGGCGCGGTTGTCCTCGACCGGCTTTTTCAGGTCCGGCCTCGGTTGAACCCCAAGTATCTGGTCGGGGAGGGCAAGGTCGAGGAGCTCGTCCGGCGCAAAGGGGACCTTGGGGCCGACCTTGTCATCTTCGACCGCGGGCTGCGCCCGGTCCAGCAGAGAAGCCTCGAAGACCGGCTCAAGGTCAAGGTCATCGACCGGACGCAGCTCATCCTGGATATCTTCGCCCAGCGGGCGCGTTCGAACGAGGGCAAGCTCCAGGTCGAGTTGGCCCAACTCAGCTACCGCCTGCCCCGGCTGGTCGGAAAAGGGAAGGCGCTCTCCCAGCTCGGCGCCGGAATCGGGACGCGCGGCCCGGGCGAGACAAAGCTCGAGGTCGACCGTCGCCGGATCACGGACCGGATCGCCAAGATCAAGAAGGACATCCTCAAGATCCAGGACCGGCGGTCCCGGCAGCGACAAAGCCGCCGGAAGAGCCCCATCCCCATCGTGTCCCTGGTCGGCTACACCAACGCCGGAAAGTCGACCCTTTTCAACCGTCTCTCCCAAGAGCGGGCCCTGGTCTCGTCCCGGCTGTTCGCGACGCTGGACCCGGTTCTGCGCCGGGTCCGCTATCCCGACGGGCCTTCTTTCTTCCTGAGCGATACGGTCGGGTTCATCAAGAAGCTTCCCGTCGAGCTCGTCTCGGCCTTCCAGGCCACCCTCGAGGAAATCCGCGAGGCCGATGTCATCCTCCACGTCATCGACGCCGCTTCGCCCCGCTCGGAAAGCCAGGAGGAGTCGGTCGCGGCCGTTCTAGAGGAGATAGGCGTGGCCGATATCCCTATCCTCCGCGTTTTCAACAAAATCGATCTTCTCCCCGACCGCTCGGAGCGGCTGGCCCTGAACGCGGCGTCCGGGCCGCGCTCCGTGTCCGTTTCGGCCCGAACCGGGGAGGGCATCGCCGACCTCAAGGCCAAGCTCCGGGCTTTACTTTTCGGCCATCTCAAGATATTTTATTTGCGGATCCC
>Ga0315285_10006488_pt1 | contig 12061 bp, 7 predicted proteins | sample YL17G09_36_MG_FD_203698 | JGI IMG/M metagenome (GOLD analysis project Ga0315285, IMG submission 203698) | Sediment microbial communities from Yellowstone Lake, YNP, Wyoming, USA - YL17G09_36 | ecosystem: Environmental > Aquatic > Freshwater > Lake > Sediment | place: USA: Wyoming | collected... | reverse complement strand
AAACAAGGACGTGGAAAACAGACCGAAACTCAGCCAGCACGAAAGTGAACTGGCAATTCACCACGGCAGACGCGCGGATAAAGCTGCGGAGGCTTTATCCATCAATTGACGAGTCATAGAGCACTAGGTCCTAGCTCTTAGCTCCTAGGGCGCGCCGTTGAGCCTGACGGTTCCTGAACGGCACGCGAGCAAAGGCCAAGAGCGGCTATCGGGCTCTGCCACCCTAAGACCTAAGAGCTATGAGCTAGGACCTTCTCTTTCTTCCGTTACTCGCTCTTGTCGAATATAGCCTGGGCGGCGTTGGCGATGTCCTCCGGGCTCAGGCCGACGAGTTTGAGAGTTTCAGCCGGCTCCTTGCAGCTCTTGGGGACCGAGCGGACGACCATGCTGGTGACCATCACGCCGAAGTCGCTTCGGGCGGCGGCGGCGGAGACCTCGTCGGCGATGCCGCCGAGGTAGTTGTCCTCGACGACCAGAATTTGCCCGCGGCAGTCGTCGCCGATCCGCAGGATCTCGTCGGCCTCAAGCGGCATGCAGTAAGCGTCGATCAGCGTGGCCGACAGGCCGAACTTATCTTCGAGGATTTCCACGGCCTTCTTGCAGATGTGGACCATGTAGCCGCTGGCGACGATGGCGATGTCCTCGCCGTCGATGAGGTGCTTGAAGCCGCCCATCTCGAAGGTTTCGTTTTCTTCGTAGATCATCGGCACTTCAGGCCGGTGCGTGCGCATGTAGCACATGGCGTCGATATTGGCCATCATCTCGGTCATCTTGAAGGCGCTGACGGCGTCGCAGGGCAGCATCACTCGGCACGCAGGCTGGCCGTCGACTCTCTTTGAGCGGGCAAACGCGCGGAAGAACGCCAGGTCCGGCAGGCCCATCTGGCTGGGCCCATCGGCGGCCAGGGACACCCCGGCGTGCGAGCCGCACAGCTTGAGGTTGGCGTTGGAGACCGCCGCCATCTCGATCTGGTCGTACCCGCGGACCAGGAACTTGGCGAAGGTCGAGGCGAAGGGTATCTTGCCCGCCGCGGCCAGGCCCACGCCGGCGGAGATCATGTTCTGCTCGGCTATCCGGGCCTCGAAATAACGGTTGGGGTACTTCTTGGCGAATATCTCGGCGAAAGTCGAGTTTTTCACGTCGCCATCGAGAGCCACGATGCGGTCGTCAGCGGCGCCAAGGGCAGCCAGGGCCGCGCCGTAGGCCTTGCGCGTGCTGAGCTTGCGGGTTTCGAGGGCCTTTTCCATGCCGGCGGCCTTTAGAGCCTCGCTGAACGTCCCAGCCGAGATTGCCCGGTTGCGCGGGGCCTGGTCCAGGCGGGCCGGCACCTTGAGCGCCATGGCCGGCGTGTCCTGCACGTCGGCCACGCCCAGTTCGGCGGCCTTGGCGTCGAGGTCGGCAATCGCCTGCGGGACATTGGCGGCGGCAAGCGGCTTGCCGTGGCAGCCGCTGTCCTGCAATTCCTTGACGCCCCAGCCCTTGACCGTCCGGGCCACGACCGCCAGCGGCTTGTCGCTTACCGGGGCCGTCAGCGCCGCGAAGACCTCATCCCAGTTGTGCCCGTCGATTACCTTTACCTCGAAGCCGAATGCCTGGAGCTTGCCCGTAAGGGTCTCGACGGACTGCTGTAGCGAGACGTAATCGCTCTGTGCCTGGTGGTTGCAGTTGAATATCGTTCTCACGGTCGTCAGCTTGTGATCGACGATGAAGTCCAGGGCTTCCCAGATCTGGCCCTCGCGGCTCTCGCCGTCGCCGACGATGCAGTAGATCGTCCGGGCGGTTTCATCGAGCCTGGCGCCGCAGGCCAGGCCCGCGGCCACGGAGATCCCCTGTCCCAGCGAGCCGGTGGCCGCGTCGAAGAAAGGGAATCCGATGGCGGGGTTGGGGTGCCCGTCGAGCACGCTGTCGGCGGCGCGAAGGGTCAGGGCGTCCTCGAACCGCAGCAGCGACGGGTTGGTCTGCGAGCCGACGACGCCGCCAAGGTCGCAGTATGCCGCGTAGACCACCGGCACGGCGTGGCCTTCCGAGAGCACCAGCCGGTCGGAGGCGATGTTCCACGGGTCCCGCGGGTCGTATTTCATGACGCGGTACATCAGCGCCGTCGTTATATGCACCAGCGCCAGGGCGCTGGACGGATGCCCGCTGCCGGCCTCCGTACACATCTGGACAATCTGTTTGCTCAACTTTATGACCTTGCGGTCAAGGTCTTTGTAGTCACCCATGGGTTTCTCCAGAGTCTAGCTATGCCACTGACGCGACGGGGTAGCTGAAAGCGAACCCTACCGTGCGAACCAGATAAGCTACTGGAAGGCCCGGCCGAACGCAACACATTTGGGCCAAGGAAAGCCACGAGTTTGAGCGACCTTCCTTTTTGGCGGCACTTGCTTTGGCCTCTGTAACGCCAATTTGCAGGGCTTTATTGCGGATTGTCCCGGCGCGCCGGGACGGATCGCGGATTGTCCGCAGGTCTCGAATCATGCGGTTGATTTACTCTGTATTCGCCAACGCCCTGGAAGTGTTCATTTTCGCGATTGGCGCCGCCATGATCTGCGCGGTCTCGGCCATTCTCTAGTGGAAAAAAACCTCCAGCCCACATCCATCCGGCCAAAGGCGCCGCGGCAAGCCCGGACGCGCAAATAAAAACCTCCGGCCCACACCTGGGAGCATGTGCCGGAGGTCGCCACGGCCTGAAAAACAGCCGTTATCTTTGCTCCCGCTCGCGGCGGGAAACTCTTGCTATAAAAACTCTAACTCTAAAAACGCTCTACAGACCACCAGAAGTATAGCATCAGGCCAAGGTGAAGTCAACTAAAGGCCGGCCGGAACAACAGCAGGCTGCAAAAAAGTTAAAGGCTTGTTCTAAATAATCTTATGCGCATAACATCGCGGGCTTTCGGCGTCCGGTTGCATTTTCTCCGCCAGAGGCGCCAAAAAGGCCTCGACGCCGGCCCCACACGGCCGAGGTAGCATAAGATGCGTAAATACAAGGTCTTGCGTAACTAAGGCGGCTCGTCCATATATTGGCGCAGGTTTCTTAAGCCAGGGCGGTGGCTGAGTGTCGGCAAGGGCTTTAGTTGGATTCTTTCATTGAAATACCAGGCATATTGGCATATCATGCTATAATGCTGGCTGCAATGTTGCGCTTCTTATAGCAGGCTGCACGCCGCTCTGACACGGAGGACAGACATCTGACGGGCAGCACTTGCCCTGGCAAGCCCTGGCAAGCAATGGTTTGCCTTAGCTGGGACCAGGGTGAAAGGCGGAGGTTGAGGATGCTCTCGACTCGTGAGGGTGCTTACGATGAGTGGCCGACGCATCCTGTCTTGTCTGTCGCGGGCGGCAGAGCATTGCTGCGCTGACGCGGAGAGCCGCGGGCCCGTGTTCGAGCCGCTCGAACTGCGGCTGTTGCTCAGCGGAGACGTGGTTCCCTTGGGAAGCCTGTATGACTGCGGGGCTTCGTCAATCTCGCCGGAATGGTTTGAGGATCTCGTCAAGACTACCGGACCAACCCAGCAGGAGGTGAAGTCCGTAGCTGGCTACTGGATCTCGAACTTGGAGCAGACTCCGGGAGATAGCCAGTCCGGCAGCACAAGTCAGACTGCCATCGCCCTGGAGGGGCAGTGGATCGTGCAGCTTACCAGGGATGCCCTGAAAGGCGTTTCTCGCGTTGCCGACACGGTAAGCCTCTTTTCGGGCTCGGCCTTCGGTATCGAGGTGGTTCGCGGACTAGGTATGGCCGGCCAACTCCTGATCGAGACTCACGGTGCTGCCGCAGACGCCGTCAGCGCGTGGTTAAGCAGCAACACCTCTGTCGCGTACGCATCTCCAGATATGGTCTTGTCGCTTCAGGCCATGCCCAACGATCCCAGCTTCACACAACTCTGGGGCATGAACAATACGGGCCAGACAGGCGGCACGGCCGATGCGGACATCGACGCGCCGGAGGCGTGGAATCTGGCCACGGGCAGTCCCGGCGTTGTGGTGGGGGTGATCGACACGGGCGTCGACTACACGCACCCCGACCTGGCGGCGAACATCTGGACGAATCCCGGCGAGATCGCCGGCAACGCAATCGACGACGACGGCAACGGCTTCATTGACGACATCCACGGATACGACTTCGTCAACAACGACGGCGACCCGATGGACGACCACTATCACGGCACACACGTCTCCGGCACCATCGCCGGCGTCGGGAACAACGGCGTGGGGGTGGTGGGGGTGAACTGGAACGCCGGCATCATGGGCCTGAAGTTCCTCGACTCCTCCGGCAACGGGTCCAGCAGCAACGCGATTCGGGCCATCAACTATGCCACCATGATGCATAACCGTGGCGTCAACATCCACCTGACCAACAACAGTTGGGGAGACGGCGGATTCGAACAGAGCCTCCGGGACGCCATCCAAGCCGCCGGGACCGCCGGTATGCTCTTCATCGCGGCGGCGGGCAACGGAGGCCCTAATGGTATCGGCGACAACAACGACACCACCCCATACTATCCGGCCAGCTATCCCCTCGACAACATCATTGCCGTCGCCGCAACGGACCACAATGACGCCAGAGCCTCCTTCTCCAACTATGGCGCCGTCTCTGTGGACCTGGGCGCCCCAGGCGTGAGTATTTACAGCACCAGACCCGGCAACACATACGGCAGCCTCCAGGGAACGAGCATGGCCGCTCCCCACGTGGCTGGGGTGGCGGCGCTAGGCTGGAGCGTGGCGCCCACCGCGTCATACCAGACCATCCGCGACGCCATCCTCAACGGTGTGGACCACATCCCATCCATGTCCGGGGTCACCGTGACCGGCGGCAGGCTCAATGCGTATGGCGCATTGCAGCAGTTGGGGCCGGAAGTGACGATCGTCGCTTCGGACGCCTCGGCCGCCGAGCGGGGCCTGGACCCCGGCACGTTCACCGTCTCGCGGACGGGCGGCACGGCCGCGGCGTTGGAGATTTTCTACACCGTTTCCGGCTCGGCCGGCAACGGCGTCGATTATCAGCAGATCCCCGCATCCGTGACGATCCCCGCCGGCTCGGCCTCGGCCCAGATCACGATTACGCCGATCGACGATTCCTTACGGGAGGGCTACGAGACGGTCGTGCTGACACTCCAGTCCAGCGCGGGCCTCTTGGTGGGCGTGCCCGGAGCGGCCACGATCACAATAGCCGACGACGATCTTGTCTTCAGCACAAACAACTTTGCCGTCTCCGAGACGACGAAGTACGGAAGCATCGTCAGTTCCAGCTTGCTGAACACGCTTGCCAGCGACAACGTCTATGAGCGGCTCAAGGAGGCGCTTTCCGGCGGCAACCCTAAGGCCTACAGCCGCCTCGAGCACAAGTGGACGTTCAACGTGGCCGCCGGCGGGAGGGTGACGTTCTTCGTCGAGGCTTATCACACGGCCAATACTGAGGGCGACGATTTCAGATTCGAGTACTCCACTGACGGGACGATCTGGACGACGCTGCTGACCGTGACCAAGACCGCCGACGACAACGTGGCCCAGCAGGCCGCGCTGCCCGACGGGCTGTCGGGCACCGTGTACATCCGCGTGGTGGACACCGACCGCACGTCTAAGAATAAGGTCCTGGACAGCCTCTACATTGACAAGATGTTCATCCGCAGCGACCCGAGCATTGCCGGCGACGCGAACGTCGACGGCATCGTGGACGCCTCGGACTACATCGCGCTCAAGATGGCCTTCGGCAAGGTCGGCAACGTGGCATGGAACGACGGCGACTTCAACCAGGACGGCGACGTAGAGTACGCCGACCTGTTCGTCCTTATGAGCAATTTCGGCCGGTCGTTCACACTTGCTCCCGCGGCGGCGCCGATTGCGTCCGAACCTGCCCCAATCGCCGCCGCAACGGTTGCTGTCGCGACCGACCCGGCCAAGACCGCCGAGATCATCCCCTCGCCTGACACGACAGTCGCCCCGGCCCCGGCGGCGCCCAATCCGGCCTCTGCCGCGGCGGTCTCGGCGTTTCCGCTCGCCCAGACGTTCTTTCTACACAGCAATCCTGGGGCCTTACTCGAGACCCGAAAGACCATCTACCTCGATTTTGACGGACACACCACGACCGGCACGTCATGGAACAATTATACCGGCGGGGCCGCGATCGTCACACCGGCCTACAGCTTCGAGGGCGACAGCAGCTTTTCGGACAATGAACTGGCGCGAATCCAGTACATCTGGCAGCGGGTGGCGGAGGATTTCATCCCGTTCGACGTGGATGTGACGACGGAGGATCCCGGCCTGGCGGCGATTGTCGGGCGCACCGACGGCCGGTACGGCCAGCGCGTCGTCATCGGCGGCGACTCGCTTTGGTACCAAGGATTGGTCTACGGAGGCCTCGCCTCCATCGGCTCGTTCGGCTCGACCTACGACAAGCCGTGCTTCGCTTTCTCGGACAATCTCGGCATCAGCGACCACGGCAACGAGAAGTACGTCGCCGAGGCGATCTCGCACGAAGTCGGCCACACGCTGAAGCTTTATCACGATGGCGTCACCGGCGGCGTCGTGTACTACCAAGGCCAGGGCGACGGCGCCACCGGCTGGGCGCCGCTGATGGGCATCGGCTACTACAAGGAGTTGACGCAGTGGAGCAAGGGCGAGTACACCGGCGCCAACAACCATAAGGACGAACTGTCTATCCTCGCGGGCGCCACCGGCGGCTTCGGCTATCGCCTCGACGACCATGGCGGCACATTCGCCACCGCCGCCGGCCTGACCGTCGTCGTCGGCACGAACGTTTCGGGCGAGGGGATTATCGAGCGCACGGCCGACCTGGACTTCTTCTCCTTCACCACGGGCCAGGGCCTGGTAAGCCTGTCGATTGACCCCGCCCCGCGAGGGCCGAACCTCGACATCCTGGCGACTCTGTATGACATCCTGGGTGAGGTCGTGGCCGTGAGCAACCCCATCGGGGCGCTGAACGCGAGTTTCAGCCTCAGCCTCCCGGCCGGGACTTATTACCTGTCCATCGACGGCACCGGCGAGGGCGATCCGCTTGTTACCGGATACAGCGACTATGGCAGCCTGGGCTATTACTCCATCACCGGCACCATAGTCCCCGAGCCGGCGACGATGTCCCTGTTGGCCCTGGGCGGGCTGTCGCTGCTGAAGCGTAAGCGCAAGACATTTTGTCCAAATTGTCCTTGATTTTTGTCCGAATGTTAGACAAAATGTCTAGGTGCGGGTGATAAGCCTGAAACCACTGCGGGACTTCTGGCAGCGCCATCCGGACGCCGAGGAACCGTTGCGGCTTTGGTACAAGGCGGCTATCAACGCCACTTGGTCCGGCCTGCATGACCTTCGCCGGACGTACAGCGGCGCCGATGGGGTCAGGACCCCGCGAGGCGATATTTTGACCGTCTTCAACATTGGTGGAAACAAGTATCGCCTCATCGCACGGATTCGTTACGAATACCAACTGATCAATGTGCGAGCTGTGATGACGCACAAGGAGTACGACGGGGCCAAGTGGAAGGAATAGTCATGCCTACTACAAGCAGCGCTAACGAAAGATTGCCGCGCCGTTTTGAGGACCTCGTCCGTCTCATGCCGCCGCAGGCCATCATGGATGACGCTCACTACGAAAACGCGCTCGAGAGGATAGACCGCCTGATGGCGTCGGGCAAGCTGACCAGGGGCCAGGAGGTCTACATGGAGACACTGGTGCAACTGGTGCAGGCATACGAGGCCCGCTGCCACGCCATCGACACCGCTGACCTCGGCGGAATCGACGCCTTGCGGCACCTGCTGGCCGAGAACCACATGAACAACTCCGACCTCGCCCGCCTGCTGGGCCTCCACGCCAGCATGGGCTCGAAGATCCTCACCGGCCAGCGCGCCCTGACCGTCCAACACATGCTCAAACTCGCGGACCGCTTCAACGTCCGCCCCGAACTATTCATGCCGCGATCACGGCCAAAGTCGGCCAGGTGATCGGATAGCGTGCATCTGATAGAAGTTGGCCTTGGCTCTTAGCCCCCGGAGCGGGGCGTTTGCTGATAGCCACGGGGCGCAAGCCCGTGGACTACCGCATCCTTTGATCTAGAGCCCCAGCGGGGCGATTGACCGTTTCACTCACCCCCTCCGGGGGCTCTGTCCATAACGAACCCGGTTCCACGGGCTTGCGCCCCGTGGCTATTAGCAGTCGCCCAAGGGGCTCCGAGGCCCGGCTACTGACCACCGGCTACCGGCTACTGCACCGGCTACCGGCTACTGCACCGGCTACCGGCTACCACGACGATCGATCTCCTGCCTTGCCAGTTCAACCCACCGGGCGAGCCGGTCAGGCTCGTCGTGGAGGGTGTGGACGTCCTTCATGATGATCTCCGTCCGGCAGCCGTGGCGGCCCGTCGCGTCCAGCGTGCGGCGCAGGTCGGTCCGGATGGCGGCCTCGTCGAACCGCCCGGTTGAGATCTGCGTGGGGTTGGGCTTGCGGGAGTAGACGCAGCGCCGCCCGCACGCCGCGGCCATGAAATCTTCATCCGCCCACGGCGAGACGCTGACGCGGGCGAGGTTGGGCAGCCGGCTGAGGATGTGCCAGCGGTTATTCACCGGCTCGCAGCAGCCGTAGTAGCACTTGCCGAAGCGCTCGACGAGGCTCAACTGGTAGGGAAAGATGAACTGCTCGAACAGTTCCGGCCCGACGCCGACGGTTTCCTGGCTCTCGGACAGGACCCACAGGTCTCTCAGCCGGACCGGGCCGCCCTCGTGATAGTCCGGCGCCGGCAGGTCGCGGGTGTAGCCGATCGAGCCGGAGCCGAGGTAATCGTTCTGGTTGTCGAGGGTCAGCAGCCCCTGGCCCTCGATCCACTGGGCGTACGCCAGGTGGTCGTCGCGGAGGAAGCCCATAAGCCGGTGCAGGCCCTGGGGGTTGTCGTACATCAGCAGCATGAGGTTTTCCAGGCCGATCAGATCTATCGCCGGCCAGGTCAGGCCCATGGACCACCAGAACTTGCCGCGGATTCTCACCGGCAGGATGCCCTTGAAGACCTCGCCGAGGCGCTGGGCCTCGACGGCGGTGGCGTCGCGGTCCACGCTGTAGGTTCGCGGATGAAGCTTGGCGAAGTCGGCGTCGATGTCCTTGATTGGCGGATCCCAGTTCCGCGCGTCCAGAGGCACGTCGGCGGTCGAATGATGCACTATGGCCTGGACGCCGTAATCGCCGACCTTGACCTTCCAGTTGGTCTGCATCCACGGCTCGACGACGTGGTCGTCCTTGATCACCTCGAACTGGTATATCTGAAGGACGAGCGAGCGTTCGATGCGGCGCGCCCATTCGTCGCGGCAGCGGAGGTCGGCGTCGTCGAGGGGCGGGTGCGGGTCCCGCACGCCGAAGACCTCGGTCAGCACCATCGGCCGGGCGGAAGGCCCGCCGGCGTCATGGGCGTACCACGCCGCCCGCCGCTCGGCGTTGACGGACGTCGCGGCGATTTGCGCCTTCCGCTCGCCCAGGCGGCGGAGTATGTCCAGGTCCTGCCGCGACAGTTTCACTGTTTGCGTCGTGCCCATGAACTCACCTCGCCCCCTACAATCCCGCGCAGAGGGCCGGATGGCAAGGGCCGTTTAGTACTACAACGCCACGAAGGCACTAGTGTCAGCAAAGTCCTGGCGCAATTGCCGCACGGGCATTTCCTTTGATCTTGGCCGTCGTGTATGCTGGAGGAATTGGAATTATCGTGACGGGCCTGGCATGCGTGCTGCTGTGGAGCGGCGCGGCGCATCGGGCGGCGGAATCAAGGAGACTGCCTCATGGCGAAGATGACACGTCGGGACCTGCTCAGGACGGCGACGGCGGCGGGTCTTGCCGCCGCGACGGCGGGCCGGGCGCTGGGCCAGACCGCCCCGTCGGGGCCTGCCCCGTCGGAGCCTGCCCCGTCGGGGTCCGCCCCGGTGGGGCCTGCCCCCGCGACGGGCGCTCCGGCTCCGGCCGGCAGGGTTGCCACAGTTGGCGCCCCGGCCGGGAACGTACAGGCGCTCAACGTCGCCATCATCGGCGCCGGCGACCACGGGCGGCAACTGGTATTCCAGTGCATGAAGCTGCCCGGCCTGAAGTTCCGGGCCGTGTGCGACATATGGGACTACAGCCGCAATTACGCGGCCAAGCTGCTGCGAAAGTACAAGCACCCCGTCAACGAGTACGTGGATTACCGCGAGATGCTGGCCAAGGAGAAGGGCCTCGACGCGGTCATCATCGCCTCGCCGGACGGCTTCCACGCCGAGCAGGCGATAGCGTGCCTGGCCGCGGGGGCCGGCGTGTACCTGGAAAAGGAGATGGCCCTGACGATTGCCGACTGCCGCGGGATCGTCCAGGCGGCAAACAAGGCCGGCAAGTGCCTCCAGGTGGGGCGCCAGCACCGCTCGAACCTGCGATACATGCGGGCACTGGAATATGTCGATGACAAGAAGGCCCTGGGGCGGATCACGCACGTCGCGGCCCAGTGGCACGGGCACCGGCGAGACAAGGTAGCCTGGCTGGAGAAGTTCACCATCGACAAAGCCCGCCTGGCCGAGTACGGCTTCGACTCGATGGAGCAGTTCTGCAACTGGCGGTACTTCGCGAAGTTCGCGCCCGGCGAGATGGCCAGCCTCGGCAGTCATCAGATCGACGTGTGCAACTGGTTCCTGCATGCCCTGCCGATGAGCGTCTACGCCGCGGGCGGGCGGGACTACTACGACTACTACGAGCTGTACGACAACATATCGGGCGTTTACGAGTGGGATTACGACTGGTCCGGGCGCAAGACCAGGGTCCGCGGCACATACGAGATCAACAACACCACCGAGATGGGCGGCTTCTTCGAGACGTTCACCGGGAGCGAGGGCGAGCTTCAGATCTCCGAGATCGCCACGCGCGGCGGGCTGTGGCGGGATGTGAAGGCCCCGCTTGCGCCGTGGGAAGAGCAGCTCCAGGCCAAGGCGGTCAAGGAATACGGCGCGCGGGCGTACGGGCCGATCCCCGCCCAGGACAGCCAGAGCGTCTACTGGCACCACCTGCGGAACTTCTTCAACGCCATCCGAGGCAGCGAGAAACTCACCTGCCCCGGCGAGGTCGGATTCGTGGCCGCGGTAGCGTGCTTCAAGGCCGGCGAGTCGATGAAGTTGGGCAAGCGGCTGGAACTCAAGATCGAGGACTATGAGGTCTGACAGATGCAACTGTCTTTTTGGCCTATAGGTCCTATGGGTCCTATAGGACCTATAGACTTGGCGGAGTACACAATGACGCGAGCGGTGTTCCTTGCGATGGTTGTTATCAGCGCTGGCGCCGGCGGTCGTGCGGCGCTAAAGGCCCAGGCGGCAGTGGTCAACGCCATCTCGGCCTCCGCGCCGGCGCCCCAGCCGGGTGGGGCGGATTTGCAGCGGCTCGAAAAGGCGTGGGCCCGCATCGAGGCCCGCCAGCCGGACCTAAGCGCCCCGGAGCTGATGGGCTTCGCGCTGGACGCCGTCGCGGCCGGGGCCGCCGCTCAGCGTGTCGAGACGGCACTGGACCTGGCCGAGGCAATGCAGGACCGCGACCCCAGAAGCAGGTCCTTCGGAAACTTCCGCTGGTACTGGCGGGCGACGGAAGTCGAGGACTACAACGCCGTCGAGTTCGCCATGCAGCGCGGCGCGCTGATCCGCCTGAAGTACCACGACCGGCTGACGGACGCCGCCAGGCAGCGGCTGGACCGGCTCGTGCGGCTGGGCATACAGGGCATCCGCCGGCACAATGTGCCGGAGTCCCACACCAACATCTTCCTGATGAAGACGTTCAACTGCCTTGCCCTCGGCGAGGCTACCGGCCAGGCCGAGCTTGCGGCCGAGGGATCGCAAATGCTCGACCGCTGGCTGATGGCGACGTGGGAGTCCGGCCTGCGCGAGTACCTCTCGCCGACTTACTACGGCGTGGACGTCGAGTGCCTGGGCCTGATCGCCCGGCACGTCGCATCCGCCTCGGCCCGCGCCAAGGCCGAGACCGCGCTGAAGCTGTTCTGGACCGACATCGCGGCCAACTGGTTTGCCCCCGCGATGCGCCTCGGCGGGCCCCACAGCCGGGACTACGACAGCC
>Ga0315285_10006486_pt1 | contig 12062 bp, 8 predicted proteins | sample YL17G09_36_MG_FD_203698 | JGI IMG/M metagenome (GOLD analysis project Ga0315285, IMG submission 203698) | Sediment microbial communities from Yellowstone Lake, YNP, Wyoming, USA - YL17G09_36 | ecosystem: Environmental > Aquatic > Freshwater > Lake > Sediment | place: USA: Wyoming | collected... | reverse complement strand
TGCTTTTTCAATGGCCAGGGCGTCTTCCAGGATCTCTCTCGCCGAGGCCGCGTCCTTACCCTGGACGCGGTACTTTCCTTCGAGGGAAACCCTTTGCGGAAGGAGGCCGATGTGGCCCATAACCGGGATTCCCGCTTCCACGATCGTTTTTACCTTTTCTTTGATCTCCACGCCCCCTTCCATCTTGACGCAATCCACCCCGGTTTCCTTCATGAGCCGGCCCGCATTCCGGACCGCTTCCTCGATGCTGGTCTGGTAGGACATGAAGGGCATGTCGCAGACCACCAGGCAGCTTCCGGCCCCCCGGACAACGGCCTTGGCGTGGTGAATCATCTCTTCCATGGTCACCGGGATGGTGTTCGAGTACCCCAGGACCACCATGCCGATGGAATCCCCGATCATGACCATATCGATTCCCGCCCGGCTGGCCAAGACGGCGGTGGGATAGTCGTGAAGATTGATCTTGGTGATCTTCCGGCCTTCCTTTTTCATTCGCAGGATGTCCGGGACGGTGATTTTCTTTCGTTCCATGGGAAAGCCTCCATTCTTGGGAATATTTTTTCTTTAATCCCCTAGCATAAGTATCGATTCATTGCAACCCGCCTTTTCGTCTTGCCTCAGTTTTGAGGTGCCTTTTCTTGTGGCCCGGGGGCAAGGCCGTGGTTTGAAGGCAGGATCGGCGCTTCAAATTCGGAATGCGGAATTCGGAATTGGGAATGAAGCGGCATAGGTTTGTGGTCCTTATTCCGCATTCCGCACTCTAAATTCCGCATTTAGAGGGGTTTCCGCGCGGACCGATGAAAGAATCCGTGCCTCATCATGCCGAGAAGCACGGCCTTGCCCCCGGGCCGGGCAAGGCCTTCAAGCTATGGACATTTATCTGATTTTTGGAAGGTTAAGGGGGGCAAGACCTTTTCGTTTGACAGCCCGGCCCCTGCTTTTTATAATCATCTCGCCTTGCCCAAAATATGTAGGAGCAATTCATGAATTGCCCCTACTTTAGGAGATGCCATGAATCTCTTGAATGATCAAAACCTGACCATAGCCAAGATCGCCCCCCTGCTCCGCAGGAAGCAGATTTCACCGGTGGAATTGACCGAGTTTTTTCTGGAGCGGATCCAACGTTTGCAGCCTGCCCTGAATGCCTTCCTTACCGTCACCGCCGACCTGGCCCGGAAACAGGCCCGGCAGGCGGAAAAGGAGATCCTGAGGGGAAAATATCGCGGCCCCCTCCATGGAATCCCCCTTTCCCTGAAGGACCTCTTCTACACGGCGGGGATCCGCACGACCGCCGGGTCAAAGATCCTGCGCAACTTCGTCCCCGGTGAAAATGCCGTCGTGGTAGACCGGCTCTTTGAGGCCGGGGCTGTTCTTCTGGGAAAGACCAACCTCCACGAGTTCGCCTACGGCGTGACCAACAACAACCCCCATTACGGCCCGGTTCACAACCCCTGGGACCTGAAAAGGGTCCCCGGCGGCTCCAGCGGCGGGAGCGCGGCGGCCGTGAGTGCGGCTCTGGGGATCGCCTCTCTGGGAACCGACACGGGTGGATCGATCCGGATTCCTTCAGCGGCCTGCGGGGTGGTAGGATTGAAACCCACCCGGGGCCTTGTCTCCCTCCACGGGGTCATCCCCCTGGCCTTCAGCCTGGACCATGTGGGGCCGATTTGCCGCTGCGTGGAAGACGCGGCTTTGATGCTGGAAGTGATTGCCTCACCAGCCGGGCGCAGTTCAACCAACTGGCCCCAGATGGGGCGTCTGTTCTCCCGGCCTTTGCGCCAGGGGGTCAAAGGGATTCGGGTTGGAATTCCCAAGCAATATTTTTTCGACCGCCTGGACAAGAATGTCCGGGGATACGTACTGACTGCCTGCGCGATTCTGTACCAGCTGGGAGCGGAGCTGCGGGAAGTGGAATTCAGGGGGATGAAGGACGCAGCCCCCCTGGTGGGGGTCATCACCGTGGGCGAGGCCCTGTCCTATCACTGGAAGTGGCTCCAGTCGAGGGCCAAGGATTACGGGGCGGACGTTCGGGAACGGATGGAGGCCAACCGGACCCAGCGGACGGTCGAGTACTTGCAGGCCCAGGAAAAGAGGAGGATCTACACGGGGACTTTCCTGAAAGTGTTCGAGTCCGTCGATGTGGTGGCCGCCCCCACCCTTCCGGTCCTGCCGCCCTTCATCGGTCAGAAGGAGATCGACTGGGGGCGCACCAAGGAGGATGTCCGGGCCGCCTTGTTGCGGATGACCCGCCCCGGAAACCTAACCGGCCTGCCGACCATATCCCTTCCCTGCGGGTCCACAGCCGACAACCTTCCGGTGGGACTGCAGCTCTTCGGCCGCCATTACGATGAAGCGACCCTATTGCGCGTGGCCTACGCCTTCGAGCGGGCCACCCCGTGGCACGCCATGTTCCCGCCCCTCTAACCCATTGCGGATTGCGGATTTCGGATTGCGGAATTTTTTCTATTCGCTCCGAACCGCTCGGGCGTGATTTGTTGCCTTTTTTGAATGATCGATCCTTTCCCGGATAGGCGGCGAGATGTCTCTTTTCTCTTCCTCTTTTTCCAATCCGCAATCCGCAATCCGCAATCTGCAATCCGCAATTTAGTTGAGGAAGATTCCCCCCAACAGACGGGTCAATAGACCTAAAACGGTGGCGGTGCCCAGGGTCAGGAACACGGCCAGGAGGGCCCCTCGCCTGCCGATTTTTTTCCAGAGGACCCCGATGGTGGCCAGGCAGGGGATGTAGAAGGTCACGAAGATGGTGAAGGCCAGGATCTGGGTCTGGCTCATGACCGTGGAGACCTGGCTGGTTCCCAACGCCTGGGTGAGCATGATCAGGGAAAGCTCTTTCCGCAGGATGCCGAAGAGGAGCGTGGTTCCCACCGCGAAGGGAAGGTCGAGGAGGCGGGTCAGGGGAAGCAGCAGGTAATTGATCAAAAGGTCCAGCTTCCAGTACTCGATCAGGGAAAGCACGACGCTGCCGATGATTAAGAGAGGCCAGGCTATGACGATGAACTCCTGAATGCGACACCAGGACTTCTTTAAAGTGGTTCCCAGCGCGGGAAACTGGTAAGCGGGCATCTCCAGGATAAACCCGAGGTTGCTCTCCGGCGAGAAATGGGTCATCACCCTGCCGAAGACCGCCACGACCAGGAGGTTGAGGGCAAAGATGGCCAACGCCGCGTTGGCCCCGATAAAAAAAGCCACCAGACCGAAGATGATGGTAATCCGCGCGGCGCAGGGGATCATCGTGGAAAGGACGGAGACGATGAAGCGATGCTGGGGGAGCTCCAGGATCTGGGTGGACATGACCGCCGGAACGCTGCACCCGTACCCCAGGATAAAAGGAATAATCGATTTCCCGTGGAGGCCGATGCGGTGCATGAACGTATCCATCAGGAAGGCCACCCGCGGCAGGTAGCCTACGTCTTCCAGGAGGGAAAGGCCGATGAGAAAGGGGACCAGATAGGGGAGCACGATGGCGATGCCCCCCGAGATTCCGTGCAGGATCCCGTGAACTAAAAAGAGGGTCAGGCTTCCCGCCGGGAAGAGGCTCTCGAGGTGATGGTTCAGGCGCTCAAAATACTTCAGCAGCGGCTCTTCGATGAGCCCCCCGATTCCGAAGATGAAATGAAAGAAGCCGTAAAAAACCAGCGCCAGGATCACATATCCAACGACCTTGTCCAGAACCCAGCGGTCGATGGCCGTGCGAACATCCCTCTTGGGGGAACGGACGATCCGCGCGACCTTCTCGAAGATGTTCATGGCCAGGGCGTGGCGTTCCGAGGAGATGACCTCGTCCGAGGACGCCCCGTGGCTCTCCTGGAGTTTTTCCTGGAAGGGAACCACCTGGCGGTAAAAATCCCCTGCCTGCCTGACCTCCTCCACGAAGGATTCGTCCTTTTCCAGGAGCTTGACGGCCAGAAAGCGGGCGGGGACCCTCTCGTTCACCCGTTTCCCCGGCCCCAGCAGCAAAACCAGCGGCTGAATCACCTCCTCGACGTCCTTGCTGAATTTCTGGACTCTTCCTCTTTTTTTCTCTTCCCATACCCGGCGGACCTGGGCAAAAAGCTCCCTCACTCCTTTGCCGGTGGTGGCGATAACCGGGACCACGGGAATCCCGAGGATCTCCTCCAGCTTCGGAGCATCAATCTGGACCCCTTTCCTCTCCGCCTCGTCCATCATGTTCAGGCACAGGAGCATGGGGGCTTCCAGCTCCAGAAGCTCCAGGGTCAGCTCCAGGCTCCGGCTCAGCAGGGAGGCGTCGATGACATTGATGATCAAATCGACCTCCCCGGAGAGAAGGTGTCTGCGGGCCTCCCGCTCGGCGGGCTCCTCGGATGTGATGGAGTAGGTTCCGGGAAGATCGATGCAGATGCAGGTCAACCCGTCGATTCGGGTGCGGGTTTCGGTGAAGGTGACGCTGGTCCCCGGAAAGTTGGCGGTAATCGCCTTGTACCCGGCGATATGGTTGAAGAGGGTGCTTTTCCCGGAGTTGGGCTGGCCGGCCAGGGCGATGGTCATCTCTTCGCTGATTTCCACGAAGACTTGAGAGGCCACCCCCTTCCCCAGGGCCAGTTGGAAACCGTGCACTTCCACGGCAATGGGACCGCCCAGGGAGCCCTGCCGGGTCACAGTAATCAGGTCCCCGGCATGAATCCCCATCTGATTCAGCCGCCGTTTGACTCCCCAGCCCCCCTGAATCGCCACCACTTTGGCTTTTTTCCCCGGTTCTAATCGGGTCAGGGGAATGCCTGTTTCCCTCTCTGGGGAAGGAGGGGAAGAATTCGGCTGCGGGGAGTCTTGATTGAGTTCAGGAAATGATTCCGGCATTCGGCTGTTAAGAATGAATGATGAATCCGTTGAGGCGACCCTTGAGAGAATCCCGCCTCACCGGGAAATCCATTCAAAGATTTTGCTCGCTCCGTTTCTAATGATCATTTTATTCGGAAAGAGGCGGTTAAGCAAATCAATTTGGTCAAGAATCATGCCCGGGAGGATGCCTTTTCAGGGCTGAAGCCCTGAGTTGCCTCCTCTGCTCCGCGGTAACTGATGGGCTTCGTTTCTCGATGGTGATCTGAAAAGGAAGGAATGATCCGAACGGATTACCCTGGAGGGGAAAGCCGGATTTCTCCGGAGGCCATCAGGGAACAAAAACCGCCGCGGCCACTACGGTGGTCCATCCGGTTTTCACGATGGCCGACTGGGTGATGTTGGTGGTGCGGACGATGGCGTCGCTGAGGCGGTAGAATTCTTTCTTTTCATCCCAGCTCTTGTCCGCTTCAAATTCGATGCCCAAGGTGGAAGCCAGCATGGCCGCCGCCAGGTCTTCGGCATAATCCCCCGATTCCTTTTCATTCCGGCCGAAGGCATGATGCTCGCTCAGGTACCCGTAGACCGATCGATTGGAGGGAATCGCGCAGCCGATGGAGGCGGCCAGGAGGCGGCGCGGCTCATTGCTGCTGCACCGGGCCAAGACGCAGTAGGTGATACCCCCGGGAACCAGCAGCTGCAGCCCTCGCTTCCGGGGGGTAACGCGGCACCGGGGAGGGAGAATGCTGGAGACCGAAACGAGGTTGCACTTCTCGATTCCCGCATCCCGCAAGGCCAGCTCATAGGAATGGAGTTCCTCCCTATGGGTGCCCACGCCCTTGGTGAAAAAGACCCTTGCCGGGACATTCGATATCAAAGTTCTCTCCTTCCCAGATTGATCTTTTAACCCAATTTCCAAGAAAACGCAAGCCCCAATAATCGACTTGCCCTCTCCACTTTTCACCGGGTAGGCGCAAGATGGATAGAATTTCAGGCGTTGCCCGGCCCGGAAGCAAGGGCGTTGCGCGCAAAAACCATAAGGCGCGCCTCATTTCCTGGACCGGGCGGGCAATTTAAATGCGGAATGCCGATTGCGGAATGCGGATTGAAAAAGAAAACCAAAAAAATCCGAAATCCGCAATCCGCAATCTGAAATAACTGGGCCGATGCTTTTTCCGCGCAACGCCCTTGTTTCCGGGCCACAAGTTTGCTTTTCCGCAGGAAAGAGAATCGCAAAAGTGAAGGGGGCAAGCCAATAATCGATTGATAATTCAACCAGACCTGTGATAGGGGTAGAAGAAAACGCCGGAAATCTCTTGCCGGGAAAGATCCGCGCGGAGGCGGTTTTTTCTCCGCCAAGTGGGAGGATGGAGATTGAAATACCGAAAGCTTTACGGCATCGTGGTGGCCACGGTTACCCCTCTCACCGGAGACGGCCGGATCAATCCGGAGGCCCTGGGCAAGCTCAATCACTTCCTGATTGACAAGGGGGTACACGGGCTCTTTCCCTGCGGCTCCACCGGAGAGGGAGTCCTCCTTTCCACGGAGGAAAGGAAGAAGGTGGCCGAGCTTACGGTGAAAGAAGCATCCCCCAAGGTCCCCGTGGTCATTCACACGGGATCGGTCAACATGCAAGAAGCCATCGAGCTGACCCTTCACGCCCGGGACATCGGAGCCGACGGGGCGGCCCTGGTCCCGCCCTATTATTTTACGGTGGACGACCAGACCATTTTCCAGTTCTACAGCCGGATCGCCGAAAAAGTGCCGGCCTTCCCCCTCTACATCTACAACATCCCCCCGAACGTGAAAAACGCGGTCTCTCCCAAGGTCCTGTCGCAGCTCCTATCAAAGTATCCCCATATCGTGGGGGTCAAAGACAGCAGCATGGACTTCATGAACTTTATCGGCTTCAAGCAGGCGGTGCCCGAGGACTTTGTCGTTCTGATGGGGAACGACGCCCAGATCTACGCCAGCCTCCTCATGGGGGCCAAGGGAGCGGTGGCGGCGACCAGTACGGCTTTCCCCGAACCCGTGGTGCAGATTTACGAAAACCTGAAAGAGGGAAACCGGGATAAAGCCCTCCAGGCCCAGGAGGTGGTCATCAAGATGAGGGCCGTTCTGCGGAGCTACCCGCCGATCGCCGCCTACAAAAAGGCCTGCGAGTTCCGGGGGATCCAGGCCGGTCCGCCCCGTCTGCCCCTGCGCCCCCTGACCGAGGAAGAGACGAAGAAGCTTAAGGGAGAGCTGGAAGCGCTGGGGCTGCTCTGAGCCAATCGACAGGACCTATGGTGACTTGACTCCCCGAGGAAAACGTAATAAGCTTCTTGCCTGGGAGGAAAATGTCACGGTGGATGGAAAGTTTTTCGGCTTCCTGAAAAAACCGGGAATCGCCTTCGAAGAAACGATTCCCTAAGGAGGGCAAAGCATGAAAAATAGAATCCTGACCTGCGCGTTGGTGATGTCCTTCGTTCTGTTGGGATGGAAAACCGCGTCCCTGGCCCAGGAAAAATACCCTTCCAAATCGGTTGAAATTATCGTCTCCTGGGCCGCCGGGGGAGCGACGGATGTGATCTTCCGGGCGGTGGCCGCCGTATTTCCCCGCTACGCCAACAACCAGCAAATGATCGTGAAGAATATTCCCGGCGGCGGCGCGGCCATCGGGTACACCGAAGCCATGAAGGCCAAGGGAGACGGTTACAACACCGTCGCCGTGGCCACTCCCATGATCACCAAGATCCATATGAGCGCGGTAAGGTTCAGCGCCACCACTTTTGCCCCGGTCATCCAGATCTCGGACAACGCCTGCTTTTTGCTGGTGCATAAGGATTCCCCTTACAAGGACCTGCGGGATTACATCGCCGACGCCAGGAAACGGCCCGGGCAGATCAACATGGGGAACGCCGGAGCCGGCGGCGGTTACCATCTGGCCTCCCTGGCCTTCCAGAATTTTGTGGATATCAAGCTGACCCACATTCCTTTTGAGGGCGGCGGTCCCTCGATTACGGCCCTCATGGGAAAACATGTGGATTCCATCATCGTCTCGGCCCCGGAAGGGGTTCCCCAGGCGCTGGCCGGGGATTTGAGGCTTCTGGGGGTCTTCGGCGACGAGCGGCTGGAAAAATTTAAAAATGTTCCCACCGCCAGGGAACTGGGGATCCACTTCAACATCGGTATGTGGCGCGGCGTGGCGGTGCCGAAGGATACCCCTCCGGCCATCCAGGCCCAGCTTCACGACATCCTCAATAAATGCATGGCCGATGCGGATTTCAAGAAGAGGTGCCAAGAGCTGAGCGTGCAGCTGAGCTACAAGGGTCCGAAGGATTTTGAGAAATTCATCCTGTCCGAGGACGCCCGCTACAAGGAATTGATCATCAAGACAAAACTCGGCGACCGGTATAAATAGACCCGGCGAAAAGGGCCAAAGAGGGAAAAGGGGGAAAGGGAAGGAAAGCCTGTCTTTTCCCCTTTTTCGTTTTTCCCCCCTTTCCTCTGTTGCCCGGCCCGGGGGTAAGCGCCTTGCACGCAGAAACCATGAGGCGCCTTTGATTCCATGGAACGGGCGGGCCTCCGGAATTGTAGAATGTGGATTGCGGAATGCGGATTGAAAAAGAAAACTCCAAAATCCAAAATCCGCAATTCGAAATCCCAAATTCTGGGGGCCGATGCTTTCTGCGTGCAAGGCCCTTACCCCCGGGTTACGACTAAGGTATCCTGGAAATGTCAATCCCGCCATAGGCGGGACCCCCGGTAGAGCCGGGGTTTAGCTTAAGGAAATTGGAATGGTGGAATAATGGGTCTTGTTTTCCCCATCATTCCATCATTCCATTATTCCAAATTTCCATTGATTTTTTAGGGGTGTTAGGATGCGCCGCTGGGAAAGGATCGCTGCCGCTTTTTTGATTTTTCTGGGCGTTGGCGCCGCGGCCATTGCCTATCGGTTGGGCTTGGGGACTCTGCACCATCCCGGGTCCGGCTTCTTTCCTTTCTGGCTGTCCCTGGTCCTGGCCTTCGTCGCTTTTATCTATTTGCTGAGCCAGCGGGGACCGGATTCCGAACACGTCTCTCTCTGGAGCAAAGAGTTCCTTCTCCGCCCGGCCCTGGCCGCGGGGGTGATGTTTCTCTATGCCCTGGCCATGGACTGGATCGGATTCTTTCCCTCCACCTTTCTCCTGTTCCTGGCCTGGTTGATCCTGGTGGAGCGGGAGAAATGGCTGACCATCGGCCTGGTCTCCATTCTGGGGACGGCGTCTTTATACATCCTCTTCAGCCTTTTCCTGAAGGTTCCTCTTCCGAAAGGAAGCCTCTTTTAATGCGAGGGGGTAGGTAGGTTGGATTCCATCGCTTCATTATGGAATGGGTTCTCCCTGGCGGTCACGCCCCTCAATCTGCTTTTTGGATTCATCGGGGCAACCCTGGGGACGGCGGTGGGCGTGCTGCCGGGATTGGGCCCGGCGGCCACCATTTCCCTCCTCCTTCCCCTGAGCTATGCCCTGGGCAATCCGGTGACCTCCATCATCATGTTGGCGGGCATCTATTACGGGGCCATGTATGGCGGGTCCACTACGTCCATCCTGCTCAATATCCCGGGCGAAGCCGCCTCGGTGGTCACCTGCATCGACGGCTACCAGATGGCCAAGAAAGGGCGCGCCGGGGCCGCCCTGGGGATGGCGGCCATCGGGTCTTTCATCGCCGGAACCGCCGGGGTTATCGGCCTCACTTTTGTCGCTCCCCCGCTTTCCGCCTTCGCCCTGAAATTCGGGCCGGCGGAATACTTCTCCCTCACCATCCTGGGACTCATGCTGGCCACGTACCTGTCCGGGCAGTCGGTCCTGAAAGGGATCCTCATGGCTGTCCTGGGGCTGCTGCTGGCCACCGTGGGCATGGACCCGGTGACCGGGAACCTGCGCTACACTTTCGGCCTGCTCATCCTGGAGGATGGGTTTGACTTCCTGACCCTGGGCATGGGGCTTTTCGGGATCGGTGAAATCTTCTGCACCCTGGAGGGGCATGTAAAAGCGGAGCTGGTGACCAGTAAAATCACCAATCTATGGCCCACCCTGAAAGACTGGGCCATTTCCAAGTGGGCCATCCTCCGGGGCTCCGGAGTCGGGTTTTTGGTCGGCCTGCTGCCTGGGGGAGGAGCGGTGATCGCTTCCCTCCTGGCTTATGCAGTGGAAAAAAGGGTTTCCCGGGAACCGGAGAAATTCGGCCAGGGGGCGTTGGAGGGAGTAGCCGGGCCCGAGTCGGCTAACAACGCCGCCGCCAGCGCCTCCTTCATCCCCATGCTGACCCTGGGGATCCCGGGCAACCCGGCCATTGCCATGATTTTCGCGGCGCTTCTCATCCAGGGAGTGACCCCGGGACCTCTTCTGATCAAGGACCATCCCCAGCTGTTCTGGGCGGTGATCGCCTCCATGTATATCGGGAATGTCCTCCTGCTGGTCCTGAACCTGCCGCTGGTCGGCGTCTGGGTGCAGATGCTCAAAGTCCCCTACTCCATCCTCGCCCCGTTCATCGTGCTCATCTGCTCCATCGGGGTGTACAGCATGAAAAACGATGTGTCCGACGTCCTGATGATGGTGATCTTCGGGGTGGTGGGTTACGTACTCAAGAAGCTCAGTTTTGAACTGGGGCCGCTCCTTCTCGCCTTCATCCTCGGCCGGATTCTGGAGAGGTCCCTGCGACAGGCACTTCTCATCTCCAAGGGGGACATGGGCATCTTCATCCACAAGCCCATCTCGGCCTTCCTCCTGGGGATTGTGGCCCTGATGATCCTCCTTTCCGTCGCCTGGGCCCTCTACCGCCGCTTTCAATCCAAGCCCGCCCCAGCCACCCCCAAAACCTGATTCCCGACCCGCTTTCGCCGCCCCTGATTTAGGGGACATGATAGGATGTCCCCCAAAAGGGAAGTTTCTGAGGTTGTTTATTGGGCCAGCGCGACAATGACCAGGTCTCCTGACTTCTCCTTTTCGAAAGGGCTGCCGTCCAGTCCCCCGAAATGCTGAATGGTCCCGAAGCCGGCTCGGCCTAAAGCCTCGTCCAGATCCTTCTGCAGGAGGGGGCGCTGGAGCGTGCTGTTCACCTGCACCGACCAGGAGACGGACTCCCGGTTGGCTCCTTCTTTCTTCCGCTCGAATAGAGCCGTATGAAAGGTGATGAACTCCGGGCCGTAATCCGCAAAGCGCCATACCAGCGCATCGGCGGTTCCGTTGGCCGAAAAGAACCGGGGTCTTTTCACCATCCTCATGTCGTAATTCAAATTGTGGAAGATCAGCACACCCCCTTCATGAAGCCTTCCCCGCATCTGTCGCAGCGCTTTCACCAGTTCCTCCTGCGAAAGCAAGTGAGGCAGGGAATTACCCAGGCAAAGGAGGGCATCAAAAATCTCCCGGAAAACATCCAGCCGGTTAAAATCGGCAACCTCAAAACGCACATCGACTTGACCCTCAGCCGCGTTGGCCCGGGCCCGCTCGATCATCTGCGGGCTGGCGTCGCATCCAGCGGCGGTGTACCCTTTCTGCGCCAGGGTGATCACATGCCAACCCGTGCCGCAGGCCATATCCAGGACGCTTTTGGCCCCATGCTGGTCAAGGGTCTTTAGAAGAAAGGGCATCTCCAGGGCCAGTCGTTTCCGCCAGTCGGTCATCACGTCAAAGACCCTGGCCAAACGGTCGTAGAATTCATCGCTGTTGAGCGTTTCCATAGATCTGATTGGGCGAAGGGGAGCGATCCTTGCTCTGCTATTAAGAACCCCGGCAGGAAATCGTCATCCTATGCCGGGGTTGGTTTCAAGACCTTTCCCTTCACCCATCCCGTAAACCTTCGGTAAAAGGGCATCTGGCTGGCGAACATCCAGACGATGAGGATGAAGAGAATCAATGCCACCGGCCGGGTGAAGATGGGCCATAGACTCCCCTGGGAAACCATGAGGGCGCGGCGCAGGTTTTCGTCGGCCATGGGTCCCAGGATCACCCCGATCACCATGGGGGCGATGGGGTAACTCATCGACTGCATGAAGTAAGCCAAAATGCCGATGGGAACCATCAAGTAGAGGTTCACCACTTTCGTCCCCAATGCATAGGACCCGATCACGCAGAGAACGAGCACGATGGGCATGAAAAGGGGAGGAGGAATCCGGAGGACTTTAACGACTTGGGTGGCAAGGAGAATTCCACAAACGAACATGGCAAAAGAGGCAAGAAGAAGAATGGCGGTCATCTGGGTAATAAATTGAGGATGTTCAATGG
>Ga0315285_10006482_pt1 | contig 12065 bp, 5 predicted proteins | sample YL17G09_36_MG_FD_203698 | JGI IMG/M metagenome (GOLD analysis project Ga0315285, IMG submission 203698) | Sediment microbial communities from Yellowstone Lake, YNP, Wyoming, USA - YL17G09_36 | ecosystem: Environmental > Aquatic > Freshwater > Lake > Sediment | place: USA: Wyoming | collected... | reverse complement strand
GCACCAACTTCACCGGCGCGACGGACGTCAGCTTCAACGGCACGGCGGCAACCTTCACGGTTGACTCCGACACGTCGATCAGCACCTCGGTGCCTGCTGGCGCGACGACCGGCACGATCAGCGTCACCACGACGGCGGGCGGCACGGCAACCAGCGCAACGAGCTTTACCGTGACGGTGCCCGCTCCCACGATCACCAGCTTCACGCCCGCCAGCGGGCCAGTCGGGACAAGCGTGACGATCAGCGGCACCAACTTCACCGGCGCGACGAGCGTCAAGTTCAACAGCACGGCGGCAACCTTCACGGTTGGCTCCGACACGTCGATCAGCACCTCGCTGCCTGCCGGCGCGACGACCGGCACGATCAGCGTCACCACCGGGAGCGGTTCGGCAACCAGTGCAACCAGCTTCACCGTCACAACGGTCATCCCGGTCGTCGATCACGCGGCACCAATCTCGGTGTTCTCGGCGGCGCTTGGTAGCCTCACGGTCACCGGCTCGGATCCGAATGTCCCGGCACTGCTGCCGCTCACCTTCAGTGTCACGCAGAGCGGGGCGCCCGCCCTGCTCAACCTCACGGTGACCCCATTGACCTCCACCTCGGCGACGGTGACTTTCACCGCTCCGACGCTCCCGTTGGGCCAGGTCCTCCCGTCCGTGATCAACCTCAACATCACAGCGACCAACACCGCCGGTTCAGTCTCGTTGACGGAGTTCACGACGGTCACCATCAAGCCGCTTCCGGACGTGGTGACCATCACCAACGCCGAGTACCGGATCCGGCAGCAGCGGCTGACCCTCACTGCCACCTCCTCGGTCAACAGCCCGAACGTGGTGCTCACGCTCCAGCCGTACATCACGACGGCTGGCGCCACCTTCACCCCGCCCAACGGGACCTTGACGAACGCCGGGGGCGGCAACTACACCCTCAACCTGCTCAACGTGCCGCAGCCCGGGGCCGCGACGTTGCTCATCGTCAAGTCCAACCTGAACGGGACCAGTCCGGGGCGCGTGCTCGACCGCGTCCGGAACTAGAACCGACGACCACCGTGCGGGCACCGGCCCGCACGGTGACCTGACAGCCACCATCGAGGCCCGTCGCCCGAGGCGACGGGCCTCGATCATTGCCCGATATCCGGCGTCGCTTCCCTCGCGTACCAGACCTGACCCACGGCACGGGCCGGTGTCCGTCCACGAACCCTCGAGAGATCCCGGCTGTTCTCGCCCACCCTTGGTGGCCGCGGCAGCCACGCCCATCGCCCGCCGGGGCTCCCAACTCAGCGGCCTTCGTTCTCCTGGCCGTGCATCCGGAGACACCATGTCCACGAGACCTGCGCCCACCGCTCGGCTCTTCCTCGCACTGGCGATCGTCGACACCGAAACCGACCGAGGCCTCTGTGCGACGCCGGTGTCACCCCGCGCGCCTTCGTCGCCGTCACCGGACTGGTCGGGCAGATCTTCTCGAACGGCAACTTCGTCCTGTACGATGGGGCATGTGGACTACACGGTCATGATGTCGCCGACCACGGACATCATCAACCTCCGCGGTCGCGAGGTTCCCGTCCAGTTCACCCAGGTCGCCGGCTCGGTCCAGGTCACCAGGATGCTGTCGAGCTTGAAGACCACGGCCCAGACCGTCCTCGTCCCGACCAACAAGGACAGGCCGTGATCGATTGGCGGACCGGGGCTGGCGTCGCCCCTCCACTCCGTGCGGCGTTGGCAGAGGATCGTCGTCGCTTCAATGGCATCCGGGAGACGACGATGTTGAACTGGCGCGCCCGCGCCGTTCTGCTCGCGATCGCGATCGCGCTCGCCGTCGCGCTATCCTCGTGTGGCACTCCCGCACCCACAGGGGGCCCCTCGGGCGTGAGCCCGACACCGACGCAGGCCCAGGCACCGACCACGACGCCGACGCCGGCGCCTCCTGTCGTCACCGTGGCCGGCGAGGTCAAGCAGATCCTCTCGGACGGCGATTTCGTCCTGGACGACGGGCATCAGGAATACACGATCGCGATGTCTTCCACCGCGAAGATCGTCAACCTGAGCGGCCACGAGGTGACGCGGCAGCTCATCCAGGTCGTGGGTTCGGTCCAGGTAACCGGGACGCTTAGCGGCTCGACGATCAGCGCCCAGACCGTGCTGATCCCGACCAAGTTGGACCGTCCGTGATCAACGGTCGGGCTGCGGCCGCCGGGTGAGTCCCACCTCCAGGGCCATCCGGGCGCACGGTACGCGCCAGTCCACCGGTGGTCGTGGAAGCGCCCGGCGAAGCTCGTGGCATTGACGAACGAATAGACCCGCTCATCGAATCGCGGCTCAGGACGAGGAGTCGCGTCTCGAGCGCCCGGCGGAAGGCAGCCGTCGAGGCGTACCTCACCTGCCTGCCCCGGCCAGAGCGATCTCGACGAGCTGCTCGACCCTGCGGCCTCGACCCAGGACCGCCTCCCGGAGGCGACTCGGCGTGGTAAGCCCGCGGTCGATGGCCGCCTCGGCGGCGCGGACGACCTGCTCGGGCGCCACCCCAGCCTCGGCCACATTGGCGATCGTCCGCGCCGGCCCGGTGAGTCGCATCCCGTCTCGGGCGACGACGTCGGAGCCGTCAAGCGGCCGGGTCGTCGTGTGCAGCGCAAGGGAGCGAGCCAGGCCCCGCCGGTGACGAGGGCCGCCAGACGCCAGACCCCGACGGGGCCGTGGCGGCGAGCCCAGGCAGACGCGAGCGCATCGGCCGCGGCGGCGGCTCGGGGTCCGGGGGCGGTCGGCAGGTCAAAGCCCGTCCAGCCGATCCTGACCGCGGCTGCGAGCAGGGCCGCGGCGAGGTCGGTGGCCACCGCGCCGAACCGCCGGGACCACTCCCTGACGGTCGTCTCGGGTCGGCCCAGGACCGTCGCGATCCGGCGCACCCCCAGGCCCGAGACCGCGAGCTCCAGGGCGCGGCCGATGACGTCCGTCGTATCCCAGCGGTACGGGGTCGCGAACCAGGGCAGCAGCGCCGCCGTTCTCCCGCAGCGCCGGCAGCGCACCCGGGGCACGAAGATGCGGTGGAGCTCCGCGTCGCGCAGGTGGCGCAGGTATCCCGACCAGGCTCCCGTCGGTCCGCCGCAGCGCGGGCAGGCCGGCCGCGGCGGCCTGACGTCACGCCCCTGTGCCGCGTACGTGCTGACATCGAGCCGGCAGGGCCCTGCGATCACCGACGGTGGACCTTCGCTCCACCACGACCCCCCGAGGGCCAACATCCCTCGGGGGGTCACCTGGCTGTGTCGGGTCAGATCATCGCGCTGCGCGCCACCGCCTGTCGACATCCCCATTCAGCGCGGCCATCACCGGCGGGTTCATGCCCATACAGGGATGCCGCCAACAGGCGTGGGCTGACATGGTGCGCGAGGTAGCTAGCTCGACCGCCTGATCACAATCGTCCGCCCTCCTCTCGACGAGGTCAGGGAGCCGGACGTCGAGCAACGGGCGCCGAGCCTCCCTACGAGCCCCCACCCCCAACACGAGGGGTCCGGAGCGACCCGGATTCGGGCTGGCCTGTGGCTGGTCCCGCATGCGTAATGCACACAGCTGCGTGCGTAGTGCCGATCACGACAACGTCGCGGCGCTGCCAGCGCGCCCAGAGGTCCAGCAAACAAGACGGAGGACTATCCGGTGAAGGCGACCATTACGCAACGCGGGGCCGTACGGGCCGCCCCCCTGCTCGGGCTGATCATGGCGGCGGCAGGAATCATCATCGCCGGAACATTGGCCGACTCCAGGCCGGCCGCAGCCGCCCCGGCCGCAGCCGCCCAGACTCGCACCTACTACATCGCAGTCGACGAGGTGGCGTGGGACTACGCGCCCACCAACTCTAATCAGATCAGCGGTGAGCCGTTCGACGACACGGCCAATGTCTTCGTCCAGCAGGGGTCCGACCGGATCGGCAAGGTCTACACGAAGGCGCTCTATCGCCAATACACGAACGCCAGCTTCAACACGCTCAAGCCCGTTCCAGCGGAATGGCAACACCTGGGTTCCCTCGGCCCGGTCATCCGGGCGGAGGTGGGCGACACGATCAAGGTGGTGTTCAAGAACAACGCCACCTTCCCGTTCAGCATGCACCCGCACGGCGTCTTCTATGCGAAGGACTCGGAAGGCGCGCCGTACAACGACGGGACGTCAGGCGCCAACAAGGGCGACGACGCGGTTCCTCCCGGCGGTACCCACACCTACAACTGGTCAGTGCCGGAGCGTGCCGGGCCAGGCCCCATGGACCCCAGCTCGATTCTGTGGGCCTATCACTCCCACACCGACGAAGTGGCGGACACCAACGCGGGGCTCATCGGGCCGATCATCATCACCCGCAAGGGAATGGCCCGGAAAGATGGCACCCCGACTGACGTCGACCGCGAATTCGTCACGCTGTTCACCGTCTTCGACGAGAACAGCAGCCTGTACCTGGACCAGAACATCCAGGCGTTCGCGGATGACCCCGCGACGGTGGACCCGAATGATCCCGACTTCCAGGAGAGCAATCTCATGCACTCGATCAACGGGTACGTCTACGGCAACGGCCCGCTCGGCGCAATGACGATGAAGAAGGGCGAACGCGTGCGCTGGTACGTAATGGGGATGGGCACCGAAGTGGACCTGCACACGCCTCACTGGCACGGCAATACGCTGCTCTGGAGCGGAATGCGATCAGACATGGTCGAGCTGCTGCCCATGAGCATGAAGACGCTGGACATGCAGCCGGATGACGTGGGTACATGGTTGTTCCATTGCCACGTGAACGACCACCTTTCAGCCGGCATGGTCACTCGGTTCGTCGTCGAGAAGTAGACGCATCCGCTGCGGTTGCCGGGGTCCCGCCGTTGGGATCCCGGCAACTTCTTCCCACAGCCTCTGTCTAACTGATTTCCTTGTAGTGACTCCACGGAAGGAACCACGATCTCACGCAACGCCCACCAGCGCGCCAGTCGGGACAAGCGTGACGATCACCAGCGCCGACTTCACGGGCGCTACGAGCGTCAAGTTCGACGGCACACCGGCGGCACCCGCTCCTGCTCACGCTGCCAGGCTCGGTCACGGTCACCAAGTTTCAGCTCGAGATCCCGCGGTCCGCGATGCGTCTCGCGGCCCCCAATCCATGGGGTCCGAAGCCGCCCGAATGCGGGCTGGCCGCCGGCCGGGCCTGCGTGTGTAATGCGGGCATGGAGGTCCGCGCCTTCCGTGTCTCGTCGGTCCCGCGTTGCTGCGCGCTCCGCGAGGAGCCGGTCGTTGACCGGCACGGGATCAGGGCCGGACCCCCACGGTGATCCGATCGAGCTACCGCCGCCGCTGACCCAGGAGGGGACTCCGTGAGCACCGCGCCTCGCCTTCGCTACCTCTCGCGTGCCAGACGCGCGATACGAGCCGTTGCCACCGTCGTGCTGTCCGCCGCCATGGTCAGCGGCGGTCTTGTCGCGCCAGCTTCCGTGGCGGCCCTCGCGCCGGTCGGGCAGGGATTCACGGTCACAGACGCGGACCTGGCGTTCATCCTCGATCAGATCAAGATTGCCGAGCACCATTCGCTGACCGCCACGCCGGCCGATCCCTGCGCCGGCCTGCTCGGCACGGGACCCAACCAGGTCCCCAGCCCGCTGATCGCCCTGGGCCTGCGGACCGTCGATGGCTCGTGCAACAACCTGCAACCCGGCCAGGCGCAGTTTGGCGCAGCGGACCAGACGTTCCCGCGTCTCACCAGCCCCGACTTCAGGGCTGCGGAATCTTCGACCCTCTTCGGGCCCGACAGCGGGCCGACGTCGTACGCGCAGAACTCCGGGAACGTCTTCGACACCCAGCCGCGCGTGATCAGCAACCTGATCGTCGACCAGACCTCGACGAACCCTGCCGCGGTTGCCGCTGCCGGGTTCCCCGTGCGCACCCAGGGCAACCCTGGCGTCGTTCCATGTGATGCCAACGGCCTTCCGCCGGTGACCGACCCGCCGACTCTCGTTTGCGTGCCCGCTGGCGAGACGCTGTTCATTCCCAACGTGACGACCGACGTCGGCCTGTCACCGCCGTACAACTCGTTGTTCACCATCTTCGGCCAGTTCTTCGACCATGGCCTGGACAAGATCACCAACGGCGGCAGCGGGACCGTCTTCGTTCCCCTGCGTGCTGACGACCCGCTGATCGTCGGCCCCGATGGCATCGCCGGCACAGCCGACGACCCCCAAGTTGGCGACCCGAACTTCGTCCCGGTGAACAGCCGGTTCATGGTGCTGACACGCGGGCGCCAACTCCCTGGACCCGACGGAGTTGTCGGTGACGACCCGGCGACTCCCCTCGTGGACGAGAGTCTCGACGACATCCACGAGGGCACCAATACCGACTCCCCGTGGGTCGACCTCAGCCAGGCCTACACCTCGCACCCGTCCCACCAGGTGTTCCTGCGCGAATACACGTTGGACGGCAACAACCACCCGCAGTCGACCGGCAAGCTGCTCAGCTCCGGTGACGGCTCCATGGCCAACTGGGGCGATGTCAAAGCCCAGGCGGCGCTCAGGCTCGGCCTTCAACTCGTCGACACCGAAGTCAACGACATCCCGATGATTGCCGCCGACCCCTACGGCAACTTCCTCCGCGGGCCGAACGGTCTGCCCCAGTATGTGACCGCAACCGGTCTCGTCGAGGGCAACCTCGCCAACCCCGTCCCGGTCCCCGCAAACGGGCTTCGCATCGCGACTGCGTTCCTGAACGACATCGCCCACAGCGCTGGTCCCGGCTCGGCGACGTCGCCGAAGACGCCTGACACCGATCTGACGGCCGGCCTCAGCCTGGACCCGGTGGCCCCTGGCGAGTACGACAACGAGCTGCTCGATCTGCATGTGATCGCCGGTGACGGCCGCGCCAACGAGAACATCGGCCTGACCTCGATCCACACGATCTTTGAGCACGAGCACAACCGCCTTACGGTCGACGAGCAGAACACGCTCAACGCCAACCCGGCGCTGCTGGCCCTGTACCACGACACGAACTGCGTGTCCGGTTGCGCGACCAACACCGCCACGTCGGCAACCACGTTCACCTACGGCGAGCGTTTGTTCCAGGCCGCCCGCTTCGTCACCGAGATGGAGTACCAGCACCTGGTGTTCGAGGAGTTCGCTCGCAAGGTGCAGCCGGCGATCAATCCCTTCAACCTCTTCGCCTTCAGCTCGACGGCGACCAACCCGGCCATCAAGGCGGAGTTCGCCCACGCGGTCTACCGCTTCGGTCACTCGATGCTGGACGAGACCATCCCTCGGATCAACGTCGACGGATCGACCAACGACATATTGCTGCTCGACGGGTTCCTGAACCCGGCGGCGTTTAAGGACGTGACGGCCGGTGACCTCGCCGCGGCCGGCGCAGACATGGGTGCTGCCGGCGCCGGTGCCATCGTCATGGGCCTGTCGGATCAGGTCGGCAACGAGCTCGACGAGTTCGTCAACGACACCCTCCGCAACAACCTGCTGGGCCTGCCGCTGGACCTTGCAACGTTGAACATGACCCGTGCCCGCAGTGAGGGCATCCCTTCGTTGAACAACGTCCGCAAGCAGATCTATGCCCAGAGCAACGACGGCCAGCTGACGCCGTACACGAACTGGGTCGACTTCGGGCTGCACACGAAGCACCCCGAGTCGCTGATCAACTTCGTCGCAGCTTATGGCCTGCACCCGACGATCCTCGCCGAGACGACGCTGATTGGTAAGCGCAATGCCGCACGGGCAATCGTCAATCCGGAGATCGGCGACGTCCCGCCGGCCGATGCTGCCGACTTCATGTTCAGCACCAACTATCCGGGCGCCCCCGCCGGTCCTGGCCCGGACGGCCTCCCCGGCACCGATTGCGGGACAGCCACTCCGTCCCCAGAGTGCGCCGACAACACCGCGGCGATCCCCGCCGCGAACTGGGCGAATAGCGGCACCACGTCCATCACCGGCCTCGACGCCATCGACCTGTGGGTCGGTGGCCTGGCCGAGGTCACCAACCTGTTCGGTGGCCTGCTTGGCAGCACGTTCAACTACGTGTTCGAACTTCAGCTGACGCAGCTGCAGGACGACGACCGGTTGTACTACCTGAACCGCACGCCGGGCATGAACCTGCGTACCCAGCTCGAGGGCAACTCGTTCGCCGAGCTGGTCATGCGCAACACCACCGCAACCGCCCTGAAGGCCGACTCCTTCGGCACCGCCGACTGCAAGTTCCAACTGGGCAACCTGGCCGGAACTGCCGCCGGCTTCGCGTCCTTCGGGAGCACGGTGGCCGACGACCCGGCATCGGAATGCAACGAGACGGCCCTGCTTCTCCGGACGCCCACCGGCCAGATCAGGTACCGGCCGGTCAACAGCGTCGACCCGGTTGGCATCAACGGGCAGAGCGTCTACAACGGGACTGCCGGCGTCGACCTTGTCGCTGGCGGCAACGACAACGACACGTTCCGCGGCAACGAAGGCAACGACGTCATCGAAGGCAACGGCGGCGACGACAACTCTCTCGGCGGCGCCGGCAACGACATCATCACCGACTTCGGTGGTGACGATACCCTAAAGGGTGGCCCCGGCAACGACGCCCTGGATGGTGGCATCGGCCTCGACCTCCTCCTGGGCGGCGACGGCAAGGACCTCACGGTCGGTGGTGCCAACACCAATGCCCACTTCGCCGGCCCCGGTGACGACTTCATCCTCGCCGGTCAAGGTGCGGACGAGGTCGACGGTGACAGCGGCGACGACTGGATGGAGGGCGGCGAGCAGACCGACCTGTTGCAGGGCGACAGCGGCTCGCTGTTCTTCGACGACCACAACAACCCCGGCAATGACATCATGATCGGCCAGGCTGGCGACGACGACTACGACATGGAAGGTGGCGACGACATTGGCGTCGCCGGTCCCGGCATCGAGAAGAACGCCGGCGCCGCTGGTTACGACTGGTCCATCGGCCTGGGAGATCCCCAGGCGCAGGATGCCGACCTGGCCCTTCCGGTCATCGGCGTGCCGCTTCCCATCAACCAGGTCCGTGATCGCTTCAACGAAGTCGAAGCGCTTTCCGGCTGGAACTTCAACGACACCCTGCGCGGCGACAGCGTGTTCCCCAGCCAGGTGGCGGGGGGCGGGTTCATCGGCTGCGATGCGCTCGACGCCGACGGCGTGGCGCGCATCGCCGGGCTGAACGCGCTGGTGCCGGCCGCAATCCGGACGATCCCGTCCGGCCCGATCGTCGCGGCATCGGCCACCAACCATTGCCCGCTCACCGGCCTGGTCTGGGGCGAGGGCAACATCCTCCTCGGCGGCGCCGGAAGCGACACCCTCGAGGGTCGCGGTGCCAACGACATCCTCGACGGTGACCGGTACCTGAGCGTTCGGCTCAGCGTCCGCACCAACGAGATCGACCCGCTCACTGAAATCGGCTCGACCGACCTCCTGGAGCACGCAGCCGTCTCCGGCACCTTCGGCGCCGCCACCGGCGGCATGACCCTGCAGCAGGCGGTGTTCGCGGGCCTCGTCGACCCGGGCAACATCGTGGCCGTTCGGGAGATCCTCAATCCGGGCGCCGGGACCAACGTCGACACGGCGCTGTTCTCCGGACCCCGGTCCAACTACACGCTCGCCCGCAACGCGGACGGCAGCGTCACGGTCGCCGACACGGCCGTCGGTGGTGGCGGTGGCGGTGGCGTCGGTGTCAGCGACGGCATCGACACGCTGTGGAACATCGAGCAGCTCAGCTTCTGTCTTACCCCAGGTCTCGTGAAGGGGGCCTGCGACCTCCGCGATGCTCCATTCCCGACCTCCTCCATCGCGCTCGCAGCCCCGATCGCCGGCAGGTCGCCCGCGTCGCTGAGCTTCGGGAACCAGCTCGTCAATGCCCCGTCGGCGACCCAGGCCATCACGGTCACCAACACCGGCAACGCGAACCTCGTGGTGTCCGGTGTCACGCTGACCAGCACAAGTGCCGATGCGACACCGCAGTTCACCATCGCGAACGGTTGCGGCACGGTCGCACCGGCCGGAAGCTGCACCATCGACGTCGCGTTCGCTCCGACCACCGTCGGCGCGAAGTCGGCCAGTGTCTCCATCGCCCACAACGCTGCGGGATCCTCGCTCGGCGTCACGCTGACCGGCACGGCGGTCCCGCCGCCGGCTCCGATCGCTGTTGTGGCCCCCGCGTCGCTGCCCTTCGGGAACCAGGCCGTCTCGACCTCGGCGACCCGGGTCATCACGGTCACCAACACCGGCAACGCGAACCTCATCGTGTCGAGCGTCACGCTCACCGGCGATACGTCGTTCACGATCGCCAGCAACACCTGTGCGACGGTGATAGCGGCCGGGTCCTGCACCATCAACGTGCGGTTCCTGCCCACCACGCTTGGTCCGAAGTCGGGCAGCGTCTCCGTCACCCATAACGCTTTGGGATCACCCTCCATCGTCTCGCTGAGCGGGACGGCGGTGCCCCCGCTGACCACGTTCTCGTTGCCGCCCGGCCCCATCGCCTTCGGCAAGCGGGCCATCAACACCAACCTCACCAAGACCGTGCTGGTGACCAACACCGGCGCCAACCCGCTCTTCGTCACCTCGGCCGGCGCGGCCGCGCCGTTCGCCCAGGTCACCCTCGGCACCTGCTCCGCGCCGGTCGCCGTGGGCAAGACCTGCAAGCTCAACGTCACCTTCACGCCGACTGCCAGGACGGCATACGCGGCGACGCTGACGGTCGTGAGCTCCAATGCCACCAACAGCCCCGGGACGGTTGGCCTCACGGGGACCGGGAAGTAGGGGGCGCCGGGGGGCTCCCCGCCTTCGCAACCTGCCGGGGATGGGACGCGCCCGAGCGCCCCATCCCCGGGGCATTCAACCGAGGCTCCGTTTCTCCCTCACCGGAGGCGGAGCCTTGTCATGTCGTGACCGACGGCCCGTCCGGCATCTTCCCGTGGTTGTCGGGCGAGCGTCCAGCCATGGCCCCGGGCGTACGATCGCGGCCACGACTGCGCGACACGAGGAGCCGACGATGACCGAAACGCGGCCACGCGCCGGCGCCGCCAGTCAGGCCGGCGCCCACGCCGACGCGAACGCGTCCGCCCAGGCCCGGGACTTCCTGCCCCTGCAAGGCATCGACCACGTCGAGTTCTGGGTCGGCAACGCGCGCCAGGCCTCGAACTACTACCGCGCCCTGTGGGGCTTCACGCCGGTGGCCTACGCTGGCCTCGAGACGGGCGTCCGCGATCGCGCCTCGTACGTGATGTTCCAGAACGACATCCGCTTCGTCTTCTCCGCGCCGCTCTCGCCCGATGGCGAGATCGCCGAGCACGTCCACCGTCACGGCGACGGCGTCCACGACATGGCCTTCGCGGTCGACGACGCGGCCTCCGCCTGGCGCGAGACGACGACCCGCGGCGCCCGCTCCGCCCGGGAGCCCGCCGAGCTGGACGCCGGCGAGGATGGCGTGCTGCGCACCAGCGCCGTGCACACCTACGGCGAGGTCGTCCACTCCTTCGTCGAGCGGCGCGACTACCACGGTCCGTTTGCCCCGGGCTACCGGGCCATCCGGAAGCCTGCCCGCGCTGCGGGTGGCCTCAGCCTCCTCGAAGTCGACCACTGCGTGGGCAACGTCGAGCTGGGCGACATGAACCGCTTTGTCGACTATTACCGCGACGTCTTCGGCTTCAGCCAGCTCGTCCACTACGACGACAAGGTCATCCACACCGAATACTCGGCGCTCATGTCGAAGGTCATGACCAACGGCACCGGGCGCATCAAGTTCCCCATCAACGAGCCGGCCCCGGGCAAGCGCAAGAGCCAGATCCAGGAGTACCTCGACTACTACCTCGAGGCGGGCACGCAGCACATCGCCCTGCGCACCGACGACATCGTGGGCACCGTGCGCCGGCTGCGCGAGAACGGGGTCCAGTTCCTCGGCCTGCCGCACGAGTACCACGCGACGCTTGGTGAGCGCGTGGGCGATGTCGGGGTGCCGATCGCGACGCTCGAGGAGCTGGGCATCGAGGCCGACCGCGACGAGGAGGGCTATCTCCTCCAGATCTTCACGCGGCCGGTCGGGGATCGCCCCACGTTCTTCTTC
>Ga0315285_10006480_pt1 | contig 12070 bp, 6 predicted proteins | sample YL17G09_36_MG_FD_203698 | JGI IMG/M metagenome (GOLD analysis project Ga0315285, IMG submission 203698) | Sediment microbial communities from Yellowstone Lake, YNP, Wyoming, USA - YL17G09_36 | ecosystem: Environmental > Aquatic > Freshwater > Lake > Sediment | place: USA: Wyoming | collected... | reverse complement strand
TGGCAGCGGCGGCGGCGCTCGGCACGCTGCAGCCGCAGCTCAACTCCCAGTCCAAGCTGCCTTCGCGTCCCTGGCCCAGGCTCAGCAGAGCCAGGCCATCGGCCAGCGGGGCAATTCTAGCTGTGGCGGGGCGCATCGGATGTGCGTGTGTATGCGGAGAGAGGAGAGCGAGATGAGTGCCCCCTTTTTTTGTTTTTGATTTTGGAGACGCCTTGATCTCAATCTCATTTCTCTTCTCCCTCTCCCAACAGCCATTTCACCCCGTGATCATCGTCCCCACCCCCTCATCCGTCAGCAGTTCCATCAACAAGGAATGCTTCTGGCGCCCGTCCACGATGTGAGCGGCCCGGACGCCCTGGGCCAGGGCCCGCACGCAGCACTCGACTTTTGGAATCATGCCCCCCCCAATCGTGCCCGCGCCCACCAGCTCCCGGCACTCGGCGATCGACAGCTCCGGCACCTTGGTCGACACGTCATCCTTGTCCATCAGCACGCCCGGCACGTCCGTCATCAGCACCAGCTTCTCGGCCTTCAGCGCCGCCGCCACCTCGCCCGCGGCCGTGTCGGCATTCACGTTGAGGGCCTGGCCGGTCGGGTCGGCAGCGACCGAGGCCAGGACGGGAATGTAGCCCGCCTCCACGAGCGTGGACAGGAGGGCCGGGTCGACGGAGGTGATGTCGCCCACGAAGCCGATGTCCTGCAAGCAGGGACAGGTGAGAGAGAGAGGGGGAGAAAGAGGAGGGCGTGGTGAGAGAGAGAGAGAGAGGGGGGGGAGACAAGAGAGAGGGACGGTTGCGAACTCTCTCTTCAAGTGCGCGCACGCGCGCGCGCTCCCACCCCCACTTTTTTGTGTCTTCACCTTCTCCACCATCTGCCGCGCAGCCAACAAGGTCGCGTCCTTCCCGCACAGGCCCACCGCCCGCCCCCCCGCCAACTCAATCAGGGTGACCAGCCCCTTGTTCACGCGCCCGCCCAAAACCATTTCCACGACCTCCATCGTCTCCGCGTCCGTGACGCGCAGGCCGCCCTTGAAGACGGCCTCGATGCCCAACCGCGCCAGCCAGGTGTTGATTTCGGGGCCGCCGCCGTGAACGAGGACGGGGCGGATGCCGACGCAGGAGAGGAGGACGAGGTCGTTGATGACGCCGGCCTGATGGTGAGAGAGAATGGAGGGAAGAGAATGGAGGATGAGAAAAACAATGATGAGGTTGAGCCTCTCTCCCCATTTTCCACGCCCCGCGCCCTCTCACCTTCAGGCTGGGGTCCTTCATGGCCGCCCCGCCATACTTGACCACAATGGTCTTGCCCCGAAAGCGCTGGAGGTAGGGTAGGGCCTCGGAGAGGACGGAGACCCGGTCCAGGGCGGAATAGAGCTGGACGCGGGAGAGGAGGGGTTGAGAGAGGTTGAGAGAGGTCTGAGGGCGTCCGGGCTAGTGTGCGCCCTCGTCTGCGTTCGTCGCCGTGTCGTCTCCGTGCCGGGGGCGGCCCCTCTTCCCGCGTCTCGCACAGTCGCGCGCAACACGTCCTGGCGACGGTTCAGACATCCCTCCCATCTTCTGCACCCGCCAATTGGTGTGCCAAGCCCCGGCCCCTCACTCTTTCTTACCTCGGCTTTTTTTGTCTCCGTCAATGCGGCCGCCGGAGACGCAGCGGGTGCGGGGAGGAGGGCGACGGCGTGCGGTCGACGCTGGGCGCGTGCAGCAGCAGGCGAGGCCTTTTTTGTGGCAGGCGTGGGCGCCGCCCGTTGCCCGAGAGCTGGGCGGGAGGTGGAGGGCGCCAGCATGCGTGGAAGTTGAAAGAGCAAGGGCGGACAAGGGAAAAGTAGAGAGAGTGCGAGGAGAGGTTGAAGTGCAGGGAGAGAGAGGAGAAAGGAGAGAGGGTCGACCTTTTCTCCCTCATTTCTCGTTCTTCACCTAGCGGCGTGCGTGACACCAGAACCTCGCATGCAGCCTGACGAGCGCATGCGCGTGCTCTAAGCAGACCACCTCCCCCCCCTCCACCCCTGCCCCCCCCCCCCGGGCGTGCGGCTCATTGGTGCACAAACGCGTGTGACACAGGCGAGAGAGCGCGGAAAGACTTTAAAACCTTTTCAATCGGCGCGCTGCTCTTTTCCTCCACTCGCACCCCTCTACGATGCCGACCTACACCCTCCGCGGCGTGGAGGTCGACTTTCCGTATGAGGCGTACGAATGCCAGGTAAGGAATGGAACGAGTGTGGAGAGAGAGAATGAGAGCAACGACGTGACAAAAACGCTCCGCATCTTGTCTCAACCTCACTTTCAACCTTTTATCCTCTGTCCACCTCCTTCCGTCAGCTCGCCTACATGGCCAAGGTCATCCAGGCACTGCAGGACGGCACCAACGCGCTGCTGGAATCCCCGACGGGAACGGGGAAAACCCTGTGCCTGCTGTGCGCCGCGCTGGCGTGGCGGCGGGCCGGGGGTGGGGGCGGCGGGCTGGCGGCCGCGCTGCCCGCTGCGCCCGCGCCGCCGCCACCCGACGCCCCGTCCTCCTGGGCGTCCTCCATGAGGGCCGCCATCACCGCCGGCCTGGCCGGGCGTGGACCCTCCGCGGCCGCCCCCACTGGCCTGCTGCCCAGCGGAAGGGTCCCGCCCATCATCTACGCATCCCGCACCCACTCCCAGCTGGCCCAGGTGGTTGGGGAACTGAAACGCACCTCCTACGCGCCGACCGCGGTCGTCCTGGGCTCCCGTCAGCAACTGTGCATCCACCCGACGGTGTCGCGGGCCACCAGCGCGGCCGCCGTCAACCGTGGGTGCGCGTCCGCCCTGAAAAAGGGCAACTGTTCCTTCCACAACCCCTACCAGACCAGCAAGTCGGACGCGTTTCTCACCTCGGCGTCCTCTGCCGCCCCGCTGGACGTCGAGGACCTCGCCAAGATGGGGCGGGCCACCCGGGCCTGCCCCTTTTACGGCGCGCGCGCGCTGGCGGCCAACGCGGAGGTCGTGCTCGTCCCCTATGCGTACCTGGTGGACCCCCGGTCGCGCTCAGGGCTGAAGGGCGTGGAATGGAGGGGGAGCGTGGTCGTGTTCGACGAGGCCCACAATCTGGAGGGCGCCGCCTCCGAGGCCGCCTCCTTCGACCTGCCGGCGGCCGTGCTGGCGGCGGCGGTGGAGGAGGCAGCCGCCGCGGCGGGCGTGGCGGACCGGCGGGCGGACTCGGGCGTGGGCGGGGTGGTGAGCGGGAGCGGGCGCGGCTCGGGTGCGCTCGCGGGTGGGGCTGCTTCCTCCGGGGCGGCCGGCACGGACGCGTCCGGCGCGGCGCCCCCCGACTTTCAGACCCTGGCTCGGGATTTGCGCCTCCTGGGCAGCCTGCTGCGCAGCCTGGAGGGCGCGATCGCACGGGCTGCGGCTGCCCCGCCCTTCAACAACGGGCGCGGTGGTGGTGGTGGTGGTGGCGCCAACGCGGCAGCTGCGCCTGCCTCCTTCCTCTTCACCCTGCTCGCCACCGTCGGCATCACGACCGCCTCCCTGCCGCCCCTGTCCCGCACCCTAGACGACGGGGCGGCCCTGCTCACGGACGCTGACGGCGGCGGGGCGGCGACGGCGGGCATCGTGCGGGGCGATGGCAGCAGGGGCGCCGCGCTCACCGCGGTCTCAGACTGCCTGCGCCTGGTCTTTGAATCGGCCGAGGCGCCGCCCCCGCCCCGCCCGCCCGCCCGAGGGGCTGCCGCCGCTGCCCGCCTGCCTGGCGGGGTGGTCACCCCTCCCCTCCCCCCCCCTCAACCGGCGTCCGCGTCTTACCGCGTCCACCTCCACACCCCTGCCGCCGCGCCTGGCCCCACCCTTTCGTACTGGTGCTTCTCGCCCGCGCCGGCCTTGGCCGCCCTGGCCAGCGCGGGCGTGCGCTCCCTGATCCTCACCTCCGGCACGCTGGCGCCCTTGCCCGGCCTGGCCGCCGAGCTGGGCGCGCCCTTCCCCGTGCGCCTCGAAAACCCGCACGTCGTGCCGGATGCAAACGTGTTTGCCTCCATCCTCGCGCGCGGCCCGGCCGCTACCCGCCTCAACTCCTCCTTCCGGACACGGGACTCGCTGGCCTACAAGTCCGACCTCGGGGCGGCCATCGTCAGTCTGGCTGGCTCCGTCCCGGGCGGCATGCTCGTCTTCTTCCCCTCCTACGGCCTCCTGGGCGCCGCCGTGGAGGCCTGGAAGGGGTCGCCCGCGCCGCCCGCCCTGTGCCCGCACCCGGCGTCCTCCCTGTGGGACGCTTTGGCCTGGCGCAAGACGCCAGTCGTGGAACCCCGGGACGCGGCCGGCTTTGTCGGGGCGGCCCAGACGTACCGGGCGGCGCTGGCCGCCCCAGGCGGGCGGGGGGCCGTCTTCCTGGCAGTGTGCCGGGGGAAGGCGAGCGAGGGGCTGGACTTTGCTGACGCGGCCGCCCGGTGCGTGGTGGTGACCGGGCTGCCCTTCCCCTCCCTGGGCGATGCCCGGGTGGCCATCAAGCGGCGGGTTCTGGATGAGGCGTGCCAGGCGGCGGGCCGGGCGAGCGGCGGGCACAAGCGGAGCTGTGGTGGGGGCGGGCCGCCGCATGAACCGCATGGCGGGGTTGGAGGGGAGAGCCTGCTCCTCTCCGGCGACGCCTGGTACACCCAGCAGGCCGCCCGCGCCGTCAACCAGGCCATCGGGCGGTGCATCCGGCACGTGGCGGACTATGGGGCCATCATCCTGGCTGACGAGCGGTTTGGCGAGCCCCGGGCGCGGGCGTCCCTGTCAGCCTGGGTGCGCCGCCTGGTGGTCGGCGCCGAGGCCGGCGGCGGCGGCTTTGGCGACGCCTCCACCGCCCTGCGGTCCTTCTTCACCCGCCACGCGGCGACCGTGGTCGCGTCCCGGCGGGTGGCGGGGTCTGAGCCGCCGTCGTCCGCCTGGGCGGGTGGTGGCCCGTCCCGGTCCGGCGGGGCGGGCGTGCTGTCCCTGGCGCCGGCACCGGGCGCGGGCGGTGAGAAAAAAAAAATGAACATGGCCGGCCTCGCGGGGTTGGCCGGGCGGGGGCGGGCGCTGGTGGTGCCTGCTGCTGCTGCTACTGGTGCCGCGCCCGCCGCCGGCTCCTCCTCCTCCCTGCTGGAAGCGCTCGCCGGCGCAGGGGGGGGCTGGCCCGCTGCTGCGCCGCCCGCGCCCGCCCCGCCGGCCTCCCCGCTGGAGGGCGCGGCGTGGCCGGCGAGGGCAGCAGCGCCGGCCGCTCCCGCGCCCATGCCGTGGGCTGTGGTCGCGCGGAGCGGCGGCGCCGGCGCACCCGCGCCCGCCGCCCCGCCCCCACCCCCGCCCCGCGCGCCCCTCCTCAGCCAGCCCCGGGCCCGGCCCGTGGTGGAGGATGTGGGGCCGCCCGGCGCGCTGGCCGCGGCGCGGCGGGCGCGGGCAGGGGAGGCGGCGGCACAGCCTGCCCGACCACCACCTGCGCGCGGGGTGGGGGCGGGCGAGGCGCCTCTGCTGCTGCCGCCGCCTCCACCGCCCGTCGCGGAACCCTCAACCACCCAGACACGCCCCCGCTTCTCACCCACCGAGTACCTGGCCGCCCTCCGGTCCGGCCTGCCCCCGGCCGACCACGCCACCCTGGTCGCAGCCTTACGGGCCTACCGGCCGGGCGGGGCAGCGGGTGGTGACACGGGCGCGCTGTGCGAGGCGTTCATGCGCGTCCTGGCGATTCCTGGGGATGGCGCCCGGGCCGCCCTTCTGGACGGCTTTGTCGGCATCGTCCCCAAGGAGCACCGTCCCTGGGTGGCGGCCATGGTGGCGAAGCGGGGAGGCGGGCAGCAGCAGCAGCAGCTGCGGGCTGTGGCTCCCATGCAGCGGGCGCAGCCGCCTGCTACCTCCCCCGCGCCTGCTGCCGCTGCGCCCGCCCCGGCCTCCGCCGCCGCCCCTCGCCCCGCCGCCAACCCGTTCTTCCGGGCGGGCAGCCTGCAGGGCGGCGGGCGGGCGCCCATGCCGGCGGTGGCGGTGGTGTCGGCACGGCCGCAACAAGCACAAGCACACGCCGCTCTGCGCTCCCTCCACCAACCCGCCCCGCCGCGCCGGGCTCTTGCGGGCGCGGCGGCCGCCGTCCTGGCGGCGTCTGTGGTTGGTGGGAACAACGCCAACGCGCAATACCCGGGCCAGGTGGGCGTGGGGCTGACGTACGACGCGTCGGGGTGGTGCGGGGCTGGGAAGCCGCGGTTGACGGGTGGCAGCCTGGTGGTGGCTGCCCAGGCGGCGGCCCCGCCTCCGCTCCCGCGGGGCGGCGGGCGGCCCGGCCTGGCGCCGGCTTTGATGATGCACAGCCAGGGGGGCGGCGGTCCGTCCTCATCACAGCAACCCGCGGCGCAGGCGCCCAGGATGGGGTGGCAGGCGGCGCGGGCGGCGAAGGCGCTGGAGGCGGCGAGGAGGAAAAATGGGAGGTAGGGAGACTGAAAAGAAAAAGAAGATCACACAACAACCTGGGTCGTCGCACACACACGCCCGCGCCCACACCAATGGCCGACGCCCTAACCACCGCCCTCGCCCCCGCCCGGGCGGCACCCGACGCGGCGGCCGCCCAGGCCGTTCTGGTCGCGGCCGCACCGGTCTTGGCTGGAGCGAGCGCGCCAGCGCTAGGCGCCGCGCTGGCGGCGCACCCGCCGGTGCCCCAGTCCCTGGTGTACCTGCACCTGCTGTGAGTTGATATGGGTCGGTGTGTGTATGCGTGTGCTTGTGCCACGGCGTGTGCGCACGTGCGTTCTCCCCTCTCTTCCGATCTGACACCGCAAAACAAACCAATGCTTCTTTATTCACAGCGCTGCCGCCTGGGCTCAGGCCGCCCCCGACGACGCCGCAGCCCGGGCCGACCTGGCCGACCGGACTGCCGGCTTCGCCATGGCGTGCGATGGGGAGGAGGTGCAGGCGGACGCGGCGAAACGTGAGCTTTCTTTTTCAGAGTTTTTTTTTCTTTCCCCACCCCCAGCGAGCCCGCGCCCCCGCTCGCTCCCCCTCTCATTCCTCGTTTTCTTTTCTTCCCCAGTCTGCACCGTCACCGCGGCCATGGCCTCCACCTGGCTGGACGGCCCCGCGCCCTCCCCTCGGCGCGCCCTGCTGCCGCTGTCTCTGGCCTTGTCAAAGCTGGGCTGCCCGCCGGGGACGATCACGCCCCTGCACGCGCCCCTGGCGCGTGCCGCCCTGGCTGCACGCTTCCCGTCCGCCGCGGCGCCCGCCTTTTCCTCCCCACCCCTCGGCATTGCATCTCCCGCCACCACCGGCCTCACCCCGGCCGACTTCCTGCTGGCCTGCTACTACGGCGGCTGCCTGCACGCGGCCCGCCGGCGGTGGGCGCCCGCGGAGGCCTGCTGGGCGGCGGCCCTGACAGCGCCGACGGGGGTCGGTTCCGCCATTACGCTGGCCGCCTGGAAAAAGTGGGCGCTCTCGCGGTGCCTGCGGGCCGCGGCGGGGGGCGGCGGCGGCGGCGGCGCGGCGGGCATCACCGCCGCCTCGTCTGCCGCCGGCCGCGGCGGTGGCAGCCGGTTCTCGAGGACCGGCCCCGCGTCCCTCCCCAAAGGTACCTCCCCCGCCGTCGCGCGCCTGGTGCGGGCCGAGGGCGGGCCCTACGCCGACTTTGCCGCCGCCATCGCCGCCCCGCCGGGGGGGGACGCATTCCCGGGCCTTGCTGCCCCCGCTGGTCGTGGTGGCGCCGCCCCCGGCGGTGCAGGAAGCGGCGGCGACGCGGCGGCGGGCGTGGCGGCGGCGCACGCGAGCGTGTGGGCGGCCGATGGCAACGCCGGGCTGGTGGCCTCCATTCTGTCCGCCCGGGCGGCGGGGCGGCCGCTGGTCGCCCTGGGGTGCGTGTACGCGGCCTTGCCCCTGGCCACCCTGGGCGCCAAGGCGGCGGCGGCGTTGGACGCGGACGCGGCCGCCGTGGCGGGGCGCGGGGTGAGCGGCGGCGGCGGTGGGGAGGGTGGTGGTGGCCGCCGAGGCGCGCCCGCCCCGCCCCGCCGCGCCGGTGGCTTTGCGGGAGGGGGCCGCCCGCCGCTCGCCGGCGGCTCCGAATCGGACGGGGACGGGCACCACGCCCAATACCACCACCACCACGGCGATTTTGTGGACGAGGAGGAGGGCGACGACCACTCGGACGGTGGGAGTGAGGGCGCCGGGGCGGCCACTGCGGCCGCTGCTGCTGCTGCTGCTGCTGCGCGCCCGCCCCCTCCCCCCCCTCCCCAGCCCGCCGCGGGTGCCGCCCTGGCCGCCGCGCACGCCCACCCCGCCCTCCCGCCCGACGCCGACCCGCTGACCGCGGAACGGGCGCTCGTCCCCTTGATCGGGTCGGGCGCCCTGGGCGCCCGCATCGACGGCGTGGGCGGTGGCGTCGTCCTGTTCAGTGAGGACGGCTGGGGTGGGGGTGAAGAGTCTCCGGCCGCCGCCCTGGCAACCTGGCCCGCGCACGACCCCGCCTCCGCGGCCGCGGTCCTCCACGCCCGCATCCGGGCGGCGGGCGCCCTGGTGTCCCGCCTGCGGGCGGAGGATGCGAGCCTGGCGGCCGACCGCGGGGCGCTCGTGGCGGCAGCCCGGTCGCGCGACGCGCTGCTCGCCGCGTCCGGCCGCTTGTATGGTTCCGGGGGCGGCGGCTCGCTGCTGATGCAAGCTGCGATGGGCGAGGGCCTGGACCTGCATGATGTGAACCTCCTGGGCGGCGGGGATGAGCTGATGGCGGGGGTGTGAGAGAGAGGGCGTTCTTTTTGTTTGTTTTTGTTTTTTTTGCAAGACCCCTGAAAAAAGAAAAAACATCCCCACCACGCCTCTGTCTCCACCCCGCCGGGAGAGACACCACCTCCTCTCTTCCTGCTACTTGTCCAGCCACAGCCGGGTCTTCTTGGTGCGCCCGATCTTCTTTTGGAGCTGCAGCACACCATACAGCAGTCCCTCTGCGGTCGGCGGGCACCCCGGCACGTACACGTCCACGGGCACGATCCGGTCGCACCCGCGCACGACGGAGTAGGAGTAGTGGTAGTAGCCGCCCCCGTTGGCGCAGGAGCCCATGGAGATGACCCACCGGGGTTCGGGCATCTGGTCGTAGACCTAGGAAGGGTGAGAGAGGGGAGGAAAAACAAAAAAACGCATGAGGGCGAAACATGGATGGTCAAGTCCCCTCCTTACTCGCTCTCTCCTATTTCTTTCTTTTACACGCACCTTGCGCAGCGCGGGCGCCATCTTGTTGGTCAGCGTGCCGGCGACGATCATGACGTCCGACTGCGTGACGAGTGTGCGTGAGGGAAAGGATGGAGAGAATCATTGAGGGGGTGGAGGGGGTTGAGAGAGGTGTGGCGGGGCGCAACGCAAGAGGGGAGGCTTTTCAAGACGCGCGCGCGTCGCCTTTCCCCGACCTCTCCCTTCCTACCTGCCGGGGGCTCGGCCGGAAAATGATGCCGAACCGGTCAAAATCGTAGCGGGCGGCGCCGGCGTGCATCTTAGTAGAGGCGGGAGAGAGGGGAAGGGGGGTGAGGGCGCAGACGCACACGATTGAGCGCTGGGCGAGCACGGCGGGGCCTCTCTTTCCCTTTCCACTGCATGCAGGGCGGGAACGCTCTGCTCCCAGCCTCACACGCCCCAGGCCCCAGCCCACGCAGCGCCCACAGTCCCTCCCCTGCGGGCGAGCCGAGGCGCACAGCGAGTCGCAGGTCGAAACACAAAACCCCGCACCACGCCCGCCGCCACCCTCTCTCTTTCTCACCATCTCCACCGCGCAGCAGGCCAGCCCGAACGTCATCGGCCACATCGACCCCGTCCGCGCCCAGTTGACGAGGTCATCCACCTTGGACACCACAAACTCGGCGGCGGGGGAGGGGGCGCTGTGGGCTAGGGGCGGGGCGGCGGCAGCCGAATTGGCCGACGTGGAGACAGCGCGCGCCGCGGTCGTCAACGACGCGGCCGCCCCAAACGAAGCACTACTGGTAGACGCACCCGCGCCCACCCGGGACAAGAGGGCCCGGGCCGCGGTCACGGCGGGCGCCGGGGGTGGGGGTGGCATGGCGTGGGTGGAGGGGGGGGGGGACGGAGAGAGAAACAAACCCAGGTGTGGCGCAGCTTTTGACCAAAATCCACGTGTATGACGGCCACCTTTTCTGTCACCCGTCCACGGCGACCCCGTCCTGCCACGCCCTCACCGGCGGCGGCTGTGGCGGCGGCGCCCCCTCCCGCCTAGCACACAGCACTCGCTGGGAGTCCTCCAGGCGGTTCCCGCATGGTGGCCACTCGGCCGCTCGCCGCCCGCTCCCCCTCCCGCCACGCGGGCCGGGCCGCGGCCGACGCGGCCAGCGCCTCCTCCGCCGCCAACGCCCGCCGCTGCACCGCAGTGCTGACGGGGGGCGGGGCTGGGGTTAAGGAGAGGCTACGACGCAAGGGGCCGGGCTGCTGCTGCTGCGGCGGCGCACGCGTGCGTGTCCGCAGCAGGCCGGCCGCCAACGCGCGCGCGGCCGCGTCCTCAGCCCGCGCGCACCGGGCGAGCAGAGCGGACCGTTCCGCTTCCAGGCTAGCCAGGCGGGTGCGCAGGGTGTGGAGGGTGGCGTGCAGGTGGAGGGCGGCGTCGTCGGGTGGGGGTGGGGCCATACCGTATGGTGTCGGCGGAAAAAAGGGCGGGCGGTGGGTTTTGACTAGAGAGGAGAGCGTGCGCGCAGCCCCCCCCGCTGCTTCCACCGCTCCAGCATACTTTTTTCGCGCTCCCCTTCCTCTCTCCAACATTTCCACACATCACTCCGAGAGAGGGCTTCGACCTCTTCACACGCGCTCCCTGCTCGTGCGCACACCCTGGAGACGCCCCCTAGTGGATCGAGTGACTCGATTCGCTTCGAGATATCCCCGCGGCGGGACGCATTTCTCTCTTCCTCCGGCGCGCCGCAGCGCGCGCTCCCGCACGCGCCGCAGATTCGTCGGCCTGCACACGCGGCCTTCACTTCCCTACCCCTCACGCCACACCCGCCGTGCGGTAGCCTTGGGGCCACAGACGTGCTACCGCGTGAGTATTCGTGGTTGACGTGGGCCAGGCTCGGCCCACCGCACGTCCTTTTTTCGGAGCGAAAGCAGCTCGCCCGCCGCCGTCTCTCCCGCGGGTGACGGGGCCTACCTAGCCTCTCTCAGGGACGCACCCCCCCCAAAATCCCGTCCATCCACATCCCGCGTCCGTCCCATCCCGTGACCATGCGCCCCTCCACCTCCTCCGCCGGCGGCGACGTCGGCGGCTCCACCTCCACCACCACCGCCAAGCTGCCCGGCCGGTTCGCCTCCCTCATGCGCAAGGCACCCTCCGCCGGCCTGCTGGGCAGCGGCGGGAGTGGCGGGAGCGGCGGGAGTAGCGGCGGCGCCAACCCGGCCTGCGGGCTGGGCGTCCCCTCCCGCTACGCCCTCAAGGAGGAGCTGGGCCGGGGCGCGACGGGGTCCGTCTTCCGGGCGGTCGACACCCTGACGGGCGCGCCCGTCGCTGTGAAGAGGCTGGACCGGGCGGCGAGGGGCGCGCCCGCGGCGCTTGCGCGCGAGGTGCGCGCGCTGGCCGCCTGCCCGCCCCACCCGCACGTCGTCCGCTACGAGGCCGCCTTCGCCGCCCGCAAGCACGTCGCCGTCGTCCTGGAGTACTGCGCGCACGGCTCCCTGGACGCGGCGGTGGGCCCGCACGGGTGGGGCCCGGCCCCGGAGGTCCTCGCGGCGGCGGCGGTGGGCCAGGTACTGGCCGGGTTGGTCCACCTGCACGGGCGGGCCGGGATTGTGCACCGGGACGTCAAGGGGGCCAACGTGCTGATCTCCGAGGCGGGAGCCCTGAAGCTGGCCGACTTTGGCATCAGCGTGGGCGTGGCCGCCCCCGCCGCCGCCGCCACCACAGCGCTGGGCGGCGGCGATGGCGGCGGGTCGCCCTATTGGATGGCCCCAGAGGCGGTCGAGGGGGCGCCCGGCGCGGTGCCGACCGCGGCCGACGTGTGGGCGGTCGGCTGCCTGGCCGTCGAGCTCGTGTGCGGGTGCCCCCCCTACTCGGACCTCACCCCCGTCGCCGCCCTGTTCCGCATCGTCCAGGACGAGGGTGGGCCGCCCCGGCCGGGCGGGGCGTCACCGGCGATGCTCTCCTTCCTGGA
>Ga0315285_10006478_pt1 | contig 12072 bp, 11 predicted proteins | sample YL17G09_36_MG_FD_203698 | JGI IMG/M metagenome (GOLD analysis project Ga0315285, IMG submission 203698) | Sediment microbial communities from Yellowstone Lake, YNP, Wyoming, USA - YL17G09_36 | ecosystem: Environmental > Aquatic > Freshwater > Lake > Sediment | place: USA: Wyoming | collected... | reverse complement strand
TCTGAAAGTCGTATGGGCAGAATACCGTTCTGATCGGTTGCAGCGTCACCTTCCGCAATGACCTTGCCAAATGAACCATATTCCCCACCATTCCCTCTGGAGTAAAACCAGTTGGTGTCAAAATTCCCGGTCGTATATTCGGGCAGACTGAAATAGTCAGAACGCGAATAAAGGATCCAATGTACTGGCAGGTTATCCACCGGGGCATCGAAGAAGTAGCGCGCTTCCACCAATCCCTGCATTTCCTGGCCTTTCTTTGCCTCCCCCGGGTTTATCGAGGCAGAAAGGTTGATCTCTGGTTTGCGATAATCTGCCACCTGGAAGGAGGCATAGAAGTCAAGCTCCTGGTTCTGAAATGTGTAATAACCGGGTTTTGCGTCTTCGGGAAGGGCGAACGAGCCGTGTACCGTGCCAAATGTGGATAGCGGAAGATCATATGCCTTTAATATCTGGCCGTCCCAGTCAGATAATGATAGGGACAGGCTGGTCAAATCAGGGTCCTTATAACGCCCATCGTATACCTGGCGCACTGCTGCCCGGAAATATACTGTCTGCCCGGGGCGGTAGATTGGGCGGTCTGTATACAGGTACACCTGGGTATGCGCTGCACGCCAGTCTGTACGGTAACCAAAATTCCATGGACTGATGTCCTGGTTCCAAGAGGACAACGCAAATGAAAACTCTTCCTGGCCGGCCTGACCGAGCATGGCATAGTATGTCTGGTAAGGGTTTTTCTGTGTTGGGATATCTGTATGCCAAAGCCCACTGGCATCGCTTTGACCTGAGGCAAATACCCTTCCAGATGCATCAAGGATTTGTAATGGAGCGTTCGGGACAGGCTTGTTTGTCCGAAGGTCAGTCACCCAGATCAGGGCATCGGTAGCGCTGATCTTGAAGGTCAGGTTGTAATTACTGGCAACTACGTAGAGCGGGGATTGCCTGCTGCTGCCAGTCAGGTCGGGTGATTGGATGGATAGGTAATAAAGCCCGGAAGTCAGCGCCTGGTCATGGGGTGATAATCCCAGGGGTATGGATTCGCTCTTGTTCCGTTTCAGTTCCAGGTGCTGCCGCCAACTCGTGGGACTGGGGGGTGTATAGGTCTTGGACAACTCGTAACCACTCTCACCCATGAGCTTGAAGAAATCTTCCAGCGGAAGGCTGCCCATGGTCATATCCACACTGGAGAGATTGGTTGCCTGAACGTAGAACTGAGGTTTATCAGAATGGGTGAAAACGACTTCTGAACCCATATAGGGGAACATCAGTTGAGGTGCAGCAGGATGTGTGCGGAAGTGCAGATAGAAAGGTGATGTGATGGATCCTTCCCATGCATCTTTCAATCCGGGAGAGATGGTCAGAGTGTACCGTCGTTCAGGTTCAAAACTGCCATAAATGGACAAGGCGTGTCCTGCATCGTCATACCATAGATTCAGGTTGGGGATGGCTGGATCTATGCTGATAAACTTCTCGAGGGATGTACCTTCTCTTAACGGTGCGCTGAAGTGGACTTCAATGTTGTCGTACTGATTTTTATATCCACCTTCATTCGGAGATATGCTCGTGATGCGAAAGTTCTCATAGGTACGCACCATCACATTCAGATCCTGCCCGAGAATGGCACCGCTGCGTGCCTGCGCCTGACCGTTCAAGGAAAATGTGTAGTTAGTGCTCCTTTCCAGCAGGCTGGCGGCTTTATAGGTCATCACGGAATGGTCATCATTCCAGGTGAGCGTTCCGGAAACCGCCCCGGCAGGACCGGAAAAGCGGAAGTTGTCCTTGACGCTGACTGGATCCATTGGCTGGTTAAATGTCAGTTTCAGGGCTGCATCCAGGGGTAAAGCCAGTTCGGTAGAAGGTTCGATCGATACCAGCCTTGGACGGGCAGTGCTAAATGACCACTCCTTCATCTGTGAAGAAGGATCGACTGGACTCCCGGCTGTGCTGACAAGCGCATTGTTCAACCTGGCGGTATAAGTCACGCCGCCATTCAGTGGAGGTTCCGGATAGAAGATGTAGGTGCTGGTATTTATCCACTCACCCTTGCCTTGTGCAGCCGGTTGAAGCATGAAAGCCGCGGGGAGGGAATTGGGATCTCCCCCCAGTGGAACCACCGGCTGGTTGAACGAAGCGACAATGGCTGAGGTTGGGATGACATCGCCGGCATCTGCCTCGGGCAGGAACTGGGTCAGGTGTAAATAATCGGCTGTCTGGTAGGTCAATATGAACGGCTCCATCATAGTTAAACCGTTTGATGCGCGCGCGGTAGCTGCCAGCGTGATTACCTGCGTGGATGCCGGGGTAAGGGGTTGTTCAGGGGTAAAAACAAGCGTGGCGTCGTCCTGCCATGTCAACGAACTATCCAGAGCTGGCTGACCTGTTATTGCGGACTCAACCGATGTCTTCTCCATCGGTTGGTTGAAAAAGAACGTGATGGGGGCTTGTAAGGGTATCTGGCTGCCGCCTGGAGGGTTGATCTCGACCAGTGCTGGTGGAAGAGGTTGGGGAAGAGCAGTTGGGGTGGCGGAGGGTTCGTTAAATGAAAATGGTAAACTAAATAATTTACATGCGGAAAGTAGCAGAGAAGCAACGACCGCCAAATGAAGGGGAGAGATAACCTGTTTCTTCATAATGCCTCTTTCGGGTGTGATCGGATGGACACCAATCTCATTATACACAAAGCACAAGAGTCATGAACGTCCAGGATGTAATAATAAAAAAGGTGGATGGTCTACCACCCACCGGAGGATAATTTATAAAACCTGATCGTTTATCCGCTGATATGAGCCAGGCGCGGATCAAGCGCATCCCGCAGACCATCTCCAAGCAGGTTGAACGAGAGCACCGTCAGCATGATCGCGAGACCGGGGTAAAAGACCAGATAAGGGGCTGTAAAAACCTGGTTGCGTTCAGAACCGAGCATTGATCCCCATTCGGGAGTAGGGGGTTGTGCTCCCAGGCCGAGGAAGGATAGGGCAGCCGCATCGAGAATGGCGGTAGCGATACCCAGCGTACCCTGCACGATGAGCGGGGTCAATGCATTTGGCATGATGCGCCGGAAGAGGATCTGGAAGGTGCCTCCACCCAGGGCGCGTGTCGCGGAAACGTAGTCCATTTCGCGCACACAGAGCACACTGGCGCGTACAACCCGGGCATAGGATGGGATGGAAACAATACCGATTGCCAGAAGGGCATTTTGCAGCCCCGGACCCAGCACTGTCACGATGGCAATTGCCAACAGTAACGAGGGGAATGCCAGCAGCACATCCATCAGGCGCATGATGACATTGTCAACCCAGCCACCGAAATAACCTCCGAGCGCTCCCAGAATCGTGCCGATTACGATGGCAAAGCTCACGGTCGTGAAGCCAATCATCAGGCTCAATCGAGATCCGTAGAGCAAGCGGCTGAACTCATCACGTACGTTGCCATCAATACCCATGATGTGCTGAGGTTGATCGGAGGGGCAGCCCAGCAAGTGAATGCAAGGCGCTTGCCGGCTTTTAACAGATTCGACACCGATCAGGACGTTATATGGATTGTAGGGGGCTATCCACTGGCAGGTGAGTGCGATAAAAACAAGCAGGCTTAAGATCCCCAATCCGACCAGGGCGGATTTCCGGCGGAAGAGTCGCCGCCAGGTGATCTGCCACAGGCTGACGGATTTAAGCGAGAGTCCCTCAACATCCAGCTTGGTGATCTTTTTGTTAGTGTTGTCCATCTCGCCAACCTAGTCCAGTCGAATGCGGGGATCCAGATATGCATAGGAGACATCGACGATAAGGTTTAAAATCACAAAAAAAACTGCGATGACCACTGTAAAAGCCTGGACGATGCCATAGTCGCGGGCAGTGATTGCTTCGTACAGGCTGCGACCAACGCCTGAAAGGCTAAATATGGTTTCGGTAAGCACTGCACCACCCAGCAGACCGCCCAGTGAGAGACCGACAATCGTCGCCAGGGGCAGGAGGGCGTTACGAAAGGCGTGTTTCATAATAACCAGTGATTTTGCCAGGCCCTTGGCGCGGGCGGTGCGAATATAATCCTGACCAAGCACATCGAGCATACTCGAACGGGTCATACGGGCTATCAATGCCATGGGGATGGTTCCCAGGGCGGCGGCAGGCAGGATCAGGTGTTTGAGGGCGTCGCCTAATAGCTCCCAATTTCCCGTCAGCAAGGCATTGAGCACGTTCATTCGACCGATAAAATCAATAATGGTATACGAAATTGTCCCCTTGGTGACACTCAACCCCCAAAAATCAGCCAGCGTGGGCGCGATAACACCTGCCGACAAACGCCCGGAGGGTGGCAGTGCGAAGGGCGTGCCTTTGAGTAACAGGGCGAAGATGTACGCCAGCATCAAGCCCAGCCAGAAGACCGGCATGGAAACCCCGATGTTCGCCCAGAACATCGTTAACACATCCACCCATGAGTTGTGCCTGACAGCGGAAATGATCCCCAGCGGGATTCCGACCAGCAAGCTCAAGATAAGGGCGGCGAAGCTCAATTCAACAGTGGTGGGCAGACGTTCGCCCAGAATCCTGGTCACCGGCTGACTGTAACGGAATGAAGTACCGAAATCTCCTCGGCTGATCTCGCCAACATAAACAGCAAACTGTACGGGTATAGGCCGGTCCAAACCGTGGCGGTGGATGAATTCATTACAAACCTTATCCGTAGCTTTCTCACCCAGGATGGCACGGCAGGGATCACCCGGGATTAAACGGCTGAGAGCGAAGGTAACAAAGAGGATACCAATGAGAACAGGGATGCTGGAAAAAAAGCGTCGAAGGAGATAGGTCGTCATATATATATTTTTGGAAACCCCCGATGAGAAAAATCCTCACCGGGGGTTGATGATGCGCCTTTGCAGGCAGTGAATTGATTAAGCGGGAGGTGCGTTGAGGAATGCACCAAACAGGCCCGAGAAGTAGGAAAAGGCGCCAGTGTTGCCCTTATGCAGTGGGTTGGCAGCATCCCATTGCGCAATGTATGAAGCCACCACGTCATTTGCATCGAACATCGAGCCATCGTGGAACTTGACGCCCTGGCGCAGGGTGCAGACCCACTCGGTCAGCTCAGCGTTGGGCTCGCACTTTTCGGCAAGCGCTGGTTCTGTAACCAGGCCGCCGACCTCAAAGGTGTAGAGAGCCTCCAGAACCTGTTCGCAGGCACGTAAAGATTCACCGTCAGTCTCATCCGGGCAGTAGAGAGAAATGGGTTCGGCATTCTGCATCCAGACGAAGGTATCCTGTCCGGGAACCTCTACTACAGCGAAGTACTCATTACCCAGAGGGCTGGCATGTGCACCGGTCGCGGCTGCCTTGTAAGCCAATGCGGAACCACCATGTGCTACCGGGAGCATGGGCACATGCTGTTTGAGCAGGTTATTGGCTTGTTCGTATAATGGCTTGCGAGCCTCATCATTACCCAGTTGTGCAGCTTGCTTAAGAACATCCGTTAGATCGGTGAACTTGTCGCCAAACTGCTTGGAAGAACCGGCGCCAAAGTGGTAGTCGAGGAAGTTAGTCTGATCCGGATAGTCGGCGTTCCAACCAAGCAGGTGTAGACCGGCAACCTCGCCCGAATCGGTCGCATCCAGGAAAGCGCCGGATTCCATGACCACGATCTCGGCATTGATGTTCAGGTTCTCCTTTAATTGAGCCTGGATATCCTGAGCTACCACGCCGGGCTGCGGCAGGTAGGCACGGACGACATCACGGTAAGTAATGGTGGTGTCAAAGCCATTCGGGAAACCAGCCTCAGCCAGCAGAGCTTTTGCTGCGGCTGCATCAAAGGTGTACCAGGGATCGCCAACACAACCATTTCCAACTAGGCATGGTGTAAAGTAATCAGCAACTTCAGAACCAACTTTAGGGTAGAAGTTATCTACGATGCGCTTGCGGTCAATACCCATGGCAATCGCCTGCCGTACCTTCTCATTGTCGAAGGGTGGGTAGGTATTGTTCATGCCAATATAGAATACGTTGAAACCGGGGCGTACTTTCAGCTGCAGGTTGGTGTCCGCCTTTACTGTGGCAAAGTCATCGGGACCGATATTGTCGATGCCATCCACTGTGCCGGATTGTAATTCAAGCAGGCGCTGTGCAGACTCCGAGCTCCAGCGGAAGACCAGGGTCGGTGTCTTGGCTTTTTCGCCCCAATAGTCATCATTGCGGGTGAATACCAGTTCATCACCACGTTTCCATTCCGCAATCTTATAAGGTCCAGTGCCAATTGGTTTCTCAAGCAATTCACCCGTACCGCCGGTCGACTCCAGGTATTCGCTTGATTGGATGGTAAAGGCAGTAAAGGCAACTTTCGATAGGAAGGCAGGGTCGGGGTAGCATAGGGTAAATTTCACCGTGGACGCATCCACGGCTTCGATCTTCTGGAATTCGCCGCCATAATCACAATTGGGTGCTTCCTGCATCATTGCCTCGAAGGGGATTTCAGTCGGGGCTTCTGTTGCCGGTGGAGCCTCTGTTGCTGGCGGGGCTTCAGTGGCGGCTGGCGTTGCCTTGGGGCCGCAGCCTGCCAGTATCATGCCGGTCAGAACGACCAGCGACAAAAGAACGTACATGTAACGTTTCACGGTTTTCTCCTCCTAGAGAATTTGGATTTTTTGATCACTCGTTTAACCACAGGAATGTAAATTATCTTAATGACTGCAACCTCCTTTCTTATCTAATCTTATAATTATAGCATACCTTTATCTGGAATAATCTAATAGACCGGCACCGGCATACCAACCCCATGCAAGCGGGTCAGCCTGGGATCTTCTGACCAGATGCCTCCGATCTTGACAGTACAATCCGGACAGGTTCCCTGGCCCGTAATGCGGTACTCATGGATGATATATCCTGTACGCCGGATGAGTGTCTTGCTGCAGTTCGGGCAGTGAGTATCCTCGTATTCATCAACACGACCAGGGATGTTTCCGGCATAAACGTAATGAAGCCCGGCTTCGCGTCCGATCTCAGCCGCCCGCAGTAGGGTTTGCACGGGTGTGTTGCCGGGTTCAATCATCCTGTAATCCTTGTGAAAAGCTGTCACGTGCCAGGGGATATCCCTTGAGACGCCTGAGATAAAGCGGGCTGTATCCCATAGTTCTTCGTCGCTTTCGTTAAAACCGGGTACAACCAGGGTCACTACTTCCACCCACAAGCCCAGGTCATGGGCGCGCTGGATGGTATCCAGCGTGTTCTTCAATACACCGCCCAATTTTCGATAGTTTTTATCCTGCATGGATTTCAGGTCTATCTTATAACCGGTCAGATATGGTTGCAGGTACTCAAGAACTTCCGGTGTAGCATTCCCGTTTGAGATATAGACACATTTTATGCCGGCAGGAACTGCCAGTTTGAAGATGGCTGCCGCCCACTCGCTGGTAATAAGTGGCTCATTATAAGAGGAGGCTATGATGCTGGAGTTTGTACGCCGGGCAACATCGATCACTTTCTCTGGTGTGATCTCCCGGACCAGGTTGAGAGATACTTCTGAGGCTGGGTCACGCAGCGCCTGTGAAGTCAGCCAGTTCTGGCAATAGGTACAATGAAAGTCGCAGCCAAGCATGCCGAAGGTCAAAGCGTTCGCGCCAGGCAGGATATGAAAAAAAGGTTTCTTTTCAATTGGATCGCTCTGGAGAGCCGCAACATACCCCCAGGGGACTCTCAGTTTCCCCTCTTGATTGAAACGCACCTGGCAGATGCCGCGCCGGGATGGTCGTATCAAACATCGGTGTCCACAAGCAGTGCAGCGAACCACCCCATCTGGCAGGAATTCAACGAGTTCTCCCTCCATGGTCAGTTCATCCAGAGTATTCACCAGAGCACCCATCTTAACCTCCCGCAAAAAACCAACCTGCGAATATAATACGATTTATGCTCACACTCGCGATCCAGGCCGGTGGCGGATCTGCACGCATGGGACGGGACAAGGCGCTGATGCCCTTTCTTGGCTTGCCGCTTATCTGCCGCATCATCAAGCGCCTGCAAACAGTGGCGGACGAGATACTGGTCACAACCAATCATCCTGAAGACTATGGTTTCCTCGGATTACCCTTATATACCGACCTCCGGCCAGGTCATGGAGCGCTGGGAGGATTGTACACCGCACTGAGCGCTGCTGCCAACCCCAGCGTGGCTGTTGTAGCCTGCGATATGCCTTTTGCCAGCCCTGAACTGCTCAGGGCAGAGTTGAACATGCTGGATGAACTGGGTGTTGACATTGTGATCCCAACCAGTACAAGGGGGTTGGAACCGCTGCATGCCTTATACCGCAAGGAAACCTGTCTGCCGGCGGTCGAAGCTGCGCTCGAAGCAGGGATGTGGAGGATGATCTCCTTTTTTCCGGATGTGATGGTGCACTATCTTGATATCAAAGAGACTGCCTCCTATGACCCGCACGGCTTGGCTTTCTGGAACCTCAATACACCGGAGGAATTCCATGAAGCAGAACGGCAGGCGGGTGAATTTCCCATCTGATCTGGTTTCCAAGCTCAGGGAACGACCAGAACGGGACAGGGTGCGTGGTGCAATACTTTTAGACTCTGGCTGCCCAGTAATATTCCACTCAAGATTCCCAGGCCGCGTGTACCCATGACTATCAGGTCATTCCTACGGGTATTGGCTACCTTCAGGATGGCTTCAGCAGCCGGTCCTTCCAGTACTTCGGTCTTTAATCCTCCATGGACTGTCCCAACAGCTTTAAGGGTATCTTTCAAAACCACTTCCGCAGCTTCCATACGCGCGTTTATTGCATTTTGCATATTGGGTTCACCCAGGTAGGGCGGCACAGGGTCAAACGCCGTTACGATCCACAGGTCTGCCTCTAGCTCGCGTGCCAGGTTACCTGCCACCTTGGCAGCCTGCGAGGCATTATATGAACCATCCACAGCCAGCAAAATTTTCTTGAACATCTTATACCTCCTTATGCGGATTACATTAAAAGTATACATTGAATTGACCTGATTTAACTATCGATCCACAACCATTCTTGAAGCGTTGGTTGCACGGATTGGAATTGCCATAAAACATAATTAAAGGCAGGCGAAATGTCTTTCTTAGCGATAACATCTCAACCAGAGTGTATAATAAGAGCGAATCGGTCTGTTTTAGAGGATAAAGATGATTTGGATATGAATCCTTTTTTCTCAGGAGGAGAATATGATTAAACAATCTGGACACAACCAGCACATGCTCGCTTTAGTGGTTCTCGTCATGGCTTCACTGGCTTGCTCGCTCGTGACCGGCACTCAGCCAACTCCCTCGCAATCCGTACAACCTCCGGTACAATCGCCTCCTGTTGAGCCGTCCACACAACCAATTCCACCCACCTACACTCCCTTACCGACATACACCCATCTGCCAACGTATACACCCGAGCCAACCTTCACACCTCAACCGACCAACACCATCCAATCCTCTCCAACCCTGTTCCTGGATAAGGGTTTCTTTTGTCGCGAAGGTCCAACATTAGCCTATTCAGATGTAACCGATTTTAAGGCTGGCATCGAGCTGCCCATCCTGGGCAAGAGTGACGCAGGCTGGTGGCTGGTCAAGATCGATGTATCCTATACCAGGCACAAGTCATGCTGGATAGGTGGCGGCGAAGTGCGCGGCAACCAGGATCAGATTCCCCCGACGCTGGCTACTGAACCGGTAGTACCGGTGCATGCCCAATTTTCGTGGGCTGTAATTGGGGAGCTCTCGTGCGCTCAAATCGTCCAATATTCATGGGAACCGGTCGGCGGGGCCGGCAGCGGAAAATTCAAAAGCACCAGTGAACTGTTCAGCCATGATAACGCTACGATACTAAACACAGAGTGGACGCCGTTTTGCCCGGGTTTTGCGCCATAAGTGAATTATGGTGGAGATCATGTCTGTCCGGCAATCTTTTACCTGGATATGTGATAAAAAATAATCGCATATCTGGAGTACTTCAGCCAGTATCCATAAATCAGGAGAATATCAACCGATTTGATAGATCAATTATTGGTCCCTGGTGAAGAGAGAGGATTTACGGGTAAGAAATTTCATTGCCTGCTTGGAGCGATAGCAGGTGACATCATCGGTTCACGACATGAGTTCCAGAAGACCAAATCAGCAGATTTTGAGTTGTTTACACCTGCCTGCACCTTCACTGATGATACGGTTCTCACTGTCGCTATCGCGGATGCCCTTATAAACGGGCGTGACTATGGTGAAGTCATCCGCGAGTATGGATTACGCTATCCAGATGCCAGCTATGGGGGATTCTTTCGCAAGTGGTTGGTATCAGGAGGCGATGCTTACAACAGCTTTGGGAATGGTTCAGCCATGCGGGTCAGTCCGGTCGGTTGGGCATTCAACACCGAAGAAGATATCTTAAGGGAGGCTGAGCGCAGCGCGGCCGTCACCCATAATCACCCCGAAGGGATCAAAGGCGCACAGACTGTAGCGTTCGCAATCTTTCTTGCGCGTAAAGGGTCAGAGAAGGATGATATTAAGAACGAAATTACCAAACGCTTTGGATATTTCCTGGACCAATCGCTGGACGAGATCAGGCCTGGCTACAAGATCGATGAAACCTGCCAGGGTTCGGTACCGCAATCGATCAGGGCATTCCTTGAATCTGTCGACGTGGAAGACACGATCCGTAAAGCCGTTTCTCTGGGAGGAGATGCCGACACGCTGGCAGCCATCGCCGGTTCGATCGCGGAGGCATACTATGCAGGCGTTCCGGAAGAAATCGCGTCCGAGGTCCGTGCACGCCTTCCAGATGAATTATGGTATGTGATCGAGCGGTTTAACCAAATATTTTGATTAAATCAATTGTCTGATTTTGTTTTTATGGCCTGTATGAGATTCAATCACCTCAGGTAGGATTTGAAGGTGAATTGTTGTCTTTTCGGATAAGGAGAGAGGCAACTTTCTTTTCATCCCAATCGACTACAACAGTACCATTGATATCAAAAGTGGGGGTGACCAGATTACCATCAGCCCACTTTCGGACCTGTCTTGCAGCGTTCGGATTGGCGATCACATCCACCTCGGTATAGTCGATCTGATTATCCGCCAACCATTTGCGCGCTTTCTTGCATTCCGGACACCACCTGGTGCAATAGATGACGACCCCTCCCTGAGGGAGTTCTCCTGTTTCACCGACCTGAACGGATTTAACTACCAAAAGTTGCGGATTGATACGCTTCAGTTCTTCAAAAAGAACTTCATTGCTCGGCTGGTCATCAATGGCGTGAATATCGATATACTGGATAATACCCTCTTTATCTATAATGAAAATTGCCCGTTCAGAATGACCTTCTGAACGAAGAACACCATACTTTTTTGCTACTTCCCCATGTGGCCAGAAATCACTTAATAACGGATAAGTGATCCCGCCCAGACTTTCCGCCCAGGCTTTTAAACAAGGAACATGATCAACGCTGATGCCCAGTACCTGGACATTCCATTCCGCGAACCTGGCGTATTCTGCCTCATACGACGGAATCTGGTTTGTTCATATCGGTGTCCATGCCAGAGGGAAAAAGGCGATTACCATGGTCATCCCTCGAAAATCGCTTAGAGTCACCTCTCTATCAAGGTGACTTTTAAGTGTGAAATCAGGTGCCTTGTCTCCAACTTTTAGGTTCATTAATGCTCCCTTTCTTCATGGGGATTGTCAACTTATATTATAACCTATCCGGAATTCCCGGGTATGAGATCGTTGAATAGCAATCCTGGCTACTCTTGGAAGGCAGCATTTTGGAAGCAGATCATCTTTTGTTCGGTATTCATCAAAATTGTCACCCGATACTTCCCCCGCCTTGTCCAGGCTCACCAAAATCAGCGTCAGGTTCAGATCACGGATCCTTTCAAGCAAACCATGGAGAGCCGCCTGATCCGGCAGAGAGCCCGACAGGATGGTTTCTCCATTACCCATCATCGTGATAGTCAGACCCTTGCACCATTCCGACCAATGCTGGGTGAGTTGTTCCTTTATGCGGATAGTGTAATGATCCATATGTGGAGTTGGGTTCTTCCTTTCCTGAATTACTCGGACAAGCTTATTATCTTACGATAGGAATTCAGG
>Ga0315285_10006476_pt1 | contig 12073 bp, 28 predicted proteins | sample YL17G09_36_MG_FD_203698 | JGI IMG/M metagenome (GOLD analysis project Ga0315285, IMG submission 203698) | Sediment microbial communities from Yellowstone Lake, YNP, Wyoming, USA - YL17G09_36 | ecosystem: Environmental > Aquatic > Freshwater > Lake > Sediment | place: USA: Wyoming | collected... | reverse complement strand
CACACATTCTCATCATCCTACTGCAATAGTAATATTTATTCACAATTGCAATATGTATATTACAATACATATAATCTTCATCCATATATTCAAATATATCCATGTTATGTATAACTACGTATAACGATTATTTTGTTATTTGTCTTACAATCATGGTGGACGGGCAAGCGGCGGCGATTGGATATAGGGGGATTTGAATATATATATAACAAAATCTTAAAGACTTTTAATGGATAAAATTTATTTTCATTTTCATGTCGATTTTACTTGACAACCATTTGAAAATCTGCTATCATTGGTTTAGTTGAATTTGAACGCTCTTTGAAAAATTAGCAGGAATAGGAAGGAAGGAAATTCCGTGAAAGAAAAAAAGGAGAAAACTGATTTTGAGAAAAACCTTAACCTTTTGATTTTGAAAAAAAATCTCGGTCTTTTGAAAAACGCATCAGATGATTGGCAAAATTATATTTGTGAGCAATCTGAAACCGATTTTCATATAGATCGTCTCAAAAAAATCAGATTGCTTAATGAAAAAGTTCAGGAACTTTTGGAAATCATAGAAAACTTTTAACTAAATTATTCCTGCTAATTTTTGAAAAATTTGAAAGCTCTTTGAAAAATTGGTAGGAATTTCGGCGAGGGTAATAACCATGATGAAAAAATATTTGGTCGTGCGGACCTACGGGGACAGAAGCACTGAAGAATTCGAAATTGAAGCAATTAACGCAAAACAAGCAATTCAAACGGTTTATGATTCAGTTTCTGAAGCGTCTGGCTGGTATTGGGATTCGGTCCATTTTATGTTTGTTAATTTTTCAGACACCGATACCATTACAGCAAAATTACTAGAACTGCATGGAGAAAAATAATTTTTTAACGCTTAATTCCTACCAATTTTTGAAAGTGCTCTTTGATAAATCGGGGAAAAGGAGTTTCACAATGTCGAGAACTGCTCTCGAGGAAATGAAGCCCGGCGACCATGCCGGAATCCTGGTAAACAAAATCTATAACCTACAGGTTTCTCTTTACCGTTGTCATAGGCGAAAAACTTTCGGTGAGAAAATGCCGGTTGAACTGGGTAGAGCTTTTCAGGCAATTGGTATTGCCCGGAAATATTTGAAAGAGAACTTCAAAATTTCTGAAGAGAAAATGCCCGAAACGATCTAAAACAAAAAAAGAGCACTTTTCATATCCCGCTAACTAGATTCCCCGAATGGTTAGCGGGATTTTTTTATCAATCCATAGTTGTTTTTAGTGGCTTTCCAAATAAATTTAAAAATGCTTTTCTAAGTCTTAATATATTAGAGATTTTTCTTCGAGAATATCCAGGCTTTACATAGGACATTCTTGGCAATGAAGCCAATTTTCTTTTTTTCTTTTTAGACATTCTTTTTACCCCATTTTCCTGAAAACATCTTACCTATTTGCGCATACCCAGTTATTTTTCTAATCGCATAAATTCCTATAACCAGGATTCCCGCAATTATTCCGATAGTTTTATATGATTTTTTCATTAAAATATATTTCCAAATAGTTTAGCAAAAAATCCTTTATTTTTGCTTCCTTTTGGCCTTCCCCGTTTATTTTTGATTCCCCTTGGCCTTCCCCGTTTATTTTTACTTCCTTTTGGCCTTCCCCGTTTTTTATGCCTGCCCATTTTTACCTCCATTAGATAGTGCTAGATAAACTGATACTTCCAACTATAGTGGTATTCCCACCTTCCATTGGCTGAATTATAACATTGAATCCTGAAAATATAGATTTATAATCAGTTTCTTTATTGTAATTTATTTTAAAATCACCAGCTATGTGATTTATTTCTTTTATTATTATTACTTCATTTACATTATATTGATATAATATTCCGTTAAATATAATATGACAAATTTGATCGCTATTCCATTTAAATAATATAGTCCAGTCAATAAAAGAAAAATTTGTTTGTTTAATAGTTTCTATATTTACTGGTATAAAAAAATTTAAAGGATTGGCAGTTGTTGCCATTTCGTTAAAATCAATTCTTGCATAATAAATATTATTAAAGGTGTTCCTAGCAAATCCTGATAAAACTGTTCTACTCATTTATTCCCCAAATGTATCTTGATATTTTTTATAGAGCTTATTAAAAATACCAATTACTCCAGTATTCTTGATTACGCCCTTATATTTAGCAATAACTTCATTTATATTTGAAGAATTTGGTATCAAATCAATTGCTAAATGATTAGCGATAACATGGATACTGACATCTACATTATTTTTGAGTAAATCAATTATTGCTGTGTCCGTTAAATCTCTAAATCCTATTCGCTCAAGAACTTTTTTTGCGGTCGGAATTTTGAAACATCCGAAACCATAACTAGGATCATTTGGATTTTCCATATATCGCCCAAATGCCGATTCGCTCATAATTAAAGCACGTAAGACATTTACATCTAGCTTATATTTTAAAGCATACTTTTTGATATAATAATCGGTATTCTCACAATAATTTATACCTTTATCTTTGATATATATTATTGTTTTATCTAATGCTTTTCCAAAACACATATTTAATCCTTTGCTACTGATTTGAAAGTATGAATTATGTCAGAGCCATAATGTAATATAATCGCGATTGCTACTAGAGGCACTACCCATTTTAAATACTTCATAAAATCCATATATGTTTGAGCCGGTTTTTCTAATGGCTCTACTATATTTTTACCAATGTAATCGATTGAACTAGTTATGCTAGGACTGATTTTTTCTTTTATGGAATCTATTGTATTTTTACTAATATTTGGTTTTTGAAAAGTTCCTAATAGATTTTTTATCATATCTTCAATTTTACTTTTAGCAATATCAGCATTAGGCCAAAGGTAAAATTCCCAAGTATGTGCATTTAAAGGGTTTGATAATGTCCCTCTGGCAATAATACCAACATCTTTTGATTCTTTATATACTTTCAAAATATGATTTGCCGCTTTTAGTAATTGGCCTAAAAATTCATTTGGATTATTAACTACTTGTTTTATTGTAATCAATTCCCCTTTCTTATATATCGGATTTATTATGCTCATTTTATCCTTCAAGTCCATTGATCTCTACAAAATAATAAGCTATATCTAAATCGATTGGCACAATCTGGGCATTTGGCGTTAAATATAATATCAATTTATGTGACAATATATTCCGCTCAAAAGCTGAACCGACCCCAGGGATTGCATCATATGTGAAAAATAAATCATAACTTGCATTAGCTAAATCCGGTAAATCCTGATAAAATTCTATATTATAAAAAAATGAACTTAAGCCAACATCAATAAATTCCCAGGCAATCCCAGGATTTATTGTTATATCTAATCGTAAATGAGGATTTGCAATTATTTTGCAAAAGTCAGTTGAATTGAAAATAGTTAGTTCATTTGGACCATTTACTATTGTAAAAGTTTTTTTACCGGCATAATTCATTTACTTTCCGATTTGAAAATATTTTTCAAATTATTCCAAACGCGCTCAAAAAATCCTTTAGATTCAATAGTTTTAGCAAAAGCATCAATCGTATCAACTGGTATTGTATAATAACCAGATTCATATATTGCTCTTAATTTTTCTTTATCCATTAGGAGTAGCCCAGCCTTGAATCCTGACCTTTAAATCAGTATCTGCTATTGGTGCTAGATCGTATAATGCTAAAATTTCTATACAATACGCATTATTTTTAAATAAAATAATTTCTTCCATTGCATAGATTAAACCTAAGACATTGGTTATATTGCCATAATTTATATCTAATTCATTATTAACATATATTTTCCAGTGCAAATTCTCAGTCATTAAATCGGGGACATATTGGCCAATTTTAGCAATTCTTAAGAATGAAAATGGAAAAATCAATTTGAAAAAAGATTGAGTTTGCGGATATACTCCACCGGCTAAAAATGTTAGTTTAGCCGTCTTATCAATTATAATAGAATTTTCATTTGGCGCAAAATATAAATCTAAAAATTCCATTTTATTTTAATCCTATTATCTCTACTTTTTGAGTAGGTTTGGTTGTTTGAGAATTTGTAGTGATACTGGTATCAACTTTTAACTTATCCGATTTGAAAAAATAAGCAATGATAGTAGTTGCCCATTCTATAATGCCCTTTGGTTTAAATGAAACAGTATTTGATTTTTTTGATAACGCTTTTCTTTTTTTATCAGTTTGTTTATCTAACAATGTTTTTGTTTGTCTAAAAATGTTTTTGATATTAGTATTTTTTGGAGCCAGATTAGGATTAGCAGTTAGTTGATTTATGGGATTAGCTTTCGGCAATTCAATTTCCTTTGTTTGGGGTAAAACAGTTTGATTAATCGGAATCGCGTTAGCAGGCGTATACTGATTTTTCAAATTGATAACAATTGTTTTAGACCAGCCTATGGCAGGAATCCATTTTTTACTTGACTGAATTTTTTTGAAAATTTGAATATTCATTTTGATACTGTAATTATACCAAATACTAATACAACTAATCCGATTAATCCGATTCCTATATATATAGGAATTTGGTTAGCATCAAAAAATGAATTACTACCAGGCAAAACAGTTACCGATTGAGTAATAGGTTTTGGAGTTTGTGCCGCTGTAGTAATATTATTTGATAGAGGCATCGCCGCGCTTGGAACTGTCAAACTAGCAATTCCAGATTTAATCCCGGATTGCAAACCGGTTTTCAACGATTCTATAGTTGTAGTAGTTATTTGCTGAGTAGCTTCTACAGCAATTGCTTTAATAAAATCCCATTTACCAGCCATTTTATTTTGCCTTGTGCCTCTCATTACAAACTGCTATTAGTTGATATTTTTCAAATTCTTTTTTCAAATTCCTTAACCAATTTGTTACAACCATTAAAATAATAGTTGCACTAAAATTTAAACCAAAAACAATATATTCAATAGAATTTTTTTCTATCATTATATTTTTTTATCAGGAATAAATTTATCAATGTCATTTATAATATCAGGGTTAACTAAAAGAAGATTTATGATCTTTTTAATAAATGCAATAACTCTATCATCAATCTCAGTAGGTGTAGTTTTTGCAAGCATTTCGGCAATCGAAATACAAAATAGCAATAGTGTCAAAATTCCCTTAGTATCTAGTTTCATTATTTTATCTTCCCTTTGTAATTAAATATATAACTATTCCTGATAAACATAATGCTCCAGCAATTCCTATATATATATAATTTTTTGTTTTTACAGTTGTAATTTTATTAAGCAATTCAACTTTTTTGTTTTCAGCTAATATTTTAACTTGTTCAGCATTTTGAGCTAACGCTAATTCAGCATTAGCTACCGCGATTTTTTTCTTAGCCGTGCTTTTTTTACTCATTTTTTGTTTAAAGAATAAATCAAAATAGTTATCATAAATAGTCCAGAACCACCTAATAGAGCAATAATAAAATAACTTGACTTTGACTTTGCCATTGCTATTAAATTATTTATCTCAATTCCGACTTGCGCCGTTTCTTGCTCTAATATCAATCTGGTTTTTTGAAAATCTTCGGCTTGTGCTAACGCATTTTTCCCAGCTTTTTTATACGCCTTATCTTGCGCTTTTATTGCAGATTTTTTTGATTGAATGCCTTTTAAAATATCCATACCAGCGCCCAGAGCTGTTGTTGCTATTGTTGCTATTGCTGTTATACTCATTTTTTTATCCGTTAATTACTAGCCTTGATTTTCTCCGTATCAAGGCTAGTTGATTAAAGGAGAACTTATACCGGCAATTTGTCAAATACGCAATAAGTCGATTTAATTGTATTTACTCCGGCCTGAAGTGTAACATCAAGCTCAATTGCAAAGTCTGCCAAATTATAGGCATTAAATAAATCAGCCCATTTACCGCTAAAATCGGTCAGATCAATCATAACATAGCCAAGCGGCAATCCAAAATTATTAACATTGATACTAGCAGGAATAGTCGGAAAGCTGGTTGTCAATTTCGGCAGATTAGCCAAATATCGCGTATTGCTATGCCATTGGGCAAGCGGAACATCTTTTGATAAATAACTGGTTCCGCCCAGCCAAATGGAAATTGAATTGATTATATTTTCAACCGGCAATCCGCCAATTTCCTGCTTGAGCAAAATAAATTGATACAATCCAGAAGTCGGAAATTTAATTCTCAATTTGGAACTGGTAGCAATAACCGGTTCAACTTGTGTCATTATTCGCTTTTGCACGGGATTATGAACTAAATAATTGTATTCCGGTAAACGCGCTACTGACATATTTGCTGAATCCAGCGTATAGCCGCCGCCTAATGCCGCTTGCGTCAGCCATTTGATCCTTACTGCCCAATTCCGATTCCGACCGCCAATGGCCATGCTAAGATTTTCAGGATACAGGCCAACAGCGTCAAATAACAATTCAGCATCACTAAAACCTAACGCCACATTGTCCTGATTTATAGCTGTAATAAGATTGTGGATTGGTTCTGTCTTTCTATAATAATAGGGTATCATTGCAAGCGATTCGCCGTCAACATTTATAATCGCTTCGCCGTCCTGGAAAAATTCCACCCGCTCAATAATGGATTGTGGGGACTCAGGATCAGGCGTTACAGCCGCTCCAGTATCGCCAACAAGATTGGTGAATAAATTCAATCCGTGAATCGGAAAATCAGTAGGAATATTATTAATTCCTGAAAGCGCACCGCTTTCATAAACTATATCCAAATCTTTTATCATTTTCATTGGAATTAAATTCCTTTCAACTTATTTACCGCTCTAGCTAGTGGAGCCTGAATAAAAAATTCAGCCAACACATAAACCGCTAGAGCAATTGCCGCCGTTACCACGACTTTTTTAATCACTGTAACCCTCCTAATTTTGGATTTTACATCATCTATAATAACATAAAATCCCTGCATATAGCAAGGATTTTTTTTATTGCAATAAAAATTTATTATTGCTATTGCAATACTATATATTCTCAAACCTTTTTTGGATAAATCTTTTTAAATCTTGAATTTGAGCAATAGTTTCCATTTGGTTCCTATAAATCATAATAAAAACACATTCGCCCAAAATATTTAAAGCGCAATTTATATTACAATCGCCTAAAGCAATTCCTTTGCCTGGAACTAGAAAATTCAAAAACGGACATGATCTATGCTTTGCTTTAATTTCGATCATTTTAATACCTTTGGTAAATTATTTGAAGAAAAATCATATATACAAATAGTTAGTAATTCCTTTCTCAAAGTTATAGTATATTTCATAACTATTTTTTGCTTGCATAATCTTTCAATTTTTTGTAAAATTTTCAATCCATTAAAAGCATTTTGTAATATATTAGAATGAAGAGTATAAATAAAATTAGGTTTTTGCATTATAATTTTCCAAAAATTTTTTTCATAATTTTCCTTTTTTTATCAAAGCATTTTTTACATAGAATAAAATCATTATTAGTTGCAATAAACCAATTATCTTTTTTCAATTCCATAGGATTTTTATTACTTGCCATTCCGCAATCGTTGCATACAAACATTTTATATCTCTTTCTCTATAATTACATAATCAGGCAATTTTTTAACAGCGTTAATATCCATTCCAAATTCACTCATTAATTTTAAATCCCGTGGTTCCGATTGTCTGAAAGTTATTAATTTATTTGCCTGACTGGTTAAATATCTTGATAGAGCTGTAAACCGCCGGGCACTACAGTATAAACTAATATTCTTATGGCGTCCATATTCAATAATTTTGCGGAAATTTTCGCTAACATAATATGCATTACAAAATGAATCGGCCTCATCAACAAAAAAATGAATGTTTGATAAAATATTTATAAAAAAACATAATTGGTCAAAAGTTTCTTCTTTGAATCCGTCTATGCCAATAGGTTTAAATATAATACGAATTGGCATTCTATTTTCAATAAAATCATTTATTTGTTTTCTAAAATCTGCTATAGATTCAATTATTATAAAACTATCAAAATTAAAAAAATCATCGGTATCATATTCAAAAAGAGTATCAAAAATAATTATATTGGCTCTAGGCTCAAATGGCAAAAGAAAAAATATTTTCTTTTTTAGCAAAGTTGTTTTACCTAATCCGCGCTTGCCAATAATAATTTCTATTTTAGATTTTTCTTTACTCATCAATTTCCTTGCGGATATTTTATCGCTGTAGTTTCATCAGGATTTTCTTTTTTCTCTTTTGATATTTGAATCTGTATTAAGATTCTAGGAATAAGTATTCCTGATAATGAAACTATTGCAAAAATTTCCACGGAATATGATCCTAAATTAGGTGCATATTTTTCTAAAAGCATTTCCAAAGAATTTGATAAAGCCTTTGATTCATTACTACCTAATTTCCAATGAGCGCCTAATCGATTAGCTAAAATATCGAATGGAATGTTAACAGTGTTCACCAAAGTCATAGATATAATAGCGGCTAATTCTGATTGCTTTTGCTCTAAGGCTTTATCCGCTTTGCGCGGACGTCCACGCTTACCAGTCGGCTTTTCCGGGGGTTCCAAATCATCCGGGATTAAATCATTTTCAAAGGATTGTAATTCCTGATTTTCCTGGTTTTCCTGAATCTGATTTTCCTGCTGGTTTGGTTTCTCTTTTTTCATTTTTTATTCCTTTCATAGATTCTATCTCATTAGTCAATTTGATAAAATGTAATTCAAGATTATTCAATCTTTTCTTTAAATCATCCAAATAAGCCGGATTGAAAAAATCTTGTTTGGCCTCTTCACGCTCAATAGCCATTTCGGTTTCAATTTGTTTTTTTATTATTTGCTTTGACTCTTTTTCTAATTGTGCTATATCATCATTTTTATTTTTTTCCTCTTTTAACTCAATTTCCACTTGATTAGTTTTTTCAATACTTTCATCTTCAATCTTTTTCATTTTTCTTTTCCTTTCATTTGATATTTAATTAGCATTTTTTTCCCCCATAATAAATTTTTTATTAGCTGACAATAAAAAAGTTATCCTATGTCTTCAGTTCGTTTAGGCAATGCTGGAAGCGAAATTGCTGGCAACATGAATTGAGAATTTATGTTATCCAGCAATTCGCCCTCGAAAACATGATAGATACCATATTCTTTTTTCCATTTCGGATGCATTCGCATTTCCTCGAGTTCAATGAATACGATATGTCCCGGAGTTGTTAATGGTAGTTGACTTTCCAAAGTTTTGCCGGTTAGATAAAATAATTTGGACGTGTCAACAATTCCGTTATTCGCTGGATGAAACAGATATACGGTATAATCGCCGACCTCGCCAGACACACCTTTTCCACCGAGATAAAATAACTCTACCTCTTTCCCAGCTGGAATTATCAACTTTTCAGCGGATAAACTTCGCCGTTCAGTTTTCTTTTTTGGCATGATTTTTTTTCTCCTTTTTTTCAGTTTTATTTTTATTGCCAGCTAATAGCTTATTCAAATTTTCTGCAACATAAAATCGCATTTTCGGTTTCTGATCGTTTAACGTTTCATACCGCCAAATGGAAATATAATTTACGCCAATCAATTCGCCAAATGCTGACTGTGATAAAGCTAATTTTTTTCTTAATTCTATTATTTGATTTCCAGTTAACGGACTTTCAACATTTAATTTAATTCTTTCCATTTTTCCCTCCTAATCTAATAGGCTCTGAATTTAAATTTTTCAAAACTTTTCTTTTATCATAATTCATAGATATATTTTTTGTATATTCAATCCAGTAATTAGCAGGCTTTTTATCAACCCGCCTATTTGATTCCCGGAACCTAATAGGTTTTTTATACGTAACATTTCCAGATTCTAAAGCGGATTTTGCAAATTCTTTGGGAATGCCTTTACATACATAATGATTCCCAAATCGATACATTTTATTTCCAAATATTTGACAACTTTCAACACCCTCAAATTTTAATCCGCCTATATTTTCATTTACTATATCATCGCCAATCTTTGATAAACAAAAAAGTGAGTCTGTATCAACATATATAGGAAAATATTTGAGCATTAAATCAAAAAGATAAATTCTAGCATAACCCGTTATATATGCTGACCAAATAATATTTGAATATTTTGAATAACCAAAATGATATTCTAAAACTGCAATATTATCCATAACATATTTAACTTTAGATTTTTCCGAATCTTTTACCGATAGATAGTGTTTATATATTTGAATAACACCCTTTTCGGCGAATTTTCCATATAAACTATTTAAAAGAATTTTGAAAAATTCTCTTTCAACCGTCTTAGATTCTTTTTTCAAATTGAAAAAAGTTTCAGCATATTTTTTCAAATATGGAAACCCTTTTCCAAATTGAACAAATGATATTACTTCAAGAATTTTACCTAATCTGTTTTCAATTATATAACGCAATTCAGGATAAGTCCAGGAACTCTCAAATATTCCTATAGGAAAAATTATCTTTTGTGTTTTAGTTCCATATTTTTTTCTATAAGGCAATCCGCCATAATAATTTTCAAATAATTCTATTTTTACCTTTGCAACACCAAATTTATTTAAATCAAATTCAGTATTATTTTCTACACTATGAATATCCGGCAATTCATTTAACATAGCGAACGGATAGCTACTATTTATATCGTATTTGAAAACTTTTTCATGCTCATTAAAATCAAAGGCTTCCACTCTACCGCCATAATAGGCATCTGTTATATATTCTCTATCATAATGGGTTTGACCTATAATAATATCATCCTTTGAATCTAGAAAATTACTGATAAAAATATTGAGAGCATTACTAGGCGCTGTTGATTTTATCCCAGTATTGTAATGCTCATAGAATTTTATTAGATTATTTAATGCTGTCCAGAGAATAAATGTATCCTGTTGGCAATGAGAAGTAAGTTTTTGTTTATCATATTTGCCATTAAAATCATATGCTATTTTTTCAATTCCAAATTTTTTACCAATAGTTTCAAGGCTGGATTTATAGTGATTAAAAAAATCATAGAATCGTAAATGATACAATTCGCATTGCGCCGATATAAGCCTAGCCCCAAAATATTTGCGAATAAGATATTTTTCAAATTCACCTGAAAAAATATTATTTAAATCATATTCAAGATTATGAGCCCAAATAAATGAAAATTGATGCTTAGATAAAAAATTGAAAACATCAGATTGATTATAAAATGTAAAATGGTTTTGTCCGTCAAAAAAATCACATAACAGCATATTGCCTCTAGTGTCATCTTCAGTATCAAAAACCAAAATCTCTTTTTTTAATTTAATCATTTTATTTTCTTTTCATTCTATCAGCAAACAACATAGGCATAGGTTTGCCAATTCTTGAAAGTTTAGTTTTATCAGTTTTTACCATATCAAGCATTGTATAATATTCAACTTCCTGAATTTGAATTTGTAGCAAATGGGCGGAATCAAAATCATTTGTATAAAAATGTTTAGAGCCTATCAAACCTTGTGCCATTTTAGAAAAAAGTTGAACATAATCTCTAACAAAAACATAACGCGATACTGGATGATATTTATCAAAGAAAAAAGTAATTTTAAATCCCCTAATATCTTCATTCGACCATTCAAAAAAATATGGATTAGTTTCAAAAATATTCATAATATATCTGTCTTTTGCTGGCATTTTTTCAGGAATATTAATAGTTAAATCTAAGAATTTTGCCCTAATATTTTTATTCTTTGCAAATTCTTTTTCAACTTTTTCAACAATAGAAAACACAACATTTTTTGTCAAATGTAATGGCGGAGTTTTTTCTAATAATCTCATTTTATTATCTTTTGTTATTATCTTATCATATATGGTTAAGATTTGCATTTTCCTTGCATCTGGTTTATTGCCCTTTACAAATTGTCCTCTTAAATTCCTAACTATTAAATTCGTATATTTTGTCAGCAATCCAAATTCCCCGATTAGTTATTAATATCATTTATCAACTGTAACTATACCCATAGCTTATCAGCTCCAAACATGTCTGTCAAGGACTTTTTCAACTGTAATACTTATTATGTTATATATATATTCAAATCCCCCTATATCCAATCGCCGCCGCTTGCCCGTCCACCATGATTGTAAGACA
>Ga0315285_10006474_pt1 | contig 12074 bp, 13 predicted proteins | sample YL17G09_36_MG_FD_203698 | JGI IMG/M metagenome (GOLD analysis project Ga0315285, IMG submission 203698) | Sediment microbial communities from Yellowstone Lake, YNP, Wyoming, USA - YL17G09_36 | ecosystem: Environmental > Aquatic > Freshwater > Lake > Sediment | place: USA: Wyoming | collected... | reverse complement strand
ATTTCAATTTTTTTCTCTAAAAAATCCTAGCCTGGTAGTTTTATCCCGCCAAGGGCGGGCATATATATTAAATTTTAGGAGGGGGTGCGGTATAAAAAATCAATAAAAAATGGAACCCCACTTTTGAGGTCTAAATAATTCTTTGTTTTACGCCTTGAGATGTTCTTACATAAGCTTTAATTATTTCCGGTGCTTTCGGTGTTGGAGTTTCTACTTTCATTAATTTATTTTTCTTATACGAGTTACCATCTTCTAGTTCCGCTTTTTGTGGTGTTGTTTTCACTACCTTATAAATCTCTTTAGTGTAAGTAATAGTATAACCCTTTTCAAACGTCCCTTTAAGTCTCTGTACTCTAACATGGTCTCCTTCATTAATAGTATTTATTTTTTTATCGACTTGGATATTGTGTTCTCTTTTTCCCCAGTTAATGGTTCCTATTTTGGTTACATTTTCTTTCTGCGTAGCATTAACTGGTTTAACACTGTCTAAACTTGAATGAGGCGTTTTGTTATAAAGCTCAATAAGTCGTGGTAATTCATCAACCCATTTTTTAGTATTGTTAGCCGTCATGTATTTGGCTATCATGGTTTTAATTGTTCTACTAAATCTATCAATAATACCTAACGAGTTATGGTCTCCGTAATCATTAATAATTTGGATAATATTTTTTTTATTAATCTGTTCTTTAAATTCTCCCTTCCATTCGTTCCCATCGTCGCTATAAATAACTTTTGGCTGTTCGTGAGCTGTAAATATTTTAAAAGCTTCTTCTGTTTTTGGTGTTGTTTTATTTTTAATAGGCGAGGCTCTTGCTTGTCGTGTAAAAATATCAACGCAAATAAAAATATATTTAAACCCTTGGTTCTGTCGGCTATATTTTTGATAATCTAACAAATCGATTTGCCAGATTTCGTTTGGTGATGAAGCTGTAATATGTTTTAGATTTTGTTTTACCTTTTGTACCGGAGCGTGTAGTTGGCTTACTTCTTGGTTTTTAATAAACTCTTTAATTTCCTTTTGGGTTTTTTTAATCCCTTTCTCTTTAAGTATTTCAGTTAATCGCTTTAAAGATGGATAATTATATTCTTTATAAATTTGCTCCATATATTATAACCCTATAAAACAATTTCTATGGAACAATTTGTATATTTTTCTCGTCGGTTGCTCTTGACAAAGCAACATACTTCATTTTTTTATTCTGCTTGTTCCATTCAAAAATCGTGTATTTATTTTCAAATGTTGCTCCTTGTGATTTATGAATGGTGATACAGAATGCTAAATAAAATAGTTTGTTAAATTTATCAGTTGGAATCTCAATGTCCTTTTTCATTTCATTAGAAATAGTTATGAGGTCATCGTTTATTTTTTTAATTACAAACATTTCATTATTAACAACGTCTAAACTTTTACTATTAACTCTAGCTATAATAGGCATACTTTGACATATACTTAAAGCTTGAGAGTTCTTATCGTACTGTAACGCTTCAAATTTGATTACCTTATCAGGTTTTGTTTCTTTTAAAAATCTTTCCATACATTCTTGATTAATTGTTTTACGTGTCTCATTAGTAAAGCAAATGTTAAGGTAAGTATTTTCTTTTTTCTCAAATTTATCTAAATTAATAGGCAATCCATTTCTAACATTCATACAGTTTTTAAAATGTGTATCATCGCTTCGCTTACATTTAGTTAATTCTAATTTATTCCCATCAACGAGTTCATATAATGCTCTAGATTTTTTATAATTTCTATTTACTCTATCATTAACAGGCGGTAGTTGCCCAAAATCTCCAACAATGATAAGCTTTAATTCGGGGTTATAATGTTTAAGCATCATGAACACTTGATAAAATATTTCTTGAACCATACTAATTTCATCTACCATTAAATATTTAATACTTTTATATTTTTTTAATTGTTTTTTACTATTGAGTAGTGAGTACGAAAATTTATGTAAAGTTTCGCCATTCATTAGAAGGGTTGCTTTATTAGTAGGGGCTACGCATTTAAATTTTGCTTCCATGTTTTCTAATTGTTTTTTTATTTCATTAATTAAATAAGTCTTACCAGTTCCAGCAGGTCCCAATATTAAACAGCCTTTATTTGACTTAACAATATTTTCGGCTAGTTTAGAGTAATCGTCGCTCTCCTCAATTGTTTTATAATAAAATTCATTTAATTCGTACTTCTCATCATTATTAATAAAAACCGCTTTTATTAAATCCTTCGCTTCTTCATTTTTATATTTTGGTAGTTTATATTCATTTTCCCAATAGTTATCAGCTTGATTTCTCGGCTCTATTTTTACGATTATTTTTTCATCGGTGTCTTCTCGTGTAGCGTGATTAGTCACGATTTTATTTATAATATTTCCTTGTTCATCACGGATAATTTGTTCTTTAACAAATACGCCATCTTTTCTTTGTCTTACACGAATATCCGTATTTTTAATTACTTTCAAAATTGGCTTATCAAAATCAATATGTTCATTAGCGTAGTAATTAACAGCGTCCGTTTTAACTTCATAAGGTATTCCTCCATGGTCTTTAATTTTATTTACTAGCTTATGTAATTCAACCGCTTCACAATCTAAAATTTGAGCGTGAATAGGGAATGTACTTTCTATTTTTTTTACTTCGCTTTGTCCTGCTACTTGAACTATATCATCATTAATAATATTTAAGTACGGCTTATAGAATTCTTGATAAGCACAGGCTATGTCATCAATTTCGTTTCTATCACAAATACGATTTTCTACAAATACATTTTTTCTCCTTCCAAATAAACCTACAAGACTATTAATCGCCAGTTTTTTTAAGAAAACATCATCTTCAAATATTGCGTCTAAATGTTCTACAAATCCGTTAAAATAATCTGCTTCAATTTTGAATGATGATTTAAACTGGTATTTAATATCGCTTGTATTAATAATATTTTCTTTCAAACAATAGCTCACTATAGGGTACGAATAAAATCCGTTCTTGCGTAAAGGAAATGTATTGTCAGTTTCTAAATAATAAAAACCAGTTTCTAGTTTTCCATCAAATTTTTCTATGTCATCTAAAACAGAGTAACGGGGAAAATCACAGCCATAATTAAGTAAAATATTTCTTCGGCATTTATTCATGTCTTTAGAAAACTTACCAGAACGGCTAAAGAGATTTCCGTCAATATTTCCTATCGGTTGGCTAAATGCTACTTTTCTAAACCAATTACTCTCAACCGCATTTAGAGCCTGGATATTAAAAGCACTTGTTATATTATCAGTTTGGATATACTCGCAAGCCTCTTTTTCTTCTCTTGATTTTTCAATATGACATGATACACAAAGAGCCTGTAGATTTTCTTTATCATTGGTTCCTCCATTTGCTAATGGTTGGATATGGTCAATATGATATTTCTCGGTCAAAACTATTTTACATTTAATACATTTATCTTCTTGTTCGTGCTTAATCTGTTCTCGTTGTTCTTTCGTAAATTTTGCTCGTTTGATAATAAAGAATTTATCTCTAATTTGACAAATCAATTGTCCCAACGATTGATTATTAAATTTAATTTCGGCTTTATTACATAAAGTATGTACTTTGTCCCATTCAATCCCTTCGCTCAATGAACCACTAATAACTAATTGAATATTATCTCCAAAACTTATTTTACCTACTTGAGTAATAGTATTATTTTTTACTAATGGAATATTATTAGTTAATTTAATATATTCTCTTAATTCTTCCGTTAAATCGGTTTTATCAAATATAACAACGGAATTTTTAGGAAGCTCAAGGCATTCAGCAAGAGGCAAATTAGAATAAAAATTTAATTCTTCAATTGAGTTACTGTTCTCTCCTACTTCCAAGCTTGAATGAAATACATTATTATTTTGTCTAAATGATGCGGATAAAGATAAAATTGTTTTTTGGTCTGTAATTAAATAAAAATGAGACATAAACATATAAAATACAATAGGTCTAAATTTGCGTTTCTTGTTATGGTCGGCTGTAAATTTAACGAAGTTTGTATCTCTCTGGTCAAATCCAAGGCATGAAATATTTCTTTGTCGGCATATATACAAAATCATTCTTGATGTAATTCCATTTTTCTTATTATAAGGTGTTTCATATAGAGATAAAGACGCCTCGTTAAAGTCAGCTACTAATGTTTTTTCTTTTTTGATATCCATATATTTTAGTAGCATTTGTAACACACATTCGCCTTTAAAATCTTCATACGATATGGGGTCAATATTTTCAGCAAATTTTAAAAATGAAGCCTTTACTGGTTTTCCTCTTTTCATTGGTACATCAATCGCAGTAATATTATGGTTTTTCGTTTCGCTTATCGAATAGCTATACCCTTCGGTTGTTACTACTACATGGCTGTCATCATAAGGATATTGAGCACCCAAATCATCATTAATTTTATCTTCTAAATCTGTTTCATTACTTGCTAAATAGGTTTTTTGAAAAACATTTGAAGTTTTATATGTTTTTTCTTTATTTGATAATTCATTGAATGTCTTCATTTCCCTTACTGTTATTGCTACCGTGTAAAGCTTCTTACGATTTTCTAGTTGCTCCAAAACATTCAAAAACTTTAATTTACTAGTTTTAACTTGTTTTCTTATTTTCTTTAGTTTCTCGCTTTGCTGTTTCTTTTTTATCTCTTTCTCCTGTTCAATTTTTTCATTATACATTTGTCTCATAACATCATAAGCCTCTTGTTCGTTAGAAACTCCAAATGCTTTTTTCGCTTGAGTAATGGTCTTAAATCCAAATGTTTTTTTGAGAAAAATTTTATTTGTTTTTCCTAAACTTTCAATTGTTCGGTTCATTTTATATAATAGGAAAAGAAAATATTTTTAAGTTGTTTTAAATATATATTGTATAAGTTTTTGAATTTCTAAAAAAGTATTTCATTTTTTTGCTAAATAACTTTTCCAACTTTTTCTTTAAAAGTATTTCAATTTTCCCTAAATAAGTATTCAACTTTTTCTAAATAAGTATTTTAATTTATTCTAAATTGAAAAAATAAATTAATAACATTTTCTCTTCCACGTGTAGGTTACTTTATAATAAAATTCTACGGAAAATTTCAAACTCTCTTAAAACATAATATCTATCCAGTTTTTGTTGCCTAACTCTTTCAGTATTTCTTTCGTAATAATTTTTATAACTTACTCTACATAATACATTATATTCTTCTCTGTTATTTTGCCTCCATTTATCAGTGGCTCTTTTATGAGCTTCGGTATATGTCATATTGCTAATATATACATAGAAAATATTTCTAAATCCTTTTCCTAAATTATTCTTCTATAAGTTTTAAAAATATACTTTTAGTTCTTGTAGTGTTGATTTATCCACTGCCTTAAAGCATTCCTCTTCTTCTTCAACCGTGATAATATATTTACTTCTAATATATTCACATCCACTACCTCCATAATATAGAATATGAGACTCTTGGAACCCACACTCCCAACCGCAACATTTACAAAATCCATTTTCGTCATAAGGTTTGTTCTCAATGTTTTCCATTCTTATATTATATAATAAGAAAAAAATCTCTAAATACTTTCTTATTATATAGTTTTTATCTATTAAACATTTTATTATAAATTTCATACTCTACATTAAGGAGAGCCTCATTAAGCTTATCTTTTTTCTTTATTAAATTACGGCAACCAGCATGAGCTAAAACTATCTCAACTTCTTTAAGTTCGCTTATTTGAGTCTTCTTAATAAAATTATAATGCTTAAACGGTTTGGAACATAGAATACATTTATTTTGATTTTCATCTCCATCAATATTTACAAAAACTCCCATATATATATTGCTAAATAAAATAAAGTTGTGAATTTTAACTTTTTATTTTTGTTTTCATTTCTTCTTTTATTTTTTCTAATTCTCTCATCAATTCCTCTTTTTGGCTTGTTAATTCTTGAACTTGTCCTAGCTGTTGAACCTGTTGATATTTCATATATTTTACAAAGTCTGGCTCGTATTCTGTTATTTTTAAAGCTACCCTCCAATGAACCCCATTTAATAAAACTTTATCATATGTTTGACTCGTCATAAATAAGCTAATCTCTTCTATATGTTTATTATTTAGTCTTACCGAGTAGCTATCATTTTCATAAAGTAGCCAAGTATTATAATAACTCGTGACTGGAACTTTTAAAAGAATATCTGCGACACTGAAAGCCTGCTCTACTAGCCTCTCCTGATTCGTGCTTACTTGGTTTAAACTTGAGGAGCGAATATATAGAGACGTAATAGGTGAAACATTTACATTATTAGGTGAAATAAAATTAGTTGAGGTTACTACTGATGAGGTGTTATAACTTAATACTGTATTATTTTCATATGTAAAGCCGAAATATTCCGCTAATATATCACTATTAGCCCATTTTAAGGTTAAAAATAGGTCGTGACTTCCTCCAGTTCTAATTATATTTAATGTTGCTCTGCCTGTTTCTTTAGTATATACAAAATCTAAATCTGGAATTTGTGGAAACCCTGACGATACCATAAATGAAAAAAGTTTTGTTTTTAGTTCTTCTAATAAATTTATAATTGAATAGTTTCCTTCTGATAGTGTTATAGTTCCGTCAATATCAATACTATCCTGAATAACTTGAAACCTAACCGGTAATATATTATTTGGGCTTGCTAATGTTTTAAAACTAAATGGAATCTCACAACTCATAATTTTACATTCAAAATAATTATTAGCATTTTCTAATACTAATGGGCTCTCTAATTCCCAAACGGGCGAAGCATTTTCTGCTCGTGACCTATACTTGCTATCTAGAAAAAATGAATATTCATTAATGATTGACATCTTTCTCTTGTATAGTATCAATATTTTTAATTTCCTGTATTGGCTCCATTGTTACTATTACCTCTTCCATTACATTTTTAGTTCTTTTACATAGCTCTTCAAACTCTTCTTTAGTAGTAAATAAGTTTTCAAAAGGCATAATAGAGGCGTGAGTTTCCCTATCGCTTAACCTTGTCCTAAACATATAATATTATATGAGAAAAAAATTTATAATATAATGTAATATTAAAGATGAGTGACGACGACCCAGAAGTTTCAATTAATTTAGAAGAAAATAAGCCAGTTTTAAAATTATCCAAGAACCAATTGAAAGCTTTAGGGTTAGAATATAAAGCCCCGCAAACGGAAAAACAACAAGCAAGAAATATGAAGTTAAGCGAAATGTCTAAAGCTAGACATGATAAACAAAGAAAGGAAAAAGAAGAATACGAGCAACAACAGATTAAGGAACTTAAAAATAAAGTTTCCATTAAAACCAAGCCTAAAAAAACATATATAAAACAAATGGTGGAAATTCCAGAAGGATATGAAGCAGATGACGAGAGCGAAGAAGCTAAAGAATATGAAGAGTTTCAAAAATATAAACTAGCTAAACAGAAAGCTAAAAAGGTAGTAAGAGAACCGAAGAGAGAAGAGCTAGATGATGATGATGATTTTATACAAAAGAAAGCCCAAAAAGCAACAGCAGTTATAGAAACAATAAATAAATTAGATAATGCTATCAATAAAATGGCTGGTAGTTCCAATCCTTATTTAGACTTTTTCAATAAAAAAAAATAAAACATAATTATATATTATAATGGTGTTAGTTCAATTTCCTTTTTATGCTCCTAAAAATGGTAGAATCAATCAAACAGTCTTCCACGGCTTCAATAATAAGCTATGTAAAGTAAAACTTTTAAATTATTCTTTAGTATTTAATACGGGAGTAGCATTTGACCCGATGTTAATGAGAATTGACAGCCAGCAGTTAAGACCGGATAAAATGCCCGTAGTTGATGGTAATTTTGGTATGGGTATTTTTATTCCCATCAATAATTTAAATGTAGTTAATGATGATATGAGCTTTGAGTGTTTCATAGTAGGCGATAGTATAACGGTTGATTTAGTAGAGGCAGATTTACCGCCTAATACCGCGGCTCCATATAGCACAAACACATTTTTATACGGTCATCTTACTTTTGATATAACTCCCATTTAAGGGAGCGACGAAGTTTAGGATAAATTAAATAAAATTATATTATATAAATGTTTAGCATAAAACAAACTGGGCGAATATTAGGAAGCAACCCTAAAACATTTAGTATAATTTCAAACCAAGCAAAACAAATAATTAAGGAAGAAGAAGAAGAAAAACCTAAACGCAGATTTTATCAAAAATAAGGGTTTATAATAAAAATTATTTTATTTCTATTATATATAATATGTCTTACGGCCAGCCTATCTCTTATGCTCAACCAGAAAGCCTTTCAATTCCTTCTCAATTAGTAGGTGATGATTTAAAAAGCTTTGGTAAAGGTGCTAGAAATGTTATTCGTTATCTTCCTTCATCTAGTGGTTCAACAGTCAATCCAGCCTCATCATCAATTTTTAATATTCCTACAGGCGGACAGTCTTATTTTAAACCAAATTCTTTTTATTTAAAAGGTAAGTGTTCCGTAACTATTGCTGGACAAGCGGGTGCGAGTTGGGCGTTCGCTGGAAATTCTCCGGCTCAAGGTGTTGCTACTACATCAGGTGTAGGCGGTGCTTCTTCTCTTATTTCTAGAATCAATGTAAATATGGGTGGAACTTCTTTGAGTTATTCTTCGTATAATCATTTTAGAAATGCCGTTATGCCTCATTGTTTATCTAGTGAATATGTTAATACAGAACTACGCCATTTGGAACACGCAGGGGTTCAAAAACTAGTCGTTACAGATGTACAAGATGGTAAAGATGTTTATTTTTCTATTCCTCTCTGGCTACCGTGTTTTAATTCTAATCAGGCTTTCCCCGCACTCCTTATGTCATCTCCAATTACTTTAGAAATAGTAACGGAAGCTCTTAACAATGCTATTTATGCTATAGGTTTTGCCGTTACAAATTACAGTTTGAGTGATTTAACGCTTGTTTATGAAACTATTGAAGTAGGTCAAGAGTTCAAGAGTGCCCTACAAAGTTCTAAAGCCGGTCAGACTTATAATATTGCTATGAACGATTGGATGAGTATCGGACCTCAAGCGGTTTCGGCTTCTAATCGCATACAGGTAGGCGTTGGTTTAAGCTCTTTAAAATCGGTTCTTTTTACTTTCCAGCTTACAGATGATGTGTCGGCTACATTAGCAAAACCTAAAAAATATTGTTCTAACGGATTACTCAATTATGCTATTTATGTAAATAATACTATAGTCTCCCCTCCAAATATTACAGATGATAGTATTTGTTACGCAGAACTCAATCGTGCTTTATCTAGAATTAATGATAGTGATGTCGTCTCTGCTCTTACCAATTTAGCTAATACAGATGCTACGAGTTTGAGAAATTCATACACTACTCACAATTTCCTTGCTGGAGTTTCAACGCAAATTTTTTCAGACTGGGGATTTAATTCTCAAGGAATTCAGGCGGATAATGTAGCCGTTGAGGTTTCGCTTGGAACTCCTAGTGATACCCAATGGCAGGTTGCTACGGCGGCGGCTGCGTCCAATATGTATATGTTCTTTTTATACGATAGTGTTCTTACGGTTGATGTTGCTACTGGAACGGTTAATATTAGAAAATAAATAAATAAATAAATAAATCATCAAAAGTTAATTAAAAATACTAACAATAGTTTTAATTAATCAAAATTATTCCCTTGCGGAAATATTCACTATGTGAATGTAATGTCTAACTCTTTAAACCGGCAAAAGAATTTCGGCGGAAAAGATAAAAGATTACAATGAAGAAAATCGTTTTGGCTTTTAGAACATGCTTTATATATTTCATAAAATAAAGGTTTGCTAATATTAATATCTTCTTGAAAAGTTTCAATCTCTTTAGTGTTTAGACTTGGGAAAAAACTTATTAAATCCGCATTCGCTCTAATAATAGGAGGCAACGCATTATATTTTTGACTTATAATAATTATCGTTACGTTATGATGACGGGAGGTAATAATTAATTTATTAAATAAACTTGTTTTACTTTTGGGCAAGTCAAGGACGCAGTCATCTAAAATTAAGCAATGTAAGTTTTTCTTTTTGTTTTCTTCATTGTCAGCCTTAACAATCTCTATAATATTCTCTATTACGCTGTCGCTCAACTGCTCGTAAAATTTAGGCGTCTCATCATCTTCTAATTCTTTAACTAATTTGCTAAATTTCTTATCACTTCGTGCTGTGGGACTAATTAAAAATATATTTTCAAAACGCTTTTTAAATGCTAGTTTAGAGTTAAGTAGAGATAAAGCCAAGGTAGATTTACCAGCTCCTCGTCTTCCAGAAATGATATAAACGCTTGATTTATTCGCTAATAGCAACGGGTCGCCGTCTCTATGGAAGGTGTCATCTAAAGGCTTAATAATTGATGATAGATTTGTCATATTATTATATCAAGATATTATAAATAAATGAATACTTTAAGCAATATTGACAACTATTTTATTCCAAATACTTTAGATGGAATGAATACTATTCAAGAAAACATAAACGATAATGCTCTCCTTATTGATGGAACAAATTCTATGTCAGCAGATTTAGATGTAGGAGGGTTCAATATAAAAAATTTAGATGCTGGAATCGCAAACAACGAAGCCGTAAATGTAGGGCAATTAAATGCTAAAGCAAATATTTCTTATGTAGATACACAAGACGCTTTAAAAGCAAATATTTCTTATGTTGATACTCAAGATAATTTAAAAGTTAATAAATCGGGTGATACTATGACTGGAACATTAACTATAAATTCAAGTGCTTATATTAATGGAAAGCCTAATATTGGTGAAGATGGGGTAAGATTACATCACAGTGCCGGAACGGACAGAAGCGGATATATTGATTGTAGAGGACAAAGATTTGTAATACGACAAAAAACAGATTTAAATGGAAGTGTTGAACGTGCTTCTTTTAGTGATACAGAAACAGCAATAAATCAACAATTAAATATGAGTAGTAATAAAATAATAAATGTAGCAAATGGAAGTAATCCAAATGATGCCGTTAATTTTTCACAACTTACAGCAACAGGAAATTACGTTCTCAAATCAGGGGATACTATGACAGGACCATTAATGATAAATAATGTTTTAAATTTAAATGGTGGAACAGCAACGGATATCACAGCAGATTTTAGCAATAATACATATATTAGGTTTGGAGAAGCAGGGGCGAGTAGTGATTGGGCGTATTTAAGACAAATTGGAGGTAGTAATGATATAAGTATCGCTTTAGATTTTCACGATAATGGAACGGATGGAACCTTTCAATTAAGGAGTATTAACTCAATCGCAAATCCGGATACAATTAATACATTTTTTACAGCAAGTCCAGCAGGAATAACCGTTCCAAATGTATTAGCAAATGCTGGTATTACCATTTCAAGAGCAGGAACAACAACGGATGCAGAGCAACCTTTTAGACTTCAAAAAAATAATAATTATATAGGTATGAACCCTTATTTTGACGCCGGAGCGTATAATCCACTGGTCCAGAGCGGAGATAAAGGTATTATTTTTTCATCTGGTTATATTAATAGTGGTGCTAGTTTAGTTATTGCTCCTCATTCAAGCTCATCAAGGGGTATAAGAATAAATAACACTGAAATAACTCTTGGTGGTGCAGTAACAGTAACAGGAAGTATAGATATGAGTAGCATATACAGAATACGAAATATGGCTTATCCAGTTGTAGATACAGATGCGGCAAACGTAGCATTTGTAAATGATAGGGCTACTAAAGTTTTTATTAAAAACCCGCCATTTAATGCTTACACAATTGCGGACATTGACAGGTGTATAATAGGTAATTTAAGCGGTTCTCACGAAATTTATTTAGATAGTTTGTCATCATCAAGAAGTAGATTGCTCTATATAAAGAATATGAGTGCTACAGGTGATAATATGGGTATTAATCCGCCATCAGGCGGAAGTATTGATGGATTTACAACCAAGCGAGTAATATCATACAGGAAATCAATATTACTGGTAGCAGATAATTTCGTAGAATCCACTCTTAAATGGTTTATATTAAGCGATAGTGATATAGTATGGTAAAT
>Ga0315285_10006473_pt1 | contig 12076 bp, 7 predicted proteins | sample YL17G09_36_MG_FD_203698 | JGI IMG/M metagenome (GOLD analysis project Ga0315285, IMG submission 203698) | Sediment microbial communities from Yellowstone Lake, YNP, Wyoming, USA - YL17G09_36 | ecosystem: Environmental > Aquatic > Freshwater > Lake > Sediment | place: USA: Wyoming | collected... | reverse complement strand
TGGGGATGGCCTGCGCGCTTCTGGGTTCGGCCCTCTGGCTTCACCTGGCCACATGGTGGGGAATGCCGGTGTCCACGACGCACTCCATCGTCGGGGCTGTGGCGGGGTTCGGCGTAGTGGCCGCGGGATGGCGTGCGGTGAAATGGGGCATGCTAGGGCAGATTGTGGCTAGCTGGTTCATCTCGCCCGTGGCAGGCGCCGTGGCGGCTTTTCTCGGCTTCAGGCTGATCGTCTGGCTTATACTGGGCAGGGAAAGACCGGCCGATTCAGCGATTCGAGTCTGGCCTTATATCGTCTTCATTGTCGCCCTTGTGGTGACCATCTCCACCCTTTGCGACAAGGCCCTTACAGAGCGCGTGCCTGCCCTGAAGGACTGTCTGTCTGGACGCCGTGCGCTCATCCTATCCCTGTTTATCAGCGGGCTGTGCGGTCTGGGGGCCAGGCTGTTTATCGCCAGACACTTTCGAGACTACGACGGCGTTTCTCTGCACGAACAGCTCAGCCGGGTGGAGCGGGTTTTCGCCCCGCTCGTGGTGGTAACGTCCTGCTCGGTCTCCTTTGCCCATGGCGCCAATGACGTGGCCAATGCAATTGGACCCCTGGCCGCCGTCGTGGACATCGTCAGGGGCGGGGGCCAGATCAAAATGCAGGTCCTGGTCCCCATGTGGATACTCGTGCTTGGAGGCTGCGGCATAGTGCTGGGTCTGGCCACTTACGGGCACAAAGTTATAGCCACGGTAGGCGACAAGATCACCCAGCTCACGCCCTCCAGAGGAGTGGCGGCCAACATAGCTACTGCTACCACCGTGTTGGTGTGCAGCAGGATGAAACTGCCCATCTCGACCAGCCACACGATCGTCGGAGCCATCTTGGGCGTTGGCCTGGCGCGTGGGTTAGCCGCGGTCAACCGCAATGTGACAAAGAGCATCTTCGGCTCATGGCTCATCTCGGTCCCGGCGTCGGCCACTCTCACGATATTGCTGTTCTTGCTCTGCCGACTTGTGCATCTGGACGAGGTGCTTAGGAATATCATAGTGCCGGCCGCCCTTCGTTAACGGACCAAACAACCCACTAGGCCTGAAGACGCGCAACAGGCACCTCTACAAGGTCTGTCTCGCCCCTGCGGGGCTTGAGATCATAATGCGCACCCGTGCCGCCGCTCTGGGCGGCATCATATCCGGAAGGTCTCCAGCCGGTTGGGCACAGGAGGCAGCTTCCCGAGCATCAACGCTGGAGGAGCGTTTAGCTGCTCTAGAGAACGAAGCCCGAGCCGGGAGGAACCATATCAATTCAAAAGCCCTTAAATGTTTCATTTCGCTGAAGACGTACAGTCATTCGCCCATCAGGTGGCAACCAGTATCGCCAATGTGAGGGGGTATAAGAAGCTTGGCGGCGAGGATGCGTCCAGTACTACATGACCTGAACTTCCAGCAGAGGCGTCGCGGGGTTGAAGTAATCTGGCATTGACGCATGCTCGTCCGCGTTCCGGGTCTCGACCCCGTCCGGCCAAGTGGCCGTGGCGATGCGAATGGTAAAGCGGTATTCCTGGCCGTCGGTGAGGGGTTCGGACTGCCTGGGGCAGCAGGAGTCACTGCAACGACGAAGGCGACCGCTAGGACGATGGAGCACACAAGAGCAGGAGGAAGCATGAGTTCGAAGACGCGCGATCCGGAAACCGTTGCCGCGTCCTGCGAAGGTGAGCGCTACCGCGACACCATACCGGACACACTCGATCTTGCGGACCGGGCACGCCTGGCGATCACCGGCATGGGCGGCAACATCGACCCGGAACTGCTGACAATGTACGGGCTGATCCATTTCTGCACGCCCCGGCCCCATCTGTCGCACTGGGCTTCGGCTGAAACCTTGTGCGATCCCAAGTTCGGGGAGTCGCTTCCCCTGATGCGCCTGATGTGCGGTAGCAACCAGTACCTCGACCTCGAGTCCCAGTACCGGCGGGCCATGGTCGACCGCATCCAGGACGGCCTGTACTGGGATTTCTACACACCGAAGCGCCCTTGGCGGAATTCATACGCGCCGGCGTTCTACGGCAAGGGCCGAGACGAGGATTTCGCCACGCTGCCCGGAGGGGGGCGGATGCTGCGGGCCATGCTGGTGTGGCGGGATCTGGATTGGCAACCGGCGCTCATGGAGGAGAAGCTCCGTGAGCTCACCGCCGGTCTGCGCCGCATCGCCGTGTGCCGTGGCGACTACTGCTACTACCCGGAGAAAGGCGGCTGGGGCGAACCGTGTTCTTATCCCCGGTCGGGCTGGCTGAACACCGACGAAGCGCAGGATGAGACCGAAGGCGGCGAGGGAGCGGTCACCTGCATGCATGCCCACCAGATCTACGGGGCCGCGCATTGGTACGCGGTCAGCCGTGATCCGGTCGCCCTCGACCTGGCCGCGCGGCTAAGCCGTTACTGCCTGCTACCAAGGTTTTGGGGTGGGGTACCGGATCCGGATGTTCCTCGTAAGCACGGACCTGGGCACGTGGCGTCGCGCCGTCCCGATCCGCCGTTCACCGCCGGTCACGAGCTTGGGCACTGGTTCTCCCACTGGCACGCACGTGCCATTACGCTTCGGGGACTGCTCGAGTACGCGATCGTGGCCGAAGACGTGCGGATCATGGAGTTCGTGCGCCGCAGCTATGAGTTCACACTCACCAGGGGGATCCCGCGCATGGGCTGGATCAACACCTATCCGGCCGCCGGCAACCTCATGGAAAGCTGCGCTCTGGGGGACCTGGTCGGGTTGGGCATCCGCTTGTCCGACATCGGCGTCGGCGACTATTGGGACGACGTGGACGCGGTCGTGCGTAACCAGCTTGTCGAGCAACAGGTCACGCGGACGGATGACCTGGAGCGAATCGCCGCGCATTTCAAGGGTGAGGAATGGCATAGCGAAACATACCCGGGCCAGTTCTGCTTCGACGACGTCTTCGCGCGCAGCATAGGCGTCTTTGTCGGCCAGGGAGCGCCGACGAGCATTCCACGCCCGTGGGTCATGCATTGCTGCACAGGCAACGCCACCCAGGGGCTGTACTACGCCTGGGAGGGGATCGTGCGCGAAGCCGGCGAGAGGGCCGTGGTCAACCTGCTTCTCAACCGGGCCGCGCGGCTTGTGGACGTGGATAGCTACCTGCCGTACGCGGGCAGGGCGGTCATCCGGAACAAGGCGGCAAAGCGACTCGACGTGCGGATTCCGCACTGGGTGAACGCGCGCCTGCTTCGCGCTGAGGTGGGCGGACGCCCGGCCGAGCTCGAATGGAGCGGGCGCTACCTCCGTTTTGCAGGGCTGGTCCCGGGCGACAGGATCGTCCTCAGCTTCGCGGTGAAGGAAAGCACGTCGAGCTACACCGTCAACGCGCACACCCCGTGGGAGCAGCAGTATGCCTGCAAGTTCCGTGGCAGCACGCTGGTCGACATCTCCCCGCGCGACGAGTCACCGACGAGCTGCCCGCTCTACGTGCGCGATCACCTGCGTGCCGACGAGGCCCCGATGAAAACCGTCGAGCGCTTCGTGCCCAGGCGCATGGTCACGAACTGGTGATCTATTGCTGCTGGTGTCACCGCAAAGCGAGCAAGCGCGTTAGCACCCCCTGCTCTGGCGCGACTCGGCCAAACTATGGACTCCCGCTTTCTTTCTCATTTTTCCGACAAATGGGCTTGACAAATGGGGAAGGGCGGGTTACAATCGTAACCATGTGAGTCATGCAGAATCTTTCAGAGGAGGGCGGGAACCCATGGCGAGGCGTCCGAAGCAGCGGCCAACCATCTCCGAGTCCGAGTGGGCTGTGATGAAGGTGATCTGGGAAGACGGCCCCATGGCCACGGGGGAAATCTACGAGAGGCTCGCGGGCGACCGGAAGTGGGCCTACTCGACCGTCAAGACCCTCGTCCGCCGGCTGGTGGAGAAGGGGTGGTTGACCTACCGGAAGGTTGGCAACTCGTTCCTCTACCGCTCGGCGGTTCCGCGCGCCAAGGCGGTGCGGGCGGCGGTGAGCGAGTTCTCCAGCCGCGTGCTGGACGGGCTGCTGTCGCCCTTTGTCGCGTATTACGCCGAGGAGAAGGGCCTGAGCGCTGAGGAGGTCGCCCGGCTCGAGGAGATCCTCGCGCAGCAACGCAAGAGGGGAGGGCGGTAAGATGGGACACACGGGGTCTGCTTTGGATGCGGCCGCCGGGGTATGGCTGGACTGGATGACGCGCATGTCCTGGCAGGTCGCCGTGCTGGTGGCGGTTGTCCTGGCCATCTCACTGCTGGCGCGCAAGGCGTCCGCCCGGTTCAGGTATCTGCTGTGGTGTCTGGTGCTGCTGAAGCTCTGCCTGCCGCCCGGCATTGCGTTCGTGACCGGCATCGGGCAGTGGTTTCCGCTCACGCCGGAGGCGCCCCTGCAAACATCCACTGTGGAGGCGCTCCCTGCGCCGACGCTGGGTGAGTTCGTGCCCGGACCTTCATACCAAACCGCGCCATTTGCAGAAGCGCCCGCCGTCCTGCCGCACTCGCTTCATGTTTCGTGGCCCAAGGCACTCTTCGGCGTCTGGCTTGTGGGGCTGCTGGGGATGATGGGGCTTCTGGCGAGGCAATACCTCCGATTGCGCAGGCACCTGTCCGGGAGCGCTCCGGTGGAGGATGCGCAGGTGCTCGACGCGTTCCGTCAGGCGCGTGAAGCGATTGGGGTCGGCTCCCGCGTGCGACTGCTGACCTCGGCCGGCCTCTCTTCTCCCATACTCGTTGGCCTGGTGCGGCCGAGGATCATGCTGCCTGCCGGCGCGCTGGAGGACCTGCCGCCGGACCAGCTCAGGCCCGTGTTCCTGCACGAGCTGTCTCACCTGCGGCGGCGAGACCTGTGGGTGAACTGGATTCAGGTCATCCTGCAAAGCCTCTACTGGTTCCATCCGCTGGTCTGGCTGGCCAACCTGCGCCTGAGGAGGGAGCGGGAGATGATCGTGGACGACGTCGTGCTCAGCCATCTCGGCGGCGAGCGGGAGGTTTATGGCAACTCGTTGCTAAGCGTCGTCAAGCAGGCCGCGCGGAAGCGCGTTCTATCGCCGGGCTACGTCGGGATCGTCGAGACGAAGGGGAGCATAGCCGGCCGCCTGCGCCGGATACTCGACGCGAACAGGAAGCTATCTATCCGTCTCGGCTGGCTATCGGCAGCCGCGCTCATCGCCCTGGCCCTCCTCCTGATTCCCCAGGCGCGGCCGGAGTTCGAAGCGCCAGCGAAGGCCCAAGAGCCGAAGGCTGAAGAGACTCCTGCTGCCGCTGCTCCCCAATGGAAAGCCACCCTGCCCGGCGGCGTGACGGTGGAGCTGGTGGGCGTCTCTCATTACCCGTCCGAGGGACAGCCCTGGTGGCGTCCGGACGGCTCGGCGACGGCGGAGCGGCCATACGATCGATGGGTCGGCTTCGGCAGCGTCTGGAGTGGCGAGGCGGAGAGGGAAAAGGCATACAACCGTTCCTTCGCCCTCCGCATCGGCGGCTTGGAGAGCATATTCGGCCGGGCAGTCGTCCACCGTGTTGAACCAACTGGGCTCAGCAAGGGGACGACCGCCCCGCAGAGCGGAGGAAAGGACTTACAGAACATGTATGCCATTGCTGCCGCCCTTCCTGAAGGCGCCGAGACCTGCACAATCCGATTCGGGCTGGCGGGGGACTGGACGACGCTGATGGAGCACGACGGCAAAGCATGGACCCGCCACAAGACCCAGGAATGCGGCGAGGTGGCCCTTGCGCAGGCTGAGAAGGCCGACGGCGGCACGCGCATCGCCGTCTCGCACCACATGCCTGACGACCAGGATGCGCGGCTGGTGGCTGAGGATAACCAGGGAGGAATACACGCGTCCCGTGAGGAGAAGTTGCACCCTTCTCCGCAGATCGTTCTGTTCGACAACCTGCAACCGGCAGACATCAGGTATTTTCGGCTGGAGGTGCGCCCATTCCGCTGGGTCGAATTCAGGAACGTCTCGCTTGAGCCGGGGCACAAGACGGATGTCGAAGTCGTTGTTGAGCCGCCTTGGGGCGAGGCGGTGGACGGCGTGCAGGTCAGGCTGCGGGCGGACAAGAAGGTTTGGAATGCGGGGGAGGTGCCCACGTTCAAGGCGGATGTGCGCAACGTCGGCGGCCAAATCATGAGCGTTCCGAGACGGGCAGAGGGCAAGTGCCAGCTCGAGCTGGATGGACGATGGCGCTACTGGCCATTGCTACGCGGCTTGCTGGTGAGGAGTGACGACCTCGCGCCAGGTGCTATGCGCGAGGGTATGCGCGTTTCCTTGGGCGAGCAGCTGGTGTCAGCCGACAACCCTCCTGAGCCCTTCCGCCTGGGATCCGGAAAGCACACGGTGCGCCTGGCGATCTCTGTCTCTTTCCCACCGGGACCAAGAGGAGAACAATTACGGGAGCCGGTCCGTGCCGTCAGCAACCCGGTTGAGATCGAGATCGTGGGGCAGATCACGTTCCTCGGGCTTGATCTCACCGACGCGCCGCGCACAACGAAGGCGGAAAACCTTCCCGACCTGTGGGAGGAGCGACCGCCCGGGTCGAAGTCATACGAGATGCGCGCTGGTGTCCTCGTGGGTCGGGGCCCGGATCATCTCTTGTCGGACCGCGTCTACTATGTCCCGGACAAGGACGTGTTCTACGTTCGGCACGATCCATTGTACTCAAGCACCTGGACTTTCTACGGCCCGTTCGAGGGCAAGCCCTGGGAACGGCTTGGCATCCCGGAGTCCGAGACTCATACAGTTCCCCAGCCTTCGGGAGCGGGTGCTGTCACCTTCGGCCGGGTGATCGAGCGGGTGGTCGACTATGGTCCTGGCAGGGAGAGCTTCATCGATTTTGAGAGCGGGGGGCTTTTCGCCTCGCCGAGCGACATCGATTCAGCGCAGGCCAACGTGCGACACGCTCGGCTAGTGGAGAGGAGGATCGATGCTGAGGGGCAAGCCTATCGCGATTCTGGAGCACTTGGTCCCGTGGACCTAATGGCCACACCCGTTCCCGCCGAGTGGTGGGAAACGGAGCCGACCATGAGCTACCAAGAACTCTCGGATAGAGTAACGGTGGCTTCACCTCTTGTCATGATGGCTGGTGAGGAGGTGCCCGCCACATTCCTCTTTAAGACCCGCGAGGGGGGGATGGGCATCCTACAGATCGTGGGCTTTACCGAAGACCCGCCCGGCGTCAAGATCCGGTACAAGATGGTGTACCAGGCAGCGCAGCCAGAGGCGAAAGAAGGAGAACCACCCTCGGGCGCGGCGGCGGAGGGCGTGCAGACGCGATAGATTCAGTCGCGCACGGCGTTGTCGTCGCGGTACCTCCGCGGCGAAGCGATCAAGGTGGCTGTGGGGAAGGCACTCGGCAAGGAATGAGGACAGCTTTGACGGAGAACCCTTGTTCGGTAGTAACCGCTCTCGCTGCGGGCCACGAAGCACGGGGGCGGCCACACGCACAACCGTTTCGGCAACGGGAACATAGTCCGTTGATCAGCCGGCCAGTTCAGTGAGCAACCACATGAGCAGCGCGGTTGGCGGGATGTCATACTCGGCGTCACACAGCGTCCCAAAGGGCGCCGGCTCGTCATTCTCAGTGCCGGTAATGCCCGTCATAACGGCGCCCGGTATCTGCGGCGTCGGCGGCAAAAACTCGTCGCCGTTCATGAATCGCTGGGCTTGGTTTCTTCCGACTCCTTCGACAGTGCTCGCGTTAGAAGGATTGCAGCCTAAGACCCAATCGAGTTGACGGCAGGCGGTGCCGAAGCACCTATTGTTCCCGGCGATTTGCCGTGCCCGCAAAAGGAAAAGGGCGGTTCCCAGCACTTCAAGGTTGTTGCCAATCACCATGGCGAATGGCTTGAAGAAGTACCGGTAGAACGCGCTTCCCGCGGGCCTACCACCGCCAGGGTCTTCAGAGCACCAGTAGGAGGGCACCAGGCCCCACGGATTCCGCTGCGCCATCTGGCACCTTTGCTCTGCCGCCAGGCAGACCGCATCCTTCCATTTGCCCGCATCCTGGTGCTCGGGCCTCAACCGCAGAAGTGAACAGATGCCCAGGAGGCCGAATATACCGTCGCCGTTGTCCGCTACAATGTCGGAGCGATCCGGTCCGATCCTGAAGCAACCGGCGGCTGGGTTCTCGGAAACGTCGCCAGCCACCTGGAGATCGACAAGTGCAGACGCGCAAGCGCACGCGTCATCAAGATACGTACAGTCTCTAGTCGCCTCAAACAGCGCGATGCCGGCAAAGAGCCTGTCCCCCAGGTCCAGCGCCGAGCCGGGGTAGTTGTTTACGAACAAGGCCTCGAAAACCTTCTCATGATACCTGGGGATAACTGGAGGCGAGTATGGTGCCTTCGGATAGTCGGGGCCGGTCGCGTAGTCCCATATCCTTTTGCCCACGCTCAGGCATTTGCTGGCGTACTCAGGGTCCCTTTCCCTGAAGTAGCCGGCTACCATCGCCTGTCCTGCGATCGTGACGTAGACCGCCACCGCAGGAGCGTCGTTGCCGTAGAGATAGCGCTCTTGAAGCCAGCCAAGGGGCAGCACAACGTGGTCCATGAGCCCGCCGTCCTTGCGGACCATCTTGTGGAAAAATTGATTCCCCCACTTGATCTCCTCGGCGATCTGGCCTCGGTCCCAGCGCTGGAGAGGCCCGTACTGCCCCAGCTTCACCAGGCCGAGCAGCCCGTAGCTGGTCCCGAATGTCCACTTGCGCAGGTCGCAGGACTGGTGCCACCCCCCGGAGACGTCCACGTGCACTCCCGTATCGATGAACCTGGCGTCCTTGCCGTCGATCAGCCGCGCGTCCATCGTATGGCAGGGAGCATGCCAGCCCGTGTAGCTGTCGCCGCATCGCTGGGTCGGAAAGTAGTTGAAGAGCGTGCGCAGGGGCATGTCGTAGACCCCATTGAGGACGCACAGCACGCGCGATCTCGCGTCCCCGCACTGGATGACGTAAGTCCCTTCTTGCCGGAGCTCACTGAAGCAGCCCACCCAGGCCGGGCCGAGGTCCTGGTCAACGCGCATCAATCGCCCTTCGTAAACGACCGTCCCGTCCCAGCGCCGGATGATCCGGAACGCTTCATCTGGCGGTTCCGCAATAACGAAGTGCTTGGCCCCGTTCGGAATGAATCCCACGTGATTGACAATGATCGCATCCTCTTGTGGCATCACTTGCAGACCTCCCCGTCTAGCCAGAAAGGCTTCCCCTCGATGTCCTGTCCGATCCTTACGTCCTGAGATCGCAGTTCGCGAGCCAGGCTTTTGATAGTAATGGCGAACACGTTCCTGCCGGGCTTGACATCCGCAACCAGAATGCCGGGTGCTTGCGTCACCAACTGTTGCTGCCTTGCCTCGAAGTGGTTCCCATGATACTACTTACCCCGGATTTGCCAGTTACCACTAAGTTCCAGGAGCGCGAGAGTGTAGAATACGGGCTCAGGAGACCGTTCTGAGTGCATTGTAGCTGCTCGAAGCTGGAGAATCCAATGGGTGAGAGGCCAGAGGGGGCTTTGCGGCTGAAGTTTGACAGCAGTTTGAAGCTGGAATTCCATGGAGCCAAGATCACCAGTGATGCTGGCTTGCTGGCCTATCGCGAGCTGGATGAGCAGTTCGGATTGACGCGCTTCGCTGCCCACAAGCTGGTGGATGCTCGCAGGGGCAAGAACACCCAGCACAGCATGCTGGCTCTGCTCCGACAGGCGGTCTACGGACGGATAGCAGGCTATGAGGATACCAGCGACGCGGACTACCTCAGGATCGATCCCGCGGGGTGCGCTTGAAATCGCCAGGCTGAAGGTCGCCGAGATCTGCACCGGAGAGATGAGACTCGCAATCCCCGCGGATCGGGCGCGCGCTGTTGACCAGGTCGTCCGCGAAGCCCAGCGCGCGCTCCTGGGAAGGGAGACGGGCCTCCTGCCGTAATGGGGCGCTGAGCGCCGGTGAGCTTCAGGGGCGAAAAGACCATGCAGGTTCTTTTGGACTAGAATGTATTTTGGCTCGCTCCGTCGCCATGCCTATACAGCGTCGGCGACTTGTCGCCACCGGCCACCCCGCAGTACAATGGCGCAACGGAGGGGGGGATAGGGGCTGTGCACCCATCTTGACGCGACCGTTCCCGCCAGATGGCGCGACTTGCCAGATGGGGAGGGAGGTGCCTGTGAAGAACGCGCTGCTGTTTCTGCTCGCGTTCGTCCCTCTGCTCATGCTCACGGGCTGCCGCAATACGGCAAACGCCCCGAGCACTGACGGGATGTATCAGGAGGGTCCTGACACTTACCACGACGAGGTCGGCCACTTTCGCTTCCGGCTTGGCGCTAGTTGGCGGAAGATGTCGGCTGAGGAGCTTGGATTCTTCAACGCATATCCTGACATCCGATTCGACGCCGGCTTTAAGAAGGTCGGCTCAGAGCCGTACTTCCTGGTTCAGATCAGGCGCGTCGGCAAGGAGCGCAAGGAGAGGGTCAACGCCTACATTGGTCATGCAAGGCATACAGACAGCATTCTTGATCTGGCGCTAAACGTCCACCAGGAGCCTTTCACTCTCAAAGACGTGTTCTATGAGAGCAAGCAGTTCTTCATGTGGGCTCTGCAATATCAGCAGGACGATCCTGCCTTCTCAGTCATGGCGAAAGTTTTCAGCAGCTACGGGTACGTCAACTTCCATTTTTACTTCAACTCCCCCAAATCACTGGTGGACCTGACGAAGGATCTGAAGGATGTCAGGGACGTGATAGACACATTCGAGTTTGACGAGGGCTGTGCGTTTGACCTGGGCGAGTAGCTCTGACGCCGCAGGACACCACATCTGGGGCGCGTCCCCGGAACTGCAAAATAGGGAAGAGTTATGGAAGTGTTCTCACAACGCAAGTTGTGGAGGATAGTAGCGCTGTTTTGCGTATTGATTATAATGCTCCCCAAAATTCGGACCAGGCAATAAGATAGTCTCGCGGGTCCGAGTGAAGGATCGGAGGGGAGACAGATGGGTGAGCGGAAGCGTCACAGCACGGCGTTGAAGGCGAAGGTGGCCCTGGAAGCGATCCGGGGGGAGCGGACGGTGAACGAACTGGCCGGGCTGTACCAGGTGCATCCCTCACAGATCGCCGCCTGGAAGAGGCGCGCCCTCGAAGGGCTGCCGGGCCTGTTCGGGGACGGCCGTGCTCGGGCGCGGGAGGACGAGGAGGCCTTGAAGGCCCGTCTCTACCAGGAGATCGGGCAACTGAAGGTGGAGCTGGACTTCTTGAAAAAAAAGTCCGGGCTATTGGGCTGACGCAGAAGCGGGCCATGATCGAGGTGGCGCATCGGGCGCTTTCGGTGCGGCGGCAGTGCGAGCTGATCGGCCTGTCGCGGTCGGGCCTCTACTACGAGCCGCGGGGCGAGGCGTCGGAGAACCTGGCGCTCATGCGGCTGATCGACGAGCCGTACACGCGGTGGCCGTTCTACGGCGTGCGCAAGATGACGGCGCACCTGGAGCGGGAGGGCCAGGCGGTCAACGTCAAGCGGGTGCGGCGGCTGATGCGCCTGATGGGGCTGGAGGCGATCTACCCGAAGAAGCGGCTGAGCCTGCCTGGAGAGGTCCAGAAGCGGTATCCGTACCTTTTGAGCGGCATGGAGATCGTGCGGCCGGACCAGGTCTGGAGCGCGGACATCACGTACATCCGGCTGCAACGCGGGTTCCTGTACCTGGTTGCGATCCTGGACTGCTACAGCCGATACGTGCTCTCGTGGGCGCTCTCGTCGAGCCTGGAGGCGGCGTTCTGCGTGTGGGCACTGGAAGAAGCCCTGGCGCAGGGGGAGCCGGAGATCTTCAACACCGACCAGGGCATTCAGTTCACGAGCGAGGCGTTCACGGGGATCTTGGAGACGCGGGGGATCGCGATCAGCATGGACGGGCGCGGCCGGGTCTTCGACAACATCTTCTCGGAGCGGCTCTGGCGCACGGTGAAAAAGGAGGAGGTGTACCTGAAGGACTATGCCGATCCTGGCAAGGCCCGCGAGGGCCTGCGGGCGTACTTCCGGTTTTACAACGAGCGACGGCTGCACCAGGCGTTAAGCTACAGTACACCGGCGGAGGTGTACGACGG
>Ga0315285_10006472_pt1 | contig 12076 bp, 11 predicted proteins | sample YL17G09_36_MG_FD_203698 | JGI IMG/M metagenome (GOLD analysis project Ga0315285, IMG submission 203698) | Sediment microbial communities from Yellowstone Lake, YNP, Wyoming, USA - YL17G09_36 | ecosystem: Environmental > Aquatic > Freshwater > Lake > Sediment | place: USA: Wyoming | collected... | reverse complement strand
GCGGCGCAGGCGGCACAGGGACAACCTGCTCGACGCGGAAGCTGCCCGGCGGATTGGGCACGTAAGGGCCACTCGCGTCTATCGTTACAACGTATACACCGGGCATAAGTCTCCATTTAACTACGGTTCGTATTTAGGGTATGCTCTCCGCGAGCCAAGTCGTTGACGTTCTGCTGGAAGCCAAACGCGGGCCGGACATCAAGCGGCTCAAGAAGGGCCGCCGGACGCTCACGCCTGAAGAGCGCAAGCAAGTCATGGATGCCGGAGCTGTTTGGCACCACGGGCCTGACGGAGAAGCAACGCCTGCGGTCTGGAAAGCTGTCGTAGACGGCAAAACGTGGTACGCCTGCAACACGCACCGAGCCGGGGCTGTGAAGCCGACGCTCAAGGGTGCGATCCGGGCCTTCGATTTCGTGAAGACAACGTCATGAACGACGCCGAGTTCCAAGAGTTCCAGCAGCGTCAAGCCGAGCGAATGAAGCCGGTCATTGACGCGCTCAACCCGTTTCAACGGGTCATGCTCGAACTGGACGTGGCCCTGACCGGCAACAGCCCGGCCAAAGTCGCCAGCCAGATTCACCATTACCCAAAGAGCCTCGAAGACTGGATCAGCGAGCCCGGTGGAAACCCGCTCTGGTACCTGTCCGACGGCGGGTACAGCCGTGTCGTCTGGATCACGCGTACCGGCAAAATGAGCCTGACCTACAACAGCACGCCCCCGGTTGTGGCGCGCTGGGAGCAGGCCGCACCGCAGGTCAAGGCCGCCGAAGACTTCTGCAACGCCGAGTACAAGCGCCTGCTTGGCCAGCCGGTCAACGAGGCAAAGAATCTGCGCGCCGAACTCGAACGCGCTCTCGACGTGCTCCGGCGGCGTAACCCAATGGGTTACGCGCAGGTGCTGCTCATGCCGTTTGGGCCGTTCCCGCCGGAGACCACAGACGATCCGAACCACCCGTGGTGGTCGTCTGAAGCCGCAGCCTCGCTCCTCCAGTCGTTCAAGGAAGGCGCACACGAGGGCGTCAAGCCCGGTGGCAACCCCCAGCGCCGCCTTGCGCCCAGCCGCCAGTGGCCCCCTCACAGGCCCGAGCAGGAGCCTCCCGGCGTACGTGGCCGCTGGACAGAGGCCAAGGCCAATGGGATCAAGGCCGCCGATCTCATGTTCCAGCCCAAACGGGCCGTCATCCGGTACATCCCCATCGAAAGCCGGGGCGAGCTGGCGTGGTACTGGACTTTGAATCCGTTTCCCAATGGCGACGCACTGGCCGACGGCAGCGCCAAAAGCCGAGGCCAAGCCTCCACACAGGCGCGCCAGAAGGCGCGCAAACTCGGCTGGAAGGTGTTCCACGTCGAGATCGTGCGCGCCCCTGCCGCCCCGGCCCGGTCTCCGGGCGCTAAGGGGATCGTCGAAGACGCTCTGGACGACGACGAAGAGGACAACTTGAGGGCAAAAGACCCCCGCCCCAACGTGGTCATCATGAAAGACGTGCTTCAGCGGGCTCTGTCAAAAGTCACTGAATACGATTTTGAACTGGAGCCAAATCAGAACGAAACCGTGCTAAGTCTGAAAGCCGATAACGGTTTGACTGTGCTATTTCGGATCGGCGCTGAAAACTCCTCCGGCTTCTTCTTCAACATGCTGGCGCTAAAGGAGATCGCTGAACAACCGGGAAAGGCCAATTCGATTCTGAGTGACAAGGACAGCATCATCTACGGCATGAAACTGGACTGGGCTGCGCAAAAAGTAGCAGCCTTCATAGACCGCGCCGTACGTAGTGCTGTAAAGAACGAGCCGGAGCCGAAGTACTCGAAGGAGGAAGAAGAAGAGGGCCTCCGGCGCATTGCCCTGTTGTTACTTGGCAAAGACCCAACAGTTCCAGAACCAGAGCCGCTACCCGTCGCGCAGCAAATCGACACTCTGATGCGCCAAATCGCTGCCGAGCCAGACCCTCTGAAAAAGGAAACACTGAAGAAGGAAGCTCTGCGGCTTATGGCGCAAGAGTCTGGCCGCAGGTTGGTCGCAACACTGCTGGAAAACGAGGACGACGAATCGGAGGACTTTGACCCCCGCGCTGAAGTCCGTCGGATTACCGGCCCCATCGACACCACCGACCTGATCGCCACGCTGAGGCAGAAGATCGACAGCGACGCCACCATCGACTACGCGGAACAGGCAAGCAGCGGCGGACCCGTAAACTACAGGGTCTCGCTTGAAGCGCACAAGTACCGCGTGAACCCCGGCGATCCGCAAAAGCACGCCGTCAACATCAGCAAGCGGGACATCGAAAATATCGCGGTGGTAGCGCGACGGTGGTTTGTAGACAACGGCTACTACGTGCTGAACGTCATCCCGGCGCGTCATGAAGACGACAACTTCTACTACTTCGAGTTCTCTGCAATCTCCAAAGCCGCCAAGGACATGGAGCAGCACTTCCGCAAGCGGCTCGGCGAAACGGAGGAAGAAGACTTCGACCCCAAGAGCGAAGTGATGCGCATGGTGGACCCGGAGTTTCCCGCCAACAAGGTCACGTACGAGGGCACACCGGAGCGGTACAAGATGTACTTCATCGGCCAGTGGCTAGGCACCGTGTTCGTCGAGGGCAGCACGATGCCGAGAAACATCATGGCCACGTTCAAGATCGACCCGGAAAAGCTCGGGCCGTTCGGGTGCTACCGAGAGGCCGAACAAGCGCTCTGGGAAAAGTGGGTGGCCCACGTGCGTAGCACCCGAGGAGACGAAGCGGCTGACCGGCTCCGCTACATGTCGATGAAAGAGAGCGAAGACGAGGACTTCGACCCCAAGCGCGAAATCCTGCGGCTCGACCGAAAGTTCGACTACGCCACAAACCTGACCGATGACATCCACAAGGCATTCGACATCCGGGGTGCTGGTCTCACGGTCACCGAAACCGACCCCGTCTGCACGCTCAGCATGTGGAGCTACTGGAACCCGGAAGAACCCGACCGCGCCAAGTTTCTCGACGCGCTGACGCGCTTTGTCTCAAACTGGATTCAAGAACGCGGTCACCGCGTAATGCGTATCGAACGGAGCACCTCCAAAGACCCATACAAGGCTGCTCCAATGTGGTATGTCGGCATCGTATACTTCCTGCACGAAGAGGCCATAAAGCACCTCGCAGGCAAGCTCGGAAGTGACGTGACCGCCCAGTTCACCACACCTTGAGGCAAAATTGCCTCAAGGTTCATTCTGGCTAGTCCTCCTTCTCCCAGTCCAGCCAAGGCTGAGGCGGCACCGGCTCCTTGAGCATGACCCTACGCCCATCATTCAGCTCGACACCCACGATGTAGTTGGCCCACGCGCCCCGCAAGTCCGACGACGAAATCGGCTTGTCCGTACCCACCAAAGGCTCCTGACAGCGCGGGCACGTTGTCGCACTGAGCGGGTAGTAGCGCATATTTGTTCCGCAGTAGGGCTGCTGGCACTGCTTGGCAGGCACCTTCCACTTGAAGTTGTCGGTTGCACCGACCTGTGCCCCGCGTATCGGGTGAGCCACATCCTCCTTGCGCACCCCGGCGTGCGAGAGCGCCCGGTGGTAGGCGATGCTTCGCGTAAGCTCGCGGAACAGCTTGTCGCGCTTCTGGTGCATCTTCCAGAGTTCACGCGTGGTGCTCCACGTCTTATCCCACTTCTCGTTTTCGAGCAGGACGCTCACAATAGTCTCGGCGGTCGCACTCATGGGTTTCTGACGTATACGTTTGGAACTTTGAAAGCAAGGCTTAGTATACGGAATAGGCTATGGCGGTCGGTGGACAACCGGCGCTTCTCCACCTTCTCGAAGTTGTCGATGATTTTTGCCAGAGCGTTAGTGAAATCCTCTTCATCAAAAGCGTAGCCGAATATGGCGCGTGGCTTCATCCAAGCGCCGCCCGCACCGACCTTGATGTAGCAGCGCGGAGGATCAGCCGTCGGATTCCACAGAACTTGCATGGCCACTTCCCATGCGTCGCCCTCCTTGGTCATGCCGCTTCGGGCATAACTATAGGGCACAGGCTCCGTAAACTGCGGGTAGAAAATACGGTCAAACCGGTACAACCGGTTGTAGCGGAACCGGTCAACCGTATACACGTCGCCTGCGCCGCCTCCCACGTGGAAGCCGCGACGAGTAAGCATGTGCTCAAGCGGGTCCACGACCACGCCCTTGGCAAACGCCTGCGGATCGAAGTCCTCTTCATCGACTTCGAGCAGGCGGGCAACGATGGAGGGCGCGCTCGTCATAACTGCCTACCGCTGCGACCAAGAACTTTCAGCCAGTTGAGAACTTCCGCAGCCGTATCGAACCTTCGCTGCTGAATCAGGTACTCCTTGCGCGTCCATCTACCGAACATTTTCTTGGTTCCAAAGAGTCGAAAGTCAAACTTGTAGTGCGGATTCCACCAGATAATGACCCTTGTTAAACGCCCCGGTTCGACCGCGAATGTGAGCGCGTTATACTCATGCTGCTGCACCTCGACCCGGAACCACCAACTGCCGTCCTCCGACTCGGTGACATCCCAGCCCCACTGCCTCAAATCATCAGCGAGCATTTCCGGCTCACCGTATGCGTGCATCGCGTACGACTTCGGGTCGAAGTCTTCCTCGCCAGCTTCCACGCCGTCTTCGCCGCCGAGCAAGGCTTCAACCACATGGCTGGCGGGCGACGGAACCTCGAAATAGAAGTAGTCTCGGGGCTTCCAGATGGACACGACCTGCTCTGGCGTATACTGGATACTGCCGAGCCACGGGTCAGCCGCCTTGAACTGCTGGCCGTCGAAATCGTACAGGACGATCCAGTGCTTGATCCCATGCGTGAGCGTGCGCAGGATGATGTAGCCGCCGGTCCCCAAGTAGTCGGCCAGCTCCTGCGGGTCTTTGGACCTGCCAACGGTGTGAGGCACGCCCAGCGCCGCCATGCCTTTGGCCATCATCGTGTCCGTGGTGCCCACCTGATCGTTGGTACCGCAGGCTGCCGCGATCTCAGGGATGTCCACCGCCTTGGTCTTGCCCAAGGCGTCGCCCACCATCTTGATGCAGGTCGGCCCGCAGTCGATGTCGGTGGGCTGGCTCAGATGGCCGATATTCCTCACAGGTCTTCGAGGGTCAGGTACATCTCCGGGTTCTCAGCTACTTTACGGCGTCGGCGGAGCCACTGCTCCAGATTGCCGAGCGACTTCAACTGCGCGCCCCAGATGTAGTCGGCCCCTAAGCGCTGCGTAGCGTCCTTGAGGGCGCTGCCTATGCCGAGACCCCGGAACTCAGGGAAAACCACCAAGGCGACCCCTTCCAGCCCCGTCTTGGCCGTGTAGGGCGAGAGGTCTTCAAGCGGCGTGAACTCATTGGCAGCAACCTCGTCGTTCACGTCCCGCAGATTGAGGCAGTAGAACCCGGCCATCTGGCTTTCAACGACGGCCTTGGCCGAGATCGACCAGTCCGTAGCACCTTCGGTATACGACCAGACCCAGTCGCCGTAGTGCCCAAAAGCCAGCTCGATACCTTCGCGAACGCGGGGCAGGTCTTGCTGTGTAAGCGGCTCGATCTGAACGCGCTCGTCCTCTAGGAGCCAGCGGGCTAAAGCTTGGGCGCTCTGCATCAGCCTAACTACGGGCGCATCGGGCCTACCTTGACGGTGGCCACGAGCCCCGGCTGTATCTGCTGCACGACGGGAGCCGGAGGCGGAGGGGGAGGCGGAGGGAGAGCAGGCGGTGGCGAAATCTTACCGCAACGAACACAGACATCATGCACGTGGCGCTTATTGTCCACCCGGCCTTGGTGCGACTCGTGGAGCGCGACCAGCTCGGCCATCGCCCGCGCCTGATCGTCTCTATCCTCCAGAAAGTCGGAAAGCTCGTGCAATGTAGGCGGCGGGTTCTCTGGGGCAAAGCGCGTGTGCTCTTCCGTATACCGCGCCTCAAACTTGTGGCCCAAGATGCGCCCGATGCCGATGCAGTCGTTCATACCTCTAAGAACGTGTCAGGGTGCCTTGATGTGGCGGAAACGCTTGCCATGCTCCGGCGTCGGCAGGTTGAACACGCTCAGCTCCTGACGCCAGTAGTCGGAGCAAACCATGACCGTGTGGCCCACAAACTCCTTCAGGCAGTCGTGCTGCCACCAGATTCCAGCGTACTTGATCCGGCCACCGGGCCTGATCAAACGCTCGGCCTCAGCCAGCGCACCGTCGAGAGCGCGCTTGTCTCTCATCATGGCTCCTCTCCCAGCACGCGCAGCGCGAGCCGGTACTTGTCGCGCTGCGTGCCTTTGACTAGGTCTTTCAGGTTGTCGCGCAGATCGGCGATCTTGACCAGCCGGGTAGCCGGGTCGCTCGCCGCACGCATGATGTAGGCGTCGTACTCTTCGCCCGGCTGCTTGGTGAGCAGGATGAGGCGGTCCACCAGCCAAGCTGGAAACTTGCCGCGCAGCACAGGCTCAGACCACTCTTCCGGGTTGTCCTCCATGACATCGTGAAGCAGGCCGAGCGCCCTCAGAGGACGAGGCAAGGAGTCAGCCACAGCCACCGGATGCACGATGTACGGCGCGTAATCTGTAGGCTGGTTATGGGGCCTGCGCATCTGGTTCCGGTGCGCGTGGTAGGCCACGGAAAGCGCCAGCTCGATGAAGCTGTCCTCAATATGTTCAGGCACGGGATTCATGGGTCTGTGAGGGAAATCTTCGGCCTCTTTCGAGGCCGTGGTTTGTTGTGTGGTGTGCTGTGCTGTACTGGCTTGGAGGATAGAGGACGGGGGCGGTCTGTGTTGGAAATCTTGTTCTGCTAGGCAGCAGCACGTTGTTCGACTTCATGAGCCAGACGGTATACGCGGGCGCTCAGGCAGTCAACAGCAAAGCTCGATTATTTTAGAGCCCCAAAACAGGTAGATAGAGCGTATGAATCAGTTCAACTCGGGCGTCCCGATCACCGAGATTCAGGACCGGGGGGCAACGCTGCCCTCCGGGGGCACTATCGCCGTCACGAACGCAGGCGAACCCCTGCGCGTGGTATTCCAAGGCACCACTCCGCTCGACGTAACGATCACCGGCAGCATCTCGGCCAACATCGGCAACATCAAGCTTTCCGACGGCACCAACGACACTTTCTACGCGGACGTACACTTCGCAAACGAGCAAGTATACGCCAACTCACACGTCCTGCTGGTCCAGCACGTGGACCGGTACGGCAAAGTTCTCGACCAGACGACGCTGACCGACCTGCTGAACGCTCAAGGCACCCAGAGTACAGCCGGGCTGGCCACCACAACCCTCCAGCAAACCGGCAACAGCATCCTGTCGGTCATGGTGAACAACGAGGGCACGCTAGCTACCGGTGCCCGGCAGGACAGCCAAACCGCTGCCCTGACCACGATCCTGAACCACCAAGGTACGCTGGCCACGGCTGTTAATCAGACCGCAGGCAACGCCGTGCTGGGCGCATCGCTCAGCGTGCTCATCAACGACCAAGGCACGCTGGCCACAAGCGCAAAGCAGGATAGCCAGACCGCCGTTCTCTCCTCGATCCTCAACGCGCAAGGGACACAGAGCACTGCCGGACTCGCTACCACCGCGCTCCAGCAGACTGGCAACACGACGCTCGTCGTGATCTCCAATAATCAGGGCACCCTATCCACCGAAGCTACACAACTGACGGGCAACGCCACCCTGAGCGGCATCCTTCAGGCGCTCCAAGCCGCCGGGTCCAATGCCGGTACAAACGTCGAAGCCACCTTCTTCAACAGCCAGAAGACGCCTGCTGCCGGAGTCGCTGTAAACGTCAGCGGATACTCCCGGCATACCGTACAGCACGTCATCAACGGCAGCGTCAGCGTTCACACCCAGACCTCCCTTGACGGCAGCAACTGGAATCTGGAAAGCGTGGACACGGTCTCCACCATGCTGCGGCTCACGGGGCCGACGAAGTTCGTCCGTGCCAACTACGTCAGCGGCAACGGCACGCTGACCAGCCTGCTGAACTCCATCCGAGACGGTGGCGGCGGGGGTAGTGCCAACGGCATCGGCCCGGCTGAAAATACCTTCAGCGGCATCCTCACGGCAAACTTGGGCGACACGTACACCCTTCCGACCAACAATGCCAACTCGATTGGCGTCCACATCGACCCACCGGCAGGAGCCGCCCTGATTTTTGAAGGCTCGTGGAACAACATTAGCTGGAACGATATGACGCTCCGGCAGATGGGCGGCCACGGGTACTCGACCACGACAGAAGAGCACGAAGACTGGATCGGGTCGGTGGCCACATTCCGTTTCTGGCGCGTGCGCGTTACGCGGGCCGGTAGCGGTACGGGCAGCATCCACGGGAGGCTCAGCTACGCGCCGTGTACGCTTGAGGGCATCGAACATGGCAACATGCCCCACCGCATCGGAGCAGCAGCCGTAGCCAAAGCCTTCGGCTACACAGCAATTACAGGCAACGGCACCATCTGGTCCCCAACCAACTCGACGCACAGGCTCGTCGTCACGGACATCAACTTCACGATAACGGGAGCTACCAGCACAGTCACCTTCTCAGACGGCAGCTTGGCAGACGGCAAGTACATCTTCACCGGAAAGTTCAAGCCGCCCAGCAATGAGTCCATATACATCCCAATCAACTTCGCCCTGCCACACGTCTTCAGCGGCGCGCAGCGGTCACTCTGCTTCACGCAAACCGGAGCCGCAGACGTTGACGGCGTAGTCCACGGGTACGAATCCGAATAAGCTTATGAGCGGCCTTCTTGACAACCAACCGTTCGCAGCCGTCAGGCTGAGCGACTCGCCGAGCATCGACGCGTTCGACCGCCTGCGCGTGTCCAACCCGGCTACCGTCTTCGACAGCTCGTTTCAGTACGACGACTCTCCCACCTTTTGGCAGACATCGAGGACCGGCGGCGGCACGGCCACGCACCTGCCCGAGCGCGCCGCCGTCAGGATGATCACTACGGCGAGCAGCGGCGATGAAGTCATCCGCCAGACTTACCAGTACTTCCGCTATCAGCCCGGTAAAAGCCAGCTCGTGTTCCTAACCTTCGCGTTCGGGCCAAGGCAGATAAACTGCACCAAAGAGGTCGGCTACAACGACGCCGAAAACGGCATATTGCTTCAGGACGATGGGGCCAGCCTCGGTTTCATACGACGAAGCAAAGTCACAGGCAACATCAGCGACGAGCGCGTGGTCCAAAGCGCGTGGAACCTTGATCCTATGGACGGCAGCGGCCCGTCAAAGGTCACGCTGGACATCTCCAAAGTTCAGATTCTCGTCATGGACTTGGAGTGGCTGGGCGTGGGCCGAGTGCGGATAGGGTTCGTTATCGACGGCATCATCGTCTACTGCCACCAGTTCCTTCAGGCCAACATCGGCACAAGCGTATACATGACGACAGCCAACCTGCCGTTGCGCTATCGCATCAGAAACACCGGAGCTTCGACAGCCTCATTCCTGTCCCAGATATGCTCAGCGGTTATCAGCGAAGGCGGCTTCGAGATTGCCAAGGCCCTGCGCTTTGAAGGCGGCACAGGCGCTACTACGCGAGCACCGGCCAGCCGCAGCGCCATCGTGGGCATCCGGCCTAAGCGCCTGTTTGGAAGCAGCGGAACACTCGTCAATCGGACGGACATCCGCATGGACTCGTTCGCTGCGCTTGTGCAGTCCAACAACGCCTACTTCGAGATCATCTACAACCCAATAAGCGTAGACGGGGCAACGTGGATTTCAGCCAACGGAAGCAGCGCCGTCGAGGTTGACACAACTGGCTCCACGATCACAGGCGGCATAGCCGTGGACAGCACCTACTCTCCAGCAGCGGGCGGCGGCAATGCAATACGCTCTGCTCTCGATTACCACCTTCAGCAGTTTTACCCACTCTGCCTCGACCTGAACGGCAGCAATCCGCAGAGCATTTACGTCGCCTGCACTGGAATCGGCGGCACGCCGACAGTCAACGTTGAGATGACGTGGCTGGAACTGCGCTAAGGGTTGAAGCGCGTGATCACGCCGTGTGGCCCCCACCGGGCCACAAACCGCTGCCGCAGGAGAATCAGGTCACCCAAGTAAATCCGTATCACCGGCCCGAAGAGTTCCGTTGGAATCGTCACCCAGAGCGCCGTCGTATACTTGCGCTCCATGCTCTCCTGAATCGCATCGAACCCGGCTCTGTTCGACACCGTGACTGCCACCGTGTCGTAGTTCCCCACGATCTTGTAGTCGAAGAAGATGTAGGCTGGGCTTAGAATCTTGACGATCTGGTACTCCGTCAGGATGACTGGAAGAGCAACGATGCGCGAACGGCCCGTGATCGCCGCGATCTTCGGAATACCAATAGATGCCCGGCCCGTGATCTGCGCCGCAGACGGAGTCAGCAGGCTGGCCTTGCCCTGAATCGTCTGGTCCGTCGTGTAGAACGTCCTGATGCTCGCCCTGCCGGTCTGGGCCTGATCCGTCGTCCTCTTGACACTGGCTTTGCCCGTCTGGGTCTGGGCTGTGCTCGCGGTGACCCGAGCAATACCAGTCTGGGTCGCCGCGACCACGTGCTGAATGCGCGCAACACCCGACTGAGTTTGAGTGGCAGTTCTCTGAACACGGGCGGTACCCGGCTGCACGCGCAGCGCCGTTGTGTAGAGGTTGGCCTTACCGGTCTGGGTCTGGGACGTGGTCGCAGTAACCCGCGCCACACCCGGCTGGGTCTGCTGCGCCGTAGCGGTGATGCGCGCTACACCTGTCTGAGTCTGGCTGACCGAGACAAAGGTCGTGATCTTAGCGACGCCCGTCTGGGTCTGGGTCGTTGTCCTCTTGACGCTCGCCTTGCCGGTCTGGGTCTGCGCCGTAGTCGCCGTAATCCGGGCTTTGCCGGTCTGGGTCTGCGCCGCCTGCGTGTACAGGTTGGCCTTGCCTGTCTGCGTACGGGTGGTGGTGGCGGTGATCCGTGCGACACCAGTCTGGGTCTGGGAGACCCGCTGCTGAACGCGAGCGATACCCGTCTGGGTCTGATCGGTCGTCCTCTTGACGCTGGCCTTACCGGTCTGAGTTTGAGTCGCGGTCGCCGTAATCCGGGCGACGCCTGTCTGGGTCTGAGAGACCGTGCGCGTGATTCGTGCAACACCCGTCTGAGTCTGCGCCGCAGTCGCGGTGACCCGAGCAATACCGGTCTGCGTCCGGTCGGTCGTCCTCTTGATGCTCGCTTTACCGGTCTGGGTCTGACTTGTGGTGACCGTGATTCGAGCAGTACCGCTCTGAGTCTGCGAAACCCGCTGAGTAATCCGCGCCTTGCCGGTCTGGGTCTGGGAGACCGTCTGAGTAATCCGCGCCTTGCCCGTCTGGGTCTGACTCGCAGTGGCGGTAATCCGGGCCTTACCGGTCTGGGTCTGGGCCGTTCTCGCCGTGATCCGGGCTACGCCTGTCTGCGTGCGTACGGTTGTAGCCGTGATCCGGGCCTTGCCGGTCTGGGTCTGGGAGACCGTCTGAGTAATCCGCGCAACACCCGTTTGAGTGCGCGTGGTCGTCGCGGTGATCCGAGCTTTGCCGGTCTGGGTCTGCGTGCTGGTCGTGTAAAGGCTGGCCTTACCTGTCTGGGTCTGGGAGACCGTGCGCGTGATTCGTGCAACACCCGTCTGAGTGCGCGTGGTGGTGCCGTAGAGGTTGGCCTTACCGGTCTGGGTCTGAGAAACCGTCTTTTGAACTCGGGCAATGCCTGTTTGCGTCTGAGAAACCGTCTTTTGAACTCGGGCAATGCCCGTTTGCGTCCGGTCTGTCGTCCTCTTGATGCTCGCTTTACCCGTCTGGGTCTGGGTCGCAGTGGCAGTGACTCTGGCTTTACCGGTCTGGGTCTGAGAGACGGTCTGGGTGACTCGCGCCTTACCGGTCTGGGTCTGAGTTGCAGTGGCGGTAATCCGGGCCTTACCGGTCTGGGCCTGATCCGTCGTCCTCTTGACGCTGGCTTTGCCCGTCTGGGTCTGGGAGACCGTTCGCGTGATTCGAGCAGTACCCGGCTGGGTCTGGGAGACCGTTTTCTGTATACGAGCAATACCCGTCTGGGTCTGGGAGACCGTTCGCGTGATTCGAGCAGTACCCGGCTGGGTCTGGGAGACCGTTTTCTGTATACG
>Ga0315285_10006471_pt1 | contig 12077 bp, 10 predicted proteins | sample YL17G09_36_MG_FD_203698 | JGI IMG/M metagenome (GOLD analysis project Ga0315285, IMG submission 203698) | Sediment microbial communities from Yellowstone Lake, YNP, Wyoming, USA - YL17G09_36 | ecosystem: Environmental > Aquatic > Freshwater > Lake > Sediment | place: USA: Wyoming | collected... | reverse complement strand
AAGTGAATAAAGATTGGTGTGTCACACCATCGTAAGATTTTAGCCCTTTCGACAGCCGAGCCGAAATCCTGCAGTCTATGTCCCCAGGTGACAATTCAGTAGGCTTGACACTTTGTGACGCTGTGGCAAACCCCCACAGGTCAACGAAGGAAGGAACATAAGCTTGATATGGACAGACTATAGTAAAAACACTTTTCAAAGTGTTGATTATGGCAGTGAAATTTTTAAAGTTAGTCCAGCCAGCAGCCCCAGACTGGACAGATATAATACCTCCGACATTCAGTTTATCTTTGACTAGTTCATAAAACTCTCGAGTGTATAACAAGCAAGCCGGACCCTCTTCCAACGGTTCAACCAGGTCAATGATAACAACATCAAATTTGTCGTTAGTCTTCTGTAAGTACATCCGGGCATCGGCAAAATTAAGTTCCAAACGTGAGTCATTAAAAGAGCCTTGATGAAAGAATGGAAGGTAATGGCGACAGATGTCTATGACCTGCGCGTCAATGTCCACCATAACTACTCTTCCTACCGTCTTATGGGCCAACACCTCGCGCAGAGTAGCCCCCTCACCACCTCCGGCAATAAAAGCTGTCTCCGGACATGCATGGCTGAGCATCGCCGGATGAACTAATGCCTCGTGATAGATGAATTCATCCCGCTCACTTGACTGAATTTTTCCATCCAGCACAAGACAGACGCCAAAGCTCCGGGTATCAACAATCTCTATAGACTGGAACTTGGTTCGTCCTGAATATATTGCCTTCTTAATCCTATGGAGCTGCGCAAGATTAGGACTGACCTCATCATACAGCCATTTACGTTTATCAGGATTGTCCGGGCCTTTCATTTCAGCTCACAGCCAACTTGATTATTTTGTAAAATGCCCCTTTTCAATTCAATAAAAGAGGGATTCTTCGACCCCAGCTTTTCCACGAGTGGGTTGACAGCTAGCTCGGGTTTAACGGAATCACCACACGTAAAAATGTCTATAGCTGCATAACGGTGTTCCGGCCAAGTATGAATACATATATGAGATTCAGAGATAACCAGCACACCGCTTATCCCGTGTGGACTAAAGGCATGGAAACATTCATTAACTACGGTGGCTCCAATATCTTCAGCAGCGTCATGAAGACAACGTCTAAGAAAATCTACATCGTTAAGCACCTCCACATTACAGTCTTTCAGTTCTAGTAGTAACTGTCTTCCGAGAGCATTCAAAGCACCGTCCCTCCTTTAAATCCTTATTTAATGAAGTTCTCACCTCCGTTCTTCTGAGAATCAAATGGAACAGTCAGTAATTGTATATTTTGTAAAAATGATTTTCAAGACCCTGTAACCCTATTGACAAAAGCGACTTTACCCTGTAAAATCGTTTTACAAAGGGTGGTCGAACCTTTAAAGGCAAAACTCAAAATGGAGGTGTTAATTTGAGAATTATTGGTATTGTGTTAGCTTTGGTATTAGCCGTATCCCTCGTGGTGCCAGCGGCAGCATTGGCACAGGACGAATATGCCGGATTGTCAAACTGCGCGTGGGACAAGGTAAAGTGGCAAGACAATGAGAACTCCTGGGGCTTATATCTGCAGCATTGGGGCAGAACTCCGATTCAAGCCATGTCACGACTTAGGGGTCTGTGCGGGCCTAAGACCCTTTGTGCCGCACTTGGCACAAATTGCCCCAACGCGGGCGCGGGGATTTACCAAAATCCGAATGCTTGCTTTGGCGGCTGTCCAGCTTGTCGAGTTGAGGAGCCAGGAGCTCTAGCCACCTGCTCTGACCCGGCGAGTTGCAACGCATCATTGTCCAGCGTATCCTGTCCGGCTACCGGTCAAGCGGAATCTAAGTGCCCTTCCACGCCGGTGGTAGAGAAATTTATGCCGACCTGCGGTTTCTGCTGGGGAATCAGCCTTGCCTTTGCCGGCAAGAGCTGGGCTGGCGCTGATATTGGTACCCATCCCAGGATTAACAACAACCACCTCAACCATTTCGGAACCAGCGAATGCTCCGGCGGCAACCATGGTGGTGACTGGGGAATTACCGGTGCCCCGCACACTGAATGCTGCTCTTTAAGCTGGGCTCTGCAGGATAATTGCTTCGGGAAACCGTACGGCGACAAATGCGCACCGAATTAGAACTATAGTATAGATAAGATATATTTTTAGACAAGTAAAAATTTCAGATTGTTGTACCCTGACCGAGGATGCGGTCAATCCTCGGTCAGGTTTTCTATTGGTTATGTATGACGTTGATATCACGGCTACAACCAATTAAGGTATAGCTAATTTATCGATTTGAATCTACATGGTTTTTCCTCTAGCCTAGCTCGGCTAAAACCTCGCTATTATTTACCTCCATAAAACAGAGGGCTATGTTGTCAGACGAGACTGGATTCACTACTGTGTATGTCGCCAGGAGTCAGCCCGAGGCGGAAATTGTAAGAGGGCGCCTCAACTGCGAAGATATTCCGGCTATACTTCGCTATGAGGCTGCTGGAATTATCTATGGCCTTACGGTTGACGGTCTAGGTCAGGTGGAAGTACGAGTACCATCTCATCTGGCTCAGCGCGCCAGGGAAATTCTAGCCGTCACAGAAAACGAGGATTGCTAAGCTTTCAGGCCAAGCTCTGAATACAGAGCTTGGAAATCAAAACAGCTATCCAAAACCTTACCAAACATCTCCAGCTTCCGACGGCTCCGAAAACTAGCTTTGGCTAATGCCTCCTCAATGCCGGCTATAGCCGCGGAAGTGTCCTGTTTAACCATGATTATCGGCATGTGCTTCTCTTGAGCCCGAACAATAACAAACGGTAAAGGCTTTACATTATTGGTAACAATCAGGCATCTGGTTGGAGTTTCCAAAGCAGCCAGCTGCATGTCGGCGCGTTCGCCACGAACGACTACTGCTTTATTTTCCTTCCGATTGAAATATATTACTCCTGAGTCAACAGTCATAGCCCCTACCATGATATTTTCTACTATCTCATCAGTCTTTTCTGGGGAAGTCAGTATTTCGCCATTGAGAGCTTGGGCTAAATCTTTGGCGCTTACGCCAAGCAAGGTCCGAACCTCTGGAAGTATACCCAGAACTTTAATTCCTGCCTTATTAAATGAGGCTGTTAATTGGTCTCCCACCGTTTCTATTTTAGACCTCGGCACAAGGTTAATAATGACTCCCACCAGATGTTTAACTTTTTTACCTATCTGTACAATCTTGGACACATTAAAATTCAGGGAATAATGAAGCACGATAATCACTCCTGCCTCCAAGTCGTCGGCAACCGTATAGCAAGCAAGAGTAGAGACTTTATCTACACCTAAATTGCCCAGTCCCTCCATAATGACGACATCTTTACCCCGTGATATTCTGCGATATGCCTGCTTAAGGTTCTGCGAGAAATTTGATGCGTCTTCGGTCAAGTTTTGCCACAATTCATACGGAGTCAAGCGAATAGGACAAATCAGCTCATCGGGTTCAGTCAACTTCAAGTTGTCCTTAATGAAAGCAGCATCTTCACAACCGTCAGTGTTGCCGGTTTCAATAAGATGGATGGGCATCATAAATCCTACTTTTGTCCCACGGTCAAGCAATTTTCTACCGATACCAGCACATAAGGCAGTTTTGCCTGCAGATTCCGTAGATGTTATATATAGAGCGACCACATTACCTCCTAAGTATGAACTTTGTAATTATATTATCTCGTATCACTCTTTACAACCGAGACAAAGCAGCTTATAATATGTGTTAAACTTCAACGACAACTGAGGGTTACCAGACTCTCAGTTTTTTAGTAGCTTTCCGTACAGGAGAACATCACATGGGGCAAAAGAAAATCCTTATTACTAAAGAGGGTTTAGCTAAACTCCACTCTGAGCTGGACCACTTACTTTCGGTACGAAGGCAAGAGATAGCCGGCAAAATTAAGCGTGCCCGAGAAATGGGAGGCACCGAGAACAACGCTGAATACGAAGATGCCAAGAATGACCAGGCTTTTGTCGAGGGCAGAATATTGATGCTGGAGAACATCGTTAATAACGCAACAGTCATCGAATCACCAGCCTTGCCAGGCACGGTAGAAATGGGCGATAAGGTGCTCATCCAAAACCAGGACGGCAAGATAGAGCAATTCACCATTGTGGGTAGTGCCGAAGCCAGCCCCGTTGAGGGCAAGATTTCTAATGAATCACCGGTAGGAAAAGCCCTGCTGGGTAAAAAAATCGGCGATGAGGTCGAGGTCACAACTCCGGCCGGGTTGCTTAAGCTCCAGATAATGGACGTGAGTTGACGATTCGCTCTTTAGAGTATCCCTTTATCACGGACTGCTGCGTACCATGGCCAGATTGAAGCATATCGCCCAACAGCGCCTGGATAAGTTGGAAAAAATTCGGGGGCACGGAATAAATCCATATCCTCGTTCCTATCACCGCAGCCATACTACACAAGAAGCAGTAACCCTTTACCAGCAGACAGAATCGAGTCCAAACAACATACCGAGTCCAGAATTCAGCCTCGCTGGTCGAATTACAGCGATTCGCTTCATAGGTAAGATTGCTTTCTTCGACATCCGCGATGGTTCAGGCAAAATTCAAGTTTTTTTTAGCCATAACCTCATCGGCCATGAAAAGTATGAATTTCTCCATGAAATAGATATCGGTGACATCATCGGCGTCACGGGCAAGCTTTTCAGAACCAAGGCCGGCGAAATCAGTATTGAGGCCAAAGACTTTACCCTGTTGGCTAAATCTTTGCAACCACTGCCGGAGAAATGGCATGGGTTGGTGGATGTTGAGAAGCGGTACCGGCAACGTTACCTCGACCTAATATCCAACGAAGAAGTTAAGCCTGTTTTCAGATTGCGGAGCCAGGTCATCTCCACCTTGAGACGTTTTTTAAACGAGCACGGATTTATCGAGGTGGAGACACCGGTACTGCAACCAGTCGCAGGAGGAGCTCTGGCCCGACGTTTCAAAACACACCATCAAGCGCTGGACCAGGACCTGCACCTTCGCATTGCGCTGGAGCTTTACCTGAAACGTCTAGTAATAGGAGGCTTCGATAAGGTTTACGAGATCGGCCGCGTATTCCGCAATGAAGGTATATCCACAAAACATAATCCCGAATTTACCATGTTGGAAATCTATGAAGCCTATGCTGACTACAATGACATGATGACGCTGTTTGAAGATATGGTATGCTATATTGCCAGAGAAATCGTGGACAAGACCAAGATTAAGTTCGGCGAAGAATCTATCAACCTTGAACCTCCGTGGCGCCGTATCTACCTGCGTGAAGCCATAAAAGAGCGCCGTGGCATTGACTTTGTGGACTACCCCGATGCTGACTCACTGCGGCGGAAAATGGAACAACTAGGGCTAGAAGTCGACCCTAAAAAGGACCGAGGCCGTTTAGTTGATGAGCTTATATCCACGTACGTTGAGCCTGCTTTAATACAGCCGACGTTTCTCGTGGATTATCCCGTGGAAATGTCACCTCTGGCTAAGAAAAAGCAAGACAATGAAAGCATGGTGGAGCGCTTTGAGGCTTTTATCGGCGGCATGGAAGTCGCCAATGCCTTTACCGAGCTAAACGACCCAATAGAGCAAAGAGAGCGTTTCGAAATACAAAGGGAAATACAATCGGCAGAGTTAATTAAAGCGAAATCGGGTGAAGAAGAACGTGAGGTAGAAGTCATTGATGAGGACTTTCTCCTGGCTTTGGAATATGGCATGCCGCCTACCGGCGGTCTGGGGGTAGGTATTGACCGTTTGGCAATGCTGTTCTCTGATAAACAATCTATACGTGAGATTATCCTTTTCCCACAGCTAAAAACAAAATAGCAAAGTGAATTCATCGTGCTGGATATAAAGTTAATCCGTGACAATCCTGAAATAGTCCGTGAAGCTATGGAAAAGCGAGGCGAGAGCGCTCCACTTGACCAAATAACAAGCCTCGACGAGCAACGCCGTCAACTCCTCCACGAGATGGAGACCCTCCGGGCACACCGTAATGAGGTCAGCAAACAATTAGGCACGATAGCTGACAAGCCACCTCAGCTTATCGCCGAGATGCGCCAACTCGGCGAAACGGTAACCTCTCTGGAAGCCGAAATAGGCCGAGTCGAATCCGAACTAAATGACTTTCTCCTGCGATTACCTAACATTCCCGCGGCTGACGTGCCTGTCGGCAAGGATACACAGGACAACATGGTGGTGCGTTCCTGGGGTAAGCCAACAGATATTTCATTTACCCCGTTACCACACTGGGAGCTAGCGGAGAAACTGAATATTATCGATTTCCAGCGTGGAGTCAAGCTTTCCGGCAGTCGCTTCTATGTCCTTAAGGGCCAGGGGGCTCGCCTCCAACGAGCGCTCATCACATTCATGCTGGACCTCCACGTGAAAGAGCACGGCTACACAGAAATATACCCGCCTTTCATGGTTAAACGTGAATGTATGGTTGGCTCAGGCAATTTGCCCAAATTTGCCGATAACCTGTACCACGATGAAGAGGATGATCTCTGGTTTGTGCCCACTGCTGAGGTGCCCTTGACCAATCTACATCGCGATGAAGTCCTGCCTCCCGGTACTTTGCCTCTCTATTATGTCGCTTATACCGCCTGCTTCCGACGAGAGAAGATGGCAGCCGGCAAGGATACCAGAGGCATCAAGAGAGGGCATCAATTTGATAAAGTGGAGCTCTACAAGTTCACTGAGCCGGAAAACTCTGATGTGGAGCTGGAGAGGTTAGTTGGGAATGCTGAGGACATAAGCCGCCGCCTGGGCATACCTTATCGTGTGTTGCAGCTATGTACCGGCGACCTGGGCTTTGCCGCTACTAAATCATTCGATATAGAAATGTGGGCTCCCGGCTGCGGCGAATGGTTAGAGGTCAGCTCATGCAGCAATTGCGGTGACTTCCAGGCCAGGAGGACAAACATTCGCTATCGCCCCGAGCCCAAAGCTAAGCCGAGCTTTGTCCATACTCTTAACGGCTCAGGGCTGGCTTTACCTCGGGTAGTTATTGCACTGCTGGAGAACTACCAGCAAGCCGATGGCAGTATAAAAGTGCCTGAAGCACTGATACCATATATGGGCACGGAGATAATCAACAAGGACTGAGACCTATGCCAGATAATTCAAAGCCACGCTACGCTTGCCCTCAATGCTCAACTAAAATTAAGGCCCAGTTCGGAAATTGCCCCAATTGTGGCTACATCGGCGCCATGGAACACAAAGATATGTATCTACGCGGGGAAAATGCTGCCGGCAAACCGGTAGTAGTTGACCCACCGGTACCGCAGACAGATAGCGCAAAGCAAAAAAAATCTAAAAGTACGGAATTAATGGCGCGATATACATGCCCCCGCTGCGGCACCAAAACCGGTAAGGCATTCGGCCGCTGCCTGAATCACCGCAGTTGTGGCTATTCTGGCCCTATGAAAACAAGTGCTGTCACCAAGCCTAAACCAAAATAATAATTGCCAGAAGACTTACCACTTCCATATCAAACCGATAGGTAAATTCCTTAACACTTTTTTCTTTTGAGTTCCCGACATGTATAATCTAGGGCAAATATTTGGGCGATTATCTAAACACAAAGATTGAAGACAAACAGGAAATAAAGAAGAGGCCTGCTTGCAAAAGATAATATTGTGTCCCAGATGCCACGTACAGGTAAAAAGGGATAATTTAGGCGAGCTTCCGTGTCTCAATTGCAACCTGAGGCTTTGTCCCAAAGCTCACATTTTTGATGGCAAAATCTGCCCATCTTGCGGCTGGGAGGACCCCAACTACAGCTTATGGCAAAAGGCACAGAAGGCTCGACTAAACCATCCTGTATCCAAAACATCGGACGATTCCACTGAAATCAAAGCACAGTACATCTGCCCTACCTGTGGCATTAATGTCGACACTGCTCAAAAAGATTGCCCGAACTGTGGCTTGCTTGGGGCTAAATATCGAGCGGCAAAAGCTCCAGCCACAGGCGCCATATCAATGCCAGCCAGGTCCAGTGCACCGACGAAACCGATTCTGGACAGCATACCACGTCAGCCAACGATGAAAAGAGCCAGTGAGCCAAAAAGTACTTTTATAAAAGAAGTAGCTAAAGCCGAACGGACACATTGGGAATTTCCCTCGCTGAGGCGTTTTGTAAGACCGGTTCTAGCCAGCACGCTGTTATGTATTATAATTATCGGCCTTATCTTTGGTGGAATTTACGCCACCCGATTCTTCAGCCAAAATGCTGAACCTGGGGTTCTGCCACCAGCTACAGCCATCACTCCATCCAAGAGCTATACGCTGAGCACGAATATAATTCCTGAAACAGGGGGCGACATCAGGATAGTACCTCCCTCATCCGGCAATGGTACGTTTGACCCGGGTAGCCAAGTCACTTTAACAGCCGTGCCCAACGACTGCCATACCTTTAGCTACTGGGATGGTGTTGCGGATTCGTCGGAGACTGTCACCATTACCATGGACTCGAATAAAAGCATCACCGCAAATTTCCGGCTTAAAGAAACGACACCTCCGGTCATTTCCGAAGTCAAGGCTGACAGTAACTCAGATGTGAGCGCCACCATAACCTGGTTAACGGATAAGCCTGCCACGGGTCAGGTTGACTATGGGAAGACAAAAGAGTACGGCCTGACCGCTATATCAAACGATGAACTAACCACCAACCACAGGGTCCGAATGACCGGGCTCGAGCCCAACACAACATACTACTTCTCGGTGAAGTCATCAGACAAATGCGGTAGCGAAGCCAGCGCAACAAAAATGCTGATTACACTCCGTGAAATAAAATTGGGCGAGAGGGTCGGGGAACGCGCTCTAGATTTCACCTTGCCCTACTATAATGACGACAATCCGGAATCGCCGAATAAAGCAGGCAAGACCGAGACGCTAAGCACATATATAGGAAAAAAGAAGATCTTGCTAAACTTCTGGAGTACTTTCTGCGGAGCCTGCATAGGCGAATTCCCCTTTATCCGGGGAATATATGAAGATGAGGAATTGGCTGATAGGAATTCGGAGAATGCAGATTTCGTTGTATTCACTGTATGCATTGACAGTAAAATTGACGAAGCTCCAGGTCGCATTAAGACACTTGAAGGCAAATTTAGTGACGAAGCAGGTCGTTTCACATTCCCTATTCTGTTCGATTCAGTGGGGCAAACTAAGAAGGACTACCATATCTGGACTATACCAGAAACAGTTTTTATCGATTCGGACGGAATTATCAGAAAAATCCAGATTGGACGGTTCCAAAGCCAAGAGGAAATAGAAGCTATACTTAAATCTCTAGATTAGCCTGCTGAATTTATGGCAAACCTAAAACAAGACAACTATGTGTTTGTAACCTGGCGTAGGTCGTGCACCCAACCAATGTAGCCACGACCCTTTAGGGTCGTGGTCACGAGGCTAAAGCCTCGTGGCTACATGCGTTTAGGAGTGGTTCCTCCCCCATAGAAAAACTTGAACTAGATGATCCACTACGTAATATTCTATCCTCTCTCCAAGTTTTTAGTAATTTTTAGCTAAGTGTATAATAGATAAGGTATTCAGAATGTTCCACGAAGCTGAAGAGAAAACAAAAAAACGATGAAGGTACGAAATAATCGGAGATTTATAATAACGTGCCGCCCAGAATAAGCCTTTGTTCTGTTTGCCACTCACAGATGCCTCCAGGACAGCCATTATGCAAAAACTGCGGGGCAATGCTGTGTCCGCATTGCCGTGATCCACTTCCTCAAAGGTCAAGATTCTGCCCCAAATGCGGCTTCCTCTGCATCGTAGAACAACAAAGCGCAGCCACATCATCAGTTCCACCTGCGATATCAGCCAGGCGACAAGCTATTCCTGTTCCAAGAGCCATGAGTGCACCAGCACAATATAGCACACATCCTGCCATGCAGCAGCAACCATTCGGGACCCCGGCTACACAGTACCAGCGAAACTGTCCCAAGTGCGGTGCTACCATTGACCCTGAATTAGGGCGCTGCTCAGGCTGCGGCTTGCTTTACGGAATCAAGCATCGGGTGATGCAACCACAAACAGTACCTACTGCACTACCACGCCCTTCACTTACACCAAGGCCACAAAGTTCCACAGGCCAGCAACCGCCGAGAGCCCAAGGTATGGGGCCTCAATATAGTAACCCCAGACCTAGCCTTCCTACCCCCGGCTTCGGACAGCGTCCAACAAATTACGGCTCACCTGCCCCCATGCCACAAGATGGTATACTACTTCCCGTACCACGTGCGGTGCCTATGACTGCCAGTGCAGCATCCGTAAGCCGGGCACTGACGACAAGGCCGCATCCGTATCAAGCAGTGCCTCCCACACCTATAGAACGGGGCATTTCAGATTCAGGAAAACGGAGGCTGGTGAGAACCTTTACCACCCTGTTCATTATAATCGTCTGTGTTCTTGTCGGCAGCGGCATCTACTTTTTCTTCCACCAGACAGGGACGCAACCGCCACCTGAGAGCACCATAGATACCACAATTTCCAGCATCCAAAGCGTTTCGATTTCATCAACTACCGAAACAGGCGCTACTATTAAATGGGCAACCGATAAACCGGCTACCAGTCAGGTCATAATAAGCGACTCTAGCGGTGCCACTATTACCGAAACAGAACTTCAAGAAACTCTGGTCACCAGCCACTCCGTAGACATAAGTGGCCTTAAACCAAATACAACCTATCACTATACTTTAATATCCAGCGATGCCACCGGGAATAAAATAATACACGAAGGGGAACTGAGTACCTTAGCCACAGCTGACAAAACCGCGCCAACGATTTCAGGAGTTAATGTTTCCAACATTACTGAATCAAGCGCCATCGTCACCTGGGCGACCAATGAACCTGCTACCAGCCAAATCAAATACTCAAAATCGGAAGAGGCCGTCTCAACCACGCCGCTGGATAAAAACCTTACTACCAACCACAATATCACACTAACCAAACTGGACTCCGGTACCACCTATAACTTCACTATAATGTCCAAAGACGCCGCCGGTAACGAAGCTCCATCCGCAGCCAGCCAAACATTCAAAACTCTCACTCCAATCCCGGTCGGTTCTCAAGTCGGCAACCTGGCTCCACCCTTCACCCTGAAAGACATCAATAACAATGAAGTGAAATTAAGCGATTTCCGAGGCAAGATAGTAATAGTCAACTTTTGGGCTACCTGGTGCGGCCCCTGCAAGGAGGAATTACCTTTCTTCCAGGCAATTTCCGACAACCGGTCAGCAGAGGACTTAGCAATACTTGCCATTAGCAAAGAGAGCAAAGCAACCGTGCTTAATTGGATAAATAGTCAGGAAAAAGAATATACATTCACTTTTCTGCTCGACTCCAAGGGAGAGGTCAACACGCTTTACGACGTTGATACTCTTCCTACAACTTTCTTTATCGATGCCGAGGGCATCATAAGGAAAGTACAAGAAGACTCTTTCAAGAGCCGAACTGAGATAGAAAACATACTCAATTCTCTCCAATAATTCTGCATATCCATGTAGCTCCGAGGCTTTAGACCAGGTGGTTAAATCAAAACATGTAGCTCCGAGGCTTTAGCCTCGGGCACCCGACCCTAAAGGGTCGGGGCTACATCAACGAGATTCTTCGGTCGCGGAGTTTACCCTGAGCTAGATCCTTCGTCGCTTCGCTCCTCAGGATGACAGGTACGAAGGGCTCCGCCAGAATGACAATAAATCAGGTTGCCAAATACAATTCGATTCCCTATACTAGGTTGGTTTTGGAGGGGTGGCCGAGTGGACGATGGCGACGGTCTTGAAAACCGTTTTCGCGAAAGCGAACGTGGGTTCGAATCCCACCCCCTCCGCCATATCGCTGTCATAAATATTAATCGCTTTAATTTCAATGAATCGCCGTAATCAATATAATAAGAGGAGAGAACCGGATGAAAATCCACGAATACCAGGCTAAGGCGCTGCTGTCCGAGTTCGGCATACCGGTACCCAAAGGCGCTGTAGCCAGCACGCCAGCCGAAGCTAAAAGTATAGCTGCCGAGCTCGGAGGCAAGGTGGCAATCAAAGCCCAGG
>Ga0315285_10006470_pt1 | contig 12078 bp, 9 predicted proteins | sample YL17G09_36_MG_FD_203698 | JGI IMG/M metagenome (GOLD analysis project Ga0315285, IMG submission 203698) | Sediment microbial communities from Yellowstone Lake, YNP, Wyoming, USA - YL17G09_36 | ecosystem: Environmental > Aquatic > Freshwater > Lake > Sediment | place: USA: Wyoming | collected... | reverse complement strand
TACAATTCGCTGCACAATGGGAAACCCCAGGCCTGTTCTTGCCTCATCGGAGCCGGTGGTGAAAAACGGGTCAAAAATTTTGTCGAGATTTTCCGGGGCTATACCAGAGCAGTTGTCTAAGAATCGCAATTCGATATACCCACCTTTTACTTCACCACTGATAGTAAGCCGATGGCTCTTTTTATCGTCAGCGGCCTGTATTGCATTCTCAGTCAGAGCGAAGAACAACTGCTCGATGTCTTTCTCGCTCGAGTATACAGGCGGCAGTTTGTCCATACCTTTGAGGTGCAGGGTCATTTTTGCACGCTGAGCAGTTTTACCCAACAACGAGACAATCCTGTCAGCGATTGCACCAAGGTCTGTTTCGCAGAGAGTTTTTCTTGAAGACTGCCGCGCAAAATTGCGAAACCTGTCAACCACTGAAGTGGCATTTGAAACTTCATTCAGGCTGTCCCTGAGCCCCTCTATGACAGTCTTCGGACAAGACGTTGCCTCGAGGTCCTCCAATGAGTTCTCAATTGAGAGGCGAATAACCGTCAGAGGCTGGGTCAGCTCATGAGCCAGTGTGGCGCTTAGGGTTCCCAGCGAGGCGAGGCGTTCGGCTCGAACCATTCTCTCGCGATATATGTTAAGCTCCTCCTCTGCCTTTCTGCGTTCAGTGATGTCACGGTCGATGCCCCTGTAACCCAAAAGATTTCCGCTTGGGTCAAAAACCGGCACGCCGCTTGTCTCGAGCACCACGTACCGGCCATCCTTGTGCAGGTTTGTGTTCTCCAAGCCAGTAAAGGGTCTTCGTGATTCAACGATGGCTTGGAACTTTTCACTTACGTTTTTCGCTTCATTCGGGATCATAAGATCAAATGGCGTCTTGCCAATGACCTCATCCGGCTCGTATCCCAGCAGGTCTTTAACTTTTGGGCTGACGTAGGTGTAGATACCGTTCGTATCTACTTCCCATATCCAGTCACTGGTAGTCTCGGCCAAAGAGCGGAATCTCTCCTCACTCTCCCGTAGTGCCTCCTCTGCTTTCTTGTGCTCGGTGATGTCCCTAAAAATACCCGTAAGATACGTTTTTCCGCCCAACGTTATTGGAAATGTGTTAATATCGACATAAAAAACGCTGCCGTCTTTTCTTTTCACCGGAATTTCAGCCTCTGTAATTTCTCTTCTGACCTGTTTCTCAAAAATTCCAATAACAGAAGATAAATGTTCCTTCGGATGAATATCCGAGACTGCCAGATTTTTGATTTCTTCCGGATTACAACCCAGCATTTGACAAATCGCTTTATTACCGATGTAGAATTTTTTGGTTTCCACATCCGCCAAAAGTATTCCATCGGCGGCGTTGTCAAAAATGGTTTTAAATCTCTGTTCGGATTCCTTTAAGTTTTCCTCTGCTCGCGTGTGTTTGGTGATGTCTTCTATAACCTCAATGAAGCCCTTTATAGCACCATCAGCTTCGAAAACCGGAAAAGCCTGAATGCGAACTGCAAAGCGGCTACCATCATCCCGTACACCCTCGGTTTCGACCTCCGCAGGACGTCCCGTAGCCATAGCTCGCGTGCCGGGACAGTGCGAACAAATTGCATTACGTTTTTCGAATTCCCTGAAACAATACTTACCAACAAACTCACTTTGAGGCTTCCTGAAAAACTTACCCATACCAACATTCGTCGTAACTATTTTGCGGTCGGTATCTATGAAGGAAATCCCGAGATGAATATTTTCCATAAGTGTTTGATAGAGTAAATCGCTCTTTGGCGGCGCCCCCATTCGGCTGTACCGAAGCTCGTCCTTCTCAAGTTCCGCTACACGAAGACGCAATGATTTAATCTTCTTTTGCAATTCTGCGTATTCTTTCCTGTTATCCGGCATCGTTTCCTCCCTTAAACTTATTGCTATTGGCTGTTTAAGGCTGTTCCGGTGATTTGTAAGGCCGGCTCCACCTTTATTTTTCGCTATAGCCGATTTTAGGCATTTAATTATGGCTTATTGGCCAGCTTAAATCAATGCGATTTTGCCGGTATTTGATAACCCGTTCAAAAATGAGTATGCCGCTTGGACTCGGCTGGAGGCCAAGCCATTAGCTCAAGTCAATCTTAAATGGGTTTTTTGCCTAAAAAGCGGGGTTGAAGGGCAAAATGTTCAATAAATGATAAACTTTTGCAAAAATTCACAATAAATACTACAAAATACTTGATTTTTGTTTTGTATTATGTTAAAATACCTCTATTGTTAAGTGGATATTTAAACAACGAGTATGGAGGCGACGACAAAGGGACAGTAAAGGTTTAAAACAGTCCTGGTTAAAAGGGAATTGGCATCGGTGCAGAGATTCGCCTTAAGTGCCAAAACAGGTTTTACAAATGCCTTGATGGTGGGCAAAATAATCGGCCAACAGGCACAAAACCACCAAGTCTGAAATGGGGCGGTCAATTAACCAAAATCAGCCCAGGACAAGGGCAAAATTAACCAAGGAAGGGGGCTTTATCATGAAAAAAATCCACGAAAACATTCCGCAGAGCAGTGTAAAGACCAGGGCTGAATATCGCGACAGGATTGACCTTTTGCGCAGCAGGGTCGGTCTTCTTACCGGCAAAGACAAGGTTCTGATGACTATGTATATGGAGAACGGCAATAGCTTTCGGCAGATGGCCCGGCTGGTCGGCGTCAACGAGGCAAGTATCGCACGAAGAATACACAAGGTGACAAAACGGCTTATAAACGGCGAATATATAACGTGCCTGCGAAACCGTGACAAATTCGACAAGAACGAACTGGATATCGCAAAGGATTATTTTCTGGTAGGCCTATCGATGAAAAAAATCGCAAAAAAACGCAATTCCACCTACTACTGTGTCCGCAAAACCTTAAAGAAAATCCAAGGGCTTATAACTCTGCCACAGGTAAAAGCAGCGGACAGCGTTTAGCGAACAGGGCGCAGAAGAAGGGCAAAATCACTATGCCGACCTACAACGTTTCAAAAACCTTCGGCTGGCCCCTCAGGGGCCGGCAGGGTCAAATCAGCGAAAGGAGCGCATCTGTAATGAGGATGTTCGGCCTGACGACGGACAGGCTCGCTAAGACCAGCTTCACTGTCAACTGCCAGTTAGAAATTAACAAGGGCGACATTGTATATATTACAGGCCCATCAGGAGCCGGCAAAAGCGTGCTGTTGAAAGAATTGGAAAAATCCGTCCCGGCCTCGGACAAGGTGAACCTTAACGAGGTAAAACTGGCCCGCGATAAATCGGTGATTGACTGCATCGACGGCGATTTTCTGGAAGGGTTGAAACTGCTCAGCATCGCAGGAATAAACGATGCCTTCTGTGTTCTCAATCAACCAATAAATTTAAGTGACGGCCAAAAGTATCGGTTTCGTTTAGCAGTGGCACTTGGTTCGACAGGCTCACCACAAGCCGGTGGGTCTGGTGCGAAATTTATCTTTGCAGATGAATTCTGCTCCGAATTGGACCGTATTACCGCTGCGGTGATTTCATACAACGTACAAAGGCACGCAAAACGCACCGGCGTGACATTTATTCTGGCGTCAAGTCACGAAGATATATTGCTTGACCTGGCGCCTGACGTGCTGGTCGTTCAGGAATTATCCGGCCCGACGCAGGTTATCTATAAGTAGTGCATTTCGTCATATTTAACAGGGTTTGGTTTGACAGGGATACAGTTTTGGTTATTGTAAACAGATAGGATATGAAAGATGACGAAATGGTTGAGTCAAAAAGCAACATTTTGTATACGATAGGCCATTCAAATCACAAGATAGAAGATTTCATAGCTCTACTCAATCGCTACGAAGTTGCCTGCATTGCTGATGTTCGTTCGGCGCCTTACAGTCGATATTGTCCCCAGTTCAATAAGGATGCTCTTGCTGCAGCACTTCAAGCGGCAGGTATTGCGTATATGTTCTCAGGCAGGGAATTAGGCGGTCGTCCGAGAGACCGTAGTTGTTACGAAGGCGGGTGTGTGAATTTCCAGCGTCTTGCCGAAAGAGAGGAGTTCAAGCGGGGGATTGAACGTTTGCTTGCGGATACTTCAAAGCATCGTATTGCATTGATGTGCGCGGAGAAAGACCCGTTACAGTGCCACAGGACTATTCTCGTATCGAGGCATCTTAAAAAATACGACCTCCACATCAAACATATTCTGGCAGACGGCAACATCGAGGAACATACTGAAGCTGAACGCAGATTGGTCGGGATGTTCAAAATGGGGCCAGTCCTTTTCGAATCCACGGAAACAATCGAGCAGGCATACGACCAACAAGCCAAGAAGATTTGTCACCGAGCAAAGAAGCTACAGAATAATATTTAGGCAGCACAATGGGGGACGAAGCTGCGGTCATCAATTTCCAATTTTTCGTTCAGGAGTAAAGATGCGAAGGTGCAGTGTAATTGAAAAGCTGCAGATTGTTCCCGGCTGTCTTGACGATTACAAGAAGCTTGCGCATTTTCACTACCGTGACAGCTGCCCTGGGCCATTCGCAGCGATTTTTGCCATCAAGCCAGCCAAGGCTTTGGGGACAGGGTCAGCCACAGAAACCATCGGCGTTATAGTTTATACAATGCCAAGTATGGGAGCGGAGCTTCGAAACATCGCCACGGGTAATTTCCTTTCCGGTTTTGACAATCGGACGCGATTAGCTCTTATCAACAAGAATATCCGGTGTATCAGCAGGGTCATTATCGAGCCGAGATTTCGCGGGCTGGGTTTGGCGGGTCGATTGGTGTGCGAGACGATGCCGAAAATGGACGTGCCCATAATCGAGGCGATGGCGGTAATGGGATTAGTCAATCCATTCTTTGAAAAAGCAGGGATGAAGGCTTTCACAGCGAATATGCCGAGGCGATGCGTCCAGCTTGTTGAGGCGTTCAGTATGGTCGGGGTCGAAAAAGAGGAACTCATCGACTCTGAAGGAGTGCAGGGGAAACTTGCCCGGCTGGGGCAACGGGAAGCTGAATTTATTGAGCTCCAAATCAGGCATTTTCTGCAGAGCTACGGCGAAAGGCGCTATGAGAGGGCCGGCTTAGAACGAACAGGATTTGTATTGAGCAAGCTCACATTTCGGCCGGTCTATTACATCTGGTTCAATCCTAAGACAGCGTTCAGCGTATAGCGGGCAGCATACAGGAAAAGGCAAAAAGATATGGCAAGTGTAATCCAGTCAATTCCGTTAGATAAACTTGTTGCACATCCGGACAATCCGAACAGGATGAGCAAAGCCAACATAGCGAAGCTGGTTCGTAACATTGAGCAAACGGGGCGATATGAGCCATTGATAGTTCGGCCCTGCCCGACAAGCAGCGGGTGTTTTCAGATAATCAACGGCGAGCACCGGTGTAAGGCATTAGCCAAGCTGGGCTACAAAACCGCCGATTGCATGGTATGGGACATCGACGATGAGCAGACGGACGTTCTGCTGGCCACTCTCAACCGTCTCGGCGGCTCAGACGAACTCGGCAAGAAGCTGGAACTGCTGAAGCGGCTGAATAAAAGGATGGAATCGGGCGAACTCGCAAAGCTTCTGCCGCAAACAGCGAAACAGATTGAGCGGCTTACAAATTTGAAAATGCCGAGCAGGCCAGCGGAGACAAAGAGTTTTTTAAATCCGATGGTGTTCTTTGTAAATGATACGCAACAGGAAGTAATAGAGAAGGCACTATCAACAGCCCAAGAGGCGGGAGATGAAAAGATAAAAGCTGCGAAACGAGCGGCGGCGCTGGCCCACATAGCCGGGGAGTTTCTCAACCAATCAAAAATTAATCCGCCTTCGGCGGATTAATTCGGGGACATAAGAGATTATGGCAAAACAAAGGTATCTAAGGCAGATACAGTTAGCAGTATTAGACGATTTGTTTAACAGCGACCTTGATGAGCAGGGGGTCTTGGACAAACATAAAGTTCGCCGGAGCACATACGAAAATTGGCTGGCAAACGAGCTTTTCACAGAACGATTCAATCGATATGTTAACAGCGTAAGGCGGCGAAGCGAGCTTTTAATGGCCAAATACTGCTATCTTGCGGCGGCGAAATTGGTCGAATTGACCACATCTGAGAAGGCGGAGACGGCGCGCAAGGCGTGTTTAGATATTATCTGTCAGCCGAAGATTGCGGCGGAGGCCGAGAAGGTCGAAAAGGACAGTAACAAGCAGGCCGAGCTGCTCTCAGGCACGACGGCCAGCAGATTATTAGCGGCGATGGCGGAGGAGAAAATTTTGAAGTGACATACAAATAAAAATTTAAAAGAGTCTGCGCAAAAAGGGAGACGCAGGCCTCTTTTTTATTTATATTTTGTCTGGTCTGTCTCCCTTGTACGATAACGCTCTTTTATATTTAACATCCAAAACCACCCTCGCGAAGTCAGATTCATTTTCATAGCTCTCTACTTAAACTATACTCCATTTATTATGAGAGACAAAAAAATCTGCGAGAAAATCTGATATTTTTTTACATCCCGTCCCAGTGGTTGTAAGTCATTTAAGGAACAAGGTTAATGGCAAAATCTGGCTTAGTTAAATCAACAAATTTTGAGACAATAGAAAAGGCGGCAGAGGTCTATTCGAGTCTGCGGCGGAGAGCGCCAGCGACAATAGGGGACATCAAAAACTACGTTAAGGTCTTCCTGAGCATCGATATACCCGACAAAAAAATCTGTCCGGGACACAACAGCCCAATGGAATATCTGCGGCACAGCTATTTTTCCGATTTTGCGGCAGAAAGAACTACAAACGGCGATGCGATAGTCTGGGCCAACCGCACCGGCGGCAAAACGGAATTGGCAGCAATTGCCACGCTTTTAGACTGCGTTTTTAAGCCGAGGTGCCAGGTGCGAATCCTCAGCGGCTCCGGCGAGCAGGCGGGCAGGATGTATGAATACCTGACCGGCTTTGTGCGCAACGGCTTTGAAGAGTTTTTAGCAGGGCCTATTCGCAAGAGCAAATGCCGGTTTGCCAACGGCTCGGCTGTCGAGGTGCTGACGCAATCGCCGATGAGCGTTCGGGGGCAGCATATTCAGAAACTTCGCTGCGATGAGGTCGAGCTTTTCGATGAGGAGGTCTTTGCGGCGGCGAAGTTCACTACCCAAAGCACAGCAGGTCTGCTGGCAGCGATGGAGATGATAAGCACGATGTATCGGCCTTACGGGTTGATGCAAAGAATAGTTTCCTCGGCGGGGGAACTTTGCACGCCGGTCTTTAAATGGTGTTTGTGGGAGGTGATAGAGAAGTGCACCGAGAGAAACTGCTCACAGTGCCCGTTATGGGTTGACTGCGAGGGTAAAGCCAAGGGGAGCAATGGTTATTTGAAGATTGACGATTGTGTAACTGGGATGCGTCGTGCCAGCAGGGCCGGCTGGGAGGCTGAAATGCTCTGCAAGAGACCCAGTCGAGAAAATGTGGTCTTTGACGAGTTCGAGCCCGCCATACACGTTCGGCAGCTCGATTATGACCCTAATCTGCCATTGTACAGGACCCTTGACTTTGGCTTTGTGAATCCTTTTGTGTGCTTATGGGTTCAGGTTGATGAGAATGATGTTGTGCGGGTGATAGACGAGTACGTTCGCAGCAGAGCGACAATAGATGTGCACGCCGAGGAAATAAAAAGCCGAACGCCTGTCGAAGAGGGATGCGTAGCTGTGACCTTCTGCGACCCAGCCGGCAAAAGCGTAAATGATGTTACCGGTACAAGTGTAGTTCGGGAACTGCGAACGCTGGGGATAGCTACACGCTTCAGGCGAAGCGGAATCCTTGAGGGCATTGAGCTTATCCGCCGCAGCTTGAAGGCCGGTGACGGCAAAAGCAGACTGCTAATCTCGCCGAGGTGCCAACGACTGATAGAGGCAATGGAGTGTTATCGTTACCCGGAAAACAGCAGGGCAGGCGAGCTTCCGCTCAAGGACGGCTTATACGACCACCCGATAGATGCCCTGCGATACTTCTTCGTTAACCACAAACACACCGGCAAGACTACTACCCGCCGATATTAGGCCAAAAACCGCTATATCTTGGAAAAAAATTAAAAAACTTCTATTTTTCAGAATAAATGTTAAACTTTTGGCCGAATTATATGGTATAATATTCTGGAAAACAGAAGGAGGAACTAAAAATGGACATTGGGGCAAAATTAGAATTTGCACGAAAAGCCATAGGGTATACACAGAAGAGGGTCGAGGAGCAAACTGGTATCGGCAACACGTCTCTCAGTGACTACGAAAATAACAAGAGAGAGCCGCGGTTTTCCGAGCTTAGCTTATTAGCAGAATTATACAAGCGGTCTATCGATTTCTTTCTGACAGACACGTTGCCTACCGAGCCAATAATGCTTTGGCGCGACGGGCCAAACAGCATAGAGGAATTGAAAGAGACAGAAGCAGAATTTCGGCGATTGTGCCAGCAGTATCACAAGTTGGAGTTATGCACGGCAGAAGCTCGCAAAGCTGTATTTCCGCAACCGGATGTAGCTAGCCCTGAACAATTCAGTTGGCCCCAAGCAGAATCCTTCGCAAGAAAAATACACAACTATCTATGCCTCGGTGATATACCCAGCACCTCCCTTAAAAAGATTCTGGAAGAGAGATACTATGTAAAAATATTCCATCTGGAATTCACCGGTAGCGCGGTATCCACCGTTTCAGACGAATTCGGTCCAGCAATTCTATTGAACAACAAGAACGCTTCTTGGCGCAGAAATTATGACCTTGCCCATGAACTGTTTCATCTTCTCACATGGGACATGTTCAGAGTGGAAAGCAAAGAGCCAAGTGAAAACGAAGAACAACTCGCTGATTCATTCGCAAGCAAACTACTAATGCCTGAGGAGTCATTGCAACAAAGAATTGCTGCGATGATTGACAAGCATGAGGGAGTGCGGCTTGAACAATTAGACGATTTAGCAAGGGAATTCGGTGTTTCTCTGGATGCCATGATTTACCGCATATCAACCCTGTTCAAAATTAAGAAAAAAGATACAGAACAATATCTTGCTGCCGCCAAACAACTATCAAAGCTTCATAAGCCCCGAGAATCTGATAAGCCGGAAACGCTGCCTGAAAGATATTGCAGCTTAGCAATAAGAGCACTTCGAGATGGCAGACTGTCTTTGATTAAGTTTGCCAAGTATATGCTGATGAGTTATAAGCAGGCCCAAGAATATCTCACGGAAGACGAGGATTTCACGGATGAAAAAATTTCAATTCCTGTTGCTTGACGCTGGGCCGATTATCAAACTCTTCGAACTGAATCTCTGGAACAAGCTTCTTCAATCTTGTGATGTGACTGTGTCGAGAACGGTCATCCCAGAACTAAAGTGGGCAAGCCAAGAATTTGAGGATGTTCGCATAGATATAGTACCCTACGAGGGGAAAGGGTTCAGAATCATTGACCATGGGACCGCTACCGTTGCATCTTTTTACGCGAAGCTCAGTCCGTTATATAAGAACCTAATCGAACCAGACGATGGAGAAGTTGCAACATTAGAATATCTGCTCTCTTCTTCTGAAAAATGGATTTTGTGTACGGCAGATGGTCCTGTGTTCAGATTGATGGGTTCGCTTGGACGCGGCGAACAAGGCATTTCACTCGAAGAACTTCTTGAGAAAATTGGGTTGAGACAAAGCACTCTTGAGTGGCCATACACCAAGAAATTCCGGCTTGAAAAGACACTGCAAGGCAAAATTGAGGCAGCCCAAAAACGATAGGTTTATTCGAAAATCATTTTTCGGATTAGCTATCTGCGCAGTGGGACTTGAGAAGACGCGGGTTATTTCTGCGCATAAAAACAGGGCTGAGATGCGGAGGGAGAGGAAAAAGCGATATTTCTCAGCCCTGTTAAATGCTATGGCAAAATACTACACCAAAAACTTCTATAAATCTATATCATTCCTGCTAAAAAATGTTCGTATCCCGCAAAAATAATATCCGCTGAAAGAAGCTGCTACAACTGACTACATTTTATACATTCTGCCATTAAAAGTAAAGCGGTATTTGGCTTATATTCAACTATTTGGCACACTTTTGGCCTGTATCCCGCGGGCGATTTCGCTAAGCTATTTATATAAAGGCACTTACAATTTGATGAGAAATGTAAAAAAATAATGCTATCCTGTATTATTTGCCGACAAAATTCTCGAACTTATCGATAAGCGCTCTTCGGAGGGCGTATTGAGTTATAAAAAAAATGGGCTGAGGTCGGAGGGAGGAAAAGAGGAGTTAAAACCTCAGCCCGTAGTATAGCACTTATACTAAAATTGTTACGCCTTCAGCAAGTAAAAAGTTCGGTTTCAGAAAAAAATTATTAAAATCGCACCAATATTTGTGATTTCCCCAGATTTTGTTTAAATTTCTGGCGGAAGCCAAATCTTAAGAGCCGTTGTTGACGAAACCCGCCTGTAGGGGTTAGACTATTACAACTATCCTGTATTGGCATACAGGTGGCGGCTTAGCCACAGGCAGTGTTTAGCGTTTTTCTATAGAGAGATATTATGATGCTCAAAAGGACACATAATTGCGGACAGCTTCGGCTTGAAAACGCCGGCAAAAAGGTAACATTAGCCGGCTGGGTGCATTCCTATCGCGACCACGGCAATTTAGTATTCATCGACCTTCGGGATAAAGAAGGCCTGACCCAATTAGTTTTCAACCCCGAAACTCAGCCCAAGGCCCACAAGCTGGCAAGGACGGCCCGCTGCGAATGGGTAATAGCGGCCAGAGGCATAGTTCAGCCGCGTGGTGAAGGATTGGAAAATCCGAAGCTGCCTACCGGTCAAATCGAAGTGGCTGTGCAGCAGGTTGAAATCCTCAACGCCTCGAAGACTCCGCCTTTTGAAATCGAGGACGGGATAAAGACCGGCGAAGAGATTCGGCTGGCCAGGCGGTATATCGACCTGCGTCGGCCAGAGATGCAAAAGACGCTGCGGATACGCCATCGGGTAACCAAAATTACACGTGATCATTTCGACCGGCTGGGTTTTCTGGAGATTGAGACGCCGATGTTAGCCAAGAGCACACCGGAAGGAGCAAGGGATTTCTTAGTGCCCAGCAGACTGCAGCCAAACTGCTTCTACGCACTGCCGCAGTCGCCGCAATTATTTAAACAGATTCTAATGGTGGGCGGTGTTGACAAATACTTCCAGATAGTGCGGTGCTTCCGCGACGAAGACCCGCGGGCCGACCGACAGGCGGAATTTACGCAAATCGACGTCGAGATGAGCTTCGTCGACAGCAACGACATCATCGGCGTTCACGAAAACCTAATAGCAAAAATATGGAAGCAGATTCTTGGTGTGGATGTCAAGGCGCCGATGCGGAGAATGTCTTACAAAGAGTCGATGGACAACTACGGCACCGACAGGCCGGATTTGCGTTTCGATATGAAATTAGGCGACATTTCCGATATTGCAAAGACAAGCACGTTCAAGGTATTTACATCAATCATTGAAAAAGGCGGGATTGTAAAAGGGCTTTGCGTTCCGGGCGGCGGCGAAAAATATTCCAGAAACGATATCGAAAAGACGCTGACCGAATTTGCAGCAGATTACGGAGCAAAGGGCCTTGCGTGGCTGAAAGCGAAGACAGAGGGTTCGGGACTAACGCTGGCCAGCCAGATAGCGAAGTTCTTCAGCGCCGAACAGCTTCAGCGGATAATTGAACGCTTCAATGCCAAAGACGGGGACCTGCTTTTGTTCGTTGCCGACAGTGAGAAAGGCGCCAATAAGGCGCTGGCCCCGCTGCGGTGCAAAATAGCAAGGGACCTGAAGCTCTATGAGAAAAAAGCTTTCGAGTTTGTCTGGGTAGTGGACTTTCCGCTGTTTGAGTGGAACGAAGAGGAGAATCGCTACGATTCCCTGCACCACCCGTTCACGGCGGCGGTGCCGGAGGATTTGGGCAAGCTCGACAGCGACCCTGCTAACATCCGCTCACAGGCATACGACATCGTCGTCAACGGCTCTGAGATTGGCGGCGGCAGTATTCGTATCCACGACCCAAAAGTTCAACAAAAAGTCTTTGAACTGCTCAAAATCTCGAAAGAACAGGCACAGCAGCGGTTCGGCTTTTTCTTAAGAGC
>Ga0315285_10006468_pt1 | contig 12083 bp, 11 predicted proteins | sample YL17G09_36_MG_FD_203698 | JGI IMG/M metagenome (GOLD analysis project Ga0315285, IMG submission 203698) | Sediment microbial communities from Yellowstone Lake, YNP, Wyoming, USA - YL17G09_36 | ecosystem: Environmental > Aquatic > Freshwater > Lake > Sediment | place: USA: Wyoming | collected... | reverse complement strand
ATTTTAGCAACTGCTTCGTTAGTCGTCAAGGTTTCATCCTGAAATTCGATTGGCAAACCAATTATCTCTCCAAGCTCTTGGGCGAATTTTTTTGTTTTCTCGGCCATCTTCCCCTCGGAAATCCCAATCACAATTTTCTCAATGCCATGCTCCTGGCAAAGTTTTGAGATTTGAGATTTGAAATTTGAGTTTTTTATAACTCCTATCGGTTCAGCCAAGGGGCCGGTGGCCAAAGCCAAACCGATTTTTTTCTCACCAAAATCAATTCCTAATAAATTCATTGATTTCTTTTCAAACAGGCATGAACCGCCAGTCTTCTCAGATAAGTTCCCGGAGGAACACAGGTAATCATCGTTAAACAGGAATCATCATAATACTGTTCCAAGATAGAAATATCCTCGGGTTTTACCTCAACCATTTCTTTGACTAAATAGCGATAATTAACGCCGTCAAAGTCAACCAGGATTTCATCTTCTTTTTTCATCGTCGGCAGAGTCGAAAAGATGGTCAAATAACTTTCCGGATTAAAAAACTGGGGCAAGACCGAATGGCCAAAAATAACGGTGTTACCAAACTGACCGGGAAAAGCCGTCCCCTCGTACTGGATTAAACTCTTTTTCAAGTCTTCGCCGCCGATTTGGACGATGGCATCTTTAATTTTCAATTTGGGAATTGAAAGCTGATAATGGGTTATCCGAGTCGGCCGAACAGGCAGTTTCGGCGCGGTTGGGAACCAGTTAGTCGGTTGGGTATAATCGGTTTCCGTTTCCTCGGCTAAAACCGAAGGTGGAGAGCCTTCTTCGGGAATTGGTCTAACCGGAGTAGAAAAACGGGGAGCCGTCAAAAATTGATATGAAGCGATGGGGATGATGACAAAGCCGACTAAGGATAAGCCGGTGATAATTAAAAATAAAGGCAAAACTTTGCTTAGCCGAGGAGATAATTTCACTCTTTCAAACAAAGATGGCGATTTCGGTGGTGATTTTCGATATTGATAACGCATTATAAACTTCCTTGCTTTTAGCAAGGCTTTTGAAAGCCTCAGCTTTCAAACAAGTTTTCAAGCTTTGCTTACTGACTCTTTATCTTAACATTAATTCTTTCTTCTCTTCTGGGAAGAGTGGACAGAAAACCGGGTAAACGAGGCTGAATTAAAATCTCCGAATCAACATAGCCGGGAATAATCCTTAAATAATCTTTAGCGAGATTTTGATATTTGCCCTTAATGTTCTTGACAATTTCTTTGACTTCCATTTTCGGAATTAAATTAGCCTTAATATGGGCATTAAAAAGCAGACTGCCGTCTTCATTCTTTTCCTCAATTTCAAATTTGCTTTGAATTTCCTCTTTCTGAAGCTGATAATCCGAAGTAATCGAGTCGCCAAGCAAACCAGAAACCAGTTCGATAAACTCTCCTCGATTAAAAGTCAGAGAAGTGATTTTAACACTCAATTTAAGATTAAGGTTTTGAGCTTCATCACCGACTTGATAATCAAAATCTTCGCTGATAGGATCAGTCAGAATCGATTCGGAAATAAGAGATTGGTCCAGAGAAACCTTGGCTAAAAGTTCTCCCTCGGCTCCTTCGGCGAGTTCCTTTGATAAATCATCTCGTAAATTATTTTGATCTTCTTCGGAAACCGCCTGAATTTTTCGACTGGTCCCGCCGCTGAAATCAGACTCATTCTTGGCTAGATAAGAACTTTGGGGATAATTTTCCACGGAAAATTGAGTCCCCGCGGCTAAGTTATACTGGGCGCCAATCTCGGCCGCGGTGACCCCAACTTTGACTTCTCCCCATTTATCCACACCCGTGCTTAAATCCGGTGTTTTGGAAGCGACCTGAACTTCATCGTCTAAACTAAATTTTAATCCGCCGCTGGCCGCAATTAAGGCTCCTTTTTCAAAAGTCTTAGGTCCATCAGTTCGATTATAAATTGTCGCCTCTCCCTTAGTTTTATCGCCAACTAATTTTTCTCCGGTTGTTTGACTGGATTTTTCTCCGCTCGTTTCCGTTTCTAAAGTCTTTCCCGGTAAGACTAAATTTTCTCGATCCACTACCTCCTGGTTAGGATCAACCGTCAATTTAAATTCTTTTTCTAAAATCTTTGGCTTAACCAAAACGGTGACTTCGGCTCGAGGAATAAACCAAGCAAAAGCAAAAAACAGGCCACCAAGAAGGAGAACTGCTCCGCCAAGTAAGATTGCCAGAATCGGTAAACCTGGAAGAGATGGAAGAGGCATTTTTGGTCTGGGAATTTTTCCCAGCCAACCGCTTAAAAAGAAAAACAATCCTGATTTTTTCTCTTTCAGGCGTTCTTCTACTATTTCTGGCGTTATTTCCGGTTCGACCTCTTTTGCTTCTTCGACGGGAATCTCCGGTTCTTCTTCGACTACTGTTGGTTTAAATTCTTCTCTGATATCTTTGATGTCCTTATCCCTAACAAAGCCAAAGTCAACTTCCTCGCCTTCAATTTCTGCCTCTGGTTTTTCTTCAGAAACAGTTTCCTCTTCAGGAGGTTTTTCATCCTTGCCCTCCGTAACCACGCCAGCTGGCGGGGCGGATGATGGTTCTTCAGCCGCTATTTCTTCTTTGATTTCAAATCCCAAACTTTTGGCGACCTCGCTCCCGCCCGCCAAAGCGACGGCATTAATATCAAAATCGACAGGTAGAATCTCCACTTTTGGCAGATGAAGAAAAGCCAATTTGCTGCCATCAGCCAGGGGTTTTAACCAGGGATAGGCAATTAGGTTTTGACGGCCATCTTCCATTTCTTCACCATCAAAAAGAAGAATTCGAGAAGGTAGAACGTTAATTTTGGTCATCCGGGCTAATCCCTCTCTTAAGTCATGGGCTAAATTCTCGCTCCGACTGACTTCTTCAACCCCTGCTTTTTTACCGACTTCAACCACAGTCAGATTAATTTTTGTCTTGGCCATTTTAACCAGAATGACGGTCGGCGGCACCCCTTCTACCTTCTTTAAATGGTGAACGAGAGCATCGAAAGTTAAAACATAACCCACTGGCTTGAGCTCTAATTTTTGATAAAGTTCTTGTAAGAGTTGGCGATATTCAGGTTTAATTTCCTTTTCGTCAGTCCAATTCTCAGGCAGACCAAAAATTACTTTTGAGGGTTCTTTGCCTGTTTCGGTAAATCTTTCTGAGGCTTGGGTCAGGCTTCGATCAGCCGCTTCAACCAATTCTTCTTGCCGCTCCCAGGTTTCCCGACTCCCTAAAGCGACCACTTTTGTCTTGCCTTCCTCAACTGCCCAAATCGCGCTTTTAACTTCGCCTTCCCAAATTTCAATCGCCAAAAGGTATTCTTTGCCTTCTTTTTCTTTACTTTGATTGAATTTATTAATTATTTCTGACAAGGCCATTTGAGCAGTTTATTCCAAAACAGCATAAAGACGACGGACTCCGGCGCCGACCGCCTCTTCTTTTCTTATCTTAAACTTTCCCAGCTTTCCTGTAAAGTCAACATGAGGTCCGCCGCAAACCTCAACCGAGAACGGTTGTCCTGAGCCACTCGGCCCTGAGCGGTTCGACAGTCCTGAGCTCACCGTCGAAGGACTCGTGGTCGAAGGGCTTGTCGAAGGATCGATCGAATAAACCTTGACTTTTCCGCCATATTTTTCCCCAAAAACCGCGGCCGCTCCTCTCTTCTTGGCTTCTTCAAGAGTCATCATCTCCATTTTGACCGGAAGATTTTCTTTTATTTTTTGATTAACCAACTCTTCCGTGTTCTTCAATTCTTCTTCTGTGAGCTTCCGTGGATTCGGAAAGTCAAAACGCAACCTCTCGGCGGTAATATTCGAGCCTTTTTGGAAAACATGAGGGCCTAAAATCTGGCGGAGGGCAGCGTTCAGTAAATGGGTGGCGGTATGATATTTGGTTACCGTTTCCGAATGGTCGGCCAGTCCGCCGGCAAACTTCTTCTCCGCCCCGGCTCTTGAAATCTCCTGGTGTTTTTTGAATGCCTTATCAAATTCTTCCTGAGGAAACTCGTATCCCTGGTCTCTTAATTGCTGTGGCGATAAACCATGAGTGGCATAGAGATTAAATGCCTCCTCCCCAGAAATTTTCTTTCCCTTTGCCTTCACTTCATATCTAAGCGTCTTCGTGATTATCTGACTATACTTCGTCTTCTCTTCACCAAAAATTTTATAAATATTATCTTTATTTTTGTCTAATTCTGGATAGTCATCTTTATAAATATTTATTATCTCTTCCAATAATGGCTTAAAATTATTAGTAAATCCCAGCTTTGTTTCCTGGTCTATCGTCCGTCGAATCAATCTTCGTAAAACATAACCCTGTTCTACTTTTCCAGGAACCACACCATCAGCGATTGCAAATGTTGCCGCCCGGAGGTGGTCGGCAATAATTCGAAACTCTTTTTGATTCTCTTGATATCTTTTTCCAGAAATTTCCTCAATTATTCGAATAATTGGACTGAAGAGTTCTGTTTGATAATCATCATCGAGTCCAGATAAAACCGCGACCGTTCTTTCCACTCCCATGCCCGTATCCACATTTTTCTGCTTAAGGGGAATAAATTCGTAGTCTTTATAATTTGAACCGTCGGTTTTGAGTTTTGAGTTTTGAGTTTTGAGTTTTTTTTCATATTGCATAAAGACATCATTCCAAACCTCAAAATATTTGCCGCAAGAACAACCAGGCTGACATTTTTTTTGACAAGGTTTTTTACCGGTATCAATAAACATCTCTGTATCTGGACCGCAAGGGCCAGTTTGACCAGCCGGACCCCACCAGTTATCTTCTTTGCTCAAGAAAAAAATTCTTGAAGAAGGAATTCCCAACGACCGCCAAAAACTCGCTGATTCTTCATCCTTAGGGGCGTCTTGATCGCCGACAAAACAAGTTACATAAAGTTTTTCGGCAGGAATTTTCAGTTCTTTAGTTAAAAATTCGAAACTCCATTCGATCGCCTCTTTTTTCCAATAATCACCCAAAGACCAGTTTCCCAGCATCTCAAAAAAAGAATTGTGAGTCACATTTCCCACTTCATCAATATCGCTGGTTCTAAGACATCTCTGAAGGCTCACCAGACGCTTGCCAAGCGGATGGGGTTCACCCAGTAAATAAGGCACCAGTGGATGCATACCCGCAGAAATAAAAAGAGTGGTCGGGTCATTTTCAGGCACCAAAGAAACATTGGGGATTATTTTATGTCCTTTTTTGACGAAAAAATCAAGATAGCGCTTTTTTAACTCTTTTGCTGTCATCTAAAACAATAATACTTGAAAGTTAGCTTTGAAGCAAGGATTAAGGAATTGTCCCGTTCTTTCTCATGAAAGGTGGTAATGTAAAGGAGTCTCCTTTACATACAGCCTCCATCAATCATCAATCATAGTTCTGTCTCGAAGTGCCTGCCCCATTAATTTGTGGAAAATTTTACGGGGTGGTAAAATTAGGGCGAGAGAAAAATTACCTCTTGACAAGGAGCAATCGAAGATTTACTCTTAAAATATGCGAAGAAAACCCGATCAAAAGTTAAAATCTTACTTCAATAAAGATAATTTTACTTTGTTTTTAGGTGATTGCCGAGAAATTCTCAAAAAATTCCCAGATGAACACTTTGATATGATTTTTTCTGATCCACCCTACCTGCTTTCTAATGGTGGGATTACTGTCCATGCTGGGCGAATGGTTAGTGTAAACAAGGGTAAATGGGACAGGAGCAATGGTATAAAAGAGGATTATTTATTTCACGAAGATTGGTTGAGAGCTTGTCAGAGAGTCCTCAAGCCAAATGGAACAATCTGGGTCAGTGGGACTTATCATTCAATTTATGCTTGCGGTTTAGCCCTACAAAAATTAGGCTACCACATTCTAAATGATATTTGTTGGTATAAACCAAATGCTTCTCCTAATATAAGTTGTCGATATTTTACTGCCAGTCATGAAACGCTTATTTGGGCACGAAAAAGCAAAAAGGCAAAGCATAAATTTAATTATAAACTTGCTAGGGAAGGAAATTGGCCAGATGACTTTTTAAAAAAGCCAGATAAGCAGATGCGTTCCGTCTGGGCAATTGGAACTCCTAAGCCAGATGAGAAAAAGTTCAGTAAGCACCCCACTCAAAAACCTTTGGAGCTTCTCAAAAGAATTATTTTAACTAGCACAATTGAAGGTGATTTAGTGTTAGATCCTTTTACAGGGAGTTCTACTACGGGCATAGCTGCTTGTTTGTATGACAGGAAGTTTGTCGGAATTGATACAGAGAAGAAATTCCTTGACTTATCAATAAAACGGTTTCTTGATATTCAGAAACAAACTAGGCTTAAGCTGACCCCCGAAAAGTTGCCGTGCTCACCACAGAAAAAATATCCTTCTCAGCCAGAAAAGCCTCAAACAGCTTTCTATTGATTATTCCTTCAGGATAGTTAGTTTTCTCTTGTATCATTATTAGATCAAATATCGCCGCTAAGAATTCAACTGAATATTCTCCATAACTATCGAGATCTTTAAATCTTTCAAAACGCTTTTTATCAAATGCTTGGAAATTTGGAGGAAATTCCGTAGAGGGCCTGAGCTCTTTTAACATCTCCAGAAATTCACTAACTAATTCTAGGGTTAAGTCTCGATTACCTGTCTTTTTCAAGTAAAGGTCGATTACTAGGTGAATGTGTTTGGGTGTTCGAAGCGCCTTGTTTGGCTCCTTATATCTAACCCTAAAGTCATATTCTGATTTTTCTCCAGGCTCAATAAAGATTTCAACGCTGTTATCAGTTGTATAAATGAGAGTCCGCATGACACGAATTATAGCATATAGTGAAAATTTCACTAGGTAATGATAAAATCGAAGTTGAGAAAAATTTGATTTAGCCTCGAACCGAAGATAACCCCGAAATCAGTCGTTGACAAACTTTAGCAGTTATGTTATAAGAGTGATAATCTGCCCATTTTTTAGTGGGCAAAAAAAGAAAGACCGCACCTGGGAAGGATACGGCTTTCTTTTGAGGAAAATTCCTCTCTTCAAGAGTAAGACTATTGATTATCTTTTGTCAAGAGGAAGGAGGTGAAAAAAAATGGATGTTCAACAACCAAAAGTACAAACCAAAGAATTGGCAGTAAATGTGAACCTAGACACAACACCCGTACTTTATACCGATCAAATTTTTATGTCGATTAACGAGGATGGTTTGGTTCTTGATGTTTGCCAAAAATTGGGGCCTACTAATCAACTTAGGATCGTTTCCAGGATAGGGATGAGTAAAACTCATACAGAGAAGTTTCTGAGGGAGTTAGGAAAACTAGTTTTGATGACAAAGGGGCAAAAACAAACTGGAGACGTAAAGGCAAATTGAAAGGAGGTGAATAGAAAATGGCTTATTATTCCATAGATCAAGATGTCTATCATATCTACAAAAAATGTGCAGTTGGGAATAATATCGAGCATGACAAGAGAAGAAGTGGAACCGGCGGCAGAAGACTTTGCGAACGGTGCCAGGATATTAGGGCTGGTAGAATTTCGAGGTAAAACCCCTTAAATTCCAGGTTTCTCGTGCTATAATATCCCCAAATGCCGATTTTTCAGATAAAAAAATGACCGACATTAAACAATCAAACCTGTCAGAAATAATCAAGACAGAATATGGACTATTAGATGAAGCTCCACAAAAGTATGGTGATTTTTTTAAGCATGCGGTTGATTCTTTTGATCTCCTGCAAACTTTCGTTGTTACGATAAAAGATGAAGGATGGCTCTTTGTGGCTTTTCTTTCTCATTTAAGAAAGCATCATCTGCTCGCATTACTTTCATCTGTTCGCAGACATCATGTCCAGTTTGCAATGAATCTCCGTCAGGTTTTAGAATCAGGAACGAATGCCTCCTACACTTTAGGAAATCCCAACCCCGATGATTTTGCCCAGTCTACCCCTGAAGGAATTTTGGAAATCCCAGAAAAACTTAAAGAAAAAAGATATAAATGGTTGGAAAAAAACTACCCGAAAGGTTCTCAGGCGATTGAATTAATGAAAAAATTAATACAGAAATCTAGCCATTCAAATATTATTGATGCACACAGAACCTTTAAATATGAAGCAAAAAATAAGACTGCTCTACTCAAAACACCTTTTTTTGATTTTGAAAATGACTTTCAAATTAAAAGTAATTTATGGTCTTTGGCGAATATGGCCATGGGATTAATGGATTTATTCTACGGTATAAATCTTAAGCATAAACTTATTACTTTTTCGTCAAACTTTATAAGAGATTTACAATCATTAGAAAAGGAAAATATGAGGTTAAATAAAATTATGATGGATACTCCAAGATTTAGACGGGCGGATAAAATTGCTAAAGCAAGACAAAAAAGAGTTGAGGATAGCATCAACGCATAAGCTCATCTGGAAGTAAACTGTCTTTAGTCCATTTACCCTTGAAAAATGCAGCATTGTTTTCATTAATTCTAGTAATATCTCTATCGCCATTATTGTCTTTTGTTTCCTCAAAACGTTTAATGCCATAGTCCATCGCTAGTATTTCTGCACTTTTAGCAATGTTGGATAGGCCTCTCGATATAAGTTCGTTGGAATCAATCCATGTGTAGTATTCATGAAAGTTGTGAGTTGAGCCAAAAGTATTGGTAACCCAAACGCCACCCTCTTTAGATTTAAATTGCAGAATAACTCGCCATGCTTGATTTTTTACTGTGACAGGGTGGGTGGCATGAGCCTCAATTCTTAAACTCGGGACTAAAGACTTACTATATTTTCCTGCCCACCATTCTGGGTTTTGCACTTCATGAAAGCTGTTGTTTATAAATTCGAATGTAAATACATCCCCGTCCGAAATTAACTTCTTATCGATATATTCCTTAATTTTTTCTATTGGCAAATTATCCAAATCATCTTTGAGTCCAGTTCTAGCAAATAAACTGAGTCCGGAAACGGCAAAGGCAAAACCAATCCAAGAATCTTTATTTTCGGCAGTAATTTTGGCTATAACACCAAAGTTGCCTGTCATACTTATATATCCTTCGCTGTACCATGCGATAGAGTAATCTCCGTGTTTAATAACCTGACTGTATTGGATAAGTTTGGGATTTATCTTTATAAATTCCAAGATATCACTTTCCCTGTAACGCCTGTCGCCTCGTTCATTAACCTTTATCGCTACAAGTTTTCCTTCTCTGTCCCATCGCCTGAGGGTTTCAGGATTGACCTTGATAAGGCTGGCAGCTTCGTTTATATCTATCAATTTATCCATACTTATATTATCTTATACTATCTTAAACAAATATACAAGATGTATTTATTGAAACCCCCTTTTTTATACTGTCCCATTTGTTCCATTTAGCCTTGATGTGAGACAATCGTTATAAGGATAAGAAGGTTCTAGACCGGCCCGCTCAGCTCTCAAGAATAGAGCACCACCTGGAAGGTGGACTAGGCTTGCACCTGAGGGCTTTCCAGGAAGGGGCTTTCCAGGATAGTCCTGGAATCGTGCCTGTTCTAGGATAGTCCTGGATTTAAAATAGATTCGGCATCCCTAAAGCACAATTGAAGTAAAATAAACTTATGGAGTGTAGACAGGAAGAAAATTTGAAAGATTGTCCTTGTACTTATCCTGATTGTCCGAGAAAGGGGATTTGTTGCGAGTGTATAAAACATCATCGGGAAAATGGCGAGCTACCGGCTTGTTATTTTTCCAAAGAGGCGGAAAAAACCTACAATCGTTCTATTGAAAACTTTATCCGCGACCAAAAACAATAGAAATTAACCAAAAAACCAACACCGGGTGTTGACTAGGTATATAAATATCTAGACACCTGGAAGGCTTCGGCCGTGAGCTCAGCCGAACGGTGGGATAGGTTGACACCTAAGGAAAAGATTAGAGCCAGAGAGTCTTAATCCCTCTTTATCGGCCAGTTTAAGAGAGCTTTCTGCCGGCCCGAAGGAAAAAATGGCGGATGGTTTTTTTGCCTTCGTCTTTAATCGTTTCGATGGTTTTGCCAATTGCCTGCTTTTCTTCTTGAATCACCTCGACTCCCTCACTGGCTGTTTCCTCAACCAAAAGACCGAGATTTTTGAAGATTAATTTACCTTTTTGGCGAAGATTTTTTCGCAACTCTTCCCCTTCTTTACCATTCAAAAACATGGCCATGGACCCACCGACAATGGCCCCAAAAATCACCCCGGCTAAAAAACCATTGGTTTCCTGTTTCTCTTCGCTCATTTCTTTTCTGAAGATTTTTCTTTCTTGCTGCTTTCCCGAGTCAGAAGTTTAATCGCGTCGGCGCCGCTTTTGATTCCGGAAATAAATCCGGAAAAACCGGCAATGGGCTTCGCCACCGCCTCGGTGATTATCCCCATATCATCAAGCATTTTGTTGATTTTCTTCATCGACTGTCTCAACTCCTTAAAAATCAAAAAAACTTCGACGCCGACAATGGTCATAATCGAAGTGAGAGCTAAAACCACAATGACTAAAAGAATTTGGGTTGTTTCCATGGCAGGCCTTTTCTAAAGTTTAATCAGTCAAGAAACGGTTGTCAATAAACAAGTTTGAAAGCATCAGCTTTAAAACGAAGTTTTCAAGCTTTGCTTATAAACAAGTTTGAAAGCATCAGCTTTAAAACGAAGTTTTCAAGCTTTGCTTATAAACAAGTTTGAAAGCATCAGCTTTAAAACGAAGTTTTCAAGCTTTGCTTATGACGATTTTAGGGAAATTGAAAGAAAACTTTTCTTTCGATGATCGCTTTTTTCCCGCGACGGGAAACCGCCTCGATGCGAATCTTATTCTCTCCCGTTGTTAAACTAAAATCTTCCGAAAAGTTTCCCTTATCATCCAGGCTGACCAGTTCGCTATTGATATAAACCGCCGCGTCCCGATCAGTTTTACCTTTAATCTCGATCGTTTGTTCTTGAAAAACGGCTTCGTTTTGAGGCGAAATCACCCTGAGTTGAGGTGGACCGAAGAAAAGAAAAAATTGATAGATTAAAAATAAAATAAAAAGAAAAAGAAAGAAAGAAATACCGGCGATGGCCGTTAGCCGCGGCGTCCAGGAAAAACCAATCTGGCCTAAAGGTCGATAGATTCCCCGAGGAAGAATTTGTCCTTGCTGGCCTTCACCAAAATCCCGACGGAAAACCGCTTTCAAGATTTGGGGGGATAAGTCCAAAAACTCACCATAGTTTTTGATAAATCCTTGGGCGACGACTGCTCCTCCTGATATTTGGTGGAAATCATCGTCTTCAATCGCCGCTAAATATTTGGCCCTGATCTTGATCTTTTTCTCGATTTCCTCGAGAGAAAGATTTTTTTTTATTCTTGCTTCTTTCAAAATCTGGCCAACGGTTTTCATGGAAAAATCATCAGAAGAATTTAAACTCCATATTTTAGCCTTCGGCTGGCGGCGGCATGGCTTCTTCCGGACTTCTCACTAAAACATCTCTCGGCTTTGAGCCTTCTCCTTGACTAACCACGCCAGCGGCTTCAAGCTGATCAAGAATTCTGGCGGCTCGAGCATAACCGATGGATAATCTCCGTTGGAGTAAAGAAGCCGAAGCCCGATCGTATTGACAAACAGTTCTTAAAGCTTCTTCAAAAAGCTCATCGGTTTCTTCAGTCGAACCAATTAAGCCGCCTCTTTTGCCTTTAACCGGAAGACTGGTGACTTCTTCGGTATAAGCCGGCGCGGCCTGTTTCCTGAGAAAATCAATCGTTCTTTGAATTTCCGGCTCGGAAACCAGCGCTCCCTGAATTCTGGTTGGCTTGGCCTGATCAGGAGGAATATAGAGCATATCTCCCCGACCTAAAAGTTTTTCGGCGCCTCCCTGGTCAATAATGACCCGGGAATCAACCATTGAAGAAACCGCAAAAGAAATTCGGCAAGGAATATTGGCTTTAATTAATCCCGTCAAGACATCGACTGATGGTCTTTGAGTCGAGACGACTAAATGAATCCCGGTCGCCCTGGCCATTTGGGCAATCCGGCAGATGGTGTCCTCAACCTCGACCGGAGCAAAAAGCATGATATCGGCCAGCTCATCAATAATAATCACAATAAAAGGCAGGGCAGAAAATCCGGAAAGCTCGTTATAGGCATCA
>Ga0315285_10006467_pt1 | contig 12084 bp, 11 predicted proteins | sample YL17G09_36_MG_FD_203698 | JGI IMG/M metagenome (GOLD analysis project Ga0315285, IMG submission 203698) | Sediment microbial communities from Yellowstone Lake, YNP, Wyoming, USA - YL17G09_36 | ecosystem: Environmental > Aquatic > Freshwater > Lake > Sediment | place: USA: Wyoming | collected... | reverse complement strand
CGTGCTATGGGTGTCCCCTTCACCGCCGCTCACGGCTCAATTCGATTTAGCTTAAGCCGATACAACACCGAAGAAGAAGTTGATTACACAATCGAAAAAATCCCGCCCATTGTCAACCGCCTCCGCGAACTCTCGCCTTTTGTAGCAAAGTAAGATTGTGGGGCAACATAATACCCCGTCGAGATACAAGTCACGAGCTATGGAGTAACTGCCGAAGGATGGATTCAAACCCTTATCATCTTGCCAAGACGGTTCCATGAATTTAAATGAAAAAATTGTCTTGACGGCAAGCCCCTTTGTTGTTATCTGATATTTAAACTCTTGTTGTTTCCTTTTTTGTTTCATTACAGCTTCGGATACGTAGCAGAAGTCAACCTGATTTTGATGGACTAAAATTAAGAGAAGACCTCTGTGAATATTATTGGAATTTCAGCCTTTTATCATGACAGTGCTGCGTGCCTCGTCCGCGATGGCCAAATAATTTGTGCGGCACAGGAAGAGCGTTTTACACGCAAAAAGCACGACTGGTCGTTTCCAGAAAACGCCATAAATTACATCCTGACTGACACCAGCCTGGGAAAAAGGGACATTGACATCGTCGTTTTTTACGACAAACCCTTTTTAAAGTTTGAACGCATCCTCGAAACCTACCTTGCGTACGCACCTTCTGGCATCCATTCGTTCCTTAAGGCGATTCCTCTCTGGATAAAGCAAAAAATATGGATAAAAGAGCTTATCAAGGATAAGCTTAATTTTGACGGGAAAATCATTTTTCTCGAACATCATCTCTCACACGCCGCTTCGGCTTTTTTTCCTTCACCCTTTCCAGAGGCGGCTTTTCTCACTGCAGATGGAGTTGGTGAATGGGCAACCTCTAGCTACGGGCTGGGCAAAGACAATAAAATAACTATTTTCGCTGAAATGAATTTCCCCCATTCGCTTGGCCTGTTGTATTCGGCCTTCACTTATTACACCGGCTTCAAAGTAAACTCCGGCGAATACAAACTTATGGGATTAGCCCCTTATGGTCAGCCCAAATATAAAGACCTCATACTTTCAGAGCTAATGGATCTTAAAAAAGACGGCTCATTCAGATTGAATATGGAATACTTTAACTATTGTGCTGGCTTGACAATGACCAATGGAAAATTCGCAAGACTTTTCGGCGGCCCAGTCAGAAAACCCGATTCACGACTCGAACAGCGCCACATGAACCTTGCCAGCTCGATTCAGGAAGTCACCGAAGAAATAGTGATGCGTATGGCTCGCCATGTCCACAATCAAACAGGGGCTAGCAAGCTCTGTCTGGCCGGTGGGGTCGCACTGAATTGTGTCGCAAATGGCAGAATACTCAGGGAAGGGCCCTTTGAGGATATTTGGATTCAACCAGCGGCCGGTGACGCCGGTGGTGCACTCGGCGCAGCTCTCTTTGTTTGGCATCAGTATCTGGGTAATTCCAGAGCAGCTGATGGCAAAAACAGCCCACAGCACGACTCCTGCCTCGGCCCAGAATTCCAAAAAGAATATATTCGCGGGTATCTCCAGGATAACAAAGTCCCTTACACCGAGTTGTCCTATGAGGAAATCCCCGAAAAAGTCGCTGACCTTGTTGCTGAACAAAAGGTCGTCGGATGGTTCCAGGGACGTATGGAGTTCGGACCAAGAGCGCTGGGAAGCCGCTCAATCCTCGGGGATGCTCGCTCACCAAATATGCAGGAAACAATAAACTTAAAAATCAAATTCCGCGAAAGCTTTCGCCCTTTTGCCCCCTCGGTACTCTCAGAACGTGCCGCCGACTATTTTGAAATCGACCGCCCAAGCCCATATATGTTGCTGGTCGCGCCTATCAATACCAAAATACGACGCCAAATCACCGAGCGGGAGAAAAGACTCTACGGCATCGATAAACTAAGAGTTGTGCGTTCGGCCATTCCTGCTGTAACACACGTTGATTACTCAGCCAGACTTCAGACTGTCGACGGGAAAAACAATCCGCTCTATTATAGAATGATAAAAAAGTTCGATGAAAAATACGGCTGTCCTGTAGTCATTAATACGTCCTTCAACGTAAGAGGCGAACCAATCGTGTGTACGCCTGGAGACGCCTATCTGTGTTTTATGCGGACAAATATGGATTATCTGATTATGGGAAATTTTCTCATAAAAAAGGACTGCCAAAAGCCGCTGGACAAAGATATAAACTGGCTGAGGGAATTTGACCTGGATTAAGGATAATATGAGTACCCCTCAAAGAAGTAATTCACAAAGCACTGGACAGTTGCGTAAGTTCGCAGTCACTATGGCTTCTGTCCTGACGTTGATTGCCATCCTGCTTTTGTATGGCCGGAAGGAATCCTGCGTGTACCTGTTTTTACTTTCACTTGTCTTTTTACTGTTTGGTATGCTCGCACCAATGCGTCTAAAGCCCATATACAAGCTATGGATGGCCATGTCCAACATAATAGGCTGGTTTGTAACAAAGTTAATCCTATGTGCGTTGTTTTACCTCGTGCTTACTCCCATCAGCCTGCTGGCAAGGTTATTCGGCAAAAATTTTTTAGAGCTTGAAATCAACCCGGATGCTAACACCTACTGGGTCCTGCGAAAAAACTCACAGCCGGAAAAAACTGATTATGAAAAACAGTTCTGAATCTCTGTCTATTCTCAAAAAGATTGTTTTCACTTTAACACCGCTGATTATTCTGCTGATTATCTTGGAAGTCAGCCTGAGAATCGTCTATTTTCAGACCAACAGCCAGAGCCCGCTGGCGATTGTTGCTTCGTTCAGACATGTGAGAGGCAAAGTCCTCGCCGCAAAGGCCAAAAACTATGTTCAAAACTATCAAATACCTCGTGACGCCTTATTCTCTGCTGACGCAAAGGAACTCCTCGAGCAGTTCCAGCAGGAATACGAGACTAATTTCAAAATGCTCGTCGAGGAAGCTCAAAAAATACAATCCAAACTGTTCGTCTTATATATTCCCACCGACCTGTACGAAAACCCCGAAAACGGGTTGTTCTGCCGAAATTTTTTCGCCCACTTGGCTGAAAAATACCAGCTCGAATTCATAGACCTTAGCGAAGAATTCCGGAAATATCCGCTTGATGTCCTGACACTTCTCCCTGACGATGGCCATTTGTCCAGATTTGGTAACCAGGTCGTTGCCGGCAAGCTCGCCGAATACATTGATAAGTACTCAAACTACAGAACTATCTTTCAATTCCAAAAAAGGGTGTCTCTATTTGGTGACCTAAAGCCCAGCGACAACAGTATATGGCAGATAAAGCCTGATATGCCCTATAGAGTCACAACCAACTCACAGGGTCTGAGAATGGGCTACGACCTTACCTTCCCAAAGAGAAAACAGCGAATATTAGCCCTCGGCGATTCCGTAACCTTCGGCCCGTATCTGCCCAATCACCACATTTATCCTTATTTACTCGAAAGAAAATATTCCGACAAAGAGGTTATCAACGCTGGCGTCGCAGGATATACTATCATCGACGAGCTGTCTCTTTTTGTCGAAAGGGCAAGATATGTCGAACCGGATATCACCGTGCTGCAGGTACTGGATAATGATATCTCCGACCTGTTCTTCTTCAAAAGGAACGAATTCGACAGAAAAAGAGGGTTCTACCAACCCTCAGAACTGGAAAAAAATTTCTTGAGCAGTTTAATAAAAAATAACTGAAGAACCAGCTATGTCTAAACTGTCCATATTGGTAGAGTTTTGGGATTTTCTCAAAGTCAGAAAGAAATGGTGGCTGCTGCCCATCATCATTTTCCTGCTGCTTATGGCTGTCTTGATTGTCTTGGTCGAAGGTTCAGCTATCGCGCCGTTTATATACGCCCTGTTTTGATATGCCGCTGGAGTTGATAGTTTTTTGCAGCCGCCGGATTCGAGAAACCGCCGAGGGAAGAAGTCGAACCTTCCACCGGTGACGAACCCTGTGGGATTTTGAATCCCGCCCATTGTCAACCGCCTCCGCGAATTGTCGCCTTTTGTTGCCAAGTAATGGGTATGGGTGAAAAAAATTTCCTCGGCCTACGGCACACTCAGGAGCACAGGTATATAACCGGTCTCTTGAAGCGTCTCTATGAAATTCAGAAGAATGAAAATCCATATAAACCACATCCCGTTTGCCAGGTTCTTTACGAAAATGTCAGCGTTTATTTGATATTGAGCGCTACCCTTATACAGTGAGAATTTGGGTAGAAATCGCGGTGTGCGTTTAATGTAATCGAGATATGCTTGACCGAATTTGTCCACCAGCTTCTTTTCCTCTGCAAAAATCGTCAGGGGATAGTACGACAAGTAGAAAATTACCATCACTGCCAGGACAAGGATATTTTCTGATGCTAATCCGATGCCAATCGCCCCTATGAGACTGAAAACATACAAAGGGTGCCGTACCATCGAGTAAGGGCCTTCTGTGATAAGCTCAAGCTTTTTGTAACCGCTGATGTATAATAATGCCCACAGCCGACCCATGCTGCAAACCGTAAGCAGGAATAAGCCGAATGTTTCGAATAGTATGTCTGTCAAACTACCCTCTTTGTAAGGTGCCGCGGTAAAAGTTACCAGCAGAATTACCACGATGGCAAAAATGCGGGAAACAATTACCCGCCGGCGTGCAATCTTGAATAGTAGTCTGTTCTCGTGTACGCCCATATACTAAAGTCTTTCTATAAAGCCCAACCCACTATCTGTGCGTGCGTTGTTGAGATTACCGAAGGATGGAGTCAAACCTTCACATCCGTGGGTCTTTCGGTTAAGGTTACATATTATCTTCCTTCCACATCCAGAAAACCCTTCTTTTTCAGGGTTCGCAGTATTATGTATGAACACAATCCTGTCAAAAATATCGATACCCAAACCGGGTCAAATTGCAGTTTGCCCGAATAGAACAAATCTTCTCCTATTTCCAGACAAGTAAATATAGCTATTATAGCAAAGAAAGTAGAGTATTCCCTTTTAAGCACAGTCTTCAGCGAAAATGGCAAAGCTGCTTTCTGCCAGTTTCTGAATCGGGGAAACAATAATGGTGTTCTGTGTGCCCATTCAACGAACGTATTACCGAATTTTTCGCGAAGAATTTTTTCCTCTGCGAGGATTATTAGCCCGTAGTACAGGAAGAAAAGGAAAATAAGCGATATAACAAGAAACAGGGAACGAGGGCACATTGAAACACCGAGCCATATAAAAAAATTGCCTGTGTACAATGGATGTCTGATTATGGAATACATCCCCGTAGTATTTAGAGTGCTCGCTCTTGGTTTGTTCGTTGTCCTGCCGGATGTCCCTTTAGGGACATAACCGACGGTAAAAACCCGGATTGCTAATCCGAATAGTGAAACAGCAAAAAAAATGCCATCCCACAGCAAGTCCAGGTAATGTTCACCTCGAGGGTATGAAAAGTGTTTCATAGCAATTAAGAAAAGGCCTATTGTAAGAAGTGGTAAGAAACTTCTCCACCTGAATAAAAAGTTCCCTGTGGATTCAAATTTTTCCTTCAGAGGCATCAAATATTTTTCCGATACGTGTCGGTGAACTATCAACATGTTAACAGCACGCGTTTTTTGTCTTCTAACCCTTATACACTATATGCTAAACGCTGTACACTAAATTGCACTGCCGAAGGAGGGAGTCGAACCCTCACGGGGGGTGAACCCCACGGGATTTTGAGTCCCGCGCGTCTGCCAGTTCCGCCACTTCGGCCTTCCAATTGATTATTGATTATCGATGGGTTTTTGTCAATTACAAACAACTGCGCTTTGCCGGATGGCTGCGGTCAGGGGGCTTAGTCGTCTGGTCTGTTCGCCAGACCAGGGAAGACATTTTGCAGTGCCCTGTCGAAACTGGTCGTATAGATGATGCATATTGAAAAAGTGATGGCCCAATACAATTTGAAGACGTAGTTGCAGAATACGAAAATTATGAGGACGGCAACCAGGCCGAGAATAATCTGAACGAGTGTGGCATCACGGTCGCTGATGCACTCTTCATCAATGATTCCTAAAGAGACCATAAGAAGTATCAGCACGCCGTTGATTATGTTCCATATCGGGAAAACGAGCAGCCAGTCGGAGGCAACGGCGTTCGTTAACGTATACACTGCTGCAATGGTTCCGGTGACCAAATTCGTCAGCACCGCGAAGCACATCATCACTCTCTTTTCGAACATTGTCTTTTCTCTCGTTGTGAACACGTGATAAATACAAAGGCATATTGTGGCGAGGAACAACACGAGTGGGGCAAACAACATCCACGCATTGATCTCCGCGGCTTTTACAAAGAAGGTATCTATCTGGTTGCGCATCCGGCTATTTGCAAGGTAAAATACAATCATCGTTACAGACATTAGAAACAACGATAGTTCGTCGTACGTGGGAATAAGAAAACCAAAACTCTCTTTGCAGAGTTCTATCAACACATCTGCCTGCTTAGGGGTCATTTGGTGCGTGTCCTTGTCCCATTCTGGGACACTCGGCTTGGGCCGCTCTGGAATCGGCTCTTTATTCGGGCTGATTGCCGGCCTGCCTTTGGTTGTCCAGGGAACGACCACCAGATGATTGCACTTGGGGCATTTGCCTTTCTTGTCGACCCCATCGTCAGGGGCCAATATCCTCTGTCCGCAATAGATGCACTTAAATCGTATCACGATTTAACCTCTTATATGTGATCTTTGTAGATATGCGGGTAAGGGAGTATTGCAGTAAAACAAGAAAGGTTCCGCCGGCCAGTACCACCGTAGAAAATATCGGCACCGTAAATGTAAATGACAGAAACGGCGTTTCAAATCTGTAGCTTGTCATTTTCCCGGCAATTGCCCACAACGTTATCAGACAGCATATCAACACCATAACTGCTGCGGCGAACATCGCCGTATTCTTGAAATACTGATTGCATCTTTTCTCATCAGCTTCGATGAGGTGCATTTTCCTGGCAGCGTAAACGCCGGCGAGAATGCCCAAAAAGATGTTGCCTATGGGGATACCCATAAAGAACCCGAGCGCGCAAACAGAATGGAACACGTAAAGCACGGCAAGAGTTTTGATGTTCATTGCGTAGGCGTTTCTGACCCACCTTTTAAGAAATAGCATGTCTATTAATAGTCCCGGCAACAGCGACCACAATGTCCACGGACCCAAAGCCTTTATATCAAAAACAATGGCAGCAAAAAGAACGGTTGCAATAAAAAAGGCCGCCGCCGGCACCAAGCCGAAAAACATACCGAGGATAAGTAACTCGACCGCCTTTGCTATTTTCCTCTCAAACATCCTTCTCCAATAATCAATTATCAATAATCAATCATTACGATGTCTTCCGGTATTGCCACCACGTCACGATGTTTCGGCCCGAGTACCCTGCGAATCTCAGAACTATGTTTGCCCGCTAACAGCTTTAGTTGAGTACTGCTCAGGCTGGTGACAGCCTTGGCCTTATCGTTAAGCATAACAACATCCCCAGCCTCAAATGAGCCTTCAATTGATGTCACTCCGCTCGGCAATAGGCTCTTGTGGCCTTTTACCGCCCGCAGCGCACCTTCATCGATATGTATGACGCCTGCTGAAGCGCTGTTTAAAATCCATCTTTGACGGTTGCTTAGTTTTCGTTTGGCCATAAAGACGGTGCCGATTTCCTCGCCGCCGATAATTCGGCCAATGACATTTTTTAATCTGCCGTCTGCTAAAACTATCCGGCAGCCGGCGTTTGAGGCAATCTTAGCTGCTTCTATTTTGGTCTTCATTCCTCCAACCGCATACTTGCTGCCTTTGGCACCGGCACTTTTCGTCAGTTCTTCGGTTATTTCGTAGACGATGGATATCGGCTTTGAATCCCTGAATTTACGCGGGTCTTTATCATAAAGGGCGTCGATATCGCTTAACATTATCAGAACATCGGCATCGAGTTTGCTTGCTACAAGTGCACTTAATTTATCGTTATCGCCGAAGGCAGAGCCGATTTCGTCGGTGCTTACGCTGTCGTTTTCATTCAGGATAGGTACTACTCCCAGCTTCAGCAGTGTCTCGATGGAATTGCGAAGATTTAGATAGGTTTTTCTGTTGTTGAGCACGTCTGCGGTGAGTAAGACCTGGGCGACGGTAACGCCAAAGCGGTCAAACGCTTTTCGATATTCAGTCATCAGCAATGGCTGTCCGATGGCAGCACAGGCCTGGCGCATCTTTATGTCTTTTACCCTGTCAGCCAGTTCCAGTTGTCCCGCCCCCATCCCGATAGCCCCTGATGTAATTATAACAACCTGTATCCCTCGTTTACGTAAGCCGGCTATTTCTCCGGCAATGCCTCGAATATAGGCAGTGTCAATCTCGACAGTGCCTTCTTTCGTAAGCGTGTTGGTGCCTATCTTGATAACTATTTTTTTTACGTTTTCAAAGTTTCGCATCGTAACTGCCTTCATTGATTAACTCACCGTGACCACATATTAAGCTATTGCCGCAGATTCTTCAATAGTCTGCAACTTGTTGTTTTTTGCTGGCCCACCGGTGTCATTTCGAGCGGAGCCCGCCCTGAGCTTGCCTGCGGTGAGCTTTGTCGAACCGTCGAAGGGCGAAGCGCAGTCGAGAAATCTGCTCAGAATGGTCATTGCGAGGAGTTCCGACCCATCGGGACGACGGAGAGCTTGGAACGAGGAACGAGTTATTTTTGGTTGGTTCTCAGGTGGTGCTGGGCGTCTTGTAATTTCTGCAGAAAGTTGTTTTTTTTGAACGCGATAGTCCATTTTCGGAAGGTTATCCAGCCGGCAAAACGAATCAGGTAGTTGCGCCAGTTGCGGTACCACTTTCTCCAGCCGAGCTGGATGTTGTGGAGGAAGAAAATCAAAGTAGGAAAAGATAATATATTCAGCACCACAAGGAACATATACTTGAACTGATAAAAGCGGCCCATGATTTTCTTGGCGCAGCGATGTATCTGCTTCGCGGTCAGCGGCTTATCCGGCTCGAAGACGGGAAAATTGCCGTCGTAGTATTCCCAGCCTATATCCGCAAGTGGGTAAATTCTGTTTTGCTCTTGCAGGCGGCGCCATAGCTCGGTGCCTGGCATAGGAACGGGCAGTAGTACCTGGACCGTGTCGATTTTGGCCTTGCGGATAAAATGTCTGTAGCGCTTGGCACGCTCGCCGGCGGGCATTTCAAGGCTCTGCCCCGCTTTTAGCGGATACCCGAAGATGAACATCCCGTGAACGAGGAATCCGAATTCGTGAAATGTCCTCGCCAGCGACACCATCTCCTCGCACCGCACGTGCTTGTTCATAGCGCTGAGTTCTTCCTCGATGGGAGATTCGAAGCCTATAGCGACCGTCTCAATGCCGGCTCGCCGCATCGCGGAAAGCAGCTCGGAATCTTTGGCTTTGTCTAATCTTATCTGAACGGTAATGCTCAGGTTCCTCCGGATGCTCTTTTCGTAGTCACCGAGCATGTTGCAGAACCTTATGGTTTCGTCGCGCTGTTGGCCGAAAAGGTCATCGACTATGAATAAGTGCTTCGCATTTCTGCTCTCGACCAGTGAGCTGATATGTTCAAGCAGTCGTTCGGGGCTGGCAGGTCGGGGCCTGCCTTTGACCGTGCAGAACTCACAATCCATCCCGCAGCCTCGAATCCTTTCCACGGGATAAATTTTGATTTTGGCATAACGAACGAGAGAAAAATCGGGCAGCGGCAGCTTGTCAAAGTCCGTCGTCGGCGACCTTTTTTCCGTAAGAAAAACCTCGCCGTTCTTCAGATAAGCCAGGCCGTTGACCTGGCTCGGCTCTTTTTCTCCTTCTATCACGCCAAGAAGCTCTGTGATTGTTTCTTCCGCTTCGCCGATAACAACATAGTCGATACCGCTGGACAATGCCTCAGTGATATTGTCTTCAACAAAGTGCTGGCCGCCGGCGATGGTAACGATGCCCAGATTCTTGTAGAAGCGGGCTATTTGGTACAACCTGGGTATGGTGCTGGTCAGGCCGCCGTAAAAACCGACAACGTCCGCAGGCCGTTTTCTCTGCAGGAATTCGTGGTTGGCCCCACCTGAGCTGTCCTTGGGGCCGAATCGGCGAAGGTTATTTTCGTCGATGACCTCAACGTCCCATTTTCCCATTTTGTTGGCGGCCGTAGCGACGCACACTGGACCAAGGGCCGTAGTTTTCTTGGCGATATGAGAGTAGATGTTAAAAGCCGGGTAAGCGGGAATTACGATTCTCAATCTGTATCTTTTTTTGGATAAGTCAAGCATACCACTTGCGGCCTACATCAGCTTTTTATGTGTGAATTTTTTCGCGTCGTTGCCGGAATAGTTGGCGACAATCTGACCCGAACCGATTAGCTTCCATTTGTATATGACAAGGCCTTCGAGGCCGACGGGGCCGCGGGCGTGGATTTTGTTGGTACTTATTCCAACTTCGGCACCAAGGCCGTAACGAAAACCATCGCTGAAACGAGTGCTGCAGTTCCAGAACACATTCGCAGAATCGACTAAGTCCATAAACTTTTTGGCTTTTCCCTTGTTGGCGGTAATAATCGTATCGGTATGGCGTGAGCCGTAACGGTTTATATGCTCGATTGCCTCATCCAGACCATCAACAACTTTTATCGAGATAATATAATCGAGATATTCGGTTGACCAGTCTTTTTCCTGTGCAGGTTTTACGTCGATAATCGAACGGGTTTTTTCGCAGCCTCGAATCTCAACCTGTGGTGAGCTTGCCTGTCCCGAGCGCAGTCGAGGGGTCGAATCCACGCCTCTTTCCCCCAGAGCGGCCTTGACCTTCGGCAGGAATTTCTTTGCGATTTTCTCATCGACCAGCAGTGTTTCAGCGGCATTGCAAACCGCGACATATTGACACTTAGAATCGACGACGATATTAACAGCCATTTCCAAATCAGCTTCTCCGTCCACATAAACGTGGCATATTCCCTCAGCGTGCCCGAGGACAGGGATATTGGTATTGTTCATTATATGCTGGACAAACTCATTGCTGCCTCGGGGTATGAGCAAATCAATGTATTCATCCATTTTTAGTATTTCTGCAACCTCAGCACGGGTTTCCATTAACCCCAGCCAGCCTTTCGGCATACCGGCCTTTTCGCAGGTCTCTCTGATTGTATCAGCTAATATCTTGTTTGTATGCTGTGCTTCGCTTCCGCCTTTTAGCAGGACGGCATTGCCGCTTTTTAAGCAAAGCGTGGAAATTTGCACAAGTGCGTCAGGCCGGGATTCAAAAATAACTCCGATGACCCCAATTGGACAACTGACTTTGTAAAGTTCCAGCCCTTTATCAAGCTCGGTGGCTGAGAGCGTCTTACCGACCGGGTCATCTAACTTAATCAAGCTCCCAATTCCAGTGACAACGTCAGCGATTTTATTTTCATCGAACTTCAGCCGTTTCAGCAAAGGTGCAGCCAGCTTACTTTTTTCCGCAGCGGCAAGGTCTTTTTTATTGGCTGAGACAATTTTGTCAGTATTTTGCTTTAGGGCCTTGGCAATCTCGGCCAGAGCATTGTTTTTTGCATCGGTTTTGACTGCTCCCAATTGAATTGAGGCTTTTTTGGCTTGTTTAGCTGTTTCTGCAATACCCATTTTTTATTGACTATTTTCTATTTTCTATTTACTATTTGGCCATCGACTACCGGATTATAAATGGCCAATAATCAATAATCAATAATCAATTATGGTTGCGGGTGTAGCTTAGTGGTAAAGCTCCAGCCTTCCAAGCTGGTTACGAGGGTCCGATTCCCTTCACCCGCTCTTTTAATGTCTGTCGGGACCGGATGTCGATAACAAGGAGACCTCCAGGTTTTTTCTTTGAGGAACGATTAGCGGAGCTTGTTTTTGGCCATATTCCTCGTAGTCGAGGGGGGCTGCGATGGCGGTGGAAATTTCCGGGTAGGTTTGACGGAGGTTGTTTAGGCGTTCTTGCTTTGCAGACAGTTAAATTTTGCTAAATAAAATTTGACATCAGAGTCCGGCTTTACTACAATACGGTATTAAAGGGTGTGAGGTTTGCAACAACCTCGCAGGCATGTCAGGGTGGTCGGGCCGCCACCTAATTAATCGTATTTCGCGATTATCTTAGGAG
>Ga0315285_10006464_pt1 | contig 12086 bp, 13 predicted proteins | sample YL17G09_36_MG_FD_203698 | JGI IMG/M metagenome (GOLD analysis project Ga0315285, IMG submission 203698) | Sediment microbial communities from Yellowstone Lake, YNP, Wyoming, USA - YL17G09_36 | ecosystem: Environmental > Aquatic > Freshwater > Lake > Sediment | place: USA: Wyoming | collected... | reverse complement strand
AATCGTTTTCTTTGAGCATCTTGTCAGTGACCCAAAAACTGTTCTGGTTGATATATGTAACTGGCTTGGAATTGAATCCGAGAATTTCACTGCATCGTTAAATTATTCAGTCGAGAACAAAACGGTTTACTTCAAGAACAGGGCCTTGCAGAATTTCGCTCTAAAGATAAATTGGAAAGGGGAGGCATTCTGGCGGTCCCATCCCGGGATAAAAAGGTTTTTACGTGGAATATACTATTCTATTAATGGAGCATCACATAGCGAAGAAATATCCGTTGCCACGCGGGCTCGCCTGGAAGAAATGTTTCGACCTTATAATCAAAAATTGGCCGTAGAGTTGTCCCGCCGCGGCTATATTGGTCTTCCATCCTGGCTTCAAAAAGAACTGGTTGTCGCTTCTTCCTGAGCCAATTGCATTAACAATTGCAACGTGGTTTGATTCCTTTCTGCAAAATGATAATGATCCTGAAAAATGGAACAAAGATTGATTGCTGAACTGGACCCAATTTATATAAAAACCCGCCCCGGTAAGGCTCTTGTACGTCTCGTGGGCCATTTATTCTTTCAGGGACGTTTCTTGACAACGAAGCACCGCTGGTTGAACTCATTTCTTCTAGCAGGGATGAGGGCTATTAAGGCATTGCCTCAACTGAAATCGGTAAAGAAACCCATTTACATCATGGGTATAGGGCGCAGTGGTTCTACAATATTGGGAAAAGTGCTTTCAATACATCGGGACGTTGGTTTTCTCAATGAACCTAAAGTAGTTTGGTACATCGTCGATCAGAGAGACGATGTAAACGGTAACTTTTATGGGGGGCCGGCGCAATACCGTTTTACCGCGAATGATGCCACGCCGGATAAGCGGAAGGCAGCCCATCGGATTTATGGCTTTTATCAGGCTTTAACCGGCACGACCAGAATTGTGGACAAGAACCCCGAGGTCGTCTACCGCGTTCCGTTCGTCAGAGAATTATTCCCGGACGCTCGATTTGTTTTCCTTGTCCGCAATGGTTGGGATACTGTTTATTCTGTTTCGGCCTGGTCGAAGCGGGAAGCCAGTCAAGTGAACGGCGAAGTAGAAGATTGGTGGGGCGTCAACCAGCGCAAGTGGAAATTGATGGTGGATGAGTTGGTGTCCGCCGATCTGTTCTTGTCTAAGCGTAAAAGCGAGATTGGAGCGCTTACTCGACATGAAGATATGGCTGCGGTGGAGTGGATTATCAGTATGAGAGAGGGCCTGCGTTGGTTAAACGCCTTGCCTGAATCAGTTCATCTGATTCGTTATGAGGATCTCACTGAGAAACCGGCCGAGGTATTAAAAAAGCTTCTTGATTTTTGCGAATTGCCGGACGACAAGGTATTCCTGAACTATGCTCAACAGGTTCTCGTCCCAGGGCGGACACATGACGCAACGATTAATTTGGCCCCGGTAATTGAATCTTTATTTTTGGAGACAATGTCCGACCTTGGCTACCTGGCAGAGAAAAGGTTAGAAAATGGCTTGTAAATTAGATTGAGATACGCGTGCGTCTCTGTTATTGTATGTTAAAATGGCGGCGCAAACGTTTCGTCTGGAGTTGCTTTATACAAATCCTTCCAGTGGAGCATCGTAATAATATCCTCCGTTAATCCTCGTGATCCGACGTTGAACCAGATTGAGCACACAACCGCTAAAGTATCGCTATCGGTAATTGTGCCGGTTTATAACAGCGAAAATTCCCTTCCCGAACTTGTTGCCCGCAATGCACCCGTGTTGTCGGATTTAGCCGATCAATTTGAGCTTATCCTGGTTAATGATGGCAGCCGTGATGGGAGTTGGCAAGTTGTGGAAGAACTGGTGACGCGCTATAAGTGGGTGAGAGGGATCAATTTAATGCGAAACTACGGACAGCATAATGCCATCTTGTGCGGAATTCGAGAGGCTCACTATGAAGTTATTGTTACAATGGACGACGATCTCCAGCACCCGCCCGAGGAGATCCCTCGATTGTTGGCAAAATTGTCCGAGGGGTATGACGTGGTGTATGGAACGCCGCAGACGGAGCAGCATGGTCTGTGGCGCGATATGGCTTCCCGGTTGACCAAGATGACTCTTCTTATTATAATGGGCGCAGAAGTTGCTCGTAGTGTTGGCCCTTTCCGTGCTTTTACGGCTCATCTTTGCGATGCTTTTGCTGATTACCGGGGTGCGGTCGTCTCCATTGATGTGTTGTTGACTTGGGCAACAACCCGGTTCGCCGCTGTACCCGTATCTCACACCCCTCGGCAGGCAGGGATGTCCAACTACACATTCACGGAGGAAGCGACCCCGAAGGACGCCGGAGACGTGTGCGGGCATTGTGCAATTACGATTTGATTGTGTGCGTCACTCAGGCGTTAGCTGACGACCTGAGTCGGTGGAGCAATGGCGAACTACAACTCTATTGTCAAGTTTATGCAGCAAGCGAATTCTCTTCTTGGAGGGCCTGTGATTACTGAGGATGTTGTATTAGGCAATGATGTATGCATTTATCATCCCGAGTTGGTCAACCTGTATGGCTGCACGATCGGGAATGGCACCAAGATCGGCACATTTGTTGAAGTGCAGCGCGGCGTGGTGATCGGCAACAACTGCAAGATTTCCAGCCACACCTTCATCTGCACCGGTGTAACGATCGAGGATGAGGTCTTCATCGGGCACGGCGTGATGTTTATCAACGACCTGTACCCCAGAGCAGTAAACCTCGATGGTAGCCTGCAAACCGAGGCTGATTGGGAAATGGTGGAAACCCACATCAAGCGCCGAGCTTCCATTGGCAGTGGGGTGACCATCTTGGGAAATGTGACCATCGGGGAGGGTGCCCTGGTAGGTGCTGGCGCTGTGGTCACGCACGACGTTCTAGACTATGCTATTGTCACTGGCGTCCCAGCACGGGTGATCGGCGACGTCCATGAACGCTCATGACGCTACTATGTCCACCCCCGGATGGCTCCTGGTTGTTCTGTGTGCCACAATGACCGCCGCCGCGAACCTGTTGCTGCGGGCTGGCATCGAACGGGTGGTGGTTTCCCGGACAGAATGGCCGGACTGCTGGCAGGCATCCTGCGCTTGCTGGGGCAGCCGGTATTTGATATCGGCTTCATCCTGTACGGTCTGGCAGCTTTGCTTTGGTTCCACGTGATCGCCACGGAACCCCTCAGCTTGGCTTATCCCTTGCTGGTTGCTCTGGCGTTTCTCGTCGTCACAGGCGGCGCCACCCTTGTATTTCACGAGTCAATGACCTGGCATAAGGTGTTTGGATTGACCATCATCCTGGTGGGAATTTTCATCGTCGGAAAGGAGTAAACAAAATCATGATCAATATTGGGGTAATTGGATATGGTTATTGGGGGCCCAACCTGGTGCGCAACTTTGTTGAAACACCGGGCTCTCAGGTTGCGGCTGTTTGCGATCTGCGCCCGGAGCGGCTGGCACAGGTGCGAAGCCGCTACCCGGCGATTGAGACAACAACAGACTATCGCGAGGTATTGACTAATGAGCATATTGATGCAATCACCATTGCTACATCAGTCTCGACCCACTTTGATTTGGCCATGCAAGCCTTGCAGGCAGGTAAGCACGTGCTAGTGGAGAAGCCGCTGACAGCGACGTCCGAACAGGCTATTCGGCTTATCGAAGAGGCCAACCGACAGAATCGGGTGCTGATGGTAGATCACACCTTCGTCTACACTGGCGCCGTGCGCAAGATTCAGGAACTGGTGGCCAACAATGGCTTGGGTGACATCTACTATTACGATTCAGTGCGCGTCAACCTGGGGCTGTTTCAGCACGACGTGAACGTGATCTGGGACCTGGCAGTGCATGATCTCTCCATCATGGACTATGTGTTGCCGTCATGGCCATGCGCTGTGTCTGCTACAGGTATGCGTCATGTTCCTGGAGAGCCCGAGAATATCGCCTACCTGACATTGTTCTTTAATAGCTGTTTGATCGCTCACATCCATGTGAACTGGTTGGCACCGGTGAAAGTACGTCGTACGCTAATCGGCGGAAGTCAGAGGATGATCGTCTATGACGATCTGGAACCTAGTGAGAAGGTCAAGATCTACGACAAAGGGATCACGGTCAATAACAATGCCGAGAACATGTACCAAATGCTCGTTGGTTACCGCACAGGTGATATGTTAGCGCCACAGTTAGACATGACTGAAGCACTACGGACGGAAGCATTGCACTTCATCAATTGCATTGATAAGGGCGAGCATCCCATCACTGATGGTGAGGCTGGGCTGCGGGTGGTGCGCATTCTGGAGGCGGCAACCCAATCAATGACGGAGCGGGGCCGGTTGGTGGAACTTAACGTGTAGGAGAGAACAAAATGATCCCATTCGTAGACCTGAAAGCACAGTACCTCAGCATCAAGGACGAGATTGACGCGGCTATCACCGGGGTGCTGGAAAGCAGCCAGTTCGTGCTTGGCAGAGAAGTAGCGGCCTTTGAAGAGGAATTTGCCGCTTACTGCCAGGTAAAACATGCCATCGGCGTAAACTCGGGTACCAGCGCGCTGCACCTGGCGCTCTTGGCTGCCGGGATCGGTCCCGGCGACGAAGTCATTACAGTCACCTTTACATTTGTTGCCACCGTCGCTGCAATTGTTTACACGGGCGCCCGGCCGGTGTTCGTGGATATCGAACCGCGTTCATTCATCATGGACGTAAACCAGATCGAAAAAGCCATTACACCAAAGACGAAAGCCATCCTGCCTGTGCATCTGTATGGCCAGACAGCGGATATGGATTCCATCCTGGAAATTGCCAGGCGCCATCAACTCCTGGTGATCGAAGACGCTGCACAAGCGCACGGGGCTGAATATAAAGGGCGGCGGGCAGGCAGTATGGGTGACTTGGGGTGCTTCAGCTTCTACCCCGGGAAGAATTTGGGGGCCTACGGCGAGGGCGGCGCCGTGACCACAAACAATCCGGAATATAATCGAACCATCCGTATGCTGCGTGATTGGGGGGCTGAGCGCAAATATGAGCACGTGCTCAAAGGCTATAATTATCGCATGGAGGGCTTCCAGGGCGCTATCCTATCGGTCAAGCTGCGCCACCTTGAGGCCTGGACCGAAGCCCGCCGGACGCACGCGGCTCGCTACGATGAGCTCCTTGCCGGCAGCGGGGTAGGCACTCCAGAGGAAATGCTCTACGCCCGTCACGTGTATCACGTCTACGCCATCCGTACCTCCCAGCGGGATGCCTTGCAGCAGGCACTGCAGGCCCAGGGCATCCATACCGGTATCCACTACCCGATCCCGGTGCATTTGCTGGAAGCCCATGCCGACTTGGGGTACCGATCCGGCGACTTTCCCTGCTCGGAGCAGGCGGCAAGTGAGGTGCTTTCGCTGCCGATGTACGCAGAATTGACGGAAGAACAGGTATGGAAAGTCGCCAACGCAGTTAGGAATTTGTAATTACAAGAAGCTTTTTCTAGAGGAGAAGAAAATGATGTCTCAATCCAAAGCTATAGCGACAAGAGGGAACCTGCCACACAAAGCCACTATTAATATCAACAAGTGGGAAGAGGTAACCTGCGATCTTTGCACGCGAAATGAAGCCTCAGTTCTAGCTACAGAAAATGGGTTTTCTATCTGTGAATGTAACCATTGCAACTTGGTCTATATCAATCCTCGGCCAAGTTCGGAGGATTTGAAGACTTATTATGAGGAATATTACCCACAACTTGACGATAGTGTAGTAGAAGCGTGGAATGACGAGAAACCATTTCGCCAGATTAGCAAAATGTTAGAACAGGATTTACCCGCTGGCGGTTTCGTGGTAGATATAGGCTGTGGTCTAGGTCTTTTTTTGAAAAGGCTCGGTGAATCTTCTCCAAAATGGTCTGGTGTGGGAATAGATTATGATAACAAGGCGATTGTATATGCCCAAAAAATGTACTCCACAGAACGTATTTCGTTCGCCTGTGTAGATATCATGGAAGATATCAGTTTTTTGCCAGATCGGGTGAATGCTGTCACTATCCTGGCATGCTTAGAGCATATGCCATCTCCCCAAGCATTTTTTAAACGGTTGAAAAGAATATTAACACCAGGGTCAAGGATCTATATTCGCGTTCCTTTTAACCACTTTTGGATTCGTTTTAAGAACACATGTCGATATGTGCCTTTAGTGTTCGGAGCGCCTATGCATCTGTATAACTTCTCTGCATCCAACCTAGAAACATATCTTGCGATGAATGGCTTTAATGAAATAAAAATTTTCCCGGGTGTCGCTGAACGCCAAACGAAGTTGACTATGAAAATCGCTTCGCTTATTATCAAGGGCACATCAAGTATGTTATATATTGCGACAGGTCATCATTATATTGCTCCTTGGGTGGGCAGTCTTGTTGCTTCAGGGCGATACACAGGTTAGGTTAGGGAATAAATAGGGAGATTTTATAATCACCGAAAGTTGCTAATGAAGAGCTGTCATTACCAATGTATGCAGAATTGGCCGACGATTCAATTTCGAAGATAGGTTCTGAAATTACGAACCAAATGATAATATCTACCTGATGGGCAGTTTGGGAAATAATAATGGATCTAAAGAATATTGAACCAACCACAATAATTGGAAATAACGTGCGGGTTACCGCGGATGAAGTGCAACTTGGATGTAACGTGCAGATTGGCGATAATGTAACGATCAATGCAAGAAAAATTCAACTTGCTGACAATGTCTTCATTGATCGAGATGTTTTCATTCAGGCTAATAATTTGGAAATTGGCTATGAATCGCGAATTGAGGCCCGATGTCGAATAGCCGGAATGGGCGGTCCAGCGGATTTCATCCGTATTGGTGAGCAAACATTGCTTGCCCATGATACCAAATTGCTCGTTCCAATCGCGGTGATCGGTGATTACACAGTCATTCATAATCATTGCCTGTTGAATGGACAGCAACAAATGGTTATAGGTCACAATGTCTGGGTGGGCCAAAATTGTGTATTAAACTCAGAAGAGCATTTAACCATAGGTAATAACGTGGGAATTGGTGCGTATAGCAGCATATATACGCATGGCTATTTTGGGGACCTGTTAGAGGGTTGCCAAGTTTTTAAGATTGCTCCAGTGACGCTTGAGGACGATGTGTGGATACTCGGATGTTATAACATTATCTCTCCTGGAGTTACTTTGGGCAAAAAAGCTTTGGTTTTAACTGGGGCAAATGTTACTAAAGATGTGTTGGCTAACCACACGGTTGGTGGCTCGCCAGCACGCGATTTAACGGATCGGATAGTGCCATATCGCGATGTTTCAATTGCTGAGAAATACAAGCTCATGCAAACCTTCACTTTGGAATTTCTAGATAAGGTTCACCCTGGAAACTATAAGGAAACCGATGGTGGCTTTTTTGTTAATGCTGCCAATGGCTCATATTCTATTATTTTTACACCAGAAGTTAGCCCGGACACCAAGTTGCCAGAGAACCGTCCGCTGATTATATTTACTCAAAGCTATAAATTGTCACGAAACCCAGATAGAGTGACTATTTTTGATCTTGGTAAGCGTATGTATACCCGTACACGCGGTAGAGCCGAAGTACAGATTCTTAGATTCTTAAGATCATATCGTGCACGCTTTGTCCCGGCTGATCAGCCATGCGTAAGCATTCCTCCATTACTTTCAATAAATTCTCGATAGGAGTGAGATGTCTGTAATTGTAGTGACTGGTGCTGCTGGCCAGCTGGGTCGATCTACAGTGCAGTTGTTGCAAAGCCAGGGTATGCTTGTTCATGCTTATGATCGGGTCTCATCAGAATCGCTTCCATTTTCACATACATTGGTGGACCTGGCTAACCCACGATCAGATTTTTACTGGCCTGAAGAGACGGAGACTGTGCTACACTTGGCAGGTTCGCGGGATATAGCGGGCTTTTCATCTGCTGCTGCACAAGAGATGCTTGATTCTAATCTCCTATCCACGGCTACAGCGTTGGCAGCTTGCGGGTCGCATGTACGCCGCTTTGTGTATGTCAGTAGCATGTCAGTATATGCTGCAGACGCTCCAGTGCCGACACCCGAAAGTGGGCCGACTGATCCTGTTTCACTCTATGCTAAAAGTAAGTGGTTGGGAGAACAGGCTTGTCATGTTTTCCAAACTGCAAATTCTGCGTTTCAATTGACCATCGTGCGGCTTGCACAAGTTTATGGACCTGGCAGCCCAGATCATCTAGCTATCTATAAATTGATTGACCAAGCACTTAGGACAGGGTGTATGTATTTGGATTGCATGCCAGACCTTAAGCGTGACTTTATTTATCTGGATGATGCGGCGATAGCGTTGGTTTATGCTGTGCAAACTTGTCCATCTGGTATATATAACATTGGCGGTGGCAAGCCTGTCACTATGCAGGAACTTGCTGATATAGTTGCGGCGAGTGTCGCTTCCCCAGCGACGGTAAGCTTTGGTATGAAGCGTGGCACTGATCGGGCATTAGCCGCTGATGCTTTTCGAACGATTACTGGTTTTGTACCGCTTATTTCTATACAGGATGGTATAGCTCGCGATGTAGAGTGGTACAGCCAGAAGCACAATATTTCAAGGGGAAAAGAATGATTTGGGTTATCACTGGCGCAACCGGTCTTATCGGAAGATCACTGGTACCTGCTCTACTTGGCAAAGGCCATCGGGTAGTAGCCCTGTCAAGGTCTGCTTCAAACTTCTATGCAGGTTTTGATCATCATCGGTTAGATGCTCGTAATTTCGACTTGACTAGTAACTCATCAATGGGACTTGGTGATTTATCGGAAGATGTTGGCTTGATTATGCTAGCTTCTAAAATTTCGGTTTCGACCGATCTAAGAAAGCTAGTAGACCACATGGCGATTGACACCTATGGACATATAAGGTTAACTGAGTCACTGAGATCGGTGTTGACTCATATTATTTATGCGAGTTCCTGCACAGTTTATGGTTGGCCGAGTCAATTACCAGTTGACGAATCTGCGACTCTTAATCCTTCTAGTGTTTATGCCCTGACAAAGGTTGCGAGTGAGCACATGATAACCTCAATGTGCCATAATTGGGGTATTTCGCTCGCTATCTTACGTATCTCACAATTATATGGCCCTGGTGCTCCCCTGATTGGAGCTATGTATAACTTTTTAAAAGCCGCCTATGCGGGCGATCGGCCGAGTATCACTTGTAACCCAGATTCCTATCGAGACTATTGTCATGTCGCCGATGTGGTTCGTGCTATCGATGCTGTGGTTTTACAGAACAGTAAAGGTATCTATAACATCGGCAGTGGTCAACCGACATCTATTTTGAATCTAGCAAAGATCTGTCTACAAGTGGCTTCCTGTAATTTAGAGCCGGAAATTGAGCCACGCACTATTGGTACAAACATGTGGCTAGATATCTCTCGCGCGCGAAATGAACTGAGTTATGAACCAAGAATTGAGTTACAGTTGGGTGTTCAAATGGAATATGAGCGCCTTTATTCTAATCATCAGAAAATGCCTGTACAGTTTTGCAAAGGATCTCCCGAGGGTTAGTGAGTAGACGGTAGAAATCATGCAAGGCAAGTGTACATGCGTTGGAGATCATGTGTCTAGTTTAATCTCGATTATTACCCCGGCCTATAACGAAGCTCAGAACTTACCATTGGTGTTCGAGAGACTAAGCCGCGTATTCGAAAAACTGGTGTTTGAATGGGAATGGATCATAGTGGACGATCATTCTTCTGACAATACCTTTGAAACCATTCGGCAGATTGTCAGTCAGGATAATCGGGTGCGTGGTATACGACTTTCGCGAAACTTTGGCTCTCATATTGCGATAATATGCGGCCTTCAAAACGCACAAGGGGATTGTGTCACAATTATGGCTGCTGACTTACAAGACCCTCCTGAAATCCTACCGGAACTATTCGCAAAATGGCAAGAAGGCGCTCAAGTGATATGGGCGGTACGCGCCCGGCGCGAGTTCGAGAAGGCCAGCACGCGCGGTTTCTCGCGACTGTATCACCTTATCATGAGCAACATTGTGGGGATCAAAGAAATGCCCGCCACGGGCGCGGATTTCTTTATGATTGACCGGCAGGTGGTCAACGCTTTTCGTCAGTTCAAGGAGGGCAATGTCAGCATCCTGGCCCTGATCACATGGATGGGCTTCCGGCAGACATCCATCACCTATGACAAGCAGCCCCGCCTGCACGGGCGCTCCAACTGGAGTCTGGGCAGAAAAGTCAAGTTGGCGATTGACTCGATCATGTCGTTTTCTTTTTTCCCCATCCGCCTGATGTCGTACCTGGGCTTCGCCATCTCACTGCTCGGTTTTCTCTATGCAAGTTTTATCGTTGTCCATGCCATCAGCGGACAACCGCTCCAGGGCTGGTCATCATTGATCGTGGTTGTGCTGGTCATCGGCGGCATTCAGATATTGATGATGGGTATACTGGGGGAATACCTTTGGAGAACGCTGGACGAAGCACGCCGACGGCCGCGTTACCTTATCGAAGCGGTCGTTAACGCAAAACCTTCACAGGAGCAGGAGAGAAATGAAGCTTAATTGCATCCTCGTCACTGACGGCGCGGGGTTCATTGGCTCGGAGTTGGACCGGCAACTGGCGGAACGCGGTCGCCATATCATTGTGGTGGATAACTTGATGAACGGCAAACACGAGAACTTCGAGCAGTAATTTGTTAAGAACAGGACAAGAACGAATTGTCGAGGAATATGCCTCTAGATGAGATTGCACATAATTTGGTTTGTATTACCATTGATGTAGAGTGGGCGAGCCTTGAAGTGTTGACAGATATGCGGCGTTTGTTAGATGAGAGAGGGCTACGCGCGACTTTCTTTTGCACTCATGCTGGTATCAATGTGCCTGGTCATGAGCGCGCACTTCATCCCAACTTTCGGCGTAATGGTGATACTTTGCAGCGGCTGCGCCAGCAGATTGGCATGGATATCAACAACTGGACCGATACGGCGGTATATCAGCATGTGATACAGACCACGCATATCTTCTGCCCGGAAGCGGTTGGCATCCGGGCACACAGTTTGTTCTATGATTCAGACCTTCTGCCTGTCTATAGGCAGATCGGGTTAGAATATGATAGCACATACTACTTACCGATGATGCCCGGCCTTCGTCCGGTTTGGAAAGAGCATGGCATGCTCGAAATACCCATATATTACATGGACCATCTTGACTTGGTTGAGCAGGCGACTGGGTTCCGCGTGGAAGGGTTATGCTTAGATCAACCGGGAACAAAGGTGTTTGATTTTCATCCAAATATGGTCTTCATCAATGCCTCGACTAATGAGCAATATTTGGACAGCAAGCCCCACCATCATCACCCGGACCATTTACTTGCGCTGCGCGATCAAGGTCGAGGAGTACGCACGTTGTTCTTGGAATTGCTGGATTTCATAGTAGCCAGGCGGTTGCCCTCAATGACTTTGGGTGCTCTTAACACGATGTGGCGAACGACAAAAAAGCAAGTGTAGCATCAAATGCGCCGGTTACTAGTGGAAATTTTGCAATCTTATTGTGCATGATGGCAGCAAAAACGCTCGTTGCGTGCAAAACTGCCTTATTAAAGATGCACGAGGGACAAGCAGGAATATCACATGCAACTATCTGACATGACGAAAATAGTAGCAATGGACATACTGCATGACGGTGAGTTCGATTCTCTTGGACTACTATCTCACAGTGCAGACAGAATGCTCGTTGTCTTATACGATGCCGATTACCTTAGTCAACTGAATGCAAATCCCCACATCTCTTGCGTCATCACAAGTGTAGATCTGGCTAGGCAACTGCCCAAACGGCTGGCTGTAGGCGTATGTGATGATCCGAGATCTGCATTTTACAATATTCACATTTTCCTGTTCGAGAAGACAGGTTTCTATTGGAAAGGTTTCGACTCAGAGATATCATCCCAAGCTCGCGTCCACGAGAAAGCATATGTGGCACCACGGAACGTACGTATTGGATCTGGCACAATTGTCGAATCCAATGCAACGATTATGGAACGAGCAATCATTTGTAAAAACGTAGTTGTCCGTGCAGGGGCTGTAATCGCCGG
>Ga0315285_10006463_pt1 | contig 12087 bp, 10 predicted proteins | sample YL17G09_36_MG_FD_203698 | JGI IMG/M metagenome (GOLD analysis project Ga0315285, IMG submission 203698) | Sediment microbial communities from Yellowstone Lake, YNP, Wyoming, USA - YL17G09_36 | ecosystem: Environmental > Aquatic > Freshwater > Lake > Sediment | place: USA: Wyoming | collected... | reverse complement strand
CTTTGTGGTGAGTGGAGTTGTTGAGGCTTTCGGAGATGATGCACCACTGGACGGTGACATTTCCCAGTTGGCCGGAGGTGGAGGCCGAAAGCGCTTCATCGACCGACCAGCTTGCCGAGCAGTGGTCAACGATGATGTCGCGGCCTGCGGATATTGAGATGGCGTCGCTTTCGGATTTGGGGTTGTCGGCGGGCCGAACCCTAAGAAAGCGGGCGACAACGTGGTCCGCGGAGATGCCGAGGGCGTAGTTCTTCAGGCATATCCCGTCGCCCGGGGCGGTCTGGCCTGCGATTGTAATGTACGGGTCGCTGATGGACAGGCCCGACTTCATCTCGATATTGCCGGAGACGCGAAAGACGACGATTCGAGGCCCTTTGGCGCGGACAGCCTCCCGCAGGCTGCCGGGGCCGCTATCGTTAAGATTGGTTACTTCGAGGACCCTGCCGCCGCGTCCGCCCTGCGCGAAAGCGCCGAAGCCTTCGGCGCCGGGAAAGGCAGGGAGCTTGGCAGTGGGATTCGGCTCAGGAACGCTGCCGCTGCCGCCTATGTCGCTTGAGATGAGGACTCGGTACCGGCTGCCCGCCAGCGCCCCGCCGTCGAGGGCATACGCGGATGCTTGTGTGAAGGTGAGGTTTGCTGCGAGAGACAATAGCAGACCGATGATGGCGCCACAGCCGTTACGGCTTTTCATAATACGACCGCTCAGACAGTCTGGATTATTTATGCCTACTCGATCACGTGGATGTTCTTCTTCTTGCACATATCCTTTAGCACCTTCGGCCAGACGGTGGCGCTTACCTCGCCGATATGGGCCTTTTTGAGCAGGAGCATGAAGGTGCGTGACTGGCCGATGCCGCCGCCGATACTGAGGGGTATCTGGTTGTTCAAGATTGCCTTGTGGTACGGTAGTTTGAGGAAATCAAGCTGGCCGGAGATTTCGAGCTGTTTTTTGAGCGTTTCGGCGGTAACGCGGATGCCCATCGACGTCAGCTCGTGGCGTCGTTTTGTCACCGGATTCCAGACGAGTATATCGCCGTTGAGGCCGTGCATCGGCCTGCCATCCTCGGAGGTCGTTTCTGTGACCCAGTCGTCGTAGTCGGCGGCCCTCATTTCGTGGGGGTAGCCGTCCTTTAGCACCCAGCCGATACCGTAGATGAAGACTGCGGGGTATTCCTGTACTATGGCCGTCTCCCGCTGCTTGCGCGGCAGGTCGGGGAATTTGGCCAGGATGTCTTCGGCGTGGATAAATGTCAGCTCGTCCGGCAGGTCGGGGTATTTGTCGGTTCTCAGTTTCGGGAACAATTTCTGGACGTGTATCTCGGCGCCCTTGAGGACCTTCCAGATTTTTTGCACGACTTGCTTGAGGAGCTTTAAGTTGCGCTGGTCTTTGGTAATTGCGAGCTCCCAGTCCCACTGGTCAACGTAGGCGCTGTGGTCCTGGTCGAGGAAGTAGTCCTTGCGGACGGCGCGCATGTCGGTGAGCAGGCCCTCGCCGATGTTCATTCCGAATTGCCGCAGGGCGATGCGCTTCCACTTGGTCGCGGCCTGAACGACCTGGGCGTCGATTGGGTTTTTGTCGCGGTCGTTTGAGATGTGGAACTGGATTGGGGTGCGTGAGCCGTCGCGGTCGAGCAGGTCGTTGACGCCGCTGTCCACATCGACAATCAGCGGCACGGTAACGCGGATTAGATTAAGCTCTTTGCAGAGATTCTCCTCGATATAATCCTTGGCTGCATAAATGGCGTTCTGAGTGTCCTTCGGTGAGAGCAGCGAGCTGTAGTTCTGCGGGAGTATTTTCTCCAGCTCGGCGTAATCGCCGATGCCTGGTCCGGCCAGGTCTGCTTTTTTGTCTGCCATTGTGTTTGTCTCCTAAATAGCGGTTCAAAAATGGATTGGCGAGTGCCTAGCCTATTATTGCTTTTGGTTAAACGTACTCTATTGTAGCGGGCGGCTTGGGAGTAAGATCGTACAGGCAGCGGCTGACATCCTCGATTTCGGTAACGATGCGGCTGCATATACGGTTGAGCTTATCCCAGGGCAGCTCGGTGGCGGTTGCGGTTCGGGCGTCGGTGCTCTGGACGCAGCGGACGACAATTATCCGCCCGAACCGGCGCTTATTGCCCACAATGCCGGTTGCGCGGTCGTTAAGCAAGACGGCCATATACTGGAATGCGCCGCTGTCGGCGAGCTCTTCTTCGACGATAGCCGTGGCGGCGCGGACGGTCGCCAGACGCTCTCGGGTCACTTCGCCGACGATTCTGGTTGCGAGGGCAGGGCCGGGGAATGGAATGCGCTCCGCGATCTCTTTCGGCAGCTTTAGGAACCTGCAAACCTCGCGGACGCCATCCTTCCTGAGCGTCTTGAGCGGCTCGACAATGGTATAGCCGTAAGCCTCCTGTGTGTCGATGCCGATCTGGGCAAGGATATTGTGCTGACGCTTGATGCCGGCGACGGTCTCCTCGATGTCGGTGAGGATGGTTCCGTGGAACAAGAACTTTGCGCCTGATTCTTTTACGAGCCGGCCAAAGACTTTAGAGTAGAACGTATCGGTGACGGCCTGCCGCTTCTCTTCGGGGTCGGTCAGGCCGGCCAGGGTGGAAAGAAACTCCTCCTGGGCATCCACAAGCTCGACGGGGATTTTCATCCGTGCAAAGGTATCGACGACGCGCTTCGGCTCGCCCTGACGCATCAGAGCGCTGTCAATGAACACGGTTTTGAGGCGGTCGCCCAGGGCGCGATATCCGAGAATGGTTACGAGGGAGCTATCGACGCCGCCGCTGAGTGCATTGATGGCCTTTGCGTCACCCACGGTCCGTTTGATTTGAGCGATTTGTTCTTCGACGAATTTCTTGCAGTCCATTACAGCCTCCTTGCAAATTCTTATTGGGTTGTCCTGTAATCAGGCTCGATAGACGGCGGGGAATGTACCAGTCGGACCCGGAACTGTCAAGAATTATCGCAAATTTGCAGAGCCGCATCTAATCGTAGGGCGGGGCTTGCCCGCCCAGACAATGGCGGGCTTGCCCCGCCGAATATGTCTGGTGGGCTAAAGAACGTGTGATGAGTAAAGCCCATCCTGCGTGGGTGCGCGGCGGCGGCAGGACTACTTGCGGACGAGGCGGCTTTGGGCCAGCCCGCCGCGGCGGGCCAGCCTGGTATTTTGTATCTCGATGACCGAATCGAGGAGGTCTTTGTTTGTTCGGCTCTTCTTTATGTTGAGGCTCCTGATTCCGGCCGGGGCGTCTGCGGATTCGACCTTGCGGAGGAACTCAACGAGCCGGTCGAGCGTCAGGCCTTCGATATCAATTTCGACAATGGTCTGGGAGTATTCGGGGCCAAGCGGCAGGACTTGCGGTTTGATTGTCGCCGCGTTCTTTTCAAGATCGGACCGGCTGATTAGCGATTCGAGGAAGGGCAGCAGCTCGAAGGTCTCGCCCTGCGAGGCGACTTTTGCGCGCAGATCGCGGAGGCTGTCACGAAGATAGATATATTCTTCCGCTGCTGCGCGGAGTTTTCGCAGTTCCTCCTGCTTCTGGGGAATAACGCGTCTGAGCGTTTCGATTCTGCCCCTGGCCGGCTTGACCACAAGGGCGAAAAACGACCATGCGACAGCAACAACCGCCAGGGCGGCGGCCAGGACTTTTTCTCTTCGTGTCAGGCGTATCATTTGTGCTCCTGCATCGCTAACGGTATCAGCATAGTAAATTGAACAAGGCCGGTCTGGGGGCGTTTCTGCGCATCGACGTCAACCTGTCCAAAGCCGGGGACCTGCTGCAAAAGCCGCTGCCATTCATAGACCGACTCGAACGAATCGCAGGCGCCCATGATGCGAACCGAATCGGCAGCTATCAACAGGTCGTCCACTTCGAGCGGCTTGCCCACCCAATCACTGGCGGGCTGGCCCGGGGCATTGGCAGTTATGGTTCGCAGGATTTGAAGAGGTCGCATGCCGGTGGGGTAGAAGGAATCGAAAAGCCGGCAATCCTTGCGAAAAGACTCGAGCTTCTGCTCCAACTGGGCAAGCGGGCTTACGATATTCTGCTCCTCCGGCAAGGCGGCTCGGAAGGTTTCCTGTATCCGGTCTTTCACATCCGCGTATGCCGCTTCGAGACGCCGGAGCTGTACGAACAGGCCGACCAACAGGAATACAATGATCGCTGCTGCAAGGGCCGTATGACTTAAAAGCTCTCTTTTGACATTGATGGGCACTTTTTTATCATCGCTGTCAACATCGAGGAAATTGATGCCTTTGGTTTGGTCGGGCGCGATGAGGCGCAAAGCAAGACCCTCGGCAACACAAGCTGACAGGTCGGTCTTTTGGTCGGGTGCAGCCTCCACCGCGGCGGAGGGATCGACAACGGTAACGCGGCAATCGAGGGCTTGTTCAACGAGCGATTTGAGATAGACGGGGTCCGCGTCCGTCGTAATCAGGAATACCCCCGTATTCGGCTCAATAGCGGCCCCGAATACCCTGTGCCAGGTAATGCGGGCTTCACGTGCAATAATTTCGGCAAGGGTATCACGACTCGAATCGATCTGGCCCTGGCCATCCCCTGCTGGTTTGTCGCCGCAAGCGAGGGCAATCGGGATATTCCTGACAATGAGGACGTCGTTGTCGGAAGTGACGGCAAGGGTGAGGCAGGATTCATCCACATCGACAATTACGGCCCGGCCGGTCTTTATTTCGGGGTGATTGATCGCAACGGTGGAATACGCTGCAAAAATGGGCGCGTCCATAAGCCGGGGGTGAATCTTCGCCCCGGCAAGAATGTTGAGTCTTTCGTTCAGCGATTCTCTGCTCACGGCGGCGGTAAGAACGGAATACTTGCCGTCGGAGGACGGGTGATAAGAACAGACGTGAGCAACAATCTGCTCCGGCGGTATCGGAAAGCTATTCTCCAACGCGGAAGAGCCCCCACGGAGGGGCCTTGCGGCCTGCCGGGGAAAGCTGTCGAGTCCGGCGGCGTCGGTCTGGAGGATTCGAAAGAAGACGCCATCGTGCGGCATTGAGACCGCCACGGCTGCGCGCCTGTCAAAGCCGAATTTGGCAAAAAGGCCACGCAATATCTCGGGCAGAGAATCCGAGGCGCGGCGGGTCTGCGTGCTGAAGGCCTTCTCAATGCGAAAACCTCCCGACGCGCCGACAATTTGCACCGCACGCACATACACCGGGCCAATATCAATGCCGATACATCGTTTAACCATTATGTTGTCTCCCAGTCTGCATCATACGAGAAATCTTCCATGCTTAGGTTCTTAGAGCTCTTTGTAGAGAATGACATCAATGTTTTTGGCGGCCGTGTTGTTTCGAACCAGCGCTACTACGGTCGAGCTTATTTTGCCGACGCTTCCCCGTGCGGAGACCTGATAGTATTGGTCTGTGGACCGGACGGCGGCAGTCTCTTTGATCGCGTTGTAGATGGCGTCGGTCATTCCGGGTACGTCGCGCAGCTCGGCAAGGCTGCCGAAGCACTTGCCTTCGCGCCGGTCAATAATCATCCGCGCCAAGGCGGGGTCCATCTTCTCCGAGAGGCTTTCGATTACGAGCTTCGGGGCGCAATTGATATTGACCTTGCCGTCGCCTTTCACTGTTATGCAGTCCCGGATACGGTCGAATATGTATGGCGTTATTCCTTTGACGAGCAGAAGCTCTTCGGTCGTATCGAGCGGGCCGTTCTTGGAGCGATACGGGGGCGCGAGGCCGCTGTAATAATCCGACTCGGCGCCCAGGTTGTCGTGCTTTACAAAGGGCAGAAGCGTCGTTTCCTCGTCGCTGTCGGTCCAGTCAATAATGGAAGGGACCAGGCCGTAGCCGATACGGGAGTCGCTCAAGTCCTGCCGGTTGAGCAGATCGATAAGCCGAAGCAACTGGTCGATTCTGGCGCGGTCCGGCTCGCCCGTTTTGGTCTTGAGCAGATTGAGATTCAGCTTGCCGCTCTCTTCGGTAACGGTTATCGAGCAGGCGCCATCGGCGAGCCAGAGGGGTACTTGGCCGGCCAGGAGACCGGACAGTCTGACGTTTGCACGAAAATCGCCGGTGCTCTTGAGCGCTGCAATTGCGATATTCAGGCCCGCTCTTGCGCAATTCAGCGCCTGCGCCGACCTTTTCATATCGTCAACTGCAAGCAGCTCGGCGCGGGATTCGCGGTTGAAGCCAAACAGCAGTACGCCCAGCATTATGATCATGCAGAGGACGACTACGAGCACAAATCCCTTTCGATTTATTCTTCTTCTCTCAGGTCTCATCACTCGTCGGCCAATTCTGTCATATCAGACGGAGTTTTATTGTTTCGGGTATTAAAGCAGCATATATGCGCGACGGCACCGTAGCTGCATTGGCGGCGGTTCTCGTCGCGGCAGGCAATATCAATCCTCACAGCGGCGGGCAGATTCTTCCTCCGGGTGAAATCCCATTCGCCGAGCCATTGGCTGCCATCAAAAAACGTCAGATCGATGTACTCGACATTTTCAATGAGCGGCGTCCAACTTCTCTGCTCCACGAGGCCCTTTGGCGTTTGGACAAATCTTGTGCAGCTTGCAAAGAGTATATGCGTGCTTTTGTCGAATCTGTAAGCGGTGTCGAACATGCCGCCGGCCAGGTCCGGGGCGCACGAGAGCGCGGATGTGGTTACCAGATGCAGGATTTCACCGTTTGGAGCACTCGGGCCGCCTTTGAAATAGTTGGCGGGACTTTGAAGGATAGCTGTTGTTTTCGGCAGAGCCGCTTTGGTCGGGTCGGTGGAATCTGCAGGCGCGCCGCCATAGCAGCAGCGAACCTGGCGGGCCATCTGCTGCAATACCGAGCGGGCGCGGTCGGCGAGGGTCATCCGTGCCTTGTAGGCTTCGGCTGATCTCGACGTCGCCGAGTAGCTGCCATAGACCATAGAGACAATCGTGACGATCATCGTCACAGCCACAAGCATCTCAATCAAGGTGAACCCGGTTTTGTCGGCTTTATGCTTCATTGCAGTTTCCTGTCGGCAACGCAGGTTGACATTTGCAGATGTTTTCGACGGATGCCCTGCTTCCAGGTGACATCCACGGATACCTTTCTTAATCCGGCGACCTCGGCCTGTGTCAATTCCGGCAATTGCATGTCACTAACCTCGGTTCGCCAGCGGAAATCCGCCCTGTCGTATTCGGCGGCGCCGGAATCGACCCCAACCTGGGGATAACCGAGGGCCATCGTCTCGGCGATTTTCTCCTGGGCGAGGAATACCGCCTGGGCGGTCATCTGGGCGGCGTCGGCCATGCCGATGCTGACCAGGTGGAGCTTAAGCAGGCCCAGCAGGGAGATTGAGACTATGGCAAGGGCGGCAATGACCTCAATAAAGGTAAATGCGCCGCTCCCGGTCGCGTGTTCGGTTACCTTGTGTCTGTTGATCCGAGGCATTTTACTTAAGATCCCAGCTCATCGAGATTCCAGCTTTCGATATCCGCATCATCCTTCGCCCCGCCGTCCTCGCCGTCCTTGCCGTAGGATTCCAAATCGTAATCCCTGCTGTGCAGCCCGGGCGCGATATAAATATACGGCTTGCCCCACGGGTCTATGGGGGCTTTATCGAGGTAGCCATCGCTGTTGTAGCCTTTTATCCCCGGGTCGGAGACAAGGACCTGCAGACCTTCGGAGGTTGTGGGGAACCGGCCGGTGTCGGTCTTGAACAGGGCCAGTGCCGATTCGATGTTGCGAATATCGACCTTGGCCTTCATTCTTCGCGCCTGTTCGGGCCGGTTCAGCATTCGCGGCATAATTACCGTCGCCAAAAGACCCAGGATCACGACCACAATCATAAGCTCAATCAGAGTGAAACCGTTATGCAGTTGACGGCGATATTTGCTTATCTGGTTCATCTTTTTTGATACTCCTCTAAATGACCTGATTTATATCGAATATGGGCAGCAAGACGGCCAGGACTATGAAGCCAATGACGGCCCCCATAAACAGAAGGATTGCCGGCTCAAGCAGCGAGGTCAGCGTCCGCGAGGTCAGCTCAACCTCGTCATCGTACATATCAGCGATATTCATCAGACCTTCTTCTATGCTGCCGCTGACCTGGCCGGTCGCAATTATGTGAACGACAATGGGCGGAAAAAGCGACGTTCTCTTTATTGCCTCTGCGATGTTGTCTCCCTTGCCGACCCAATCCCTGACGGAATTCAGGGCGTCGGCAATGAAGCGATTCTGAACGACGCCATTTACTATTTCGAGGGCTTGAAGTATCGGGATGCCGCTCGCAAGAAGCACGCCGAGCGTTCTGGCCAGCCGGGCTATCTCCAATTTGAGCAGGAGCTTGCCGAATAGCGGCAGCTTCAGCTTGGAGCGATCCCAGGTAATCCTGCCTTCTTTGGTTTTGAGCCAGGCGGCGGCTGCGAAGAAAGCGGCAACGATTGCCGCGGGAAACAGCAGCCAATATGTCTTCATAAAAGAGCAGATCGATATCAGCAGGCTTGTGGGCCAGGGAAGCTGGCGATTCATTTCAAGGAATATGCGGGTAATACTCGGCACAACAAACGATAAGAGAAACACTACTACCCCGACGGCCACAACAGCCATCATCAAGGGATAAGCGATGACGGATTGGATCTTGCCTGCGAGGCGGACCCGCTTTTCGAGCATTTCGGCCAATCTCAAGAGGACGTCTTCGAGGGCGCCGCTTGCCTGGCCGGCAGCTACCATATTGATAAATACACTGGAGAAAACGTCCGGATACATAGCAAGTGCGCCGGAAAGTGTGCTGCCGGCATTGACATCATCGCGGACTTGCGCCATTACCTCCGCAAGGGGGCTGGTCTGCAAACCAAGATGGAACACTCCGAGCCAGCAATGCGCATCAGCGGAAGATGGGCGAGCATCCCCGCGAGGCGTCCCGGTGGCCTGCAACTGTTCGACTAAGGCCGAGAGGGCGGGCACAACCGGCATACCCGCACGCAGCAGCGTGGCCAACTGTCGCGTCGTTCTGCAGAGGTCCTTGGTGCTGATTCTTGCCAGAACGTCCCTCGCAGGCATCTTCCGCGGCGGGACAGGGCGACCGTCGCTCCTAAGCGCCACAGATGCCGCAACAGGCTCTTCCACAAGCACGTTATATTCAGCTACCGGCATGTTCGACCACCTGTGAATCTGCGTACACGCTGCCCCGCGTAACCCTGCAAACCTCTTCGAGTGTAGTCTCGCCAGCCAGGGCTTTGCGCAAGCCGTCGTCTCTTAAAGTGCTCATGCCCTTTTCGACGGCAGCTTGCTTTATGGTATGTGCGGCGCAGCGTTTGGTCATCATTTCCTTAATATCATCATCCACAATGAGAAGCTCAAATATCCCGGTTCTTCCGAGGTAACCGGTCTGGAGGCAGCCTTCACACCCCATTCCCTTGTAGAGCGGGCCGCGGACCAGTGAGGCGCTCGGGCCTTGACGGGCGATGGAAATCGCATGCTCCTGCGCTCCGTCGGGCACTTTGCAATTCGGACAGATGACGCGTATCAGCCTCTGGGCCATAACCGCGACTACGGAAGATGAGATCAAATATGGTTCGATGCCCATATCCACCAGGCGGGTGACAGCGGAGGCCGAATCGTTTGTGTGCAGAGTGCTCAGGACCAGATGGCCCGTGAGCGAGGCCTGGATTGCTATCTCGGCGGTTTCAAGGTCACGAATCTCCCCTATCATAATCACGTCGGGGTCCTGGCGGAGAATGTGGCGCAGGCAATTCGCGAAGGTCAGATTTATCTTCGGCCTTACCTGCATTTGTCCGATGCCGGGAATCTGATACTCGATCGGGTCTTCGACGGTGAGTATGTTTCGCTCTTCACAGTTGAGCTCGTTCAGTGCGGCGTAGAGCGTTGTCGTCTTGCCGCTGCCCGTCGGGCCGGTGAGCAGGATTATCCCGTGGGGCATCGCGATCAGGCGGTGAAAGCTGTTGAGCATGTCGCCGCTGAAGCCGGCCTGGTCCAAAGTCAACCGACCCCGGCTCTTGTCGAGGAGCCTGAGCATTATCCGCTCGCCGCCGAGCGTGGGAATTACAGAAACGCGAATATCGACAAGGTCTTCACCTATTTTGATCCTGCTCTGGCCGTCCTGGCACAGCCTGCGCTCGGCAATGTTGAGGTTGGCCATAATTTTCAGTCTGGAGAGCAGAGCCGGGATTTGCTGCTTCGGCAGAGTGGCGACATCGTGCAGAACCCCATCGACCCTGAAGCGGACGCGCGCCTCATTCTCATAAGGCTCAATGTGGATATCGCTGGCTCGGCTGTGCACGGCCTGGAAGAAGATTCTATTAACGAGCTTTATTGCGGGCGCCTTGTCCGCAATGCTGAGCAGGTCCTCGGCCCGCGTCTGGACGGACGAACCGTCAATATCAGCTCCGGGAGCGGGCGGATTTTGTGCGTCGGGACCGGCACGTTCGCCGCCTGTGGCCGCGGTCTGATAGTAACATCGGCTTATGGCCTTTTCTATTTCAGAGGCGGGGCAGACAACCCGAATGCAGGGCCGGTTAAGAACACTCACAATTGCATCGTATGCCTCAAGGTTGAGCGGCTCGGCCAGGGCAACAGCAAGCAGTCCATTCTCCAGGACAATGGGGATGGCGCACTGGCTTTTGAGAAATTCGAGCGGCAGTTTCCGGACCAGGTCGGGATTCAACTGCTCGGCAGAGATTGACTCGATGCAGCGGTCGGGCTGGAGCAGGTCCGGGACGTCGGGAGCATTGTTCCACAACTGCTCCGGCGGCGATTGCGAGGGTTCCGCAAGATGGGAGCCCCCTGCTATCTGTCCTTGCCTGTTCGTATCCACCGGTTAACCTCCTCAAAGTCGGCAAAGAGCCGATCAATTGTCATTTTCCCGCCCGGCGCTTTGGTCAAAACCTTCCAGCGCAGGCTCCATTTCTTTTCGCTTTTTCTCAGTGATCTGGTCCAGGTCCTGCTGACTGCCCAGTTTGTGCGGCGTTATGAAGAGCAGCAGATTTGTCTTCTGCAATTTCTCCTTCTGGAACCTGAACAGCGCGCCCAGCACAGGCACGTCGCCAAGCAGCGGTATCTTCTTCTTAACGGTGACCACGTCATCGCGAATAAGCCCGCCGATAACAGCGGTCGAGCCGCTATCCATCGAAATCACGGTTTGAGCCTCGCGTTTGGCGGTTGCGGGCGTGTCGGAGGAAGTTGTCGTGACATCCTCGATGAGCTTCGTGAACTCGGTGTTGACGTCAAGCCTGATAAGTCCGCCCTGGCTGATATGCGGCGTTATCTCCAGGCTGATGCCCACGTCCTTGTATTCATACGTCTTTATGACGGTGGGGGTAATGAAATCCGTGGTCTCGGTGATCCTTGATTCCATAACGAATGGTCTGTTTTCGCCGACGACTATCCTCGCTTTGTGATGATTCGAGGTCAGAATGTGCGGAGTGGAGAGAATATTGACGCCGGAGACTTTCTCCAATGCGTGCAGTATGGTGCCGACTCTGCGATCCGTGCCGGCCCCCCGCCAGGCGCCGAGGGCCAGCCCCTCGAGAGTGCCGCTACTCTCTCTCAGGCCGAATCCTGTGGCTCCGAAAAAGCGAACACTACTATCGACAGACTCATCAAGTGTGGCCCAGTCAATGCCTATTTCTTTGAGGCTCTCTTCGCTCACCTCTATAATCTGCATCTCAACAAGCACCTGCTCTCGCACGACATCGAGCTTGTCTATGATCTCGCCAATGACCTCGAAGTCCTGCGCGGCGGCGGCGACAATGATGGAGTTCGTGCCCTCATCGGCGGTCACCTGCACGGGCTGGGCGGCCTCGAGGGTGCCGGAGATTTTCAAATTGGATAGAGCTGCGGTGAGCGATTGAGCAACTTCCTTTGCCTGGGCGTTCTGGAGGTAAACGACGTGGACGTTGTTTGTGCCGACGGGCCTTTGAACATCAAGCTGCTCGGCCAGGCTGCGGATTGTCTCGGCGTCCTGCGCGTTGGCCACAACGATAAGAGAGTTTGTCCTCGTATCAGGAAGTATCTTCATGTTGTCCGCATCGGCCTGCGGGGTGTTTCGAGTGCGTGCGGCCTGTGTGGAAGCTGCGGCGCCCTTCTGCATTATGCGGGTAATTTGCTCGCTCAGGACGTCG
>Ga0315285_10006459_pt1 | contig 12091 bp, 11 predicted proteins | sample YL17G09_36_MG_FD_203698 | JGI IMG/M metagenome (GOLD analysis project Ga0315285, IMG submission 203698) | Sediment microbial communities from Yellowstone Lake, YNP, Wyoming, USA - YL17G09_36 | ecosystem: Environmental > Aquatic > Freshwater > Lake > Sediment | place: USA: Wyoming | collected... | reverse complement strand
CCGAGGCCGTCGGTAAAGGCGAAATCATGGGAATCCTGGGAATTGTTCGTGACACAAACCCGCCAATTCCCCATAACACGGTCGGGTTGCAGGCACTTCCCATTGTCTCGTATCCTGACTGGGCGGCTAAAGTCTGGGCAAACGGCGGCACGGCAAGACCTTTTGACGAAGACCTGCTCGTCAAGGCGCTTCTTTACCACGAAAGATACGGAACCAAGATTACCGTCATGCTCATCACCCAAGGAATCTTCAGGCTTTGGAAGCAGCACCTTGAAGCTTTCAAGGTTCTCGGCCCGGGCAAAGGCACGATGTGGGGTGGATGGGACGCTCTGCCTTTCTACTATGCCGGAAAAGAAATTCCGATGGTTGCAGACCTCTTCTGTCCCGACGGACAAATCGTTGCACTAGCCGAAAGCGAATTCACGCTCCATCTGACAAACAAGAGTTGGATCACCTGGGAGTCCGGTTACGGCGGAGACGGAAGAATTCTCCAAAAGGTTGCAGGCCGAAACGCCTATGTCGCCGAGGGTCATATCTTCGGTAACTTGGGCGTGAGAAGCAGAGCGGGATCCGGTTTCAGGATCACCGACATCGAAGAGCCTGATTGAAATTAGGTGAGGGGGGAGGAGGAACCTCCCCCTTCTTCAATGAACATGACGGCTCCAAGATGGGTTGTAAGGGAACTCAAACTTATGAATCCCGAACTCTATCCTTTTTTCTTCAGCCGATATCACAAATGGATGATCGCCAGAGATTTTCCCCGCAGGATCGGCGGAGTGACGGACTATGACCCGATATCGGGAAAAAACTTTGTGGTGGAGATGGTCATAGAGGATGACCGGCATCGTCCGCTTCCACTCGACAGGGATTCCCTCGAAGCGGCAAGGGAATGTTTTTATGACAAGCACAGTCGCCCATTTTCCTTCTATTACTGGAGGCTAAAGGAAAAGCAGAGAAAAAGGGAAGGGGAGGTGGCCAGAGACAGGGAGCTGAGGCTTAAAGATGCGGGCAAGGAGATTCATAAGTCTATGACAAGCGAAACTTTTCTATTAGGAGGTCAAAATGCCCTTAATTAGAGCATCATTAAAAGAGGGATATCTCGAAATCAACGAGAATATCCGATTCAAAAAGGGTGTCGATTTCTTGAGCAACTGGAACAAGACCTACTTCGTTGATTACGACGGTGGCTCCGATGATAACAACGGAAGGTCAACATTCAAGCCGTTCAAGAATCCGGCACAGGCTCTTTCCAAGGCAAGCGCCGGAGATGTCATCTACATCAAGCCCAGGTCTCCGGAATTGGGCGCACAGGGAGCCGGTCCGTATTATGGTGGAGATCCGGGCGACATCGTTCCAGCCACCGCCGTCAACTGGGTAATTCCCTATACGAAATACGGACTCAAACTCATCGGTTGCGGGGCTGGGCGCGGTCCCGCTGGACGAAGCCAGACCTGTTTGCAAGGCCACGCCAACGTAACGGCTTATCCTGTTCTTGACGTTCGTGCTCCCTACTGCGATATCGAAAACCTCGGGTTCAAGGCGGGTGGATCTACGGTTGGGTTGGTGCAGACGAAATTCGCAAATGATTCCGCCTATCAGGCATGGGCCAACACCTTCTATAAGGTCTGGTTCAGGATCGCCCTGGCTGCCGGTGCCCTCGTCATGGATGCCGGCTCTTATGACAACATTGAAAAGTGCACGTTCAGCTTCATGGCAACCGGACACGGGGTTGGAATTATGCTCCTTGCCGGAAACGACGCTCCTACCGGAGTTGTCATCAGGGATTGCGATTTCGATGGTCTTGTGGCAGACATCCATGCCGACATCCAGACTTCCGGTGCGGTTAAGCGAATTCTCATGGACAATCTCCGCTTCAACCATGCTGTTCCTGCCGGTGGATCGCCGAACAGATACGTTTCAGTCGCCTCGGCCTCAACCGGACTTTTGGCCAACTCCTATTGCGGGGCTGCCGATGGAACCATCGGTACCCATTTCACACTCAACGGAATCCACAACGCGCACATCTGGGGTGAGGCAGGAGAAGTTACCTGATGATTTTTCGGGGAGGGGGCAAACCCCTCCCCATCTTCTAAGTCAGGAGGAAGCATGGCTGTGACCTTGATTTTTAAGTGGAAAGGAAGTGGATTAAAGGTTCGCCGGAGCGACAAGGAAAAGACTCTGCAAAAGGAAGGATGGGGTTCATCCTTGACGGAAGAACAGATGGACAAACTCGACTTCGCGGAAAGAAAAATCGCTCGGGAAGGGGTCGAACGCCCTCTTTTTTTAAGGGGTAATACCATAGATAAAGTTAAGTAAGGAGTATGCGATGAAAAAAGCAAGAATTATCTTCTTGGTTGTTTTCCTTGTCTTCTGTCTTTGGACCGTCTCCGACACCGCGCCCGCAAGGACGAACTTTCTTTCAGCCGACATCACGGTTCCGATTAACGTCACCCGGGTAGATGGAACAGGCTTCACTTCAAAAAAGATTATGACGGCCTATTGTAGTTCAGCGTCGTTGACTTTCTACGTGAAGGGAGGCAATGCCGGTTGCTCGAAGGATGTTATTTTCAGGTTTGCTACTTTCGATTCAATCAGAAACACTTGGGATACCGTTGACCTATATGCAACAGCCGGAGTTCTTGTCACGGCAAACGGCACGACCGCAGTTCAGAAGACGGTCATAATCAATTCAGACATGGAAAAAATCAAACTTCTTTCCGTGCAGAACCAGGAGACCGTAAGTGGCTATACCGTTGATGTGAATGTCTCGATTTTTCTGAAATAAGGAATAACCCATGCACCGCAACCGCTTCCTTATCGCGTCGATCATCAGCTTCGCCCTGGCCCTGCTGTGCGCGTCGGGGCTGAGCGGGGCAACCTACTACGTCAATACAGCCGCCGCCGCAGGCGGTGACGGCACCACTCAAGAATTAACCGGGGCGCATTGCGCGTGGGACACGATAGCGGATGTGAACGGCGCGACATTTGCGGCAGGTGATAGTGTTCTATTCAAATGCGGGTGCACTTGGCGGGAGATGTTGATTGTGCCGAGTAGCGGTTCTGCCATTGGCGGCCAAATCACATTCGGGTCATATGGCACAGGGGCAAAACCGCAGATATTGGGGTCAACGAAAATCTCAACATGGGATCAGACGAATATCTCGTCACAAGCGGGAAATTTATTAGAGGAAGGATTCGAGGCAACGGTTGGCGGAGTAAACCATTTTATTACGGAAGGGAATGGACATTTAGATAATGCGGGATGGACAGGAGACATCGGTTCCGGTTCGCTTGATGCTGACAGCACGGCGGTTGCTCGACCTTCGGATGGCGGAGCCGAGTGTTTGCTTATCGCAAAAGCGACATCGGATTTTAATACGACCGCCGACTTTGATCTGGGTTCTGAAAATGCCATCACCTATTCGAGAGTTTGTTTTAATTGGACGGCGGAAGGTTTGGCCGATACCCAGGAAATTCGTATTGTGACAGCCTACGATAATAGTGGAATCGCCGCCGCGAATATTGTTTGGTATATAGTCCTAAGACAAGTTACGGGTGGAAATAGAAATATTATGTTCTATCGTTACAATGCTGGGACATGGACTAATGACGGTGCTTCCTACGTCAGTTCGTCAGCCACCTGGTACAAACTTGAGGTTAAATATGACCACACGAATCATAAATATTCAGCCTATATCAATGGGGCCGTTTTCTGGAATGAGCTAGATGTTACCGGAACCCATAAAACGGGGATTCGATATATCCGGCTTGGTGATGCGACAAATGCCTATTCGGTTACAATGTATCTTGACCGCGTTGCTATTAATAGTACGGCCTTCTTAACTGATACCATAACCCTTCCCGCCGGGACATGGAAGGCAATCTGTTCGGTTGACCCGACCCAGGTTTGGTTTGTCGGCACAGATGATGTGGTTCATGCCGGGAAGGAAGAAACGACGCTTGCCAACGTCAACGCCGAATACGATTGGAATTTTACGAATGGTTGGCTCATTGTTTATGCCGCCACCACCCCCGATACGTGCTATACGAGCGTGGAGGCCACGACAAGAAATCTTTGTGTTCAAGTTGGTGATAGTGGATTTGTGGCAACGAGATCATACCTTACCTTCGATGGTATTGAATTTGCTTATCCGAATATCTACGGTTTGGCGCAAATAAAAGAGGCTGATGCACCGGGGAATATTGTCCAGAATTGTGCGTTTACCAACTGCGGGGTCTATCTATTTGGCCCAGATACCATCGTTCAGGACAATGTGTTTGTTGGCCCAAGTCCAATAACGGGAACAGACGGAGCTATTATAATTCGTGGACTGGTCGCCACAAATTGCAGCGTTCTAAGAAATACGGTTTCCGGCTGGTTGTGGCGAGGGATTTGGATTTTGAATGGAGCCTACCACCCGACTGTAAATAGTAATATTGTCCATGACGTTGGCGCAAGCGGTATTGATATTGACGGCTACGGAACAAAAATAACAGGCGGAGGAAGCGTCAACAGCAATACTGTCTATAATTGTGGCGGTATAGGACTTCAAATAGAGAATTGGTATGACAGCCCAGAAATGAAGTATAACTTAATTCACGATACGGGAGAAGATGGTATAAATATTATGAATTATAGGACAGACCGTTCCACAGCTGTCAACGGAGTTTTGGCATATAACATCATCTATGGGCAAATGTATAATATTCGTATAGATGATGCTAGTTATTACAGTATTTGGAATAATGTTTTAAGTGGATATAGTAATAATGGATTTATTATTTTTGATAACGGTTCATACGTCCACCATATTGATTTTAGAAATAATGTCGTCAGCACAGTTGGTGCAATCAGCGTTCCGTCGGCATGGGAAACTTATCTAAGCCAGCTCGATTATTGCGCTTTTTCTATTGGCAACATATTAAAAGAACGCTCCCCTTACGCAGACCGCACATTAGCAAGTTTGCAGAGTGGCGGCAAAGCCACGTATTGTTTTTCGACTTCCCCCGGATTCGTCGATGCGGCGGGACATGACTTCCACCTTCTCTCCACCTCCCCCTGCATAAATGCCGGGACGGACGTGGGGCTGACGGAGGATTATGCGGGGAATCCCATTATCGGGGCACCAGACATTGGAGCATACGAATATCAAGAGGAAGATGAAGATACCCTTATTCTGCCGGCAATAAAAAAAGCAATTAAAAAGGCAACAAAAAATGTCATTAAGAGGTAAACATGAAACGAGGGGAACTTAGGGACTACATAAGGCTTCTGGCAGATGAACTTACCGAAGCGCCGGAAGGGCTTTTTACCAACGCAGAACTTAATCTGCTCATCAATTTATCTCAGCAGAACGTAGTCTTGGCCCTTGCTCCTCACATTCCCTGGGCTGTTACAAAAACTTTTCTTATCTCAATAACCGCAAACAAAAGAGAATACATCATAGAGACAGATTTCAGTTTAACCGACTTCTTTATGATGGATGGAATCTTTCACAACGAATCGGGATATGAACGGACCGAACTTCGTTATGTCGATCGAGATCAGGTCGTTGAGTATAACGCAATAGGCGAGACCGGCGATCCCAAGGTCTGGTCATGGGAATCTATGGGAAAGATCGCCTTCGACCCATGCCCGGATGAAACGACAACCAATAAATACAAGGGTGTCTATATCCCGATTTTCAAAGACTTGAACGATGACACCGTTCAAGACCCGGCAACGAGCAAGTATGCCGTTCCCTTCAACGGTTCGTCTATCCTCATGCCGACCCATCCTTTAATCGCTCTCGACGTTTTGAAGCAATGGCATATTCGAGGCGAAGAAGAAAACGCCGATATTAAAGAGCGCTATAAAGAAGTTTTTGCCAATGTCCTTTTTACCATGCAACAGGCTCAAGGGGTCAACTGGAAAGGAAGACTGCCGATAAGAGAGATGATCAAGAGGTAGTGAAATGTATCCGCACAGCGCCAAGGGACTTCACAGATTCGACGGCATTAAGAGCCTTGCCGGGACGCTGAATGAACTTGCCCCTCCGACTGAAGTCCCCGAGGATCAGGTAATAAAGTGTCTTAATTTTAAGGCCCACGCAGACGGTATTAGTCGAGTAAAAAGAACCGGTTACTCAAAATTCGACGCCTTCTATAATTTTGGCGGATTGCCGATAAGAGGACTTTTTGATTACTGGGATGAAGCGCCGGTCAACAAATATGTCGTTATTACATCGAAAAAGATTTACGGACGGGCTGCGGGAGCAGGATCGTGGACTGATCTTTATTCTCAAGCTGCGGAACTCGCTTTTCCCGTCAAGCCCGTAGTCTATCTAAGGGAAAGACCGATTGTCGTAGGCTTTGACACAAACAGACTTGTTGAACCGACAACGACTTACGGTCTGGGAATCGAAGCACCGGTTTCAGCGCCAACGCTCGGAGAAGGAAGTGGAGGAGCGCTCATCGGGACATTCAAGTATGTCATAACTTATCTCCGAAGCGGAAATTATCAGGCAGAGAGCAATCCGGGTCCGGAATCATCGCCGATAACAACGGGAAGTGTGGGAAGTGTACATCGCGCAAGAACAACCAACGTGGCTACAATTGGAACCGCCAGTGCTCATGGATTAACGACCGGCAACGGGATTGTCATTTCCGGCATGGGTGGTGCTTATAACGGAACATGGGTGGTTGCCTCAACCCCGGATACCACACATTTCACGTATGCTAATACCGGTGTAAATGAAACCGAGACTGCCGACACGGGTGGGACAATAAAATTCAAAAAAAAGATCAATCTTTCCGCTATCCCAAATTCTTCAGATCCAAAGGTAGACAAGAAAGAAATCTACAGGACAACGGAAGGGGGAGCGATATTTTTTTGGTTGGCCGAAATAGACCATGATGTAACAATCTATGAAGATAATATCACGGAACTTGGAGACCAGGTGAGTTACGACCGATATTGCCCACCCGTAGCAATGTGTGCCGAGGTTTGGGATGACAAGGTTTGGTTTGTCCCTAAATCAGACAGAAATCAACTTCAGTTCACGAACACGGGTTACGCCGAAGAGATGGCCTATGACAACATCATCCAGGTCAAGGGAAAAGACTCGGATGAAATTATGATGATAAGAGCATACGTGGATTCGCTCCACGTCTTGAAACACAGGTCAATCTGGAGGCTTGATAAAATCGGGGACTCATCTTATGAATTGACAAAACTCCCGTTCAGCGCAGGGACGGATGCGCCCGGAACGGTTGCCGTAGGTGGCGGGCTTATGATGTGGCTCTCAAAAAGGGGTATAGAGATTCTTAATGGTCAGTCCGTTTTGGACCCCCCGATTTCTGATTTAATCCCGAAGACGATGGCGAGTATCAATCAGGCCGCAATCACTAAATCCTTCGGAGAGATAAACGAAAAGGAAGGCGAGTATTGGCTTGCAGTCCCGACTGGAATATCGACAGAGCCGGATCTTATCATAGTTTTTGATTATCTCCGGGGGAAAATCGACAGATACGAATTCGCCAAAAATTTCTCAGCGATGCACAATATCAGGGACGCAAACTCGAAACTTCAATTCATTACCGGAACATCGGACGGGAATCTTTATATTCAGGATTCAGGATATACGGACGACGGCACGGCGATTGAGGCTGAGTTTATGACGAAACAATACTGTTGCCTGACCGATGAAAAGGGATTGTGGAATGTTCTTCGCAGGCTCTTCGCTGAATTTATTTGTCCGGCCGGAAGCAAGGTTATCCTGAACATTTATAAGAATCAGGAGAAATTCCCGTTTGTTTCCGTCCCTCTTGATGGAGGAACGCCATCAGACGCGGATGAGGCAAGGCGGGTCATAATGAGAAGGGTGAACCTTGGCGTGTCATGCGCCTACTTTTGCCTTGAGTTTATTCACAACGAGATAGCCGATGGCGAGGTAAGAATTCTTACGCCTGAAATTTATTTTAAGCGAAGAATCTGGAAGAAAGATATCGAGGCCGATTGATGAGTTACGAAGAATTTCTTAAAACAGCACAAGTGAACCGGGGCTTAAATCCCGGTAGTGTCTGGGATATCAATCTTCGGGAGGGCAGGTTGCTGACCGAAATCGCCTATGGATTTCAAGAGGTCGTCTCTCCGGGTCGTGACGTTATTTTCTCGTTCTATATTCCGGAAAAAACAACGAAGATTCAGTTTCTGAAGATAAATCTTTACTTCCCGGGATTTCAACAGGGTGATTATCCTTTAAACTCGGACATTCTTTATCTGCCTATTGTCGATAGAGCCTGCCTCAACTATCAGGATGGGGCTTTTTTAGACATCACCGTAACTGATCCTGAGATCGGAAATTCGGCAAACGGTGCGCATTATTGGTGGAGCAGGCTTTTTACAAGATTCAATGTTTCTTCGCTTCGAGGATTAAAACTGAAAGTATGTGAACTTAGATGGGCTCTTGCCGCTAGGTCATCTGTCGGCAGCGGCGCGAACACTCAGATCCCCATGTGCCTTCACGCCATAGACGATTATGGGGCGCTGGATAAAAATGATTGGGGAGCAGCAACTCAGGTCGATTATGGCAATGTTAATGTTTACACGGATGTCATCGGAGCCGCTTATTCAAAAGACGTTATGGCGAGAGTTCAAGCCTTAATTGACGGAGCGGAAAATTATGCGGCCTTCAGGTTTAAAGCGACTACGGAGAACACCGACATAAACAATGCGAACAGTTATCGCACGAACGAACCCCTCCTCTACTGCGAGATTGAGGAAGACGCGTCGGCAAAGGTCGGGCTTTATGCTAATGACGGAAAAGGATTCGGAGACACGCTTGTTTCATTCAACGAAAACAAAGAAGAGATGGAACTTCAAAAATATTTCAGCAGGGTTGGAAAGAAACAGATAAAACTTAGTGCTTCAAGGTCAAGAAGGATCGAGGTTTTGGTGAGAATAGCGATAAAACTGAGGGGGTAGAAATGACAAATTTTAAATTTTATCGCGGTGATGACCAAGTTCTTGCCCTTGAATTTACGGAGAATGGTGCTGTTAAGGATATAACAGGATGGAAAATTTATTTCACGTTGAAGAAAAACATAGACGATGCGGACGCAGATGCAAAAACTTTTAAAAAGGACATAACGACTCACACTTATCCGACACAAGGCAAGACGGAAATTCCACTTTTAAACACAGAAATGGATGCGCTTGAGGGACTATATTTTTATGATATTCAGTATAAAGATATCGCAACTCCGGCGCTCATCAAGACGGTTTTAAGTGGGACTATGAATTTCACGAAAGACATCACTCGGCGGATAGCATGAGTATAATTTCAGCAAACATTATAGCCAAAGAAACAATCAAGGTAGATGTTGTGGCTAAGGAAGCAGTGAAGGTAAACATCATGGCTGGGGTAGGCCGAGATGCGGATAAACTTGACGGCAAACATGCTTCGGAACTTGAACCGGCAATTACGGAAGGAACGGTTTATCAATGCTGGAAAGGGAATAAGTCCTGGCAAACCACGCCTTATGTAGATGTTCGGGATTATGCCTCATTTTCCGTCGCTATAGACGCGATCGGTGCAAGTGAAAAGACCTTGCTTATTCCAAACGAGCAGGCGGTAGCGGCGGATAAAACCGTTCCCGCAAACGTGACGCTTAAATTTCTTCAGGGCGGTTCGCTCAATATCGCTACGACTAAAACCGTCACCATCAACGGTCATGTCGAGGCCGGTCCGTATCAGATTTTTAAGTGGGCGGGAACAGGTGCGGTGGCGCTTGGAGCGAGTGCAGTAAAAGAAATTTATCCGGAATGGTGGGGGGCTTCTCCGTCGGCTTCCGCTGCCGTAAATTCACTAGGTTTTATTGCCGCGCTTGACCAAGATAAGAAAATCCTTATTTCAGAAGGAACATATAGTTATGATACATCACTTGATGTTCCCAATGATATTTGCATAGAGGGTCTTGGTGGATTTAAAACCATTTTAAGTTATACGGGTGCGGGGGATTATGGTTTAAAGATAACCCAAGGGACAACCCTGAGTGGATTCCGCGTGAGCCAATCGGTAAACAGAACTACAGAGAGGGACGGCATTCGCTTGTCCGGAAGTTTGAATATTCTTAAAGATGTTAAGGTTTATGGTTTTAAAACTGGAATTAGATTAGTGGGCGATGGCGTAGGATGTGCTTATAATTATTTATATAATTTAGGATTTTGGGGGAATTTTTATGATCTTGTGTATTCAGCTTTAAATGACGGATGGTGTAACGAGAATCAAGTATTTGGTGGTTATGTCGTCGGATGCGCCGACGCGAGTTCGTATGGGATATATATTAATTCTGCAACAAATCCAATAAACGGCAATAGATTTTTTGGCGTTAACATAGAGTGTGGTCAAAAGGGCGTTTATTGCGATGGTTGGTACAATGAATGGCATGGCTGTAGGCATGAAAATGTTCTTACGGATTTTGGGTTCGGAACCAATTCCAAGGGCAATGCGATTTATAGTTCGATTGCTCCAACCGTAGTAGACGCTTCGACCCTGCAGCAAAACCTCATTATTGCAGGCTTGACAACAAAATTAGCGGGGAACGTAGAGTCCGGAGAAATTTTCTCATTTAGAAATAAGTCCGGATTTTCTATTGCCGACGATGACGTGTATTCAGTTTCTCCAAATTCTGTTGTTGCCGGTATACTTTGCATTTCTTCTGAACTTACCGGCAATTCCTGTATTGTTAATTATTCTGCCGATGCCTCTGCACAGATGACCGGACTGGTTCTTGGGGCCAATGTGAATGTAACCACAGGAATATTGACGGGGACAACGGGAACCGACGGCAAAATCACGGTTTCTGCCCATACCGACGGGAAGATATATGTTGAAAACCGACGCGGGGGCACTGTTTATTTATCAGTTGTATTTTTGGCGGGATACGGGCCATGATGAAAGATGACAAGTGCGGCATCTGCTTCGGGCGGCTCTGCCCGATGGACGAGTTCGGCATGTTCGACGGGAAAAAATTCACGCTCGACGAGGCGGGCTTCGGGGTAGAGTGCGACGCGGCTGCGCACGCCGGTGCGAACATCGAGCGCTTCATGGCCTACGGTGTCTGGGGCCCGCACAAGTACAAGCGCAAGTCCCAGTTCCAACCCTACGTCCTGGATTTGAAGACGAACCAGTGGGATCTCACAAAATTCAACGAATACTATTTCCCGATGATGCGGAGGATACTCGCCCGGGCCCAGGCCGCGAACATGAGCATCATCTTCGATCTCTTCGACGGCTGCGAGTTCCGCGGCACCGAATCGATCTGGAGCCCGTGGGCCGTGAACAACCAGGGAATCATGAATTTTTACGGGAAGGACGCGGACAAATACAGCCGAGAGTTTTTCCTCAAATGCATCTCGGAGTTCAAAGACTTCGATATTATCTGGTCCTTCGGGAATGAGCCTGAGAACAAGGGTTTCCCGGCGATGGCGGAGCGGGTTATTCTCCCGATTGTGAAAGCCAAGAAGCTCGATTTTAATAGACTTGCCTACGGAGCGACGACGAAGATCTCGGCGAAAGATTCGATCCAGGATCGGGTCCGTCAACTCGTCCGGGATAAGTTCGGGCCGGCTGCCGAAAAATGTATCATCATGCCCGATCACGGATGGCCCTTCACGGCATCGCTTCCTGTCTGGGGCAAAAAGCCGTACAGGAAACTCTATAGTGATGATGGGTGCTATACGGGGGCGAGCAAATGCGATATTCGGGTCGGGAAGGGAGCCCGGCCATCTGCAACACAATGGGGAATCCTGGCGAAGAGCATCCTGACGAAATATCCGGCGGCGCTGGGCGGACGCGAGCGGCTCATCAGCTTCGAGCATTTGCCAGCCGGATTCAGCACGGGAAGTCTTGAGTGCAAGGTCGCACCGATCAGGGCGATAAGCAAAGCGTATAGAAATAAATTCGGGAAGTGGCCGTGTAACTACAAACCGTAGGAGGGTGACATGAGCAATGGATTTATTGGACCAACACAACCGGAGCCTAGTCGTTTTTCTTCTCCCTGGGGAGAGTTAGGTGGGGGTGGGGGTGGGGGTGGGGGTGGGGGTGGG
>Ga0315285_10006458_pt1 | contig 12092 bp, 11 predicted proteins | sample YL17G09_36_MG_FD_203698 | JGI IMG/M metagenome (GOLD analysis project Ga0315285, IMG submission 203698) | Sediment microbial communities from Yellowstone Lake, YNP, Wyoming, USA - YL17G09_36 | ecosystem: Environmental > Aquatic > Freshwater > Lake > Sediment | place: USA: Wyoming | collected... | reverse complement strand
GCCCAACTCAATGCTGGCAACTAAAGGCAAGGGTTGCGCTCGTTGCGGGACTTAACCCAACATCTCACGACACGAGCTGACGACAGCCATGCAGCACCTGTCACCGAGTTCCTCGAAGAGGCACTCCCGTATTTCTACAGGATTCTCGGGATGTCAAGCCCAGGTAAGGTTCTTCGCGTTGCGTCGAATTGAACCACATGCTCCACCGCTTGTGCGGGCCCCCGTCAATTCCTTTGAGTTTTAGCCTTGCGACCGTACTCCCCAGGCGGGGCACTTAATGCGTTAGCTTCGGCACTGCGGGGGTCAATACCCACAACACCTAGTGCCCAACGTTTACGGCGTGGACTACCAGGGTATCTAATCCTGTTTGCTCCCCACGCTTTCGCGTCTCAGCGTCAGTATCGGTCCAGGAAGCCGCCTTCGCCACTGGTGTTCCTCCCGATATCTACGAATTTCACCTCTACACCGGGAATTCCACTTCCCCCTCCCGTACTCAAGCCAAGCAGTTTCAAATGCCCTTCCTTGGTTAAGCCAAGGGATTTCACATCTGACTTACAAGGCCGCCTACACGCTCTTTACGCCCAATAATTCCGAACAACGCTTGCACCCTCCGTATTACCGCGGCTGCTGGCACGGAGTTAGCCGGTGCTTCCTTTAACGGTACCGTCAATCCCTGCGATTATTTACCGCAAAAATTTTCTTCCCATCTGACAGAGCTTTACGACCCGAAGGCCTTCATCACTCACGCGGCGTTGCTGCGTCAGGGTTGCCCCCATTGCGCAAGATTCCTCACTGCTGCCTCCCGTAGGAGTCTGGACCGTATCTCAGTTCCAGTGTGGCTGGCCATCCTCTCAGACCAGCTAACCATCACGGCCTTGGTGGGCCATTACCCCACCAACTAGCTAATGGTACGCGGGCTCATCCTAAAGCGATAGCTTGCAAGCCTCAGCCATCTTTGATCCTCAAGACCGGGGTCTCGAGGACGTTATTGGGTATTAGCACCCCTTTCGAGGTGTTATTCCCAACTTCAGGGTAGATTACCCACGCGCTACTCACCCGTGCGCCACTTTACTCTCCCAGTTGCCCGGGATTTCTCGTGCGACTTGCATGTGTTAGGCACGCCGCTAGCGTTCGTTCTGAGCCAGGATCAAACTCTCCAGTTAAAGGGTACATCCAGGCCCTCAGGGCCCGGAGGTTTTAATGAAGTTTGAGCCCAACGACAAAGACTTTGCTATTTAGTTTTCAAAGAACAAGATGTAAGATCGAAGACCCTAATTATAAGCTGGTCGTTAACCGGTTGTCAAGGAAAAATTTTCGGCTGGGATAACCTGGCGGAAAATTTTCTTTTAAGTCTACTTTAATGGTTACCGCCCTGCTTGTCAACAGAAAAGTAACAGGGACGGAAAAAATGTTTTTCTTTAAAATTAGCTATATAATTTCAATCACTTAGCATATTCAACGGCGCGGGTTTCGCGAATCACCGTCACTCTGATCTGCCCGGGGTAGCTCAACTCATTCTCGATTTTGCGAGCGATATCCCGGCTGAGCATAGCCGAATCGGCATCGGAAATCTCTTCATTCTCCACCATTACCCGGATCTCCCGGCCTGCCTGAATGGCAAAGGCTTTTCCCACCCCGGGAAAAGAATAGGCAATCTTTTCCAGATCTTCCAGGCGCTTTACGTAGGTCTCCAGCATCTCCCACCGAGCCCCGGGCCGGGCGGCCGATAGGGCATCGGCGGCCTGGATCAATACATCGAGGAGGCTGGAGGGCTTTTCATCGTCATGGTGGGCGGCGATGGCATGAACGATCTTTTGCGCCTCTCCGTGCTTGCGCGCCAGGTCGGCGCCGATCAGGGCATGGGGCCCTTCCACTTCATGGTCCACCGCTTTGCCGATGTCGTGAAGGAGGCCTGCCCGTTTGGCCTGTTTCACGTTGATCCCCAGTTCCGAGGCCATGGTTCCGGCCAGGAAAGCCACCTCCAGGGAATGCTGGTACACGTTCTGGGCGAAGCTGGTCCGGTATTTAAGCTTGCCGATCATTTTGACGAGTTCGGGATTGATCCCGTGGACCCCCACGTCAAAGGTGGCCCGCTCCCCGGCCTCCCGGATGGCCTTCTCGATCTCCTCTTGGGCTTTGGCCACGATTTCCTCGATACGCCCGGGGTGGATGCGGCCATCGGTAATCAGCCGTTCCAAAGTGATGCGGGCGATCTCCCGGCGAATGGGATTGAAGCCGGAGATGATGACCGCCTCGGGGGTATCATCGACGATGAGGTCCACTCCGCAGGCGGCTTCCAGAGCGCGGATGTTCCGCCCCTCCCTTCCGATGATCCTTCCCTTCATCTCTTCATTGGGGAGGTTGACCACCGAAACGGTCTCCTCCGCCACGTAATCGGCGGCATAACGCTGGATGGCGTTGACGATGATCTCGCGGGCCTTGTTTTCCGCCTGGTTCTGCGTTTCCTCCTCGATGCGGTTGATGAGCTTGGCGCTTTCATGGCGCATCTCGCTCTCCACCAGCTTCATGAAGCGTTCCTTGGCCTCGTCGGAGGAGATTCCGGCGATCCGCTCGAGGAGCTGCCGCTGTTCCCCCAGGAGGGATTGGTATTTCTTCTCCATCTCGGAGACGTTTCGCTCCTGCTGGAGGATGGTCTTTTCCCGCCTGGAGAGGTTGGCTTCCTTCTGGTCAAAAAGATCGATCCGTTTCTCCAGATTCTCCTCTTTCTGCAGAAGGCGTTTCTCCAGGTTGGCGATTTCCTGGCGGCGTTCCTTGACTTCGGCCTCAAAATCCGCCTTGGCCTGAAACAGGAAGTCCTTGGCCTGAAGCTCAGCCTCCCGCTTCACGGCCTCGGCCTTCCTCTTGGCCTCCTCGACGGTTTCCCGCGTCTTCTGCTCCGCCAGGCGGATCCGGGCGGCGGCCAATTTCTTATGCAGGAAAAGGCCGATGACCACGCCCATCGCCAGAACAACGACACCGATTCCGATCATTAGATATAGGTCCACGATTGAAATCCCTTTTCTTGGATATAAAAATTCTCCGGGCTCCCCCTCCCGGGGAAAGCCGGAATACACGACTTACGAACGGAAATAGGGAAAAGGAGGAAGGGGTGGGAAAAAGAGGAACGATTTGCCCGGCCCCCGCGGGGACCGTTGGTTTAAAACCTTGTTTTTTCAGCGGTTCGGGGCAAAAAAGCGAGTCTCCTCAACCGGATGCCGGATCGGGGAGCAAATTCCTCTTGTTTCGTATCTGAACGGCTTGCGCCGGATGGCCTTCCTCGATTCCCTCCGAAAATCCCCCTCCAGACTGGCGCCTTCGGTGATGAATCTCTCCCTGAAGAGAGAAAGAAAAATGATCGCACGAAAAGCCCCCGCGAATGCCGTGTGATGCCTTTTTTTTGAACCTAGGTGTCTAGGTGGGCGCCATATTCCTGCTTTTGGCTTTCCCGGGTTCCCGCAGGAACGGGACCTGCCAGCTGCAGCAAGGGACAGCTCCCGTTTTTTCGCTGTTGGCTCAAAGAATAGGGGCATCATCACGAACACCGCAGGGGGTCGCGTTCTTCTCCTTTAATGAATCTTCGAATTAATCCTTTCCAGCAGCCGGCCCGATTTGTTTTCGATCTCCTCCACCCTTTGTCTGAGGTGCGTACGCCCTTCCAGGGCCTCGAAATACTCATTGGCGATGTCCATGGCGGCTAAAATGGCCGCATTCAGGGTCGAGGTGGTTTTCGAAGCCTCGGATATCTTCCTTAATTTTTCATCCACGTATTCGGCGATTTTTTTGACCCTTTCTTCTCCTTCATCGCTTCGGATATTGTATTCCCGGCCCATAATCTCTACCCGCACAAGGCTTTTCATCCTTTTCCCATCCCGGCCGGAGGCGAGATGAGGCGATCCACCCGGCTCAGGAGGCCCTCCACTTTCTCCTTCGCCAATTCGCGCTCCCGGGAGAAATGCGAAATTTTCTCTTTCAGCTTCTGGACTTCCAATTCTCTCTCCGCCAATCGATGCCCCAGAGCCTCTTTTTCCTCCTGCAGTGCGGAATAGGCATCCACTAGTCGGTTGATTCTCTCTTCCAGAACGTCAAATTTGTCCATCTCCTTGGCCATCTTCCCCGCCTTGTTGGGTCCTCTTCCATTTTTTAAACCTTCTACCAGGGATTTAATATTATATTATCGGCTTTCCGCAAAAAGTCAAATGATTTATGAAAATCCTCCTTTCAAGTCATCAAAATAACATCAGTCCTTGGAAAAGATTCTTACTTATAGCCTTGGGAGGGGGGGCCGGCGGTTTCCCGCTCCCCGGCCGATGACGCGCCCCAGGGAGGTTATCAAGGGGACGAGGGAATCCATTTCCCCCTGGAATTTCGTTTTCCCCGGATAAATCTCGTAATGTTCCCGGTATTTCCGCGGGGTGATGTCGGGCATAATCACATTGGCCCCGGCCAGAAGCGCTTTTTTCCTTCCCTGGGGGTCCAGCACCCCCGAGGCCGTGGTGGCCGGCAAATGGGTATTCCCGGTCACGATGCGGGTCACGGCCAAAATTTTCACGCTCCGATGCAGATCTCCGGGAGGGGATTCAGCCAGAGGGGTTGAAGGATGGGGGATGAAAGGGCCGATCCCGATCATATCAAAGTCCAATTCCTTGAACAGCTGGATATCGGCGACCAAATCTTTTGCGGTCTGCCCGGGGAGCCCGACCATGTTGCCCGAACCGACCTCGTAACCGAGCTCTTTCAACGCCCGCAGGGAATCCAGCCGTTCGGGCAGGGTCCGCCCCGGGCGGAGCCGGGCAAAGAGGGCCGGCGACGCGGTCTCCTGTTTCAGAAGATAACGGCCCGCCCCCGCCCGCTTCCATGCCCGATAATCCTCAGCAGGGCGTTCCCCCACCGACAGGGTGATGGCCAAATCGGTCTCTTCCTTGATCCGGCGGATCAGCCCGGAGAGCCGATCTTGGGTGAACCAGGGGTCTTCCCCCGATTGGAGGACCACCGTTTTGAGCCCTCTCTCCATGGCATCTCTTGCCGAGTCAAAGATTTCCCCTGGTGTCATGCGGTAGCGGCGCAGCCGACGGTTGTCCCGGCGGAGGCCGCAATACAGACAGTTCTGGAGGCAGATGTTGGAGAACTCCACGATGCCCCGGAGGTGGACTTCATTTCCCACTTTTTCCTGACGGACCCGTTCCGCAGTTTGGAATAAAGCCCCGTCCTCCTCTCGGTCTTCAGCCGACAGCAGGAAATCGAGGTCTGCGGAGGAAAGACCCTCTCCCCTTTCCCCGGCCTGGAGAATTTTCAGGAATCTCTCGCGGATCATAATCAAAGACAGTTCGGAGTTTGAAGTTCGGAGTTCGGAATCACTCGTTGCTCGTTACTCGTTGCTCGTTTCTGGTTCTCGTTTTGGTCACTAACCAGCAACCAGGAACACCTGCATTCCGAACTAGAAGTAGAGGTCCCTCTTCCCCTTTTCCATCTCCTGGATCCGTCCCCGGGTATTTTCCTTCAGGCCGGGGGTGGAGATGTCCTCCAGGTGATGGGCCAGGGTCTCCTCACCCACCCGGCGGGTTTCCTCGGTGGCATAATCCAGGAGGTACTCCTTGAAGGTGAGAACGGCGTTGGGCCCGCACAGGTGCTGGATGTCGCCCGGTTTGGCCATGTCCATGAAGCCCTTCCCGGTTCTCCCCCGCCGGTAGCAGGCGGTGCAGAAGCTGGGAAGGTAGCCGAGTTCACAGATGGAACGAATCACTTCGTCCGGAGAACGGTGGTCGGCGGTCTGAAACTGAGCGCTCATCTCCCCTTCTTTCCCTCCCTTGGCGCCATAGCCTCCCGGAGAAGTGCGGGATCCGGCGCTGGCCTGGGAAATCCCCAGGGAGAAGGCTTCCGCCCGCAATTCCGCGCTCTCCCGCGTGGAAATGATCATTCCCGTGTAGGGAACGGACAGACGGAGGACGGCGACCAGCTTCTTGAATTCCTCATCCGAGACCGGATGGGGCAGACGAAAATCCACTCCCGGGGCCGGCCGGAACCGGGGAACGGAAATGGTATGAGGTCCCACGCCGCAGGTTTCTTCCAGATGCCGGGCATGGTACAGGAGCGCCAAAACCTCGAATTTATGATCGTAAAGGCCGAAGAGGACGCCCAGCCCCACGTCGTCGATCCCGGCTTCCTGCGCCCGGTCGAGGGCCAGGATTTGCCGTTCATAATCCCTTTTGGGGCCCTCATGGAGCGCCTCATAGGTGGCCCGGTGGTAGCTCTCCTGAAACAACTGGTAGGTTCCAATCCTGGCCGCTTTCAGGCGGCGGTAATGGTCCACGGTAGTGGCGGCAATATTCACGTTCACCCGGCGAATTTCCCCGTTGGCGCTCTTGGTCCCGTAGATGGTGGCAATGGCTTCTTGCACATAATCCATGTCCGAGAGGGAGGATTCGCCGCACTCGACGAGCAGCCGCTTGTGTCCCAGATTCTCCAGCTCCTGAACCTGGTTCCGGATCTCCCCCGGGGAAAGGCGTTTGCGGGGGATGGATCGGTTGTCCCGCCGGAAACCGCAGTACCGGCAGTTGTTCACGCAGTAATTGCTCAAGTAAAGGGGGGCAAAGAGGACCAGCCGTTTCCCGTAAATCTTCATCTTCACCCCGCGGGCGGCCTGAAACACCTCCCCCCGGAGGTCCGGGTCTTCCACTTGGAGCAATGCGGCGGCCTCTTCCGGCTCCAGCCCTTGGGCCTCTCCGGCTTTTTTCAAACACGCCAAAACTTCTTCCCGGGACTTCCCCCGCCCCGCCTCCAGATTTCGTTGAATTCGTCCCTCGTCGATCACTTTCCTCGTTTCAGCCATCTCTCTTTTCCTTTTTGATCATCCCCCTGCTTCCCGTAATTTCCTTATCAAGGAAGAGCAGACCTGGACTCCGCTCACCATGCCCAGCTTACCGGTCAGAGATCCGAGTTCATTCGTAGTCCCGTCAACGATCAGGGCAATGACCGACACATTTCTATTCCGGTAGGGCAGGCCCAGTCTTGCGGCGATGATTTCGCCATGCTCGCTGAGGATCTGATTGACCAGCGGGGCGCTCTTCTTCCGGTCCTCCAAAACAATCCCCACCACCCCCAATCTTCTTTCCATGCCGATTCCTCCGAAAAAAAAGCCCGGCCCCCGCGCGGGGGGACCGGGCTCCGGACTTTTTGTCCTTCTCTCCCTCCCCCTGAGGTCAGCCGTCGCCTCCCTCGCAGGGCGTTAAAAAACGTTGCTGGTTACTCGTTACTGGTTACTCGTTGCTTGTCAGCGGAGTTGTTCTTTAACGAGCACCTAGAAACCAGTAACCAGAAACAATTTTTTTTAATTATACCTCATCAGAGGGGTAAAAGCACGCGAAAGGTGCTTCCTTCCTGCCATTTGCTTTCTACTTCGATCTGCCCGTTATGCGCTTCCAGCAGCTTTTTGGCGATCGAAAGTCCCAGGCCGGTCCCGGCAATCCCCTGCGTTTCTTTCGCCTTCACCCGGTAGAATTCATCGAAGATCTTTCCCCTCTCCGGGGGGGCTATCCCGATTCCCGTGTCCTGGATTTCCACCCGGAGGAACCCCTCCACGGCCTTCGCCCGGAGGAAAACTTTTCCTCCCGGCCGGTTGTACTTGATGGCATTGTCCACCAGATTGGTGAAAACTCGGGTTAAATCCTCGCGGTTGGCGGACACCGGCGGAAGGTCCTCGGGAAGCTCCAGGTTGATTTCGATATTCCGTTCCCGAGCCGCTCCCCGGAGCAACTCGGAAACTTCCCGCAGGAGAGTGGAAAGCTGGAGTTTTTCCTTCCCCCGGACGATCCGTCCGGCCTGCATCCGGGAGATGGCCAAAAGATCCTGGATGAGGGCCAGAAGCCCGCTCGTTCGCTCCCGGCAGCGCTCCAGAATTTTTTGAACTCTCTGCCGGTCTTCGACTCCCGGGCCTTCCAGAATCACATCCAGATATCCTTCGATCGCCGCCAGGGGCGCCTGCAGCTCATGGGAGACCAGGGAAACGAAAGTGGATTTGGCCTTGTCCAGCTCTTTCAGCGCGGTGATATCCCGCAGGACGGTTACCACCCCCATGATCTGGCCCTTTTCATCCTTGACCGGGGCGCAGTTGGCCATGAGCACGGGATCCGCGGGAGAGGCGGGGGAGATTTCCCGGGAGGTCATCTCCTGCCCCTCTTTCAGGTTCATGGCGCTCTCCACCAGTTCGACGAATTCCGGACAACCGGCCACGCTGGTCAGGGGATCCCCCACCTGCAGGGGTCGTTTGACCTTCAGGAGTCTCCGCCCCGCAGGATTGCACAGGACCACCTGCCGGTCCCGGTTGGTGACCAGAAGCCCGTCTCCCATGCACTGGATGATGGTCTGGGTGCGGCTTTTTTCCGTGGTTAGCTCCAGGAGATTCCTTTCCCGTTCCTCCCGCAGTTTCTTGGCCTCCCGCAGGAGGGCCCGCTTTTCCACCCCCCGGTTGACCCGGGTCCTCAGCTCTCCCGGGGTGAAGGGCTTGGAAAGATAATCATAAGCCCCTCGCTGCACCGCCTCGACCGCGGTCTCCAGGGTGGCGAAGCCAGTGATCACGATCTTGACCAGGTCGGGGTCCAGGCGATTCAGGTGTTCCAGAAGCTCCATGCCGTCCATCTGGGGCATCTTCAGATCAATCAGCGCCAGGTCAAATTCCCGGGCCTTGGCCTTCTCCAGGCCCTCGAGCCCGTTTTCGGCGACTTCGACGATCGCTCCCTGTTCATTCAGGATCTTGGCGCAAGCCTTCCGGATGGGAGGTTCGTCGTCCGCGATGAGGATTCGCGCGCCCTCCATGGGGGGGCGGATTGCTTCAGCCACTTCCCGGGTCCTCCCTTCGAGCCAGCAGCTTTTCCACTTTTTCCAGCAGGGTTTTCACCTTGATCGGCTTGGGATGAAAATCGTCCACCTTCAGCTTCCGGAAATCGTCCTCCGTGCGGGGGGTGAAGTCCATTCCCGTCTCGCGGGCGATGGAAGTGAGCATCAGGATCGGGGTGCCCGCATGCCGGGGATCGGTCTTGATCTTATGGCTGAGCGTCATTCCCGCATCCAGGTCCTCCATCATGAGGTCCAGGATCACCAGGTCCGGCCTTTCTTTTTGCACCATCTCCCACCCTTCCCGGCCGGTGGAAGCGGAAAGAATCTGATATCCCTTTCCTTCCAAGGAGAGCCTGCCGATTTCGACGAAATCGGGGTCATCATCCACGATTAAAATCTTCGGGCTCGTTTTCATGTTTCCCTTGCCCTCCTTCTTCCCCGGGGAGAAAACCCGGCTTTCCCCCTTCAACCCGCCGATGCCGGATTCTGGGCCGGCGCGGACGCGGGAAGCTTCACCCAAAAAGCGGTTCCTTCCCCCACCTTGCTCTTGACCTCAATGGCTCCGCGGTGCATCTTCACGATGCCGTAGGCGATGGCCAGGCCCAGGCCGGTTCCCTGGCCGATTTTCTTCGTGGTATAGAAAGGCATGAAAATTTTATCCAGGTTCTCCGGGGGGATCCCCTGACCCGTGTCCCGGATCATGACCTCGATCTGCCTGGCCGCCCCGTCCAGGAACCGGGAGCTCACGGTTACCGCCCCCCCTTCGGGCATGGCCTCGACGGCGTTGGAAAGGATATTTAAAAACACCTCCTTCAGCTGCACCGGGTCGCCTCCGGTGGGGGGGAGCGATGGATCCAGGGTGGTCAATACCTTCACCTTCTGGAAAGAGGGTTGGGCCGCCACCAGCGAGAGGGCCTCCTCCAGGATTTTGTTCACGTTCACATTTTCCACCTGGAGTTTCCTCTGGCGGGCGAAGTCCAGCAGGCCCCGGACAATGTCCCGGCACCGGGCCGCTTCCTTGGCGATGGTGTCCAGCTCCTCCCGCCGGTCGTCCTGCTGTTCCAGCTTCTCCAGGATCATGTGGGAATAGAGAAGAATGGTCCCCAGGGGATTGTTGATCTCATGGGCCACTCCCGCGGCCAGCTGCCCCACCGAAGCCATTTTCTCCGACTGGATCAGCTGCTGCTGAGTTTCCCGGAGCTCCGCGTGGGACTGGGCCAGCTGGGACAGATTCTCTTCCAGCTGATCGATGAGGTAGGGCAGGCACATTTCGTTTTCCGCCAGCCCCCAGTAAACGGCGCTGGCTTTTTCCTGGCAGGAAGCGTACCCGCAGGCCCCGCAGTTCAGTTCATCCTCGGGGTGAATTTTGTTGGTCCGCCGCAGGATCTCCCGGATGATGTCCGGACTCGGAGTGGTCAACCTCCGGTCATCGGGCCTGAAGTTTCTTTGGAGGGAAACGCGGGAGTACTTGCGCATGTCGGCCTTGTGGCGGCCTTCCCCTTCCGCCTTGAGGCGGGACTGAACATAGCTGGCCACCAATTCCTTCCGGGCAAAGGCCGAGAGGTCATTGGGAAACCCCGGTCCGTTGATGCATCCTTCGCAGAAGAGGAGGTCCAGGAATTTGGCCTCCACGGCCCCCTCCAGGATTTCTTCCAGGATCTGGGTGCAGGCCTCTTTGCCTTCGGTGACCAAAATCCGGTTCTGGCAGATGTCCTCCTTCATGGCGGCGCTGCGCAGCAGTCCCCCGGGAACGGGAAAGATGCGTCCCAGCCGCGGGAGGGGACCGTCGGCGGCGTTCTCCGGCAGCTTCTCCAGAATCAGGCCCGCCTCCTGGAACATCCGGTCCAATTCCACGAAGGTCAGGACGGCGTCCACGTCGCCAGCCACCTCCGGGTCATCGATCTCTTCCTTTTTGGCGATGCACGGGCCGATGAAGACCACCTTGGCCCCCGGTCGAAGGCTCCGCTTGATCACTCTTCCCATAGCCACCATGGGAGAAACGATGGGCGCCAGATGGTCCACCAGGGAGGGGAAATACTTCTCGATGTAAAGGACCAGCGCGGGGCAGGGAGAGGAAATGAAGAGTTTGTTCGGGTTTCGCTTCGCCAGGCGGGCATGGGCCTTGGCCACCAGGTCCGCCCCGAAGGCCACTTCCATGACTTCGGTAAACCCCAGATTCCGCACCGCAGTGATGATCTGGCCCGGCTTGGCCTGGGGAAAAGCCGCGGGGAAAGAAGGGGCCAGGCAGGCGATGATCTCCGGGGAATTCCAAAAGAGGTCCTTCACCGGGGCGATGGAATCGCGGATGGCCTTGGCTTCCTGGGGGCAAACCTTGATGCAGGACCCGCAGGCGATGCACCGCTCGGCCACCACCTTGGCCTGGCCGTCTTCCACTTTGATGGCCTTCGCCGGGCACTTCCGGACGCAGGTGTAGCACCGCCGGCATTTTTCTTTTATGGTGGAGACCACGGTCATCGATTTCCAGGCCCCCGCAGGATCTCGGCGATCTTGGGAAAAGTGGCGGCCCCGATCTTCTTCAGGCCCTGTTGAACATCTTCCCGGATGAAGGCAAAGACGGAAGGATCCTCCAACCCCACCGGGCCCAGAACCTCCCGCATCTCCCGGGTATCCAGCCGGTAGGCCTGCCCATCCACCTGATGGAGGTAAAGGAAATTCACCCCCGGATTTCCCGTGATCAGGATGGCCAGGGTCTCCCCCATGTCCCCCAGAGGGGCGCGGTCAAAATGGTCCAGTTGAAAGACGGCTTTGATCCGGGTCCCCTTCCCTTCCTGGGAATGGACCTCCAGATAGCCGCCGCACTTTTCCGCCGCTTCCTTCAGCAGGGGGACTCCCAACCCGGCCACCCGGGTAGGACGAGTGGTATAGAAAGGGTCCGCCACCCGCTTGACGATTTCCGGGGACATCCCCCGCCCGTTGTCCTCCACTTCGATGATCAGCCGGTCTTTCTCCCGATCCTCCCGGACCCGGACCTCCACTTGGGAAGCCTTCGCCCTCAGGGAGTTCTGGGCAATATCCAGGATGTGCATGGAAAGCTCGAGCATGTTTCAGCGTCGCCCGGAAATCCCGAGCTGGTAAAGACGACCCACGATTTCGAAAGTGGGGAGAGGAGTCCGGAAAATGGGAACCATCTTCTCCGCGGCTTTTCCCAGGGTATCCGGGTCCGGCTGGGATCCGTTGACCAGCAGGATCCCCGAGAGGTCCCGCATCACCGCAATGGCCACGATGTTCAAATGGGTCTGACG
>Ga0315285_10006457_pt1 | contig 12092 bp, 11 predicted proteins | sample YL17G09_36_MG_FD_203698 | JGI IMG/M metagenome (GOLD analysis project Ga0315285, IMG submission 203698) | Sediment microbial communities from Yellowstone Lake, YNP, Wyoming, USA - YL17G09_36 | ecosystem: Environmental > Aquatic > Freshwater > Lake > Sediment | place: USA: Wyoming | collected... | reverse complement strand
CTGACCCGGGCCGCACCCGCCTCGCGGCAGAGCTTGACCAGCCCGGCCACGACCCAGGGGTTGGTGGTGGCTGCGTACTCGTAGCTGTGGTAGGCCACGCAGATGTTGGGCTTGATGATCACGTCGAAACCCGGCAAGACGAAGCGCTCCATCCCTCCCAGGGCGGCCATGGCGCGCCTCACCAGTTCCTCAGGCTCCCCGCCCCGGGCCACCACCAGGTCTGGCGATCCTGCCGATGGTGTCGCCGCGGCCGTCGGAGCCTGGCCCTGTGTGGGCGACGGGGCTCCCGGTTCGGCACCAGCAGTGGTGGGTGAAGCCACCGAGGTCTCCCCCGCTGTGCCTGTGGCCGCTGCGCAGATGGTCGCGCTCGGCGGCATCTCAGTGGCGGCGGGACGAGCCGTCGCTCTTCCGGTTGCCGTCTCCTCTCCTCCGCACGCACTGAGCAACCACCCGCCGGTAAGGGCTCCAAGGCCCGCGGCCAAACGGTGGAAGAACTGCTTTCTGCTCAATCGAAACATGCTATCTAGAGCCTCCTGTCACCGTAATTCAAGGTTCCCAGGCAAGAGAACCGCCTGGTTTCCTGCGGGCGCACCTGTACCTTGTGCTTGGCAAGTCCGCCTACAAGGTAGGGACTGTTCGCACAGAGGCGCGCCGCTCTCCCTTACATCTATACTACGCATTGGGGCGCGAGTCGTCAAAACGGCGGGAGAACCGACCGTGTGGGGACCGCTGATCGTGGTGGGGGGCTCATCGATCCCTGGTGTTGTGGTCACCCTGGCCGTGCTGTGCTGTCGAGCCAGGCGTCACCGGTGTCGAAGGCTGCGGGATGGCAGCCGGCATAACGCCCGTTCCCCGCTGCGGCATGACGTAGGTACGGTATGGCGGGGTCTCTGCGAGCCTGGCACAGCGTGCCAGCTAAGCACGTGGCCTACTTCAGCATCCACAGGCTGGCGGCCATCACCGCCATGCCCAGGCCCACCCCCACGATGGAGAGATGTTCCTGGCCAAAGGAACGAGCCACCGGCAACAGCTCGTCCAAGGAGATGAAGACCATGATGCCGGCCACCGCCGCCAGCATCAGGCCCAGGACCGCCTCGCTGAGGAACGGCAGCAGCACCAATGCCGCCACCGCTGCGCCGGCCGGTTCCGCCACGCCCGCCAGAAACGACCACAGGAAAGCCTTCCTGCGGCTGCCGGTGGCCGCATAGACCGGCGCCGACACCGCCAATCCCTCCGGGATGTTGTGCAGGGCAATCGCTCCAGCGATGGCCACACCCAGGCTCAGGTCCTGCAAAGCCCCGGCGAAAGTGGCCATCCCCTCGGGGAAGTTGTGGATGCCTATCCCCAGGGCCACGAGCAGGCCCGTCTTCATGAGCGCACCCTGTCCATTACCCCCAGCGTGATGGCGCTCGGCCATGTACTCGTGGGGAATCAAGAAGTCGATGAGGAACATGCCTAGCATCCCGGCGAAGAAAGCCACGTGGGCTGGGCCGAAGCCTACCGCCTCTATCCCTCCCTGGAGCAACTCCACAAACGAGACCAGAACCATCACGCCGCCCGCGAAGCCCAAAGTGAAGGCCATGAAGCGGGGACCTGGCTTCTTGACGAAGATGCCCAGTAGGCTGCCGATACCGGTGGCCAACCCGGCTACTGCTGTCAGCGCAAGTGCAGCGGCTACATTACCCTCCATCACCTACCTCCCGCGTAAGCCATCGTCAGGCGTCACCACCACGCCCACTGACCCAGAGTCTACGCCAGTTGCCCGTCCTACGTCAATCGTCGGGCCACTACAGCGTTCTCAGTCAGTCGGACTTGACAGACGTGCAGAGTTGTGCTATGATTGATAGTAATTATCTGCTAGTAACATTTCGTGTTCCGAGCCACACTCAATCTAGCTGTTGTCCCCCCCAACGAAGAGGACCTCAGCAAGCGCAACGTAGCCACCGGATTTCGGGCACCAGGCCATGGCAGGCCACCCCCCTAGCATCGTCGCCCACGCACCCAATAGACCTTGCATCCACCCTATCACGCCCGCAATAGCGGTACAGGGCCCAACGCCAAGGGTTCACCGAACCCCGGGCCACGCTGAGGAACAAAGTGAACGTTGCGCCTTTTCTCCACCTACGTCGGGAGGTGATGACTATATAGAGGAGACCTCGCACGGAACTCACTGACTGGAAAGACCACGATAGCTTCTGGAAAGGAGAACTAAACATGGCAAGAGTAGCACAGGAGATGGTAAAACAGGCAGGTGTGAACCTGGACGAGCTGCTGGAACTGCTGGTCAGCAACGCAGCCGCCGAGCTCACGACGTACTACTACTACACCATGCTGCGGGTGAATCTCATTGGTCTGGAGGGAGAGGGGATCAAGGAGATTGCAGAGACAGCTCGCATCGAAGACCGGAACCACTTCGAGGCGCTGGTCCCCCGCATCTACGAACTAGGTGGCGAGCTGCCGGAGAATATGAAGGACTTTCACGACCTTTCGGCCTGTCCGCCAGCTTCGCTGCCCAAGGACCCCACGAACGTCAAAGCGATGCTCAAGGTCCTGGTGGAAGCGGAGAGATGTGCCGTGCGCGGATACACCCAGGTCTGCAACATGACCGCCGGCAAGGACCATCGGACCTACGATCTAGCCCTCGCGATCCTCAATGAGGAAATCGAGCACGAATCGTGGTTCTCCGAGTTCCTGGGCGAAGGCCCCTCCGGGCACTTCCTGCGCCGAGGTGACACCTCCCCCTTCGTCTCCAAGTTCCTGAAGTAGGCTCAGGCTGGGCGAGGGGGAGGTTCTGGAAAACGTGACCATCCCCCTCGCTTCACTCTGCAGAGTCGCTGGATGCGTGCCGAAGATGAAGGAATATACCCTCGAGGAACTTGCCCGGTGCACCGGTGAAAATGGCGCGCCCACCCTGATCGCCGCCCATGGCAAGGTGTACGACGTGTCCAAAAGCTACCACTGGCGGAAGGGTAGGCACCAGGTTCTGCACCACGCCGGCGCGGACCTGACCGCCGAGCTCAAGCAGGCGCCCCACGGCCCGCACCTCTTGGAGAGGGTGCCGGTGGTGGGGACGCTGCTGCGCAGGGGAGAGGTCCAGCCGCACTAGAACCCCGGCCGCCAGGGCGGTCGCTTCAGGTCTGGTTTGGTCACAGGACCCACCTGAATGGCTATCATCTGCAATTCAGGAGCCTAGCCTCTCAAACAGATGTACCATGCCCCCCTTGTCCACAATGACGCGGTACCGCGCTCCGGCCCGCGATTCGACCGTCATCGTCAGCATCATCTTACCGCCTTGCTCAAAGACCCTTTCCTGGATGACCTTGAGTTCATTCGGGTAGCGCGGCTTGTCGGGAGCAGGCAACCTCTCCAATATCGCCTGGCGGGCCTGGTAGGGACTAGGCGGCGGCTCCTTAAGAGCTCGCTTCATCTCCTCCGCCCGCTTCATGAACTCCACCGTTGCCGGCAAGGTGAAGGACAGGGTAGCGAGGCCGAAGATCATTCCGTACATCAATACGCCGCGCTCCACACCAAGGTAGCCTGTTCCATAGAGGTCGGCAGAAACGTCGCGAAGGTAGAGGACTAATAGCACGACAAAGGCAGAGAAGCATGCAATGGCCAGGAAGCTCGACCAACACCCCGTGAACCGCCACTGCTGATCTCGGCGCATCCTTCCGGGTATGAGCCCGAAATGAGCCAAGTGGGACACTGCCGATCGGTTCATGTACACCATCAAGAAGACGAAGGCCGATGCAAGCAGTGCGAAGGCTGCGCAAGTTTTGCGAACGCTGGGGTCCGGGTAAGGCAGGGCTTCAACGAATGCGTTGATGAACGGAAAGAAGACGGATCCACCTGCGAGGAGCCCCCAAAGGCTTCTGAAGAACTCCACGAATTCCCGTATGTCCTTCAAGATGTCGTGTCCGAGACGCCGTTCCATCTGATTCCTCCTCTCTTGCAGCACCTATCCTTACGCGCGAGAGCTACCTCACGCCGGGCTCTGCCCAGCTTCAACTTGCCCCAGCGTGCGTGGGCGGTCCACCACGGTGCCCTTGGCCGGCTTGGCGATGTGGAGACCGATAGGGGCTCTGCCATCACACAAGACACGATGCAATCCGGTCTGGCGCGACTCGGCCCCGATGCCAGCAGGCGTGCTGCCCAAAGCGCGCCCCAGCTCACTGGGCGCGACAATGGCCATGCCGGCCCCAGCGGTAACACGCGCCTTCCGCGATGTGAACGGGCACACCCTGTGGCGGCTCGTGCCAGCGCCCGGGCAACCGCCTGATGATAGAGAGCCACGTTACGTCCGTCGGGAGGGACCGCGCAGCAAGCCACGTGGCTGTGTCGAAGCGTGTGTCACAGGCGGTTTCTTTCCGACTCTTCCTGGCATTCGATGCACATCGTGGTCCCTGGCACCGCCTCCAAGCGCGCCTGGTCTATCAAAGCGCCGCAGCCTTCGCAGATATCGCCCTGTCCCTGACATGCTCTCTGCAGCGCGCTGCGGGCTTGGCGGAGCTGACACTCGAACGCCTGACGGGCCGCGAGTTCAATGGCCCGTTCGGCGAGATCCGTTGCTCGATCCGCGAGCTCAGTGCTTCGGCTCATTCCCGCAGTCCATCGGTCGTCAATCGACCGAATGCGGCGCTCGCAGCTTGCGATACGTCTCTCGATAGAGTGCCTCCTGCTTCCTCGGCGGACCAAGCTCATGTCGGGAGCGCCGCGTCTGCCCACATCGGCGCGCCCACACAAGGAGCCCGCTCGCTCAGCGCTTGTGTCGGCTCCTCCGAGAAACAAGGCGTCAGACCTGGCCATCTACTTCACCTCCTCTGGTCCTTGCATATTATCTCCGCTCACATTATAGAACGTGCACTGTACCCACAACTCCGCAAACACTCCACGATAGCTCTACTTTCTGCAGGCATGCTTGCAGCAGAGTAGTGTACCGCATCCGGAGGGGCTGTCCTGCGGATTGCCGATTCCCTGATGGGCGCGTCGCACGGTTGACTCTCCAGCAGCCAAGCTCTCTCGCACACAGTCTGCCGCAATGGGCACAGGCCGCGTAGTTTTCGTGTAGCATTGGTGGATATTCCCTGGAGAGCATGTGTATCTCGCGACAGTCGCCCTGTGTTATCATAATGGAGAGATCAGTACTCCGCCGAGAGCCGTGGCCGGACGCATCAGACTTGTGGCACTTTGCCTAGGAGCGCGAGCCTCGCGACACACTACGTGGGTGGCGGAGTCCCACGTGGCAAAGTTCGGGATGCCCGAGAGAGCGCTCCACTGTGTAACCCTGCGGTGACGCATGGCCGAACGGCTTCACTTGGCCAAGGGCGCGTGGCAGGGCCGCCGCTGAGCAGTTATGAGTGCCGTGACCCGTCGGCGCATGAAATCCGGGACAGGGCGACGTCTCAGGCGAGGGTAGGAGGGTACCGAGATGGAAGACAAGTTCGTCTCTTCAGTGGGCAAGGCCCTTGAACTGGTGCGAAAGCGTGAGAGGCTGCGTCTCGGCAAGCACGACATAGCCTCTCTAACGCTTGTTCGCCAGCAAGCTCAACCGGCTGATCCGCCAGCGCGGGTCGGGGACATCGTAACCAAGACTCTTGGGGAACTCCTTGACGCTAAGATGCGCCCTGACGGCCAGAAGGACCTCGACCGTGTCGATTGGAGGCGGTATGTTCTGCTGCAAGAGTACGTCTTCCGACGGCGCACTATGGGCGAGATACTGGATGACCTAGGCATCAGCCAGGCTCTATTCTTCGAAACGAAGAGAGATGCCATAGAGCTGTTGGCCAACGAACTGTGGCTCGCCGAGCAACGCGCGATGGAAGAGGTGCGGGGAGTTCCCCAGAATATCCCCGAGGCGGACTTCGACTTCATTCCTCGAGTGGACCACCAGGGTAGGGATTTGATCGGGCTAATCCTGCACGGCCTCCAGAACCGCCCGTGGGTCGTTTCGATCCGAGGATTCGGGGGCGTCGGGAAAAGCACGCTGGCGATAGAGGCTGCTTGGGCAGCTGTCAGGCGTGGCCTCTTCAATCGGGTAGCCTGGGTGGACGTCAGACCCGACCAGGCAGAATCACCAGAGCTGTTAGGCTACATCCTAGATAGCATCGGCAAGAGCCTCGGCACCCGTAGTGTTCTGGCTGTTGACGACATGGAGGAAAGACGGAGACTTGTCTTGGAGCTACTAGTAGATGGCAAGTCTCTGGTGGTCATCGACAGCACTGAACGAGTCCCCGATGCCCAGCATGAGCAGATTGTGCAGTTGGTACGAGATCTACCGCTGCCAACCTGTGCTATGATCGTAAGCCGCGAGATGCATCGCAAGACAGAGCTGGAGACCATGATCGAGCTGGAGGGAATGCAGGACAACGAGGCCCTCGCGTTCCTGAGGGCTCGCGCCGGTGAGCACAACATACAATTGAACGATGAGGAGGCGAGTTACCTGTCTCGAGTTACTCGCGGAAACCCGCGCGCCATGTTGCTGGCGCTGGGCTGGATGAAGAAGTATGGACTGCCGGCTGAGGACGTGCTGGACCCCCAGTTGCGCGAGATGTCAGAATTGTTGGATCATCTGTTGGGGAGAGTATACGAGAAGCTAGACCAAGACGAGGAAAGGGTGCTGAATGTGATGCCACTGTTCGCTGAGCCTGTGGAATGGCCACCAATCGCGGCCGGTGCGGGGCTCGGAACACGCACTGCAAAGGTCAAATCAGCGCTCGGCAACCTGCACTCACGTTTCCTCGCCGATGTAGACACGGGTATGAGGTACAGCATCGCCCCTCTGACGAGGATGTTCCTGAAGGACAGGGCAGAGGCAACCGGAGCCCGGACAGTGGATAAGCCCGCTCGCGAGTTCTGGGCCGACGCCTACGAGAGGCTGATTGACCACTGCGTCTAGGAGTTAAGGAAGGCGAATCCCTATCAGCGACTCAATCTGGCTAGGAAGTACAAGCAGACGATACTGGACGAGGTGCGCTGGGCGGCCGACCACGATCACCATCAGCGAGTGACCGATTTGATGTTCTACGTGGGAGGACCCCTTGGGGAACTCGGCTACTCGCGCGACAAGCTGGCCTTGGGAGAAGCGGCCGTGCAGGCCGCTCGAAGGGTCGGTGACCGCGCCCGAGCAGCGTGGCACACGATCTATGATGTCGGATGGACTCACATCCAGAGAGGCGAACTCGAAACAGCCAAGACCATCACGGAACGGGGCCTGACTGAGGCCCAAGCCGTTCACTACCCCGAAGCTGTTTGCATAGCCCTGCGAAACCTAGCCGTCATCGAACTCCTCCTTGACAGTCCGGACACTGCCATAGACCACATTGCGCGGGCTGTCGCCACCGCGGAACAGGAGGGTCTTCAGAGTTGTCTGGCTCTGGCCAAGGCCACCCTGGGTGAGGCCAGGCTGGCGCTGGGAGAAGCCGACGAGGCTTGTCGTCTGTTTGAGGAAGTCCTACCTCTCCATGAAGACACGCGTGATGCTTCGATGCAGTCCATCACGCTGTCCAAGATAGCGCGCGCAACCCTTGTCCGGGGCGAACCTGACCAGGCAAGTCGGTGTCTAGAGCGAGCAATGGCGTGTGCGAAAGGCATCCCGGATCCATCGCGCGCGGCCGCTCTAGCTCTCGCGGTCCAGGGCACACTCTACCGCGAACTGGGCAGGCTCGAAGAAGCGCGCGAGTCGCTCGAGATGAGCCTGGACACCTACGCGAGACTGGGGCAGGTGCTCAAGGTCAAGGAAATCCAGCGGCAACTAGACGAAATCGCTCAGCTAGCGAGCCACAAGGAAGGGAGCGGCAAAACAGGATAGGGGCGCCAGCCGGCTGCACCGCGGTTCGACAGGTGCCGCCGCCGACACCGCACATCCATCACACACTTGTGCGGCACGCGGAGGAGCGTGGCAGGTCCGCTCCGATCGTTGCCAATGGAATCGTACGACGTGTCCAAGAGCTACCACTGGCGGAAGGGAAGGCACCAGGTCCTGCACACCACGCCGGCACGGACCTGACCGCTGAGCTAGCGCATGCACCGCACGGCGCGCACCTCCTGGAGAGGCTGCCGGTGGCGGGGACGGTTCCGGACGCATGAGATGGTCCCGGGCCAAGTTCGCTGGGCCCCTGCAAGACAGGCCAGAGCCTTAGGCACGCCGCCCGCCTTGGGTGGACGGCCGCGGTGCCGTGCAGGACGAGCGCGTCGGCGCCGGGAGCCACTACAACAAAAGCTCTCCGAACGGCTGTATCTCGCGTGCTGTGGACCACTCTTCCTCCAGAGCCCCCAACCTCCCTATCCCCGGGACAAACTCATCGGGGCCAGGCACAGGGTGGTCCGCTGCCGTAGGGTCGAGCAGGGCGTATTGGCGCGCTGTAGACCAAAGAGCCTCCACCGCGCGCGACCACTGACCTGGCGCGGCGAGGGCGCTCCCCATCATTCGCATCGCCTCGTGAAAGGCATCGGTCAGCTCCCCAAGCCCTTCTGGCAACACCGTCCGCCGAGCACGTGCCAGTCCGATAGCCGCCATCAAGCGAACGAGCGCAAGCGTGGCAGGATGAGTTACGTTGACGACGCGATGCGCGTAGCCAAAGTACTTGTCAAACGGCGCAGGAAACTCCGCCCAGCGCAATGTCAGAAATGGATCCTCATCCGCAAGGTACGACCGCAGAACACGTGCTTCCAAGGGACTCAGCGCGGTGGGGTCGCGCGTGGCTTTCTCCAACACGTCCTCAACGGCCGGTGGCTCTCGCTCATCGATCGGACGCCAGCACCACTGCAGCAGAGGCGGCTCGTTACCCCAGGGTCCGCTCAAGAAGCGGCAGCCATCAGAAACATAAGAATCCCAAGCAGCAACATAGAACATCGCTGCGCAACCGCCGAGTGCTGCTGACAAGAAACCACCAAGCGCCGTCATTGCCTCGCACCTTTCCCCGCGCCAGTGCAGAAGCGGACCGTGGTATTCCACTTGAGTCAACCATTGACAGATCGCCAACTCACCGAGCTGTCGCCGGATAAACTCCGGCACGCAGTAGATGACCCCCGGCGCCACGTCCTCCCAGTTGACGACCTGAAGGACCCCTTCGGGATGGAGGAACGCTATGGGCCACTGATCATGCGGAAAAGAATTCCACAAATCTTGGACCGGTATTCTGTGAAAGGCAACAATGCGCCCCAGCTGATAGAGCCTTTCGCCCGGCTCAAGTGCAAGCAGATTCTCGACATGTGCCTCGCACAGTCGCGACAGGTGTGCCTGGAAAATCGGTGCATCCCAGGGCTGATCCCTTGGTATGAGTGCAGTTCGCGCAAGATCGATCGTTGGAGCGATCGACTTCGGGAGGTTCACAACATAGCTCTGCGGCGGCAAGGGCGCCAAGCTCTCGCGAAGCCAAAGACTAGGGGCCGTAGCGCGTGGGAGCAGAATGCCGTCGCGGTAGACAGCGTATGACTGGGGATGGCTGCAGCTGGGGCTCAAGCCGGTCGCTGCCACGTTGTCCCCTGTGTCGTGGCGCGCCCACCTGATCTGTTCTTTCCTGGGGATCCCATCATCTCCCCGCACCCACAGTGAAGTCCTGACTTCGTCACCATACCCAACAGCGTGCCCAACATCACCACGTTGATCTCCGGGTACTAGGTAGGTCAGCACGCCCGCATAGCCATCCAACTGAAGGTCGTCCGCGAGATCCCAACGCTCCTCGCGCAGAACTTCTGAGGCAATCGATAAGTCCTGTGGCAGGATGACTTCCGACCAGGGATAACGTAGGTCGAGTTGTTGAACGTGCCACTCGCCGGCCAACTGGAGGCGCTCCAGTGCCTCCTTTGCTCCAACCCGGGGGTGGAGTATGATCGTCTTGCGATCTCCCTCAGATATCAAGATTGGGAAGTCCACAAACCCGGCGATTATTGTGAGATACTCGGTGGCATCTAGCGGCTGGACCGCCCCGCCCTCGTCGCGCGGCAGCCTGTCCCCTCTGACGAAAACTCGCACCGTGGTCCCTACCACTCCACTCTCCTTGGGGTGCTTCTCAATGCGGAACTGGTGCCTAAGGTCCGGGATTGTGATGCTCAATGGGTCACTCGTGGTGGCCAAGTATGGGTCCCTGTAGGTCTCTATCTCCACCCGATTTGCCACCATGAAGCAACTAAGCAACCCAATACCGAACCGCGAGATCGGGTCCATCTCGAGACCCTCCCGCTCGAAATCCACGCTTCGGTAGTAGCTCTTCCCTGCCACGGCCAGGTAGTTGCGCACCACATACTCGTCCATGCCAATGCCGTCGTCCTGCCAGGTGACTAAGGCGTCGCCGGCGTCGCCGTGGTGCACCGCCACCCGCATCACACCGAGGTCGCCGGGCTCTATACCCTTCCGGCGAAGCACTTCCCTCCTCATGCGGATAGCATCAATGCTGTTCTGCAGCAATTCCCGCAGGAACACGTAGGGGTCACCCTGGTAGATCTCGTCACTTAGTATCTCGAACATCTGGTCCCGGTCAAACTCGAACTGAATGGACACCGGCTCAAACCCGCGCGCTGCCACGCGCCACTCAATGTGACGAAGGTCCAGTCCGTGCCTGGGGTCTTTCATCTGGGCCAAAAGGTCCATGCACCCCCGGAGTTGCGCATCGCACCACCCATGGAGATCCTCGAGCGCGGCGAATACTTCGTGGTCGTCAGTACTTCCGTCTACGACCACTATACGCCCAGCCTGGTATTCAGAGCATGTCACCTCGCGCAGAGCTCGGTGCTTGTTCCACTCCAGCTTTGATCGGGAGTCTCGAGGCGCCACAAACTTCCAGATCACGTAGGGCGTGCGATCTTCCGCGAGGTCGAGAAGATCGGCAAGGCGAACGTAGATGGCCAGCGCGCGGAGATTCACCGGCTGCCGCAGTACGGAGAAGTTCACGGGATAGGCGTGATCGTCGCGCAACTCCTCGAAACCCATTTGGTGCCCTGCACACACTCGCGCTCCGGCGTCAGCGACTCCTCCATCAATCGGCTCAAAGAAGCGCCGAACCCTCTCCGCGCTGCGATCGGCATGGGTCTCGCGGAGGTACTCGCGCCACGACTCGATAGGCATCCGGCTTGGCCGGCCGTCCTCGTCAAGTTCCACTCGTGTGTCCCGCGCAAACCTGAGAAGGCGCGCGGACTCATTGGGCAAGAGGCAGAAACCGTCCCTGCCGACACCCTGAGGGAGCTTCCCTGTCAAGATGAACTCCTTCTCCGCTTCACTCACCGCCATTCCCCAATCATGACCGTAGAGCCCCAGGCCAAGCACGAGCAACTCAGCAGAATTCATCTCCTCCATCAAGTTCTTGCCCAGCACAGTGTCTGCCACATGAAAAAGCCTCTTCAGGTGATACTGTTCATCGTGGGGAGTATATTCCGGGAACAGTTGGTTGATATGGCGCACTTCTCCACTCACCTGGTCCCGAAACCTATCAAGCGTCCCGAGGAAATCAAAACCGATGTCGGTCCTCCGTTCAGCCTTCCGCTCCAGTTCCTTCACCAGCTCGCAGTCCGGCAGTTCCCTGTGGATCTTGACCTTTGCCACGACTTTCCTCCTGGTCCCCATCTACAAGCCAGCCCACCGAGTCCAGATAGCGGCCTGTGCACCTGGCGATTTTCATTATATGCGATTCCGAGTACGTACTCCACCCTGCGTGCGCTGCCACGCGGCTGATTTCGGAGGCGTCTGGTCACCAACCGACGGTGTCCTGAGTTCTTGCGTGATGCTCCCTCACTTGAGGCGAGCATCCAGCGAGGAGGAGGCTATCAGCCCGCTGGCGACCAGTACGGGCGCTGGGGGCTCACCAGCCGCATCGCGGTCAAAACCACCGTATCTCCCGCTATCGAGGCCAGCTCGTCGAGGAACGTTGACTAGTGGAGGCTGTCGATAGGGCCCGTAGACACGAACCGCGCCTGCCGGCCCGCCCAGGACGTCTCCACTGCTAGTATGACCGGCAATGCAGGTGCCACCCTCCCTGGCCGGTCCAAGAAGCGACCACAATCGGGTAGGAGGGGGCCTCACGGCCCCCGTCCTCCCACACCACCGGACGTACTTATCGTATCCGGCGGTTTCTTCTATTGTCGTAACGTCGCGTACCTCT